>OHBE01001762.1_pt1 | contig 17712 bp, 17 predicted proteins | sample 1577231 | NCBI WGS metagenome assembly OHBE01 (sample SAMEA3541506, study PRJEB24748) | human gut metagenome | biome: human gut; feature: human-associated habitat; material: faeces | place: China | collected 2012 | reverse complement strand
AAACCGCCGCTGCAATCCGCGTCCAGAGCCGAAAGCGTACAGCAATCCAGACTGCCGAATCGATTCTGTACCCGAAGAAGAAACAGAATCCGTTTCAGCTTCAACTCCTCCTCCTCGCACAAAAGCCCAAGCGCCATCACCCCTGCAACAATCCCACTGCACATCCCATTGATGCCAAAGCCGCCATGGATGCCGCGGCAGGCGCAGAACAGCTCCTCCGACAGGGAAATGCCATATTCCTCTGCCACTGCGCGCAGAATCACCTGTGAGCAGTTATCCCCGTTGCCGCAATCTGTGCGGATGCGTTCCTTCAGCATTCCCCTCGCCCCCTTTTTTCTATATATTATGAAAAACGGGACAAAGTGTGACTGTAAAGCCACAAGACATAAAAAAAGATGCCCTGAATAGAGCATCTCTTTTTCTCGTGTTTATGCGCCGCACATTTCTGGCTCATCTTCCTCCACAATCTTTGTTGCCAGAGGGCGATATTTGCCGCTTTCCCAACGGTGATTCTGGCTGTGAATCCAAAGCATTGCAAGAACAATACCCAGCACGCCCAGAACCAGAGAAGGCAAAACAGGAGAAATATTCGGAATCAGCTTCGGCACACCAAAATACCCCAGCACAATGCCTACGATAAAGCCGATAAAGGGCAGTCCATACATCACGATTACTGCATTAAAAAATGCGTTTTCCTGCAGCTCCAGTTCCACCCAATCACCTTCCTCTGCATCGCAGAGATTTTTTGCTTCGATATCCATTTCCGTTTTCATCATGCCGGAAAAGCAAGCTCTGCATTCCCCGCAGGCTTCTTTTCTCTGAATTTTTACCATTGCCAGATCGCCTTTTACTTCATGTACGATACCTCTCATACGCGTAACCACCTTTCTATCTCTTTCCCTGCATCCCGCTTTTGCTGAAGGCAGGGCACAGTATATGCTCAAAACTCATTTTATTACTTTTCTAACCTTATCGCATTATACAACAAAATCGTCATAAAAAAAAGTGGTTTTCTGCGGAATTATTGACAAATGTCAGATTTTTTTCTGCGATAGCACCAAAGCACAAAATTTTTGCAAAGCGCACCCAAGGGAACCGCAAACAGCAGCCCCCAGAAGCCGAACATCCGCCCAAAAGCCGCCAGAGAAAGCAGAACCAGAACGGGATGCAGCTCCAATTTCTGCCCGACTGCCTTCGGCACGATGAAAATGCTGTCCACCTGCTGTAAGAGAAGAATCAGCACAGACGCATAGACCGCCTTCATGGGCGCGCCGCTGAAAAGTCCTGCAAGCACCGCCAGGAAAAACGCCATCACCGCCCCAAAATACGGAATCAGATTAGAAAAGCCGGAAACCAGACCAATCAGAATTCCATGCGGCAGACCGACAATCGTAAACGCCGCCGAAAACAACACCGCCATAACAGACGCATCCAAAAGCTGCCCACTGAGGTAGCCCGCAAAAACCGTATACACCTCATGAAAAAGATTTTTTGCGTGTTTCGTGATTTTTTCTCCCAGAAGAACCCTGCTCAATTCGCCCGCAATCCCACGAATTTTTTCCTTCTCCATCAGGAGATAAAACGCTACCACTGCCCCAAGCAGAACGTCTAACAGGCTGCCGCCGATATTCGGAATCACATCCGCCAGCCATAGCATCCTCTCCTGCATCCAACGCGTCGCCTGCTCTATCCACCGAGAAAAAATCCACTCCGCATTCCGGAGAATTCCCATTTCCGCCAGCTTCAAATTCAGAAGCACAAGCATATCCCCTGCCTGCCGAATATAGTCACCAATCTGCTCCGTCAGGGCAGACAGATTCGTTTGTCCGATTTTTCTTGCCAGAAAGCCGCCTATCAGAAAGAGAATCAGCCCGATGGAAAGATATGTCAGGGTTGTGCCTGCCTTGCGGTTGCGGATGCGGCTGCGGTGATATAATGTACACCGCTTTTCATAAAACCTCTGCCAGAATGCAGTCAGCGGTTCAAGTAGCAGTGTAAAGAAAAACGCCCAGAAAACGGGCGCAAAAACGGCGAGGAATGTCCCCGCCGTCTGTAATATGACATTTTTCGCCACAGAGAGCCGCAGCAGCAGTGCAATCATCCCCACCAGAAGCAAAACGGTAAGAATGACGTGAAAACCGATTTCCATGTATTTTCTATTCCACGGAAGCCGCATACGCCGCCCTCTTTCGCACGAATTTTTTTGATTTTCTTATTTCAGCCTTGCCAGAACCAGCTTCAGATATTCCCAGATACGGATGGTAGAGGAAATACTGAGTCTTTCATCGGGTGTATGCACATCGTACATATTAGGTCCCAGAGAAATCAGATCCAGACCAGGGATTTTTTTCGCAAACAGCCCACATTCCAGACCTGCATGGATGGCAACCACCTTGGGTTCCTCGCCGAATTTTTCCACCCAGACCTCCTTGAAGATGCGCAGCATCTCAGAATTGGGGTTATACTGCCAGCCGGGGTAATCATGCACGCCGACCACCTTTGCACCGCAAAGACTGCCCAGAACCTCAATCTTTTTGCAGATAGCATCCTTTCTGCTTTCCATAGAGCCGCGCACTGCATTATCAATGAAAATATGATCCTCATTTGTTTTCAGAATCCCGATATTACTGGAGGTTTCCACCAATCCATCCATATTGGTATCCATTGTCTGTACACCATAGGGCAGAAGCCGCAGCAATGCAATTACATAATCTCTCGTTTCTGTCGTCAGCACCTCGGCTGCTTCCGGCATCTGCTCCGCTGTCATCAGTATATCACTTTCGCGGTCTTTATATTCCTCTCGGAACATAGCTTCTGCTTCCTCAATCACAGCCGCTACGGTCTGCACCTGTTCCGGCGCAACTACAACAACCGCCTCTGCTTCCCGACAGATGGCATTATCCATATTGCCGCCATTTGCGCTTACCAGTGCAAAATCTACTCTTTCACGCAGCTCAAAAAGAAATCTGCCCAGAAGCACATTCGCACTTGCCCGCTGCAAATGAATATCCGAACCGGAATGACCGCCCTTCAAGCCGCGAATATGAACGGAAAGGGTTGTGCCTGCCTGCTTTTTCTCTTTTTCAATCGGCAGATACACACGCATCCGTCTGCCGCCGCAGCAGCTTACCATCAGATGCCCTTCCTCCTCGGTATCCATATTTAAAAAGCGTTTGCCTTCCAAATCAAAGGCATCAAAATCTGTTGCACCGCCCATACCGATTTCTTCCTCGACGGTAAAGATACATTCCAGTGGCGGATGTGCGATATCCTCCGCATCCAGAAGTGCCAGCATATACGCCGCCGCAATGCCATTATCCGCACCAAGGGTTGTCCCTCTCGCCTTGATATCGTCCCCGTCAATATAAATTTCGAGGGGCTCTGTCAGAAAATCATGCTCTGTATCCTCGTTTTTATCACAGACCATATCAATATGCCCCTGCATAATCAATACAGGAGAGCTTTCATAGCCTGCTGTGCCGCCCTTTTTAATCAGAACATTCATTTTATTATCCTGACGGCAGTAAAGCCCTCTTTCCTTTGCAAAGGAAACAATATAATCACTCAGCGCTTTTTCGTGAAAGCTTCCATGGGGGATATTGCAGATTTTTTCAAAATAATCAAAAACTTTATCGCAACCCAGATGGCTTAAAACATTCATTTTTCTTTTCCTCCTAAAATTGTCATTCCTATCTATGATATGCCTCAAAAATCCTTCTGTCAATCACGTTTTCGACAAAAATATCCATAAAAACGGATTTCCCTTTTTCTGCGGCTTCTTCCTGATTTTCGCCAATTTTCATGGCAGGATGTTCCTAACATAAACCGCCGCCTGCCGCACATACTAACCTTGCAACACCAAGCTATACAAAACACAAAAATCAGCAAACAACAAGGAGGTTATAAACATGAGCAACAACAATACAAACAGCAACAAAATCAACGTGCCCGAAGCAAGGGCGGCAATGGAGCAGTTCAAATTTGAGGTGGCAAACGAAATCGGCGTACCCCTGAAAAAGGGCTACAACGGCGACCTGACATCTGCACAGAATGGTTATGTAGGCGGCTATATGGTAAAAAAGATGATTGAAAAGCAGGAACAGATGATGGCTGAAAAAAATCAGGGCTGATTTCTTCTGAAATGACTTGATTTTGAAAGCCTGACACAAAAAGCCCCTTTGCGGATATTCTCTGCAAAAGGGCTTTTTTTCATACATAAAATTCTATCGGCTTTTTATCTGCAGGGGCAAAATGTTTTTTCTCTGACCACTGTTCCTTCTCTCTCATTCATGCTGGAGCGCACCACCAAGGGGATTTCAAATTTTTTTGCCAGTTCTACGCAACGGCTGTGCAGCACCTGCGCGCCATTTAACGCCATGTGCAACATATCATCATAAGAGATTTCGTCCAGCTTTCTTGCCGTCGGTACCTTTCTGGGGTCAGCGGTATACACACCATCGACATCTGTATAAATTTCACAGGCATCTGCCTGCAATGCCGCCGCCAGGGCAACTGCCGTTGTATCAGAACCGCCTCTGCCAAGTGTGGTATAATCATCATTTTCATCGATGCCCTGGAAGCCTGTCACGATAACAATTTTTTTCTGCGCCAGCTCCTCCCGAATTCGTTCTGTTTCGATATGGGTAATTTTTGCATCCCCATGCACAGAAGTGGTGTGGATTTTCGCCTGAAACGCATTGAGAGAAACCGCAGGCACACCAAGGCCTTCCAATGCCATCGCCATCAATGCAACGGACATCTGCTCACCAATCGTAAAGAGCATATCCATTTCTCTCTCAGAGGGGGTTTCGTTGATTTCCTTTGCCTTGTCAATCAGCTGGTCTGTCACATCGCCCATAGCAGAAAGCACAACAACCACATCGTTGCCCTTTTCATATTCCTTTTTGCATCTTTTTGCCACATGCAAAATACGCTCTCTGTTTGCTACGGAGGTGCCGCCGAATTTTTTTACGATTAACATAGCCGATTCCCCTTTCTATCAACCTCTGTTTCTTTACTATTATTTTACGAAGCACAACTTGCAAATAAAATACATTTTATGCTATGATTATTGCAAAAAGTGCGACCAGAGGAGAAATCATATGGAAACGAATTATGAAAAACGGGGCTATCTTTTGGATGATTTCCGTTTATTTCATTTGAAGGATAAAAACGGAACAAATATCGACTATCATTATCACGAATTTTGCAAGCTGCTGCTCCTGCGCAGCGGCTATGGCGGCTATACCGTAGACGGACAGCGGTATGATTTAAAAACCGGTGATGCGGTTTTAATCGGCAGTCAATGTGTCCATCGTCCGGAATTTGAGCCGGGAGTGCTGTATGAGCGTATCATTATCTATATATCGCCGCAGTTCTTGCAGCAGCAATCTACGCCCGATTGTCAGCTGGAGGAAATTTTCAACGGCAAAAAAGGCGCAGTTCTGCATTTGGAAAATCCCGAAGCCATCTGGACATTGGCGGATGGCTTAGAGCAAGAGTTGGAGGGCAACGCCTACGGCAGAGTCATTTTAAGCAACGGTCTTCTTCTGCGCCTTCTGATTGCACTTGCACGCCGAATGCAGAACCCCGATGCCGCCTTTGCAAAGCCCATCGTACCGACCAACAGCCGTATTCTGGATATCCTGCACTATATAGATGCACACCTGACCGAGGACATTCCGATTGAACGTCTGGCAGAGGAATTTTTCATCAGCAAGTATCACATGATGCGCCTTTTTCGGCAGGAAACAGGCTATTCTATCCATGGCTATTTACAGGAACGCCGTCTGCTTCACGCCAGAGAGCTGATTCGGCAGGGCATTTCCGCTACGGAAAGCTGTTTTCGTTCCGGCTTCGGCAGCTATTCCTCCTTCACGCGTGCTTATGCCAAACGCTTTGGCACAACCCCAACCGGCAGAAAGGGTGCGCCCGCAGAGGAAACCTATGAATGATAACGAAAAAACCGCCGCCTACTTCCCTCGGAAAATAGGCGGCGGTTTTCTTTATGCCGTTTTTTTATTACTTCAAGTTGAAGAACGCATCAACGCCCAGATATTCTGCCGCATCGTCCAGTTCCTCTTCGATTCTCAGCAGCTGGTTATATTTTGCCACACGGTCTGTTCTTGCAGGTGCGCCGGTTTTAATCTGCCCTGCATTCACAGCAACCACGATATCCGCAATCGTTGCATCCTCTGTTTCGCCACTTCTGTGAGAAACAACTGCTGTCATCTTGTTTCTGTTTGCCAGCTGGATTGCATTGAAGGTTTCTGTCAATGTACCAATCTGGTTCACCTTAATCAGAATGGAGTTGCCTGCCTTCAGGTCAATGCCCTTCTGCAATCTTTCTGTATTTGTAACGAACAGGTCATCACCAACCAGCTGAATCTGATCGCCCAGTTCCTTTGTCAGAAGCTGCCAGCCTGCCCAGTCCTCCTCAGCCAGACCATCCTCCAAGGAAACCAGAGGATATTTTGCAACCAGAGCCTTCCAGAAATCAACCATTTCTTCGGAGGTTCTTACGATTTCCTTGCCAAGCATCTTGCTTTCGCCGGGGAAGTGATACTTGCCGTCCTTTTCATCATACAGCTCTGTTGCAGCCGCATCCAGAGCAATCTTGATGTCCTCGCCCCATTTATAGCCTGCGGCTACAACTGCTTCCTGAATCAGGTCAATAACAGCGTCTGCTGTCGGCAGGTCGGGTGCGAAGCCGCCTTCGTCACCAACTGCTGTAGAAAGGCCCTTATCCTTCAGCACCTTTTTCAGCTTATGATAAATTTCTGCGCACATTCTCAGTGCTTCCTTGAAGGAGTCTGCACCAACAGGCATAATCATAAATTCCTGTACGTCTACGGTATTATCTGCGTGCTTACCGCCGTTCATAATGTTCATCATGGGAACGGGCATTGTTTTTGCGTTAAAGCCGCCCAGATACTGATACAAAGGCAAATCCAGTGCTTCTGCCGCTGCCTTTGCAACTGCCATGGAAACACCCAAGATTGCGTTTGCGCCCAGCTTGCCCTTATTGGGTGTGCCGTCCAGTGCAATCATCGCCTTATCGATTGCAACCTGATCCAGTGCATTCATACCAATGATAGCATCTGCAATGATATCGTTTACATTATCCACTGCATCCTGCACGCCAACGCCGTTGTATCTGTCGCCGCCGTCACGCAGCTCCACTGCTTCAAATGCACCTGTGGATGCGCCGCTGGGAACAGCCGCACGGCCCAGAATGCAGTCATCCAGAATAACCTCTACCTCAACCGTAGGGTTGCCTCTGGAGTCCAGAATTTCTCTTGCGTATACATCTGTAATTTCGTAATAACCTTTCATTTCGTTTATCCTCCTTATTTTTCGGTGGACGCTGTCCCCCAAATTTTATTTACCAATCAATAAGCTTGTGCCTGTCATTTCCGCAGGCTTGGGTAATCCCATCATTTCCAATAAGGTCGGCGCAATATCAGCCAGCTTGCCGCCCTCGCGCAATCCTACGCCGTCGGTATAATTCACCAGAATGAAGGGAACGGGGTTTGTGGTATGTGCTGTAAAGGGCTGTCCGGTTTCATAATCAATCATCTGGTCACTGTTGCCATGGTCGGCGCAGATAAACATCTGCCCATTCACCGCAAGCAGTGCATCCACCACTCTGCCTACACAGGTATCCACCGTTTCCACCGCCTTAATTGCGGCAGAAAGCACGCCTGTATGCCCTACCATATCAGAGTTTGCGTAGTTTACAATAATCAAATCATATTCTCCGGAGCGAATTGCCTTTACCAGACCATCGGTTACGGCAACTGCGCTCATTTCCGGCTGCAAATCATAGGTTGCAACCTTAGGAGAGGGCACCAGCCAACGATCCTCATTGGGATTGGGTTCCTCCACGCCGCCGTTGAAGAAAAACGTAACGTGTGCATATTTTTCTGTTTCCGCCGTTCTGAGCTGCTTCAGCCCCAGAGAGGAAATATATTCCCCTAATGTATTTTTCAGCTTCTGCGGCTTGAATGCAACCTCCTTATTTGGAATCGTCACATCATATTCCGTAAAGCAGATATATTTCAAATCCTGCGGCACACTTTCTCTTTGGAATCCGTCAAAATCGGGATCACAGAGAGAGCGTGTGATTTCTCTTGCCCTGTCCGGACGGAAGTTATAGAAAATCACCGCATCATGGTCACTGATTTTCGCTGTTGCCATGCCGTCCTCTTTTACAATTACCGTAGGCAGAACAAATTCATCCGTCTTGCCTGCTTCATAGGAATCCCTGATTGCCTGCACCGCATCGGTTGCCGTGGTTCCTCTGCCAAGCACCATGGCGTTATATGCCTCCTGCACACGCTCCCAGCGCTTATCTCTGTCCATGGCATAATATCTGCCCATTACGGTTGCAATTTTGCCTACGCCGATTTCGCGCATTTTTTCCTCCAGCTGTGCGGCATATTCCGCACCGGAGGTCGGAGGGGTATCTCTGCCGTCCAGAAAAACATGCACATAAACCTTCTCCAGATCGTTTCTTTTTGCCAGCTGCAGCAAAGCATACAGGTGGGTATTGTGGCTATGCACGCCGCCGTCGGAAAGCAAACCATACAGATGCAGTGCGGAATTGTTTTTCTTACAATGCTCCACCGCCTCCAGCAGTGTGGGATTTTCAAAGAAATCGCCGTCCTCAATCGCCTTTGTGATGCGTGTCAGCTCCTGATAAACGACACGCCCCGCGCCCATATTCAGATGCCCGACCTCAGAATTGCCCATCTGCCCTGCCGGCAAGCCAACATCTAAGCCGCTGGCATAGCCCTCAACGAAGGGATATTTCTGCACCAGTCCGTCCAGAACAGGGGTCTTTGCCAGCTTCACTGCATTGCCCTCTGCTTTATCATTCAGACCGAAGCCATCCAAAATCATCAAAACTGTTGTTTTTTTCTCCATTTTTTCCTCCATTCTTCGAGGAATCCTTTCCCCGAACCCCAAGGGGTATGATGGTGAGCCTGCTTGCACAGGAAATGCTTTAATAGTGTACGATAGAAACAAATTCCTCTTTCAGGCTTGCGCCGCCGACCAGACCGCCGTCAATATCCTCCATTGCGAACAGCTCTGCCGCATTTTTGCTGTTGACACTGCCGCCGTACTGGATACGGATTTCCTCTGCCGTTTCCCTGCCGTACAGCTCTGCCAGAACGGTACGAATGGCATGGCAGACCTCCTGCGCCTGTGCAGAGGTTGCGGTTTTGCCCGTGCCGATTGCCCAGATAGGCTCATAGGCAACAACAACCTTCTTTGCATCCTCGGCAGAAACACCTGCCAAAGCGCACTTTATCTGGATACGCACCCATTCAATCGTAATGCCTGCTTCTCTCTGCTCCAAGGTTTCCCCACAGCAAAGAATCGGCACAATGCCTGTTTCCAAGGCTTTTTTCACCTTCTGATTGACCATTTCATCTGTTTCGCCGAAATACTGTCTGCGCTCGGAATGTCCCAGAATGACATAGCCAACGCCCATTTCCTGCAGCATTTGCGCAGAAACCTCGCCGGTATATGCGCCGCTTTCCGCAAAGTGCATATTTTCCGCACCAACGCCGATGCCTGTGCCCTTCAGCTCCTCCAGAACGGGATATAAATCCACAAAAGGCACACAGAATACAACCTCAGCCGCATCGGAAATGACCTTTTCCTTCATCAGCTTACAGAACTCTGCCGCTTCCTTCGGTGTTTTATTCATTTTCCAGTTGCCTGCAACGATTTTTTTCCTCATGTCTCGTTTCCTTCTCCTTCCGCAGCAAATGTATTTTCTGCAGTTAATTCAATTTTCCGCACAACGTCCTCACCGCTCATGCCGGATTCAATCGTGATACGCGGAATTGCATCTCTTTTGGTCTTTCTTGTAATCACGCTGTTTTCCACGGTAAACTGCAGCACATAGCCATCCTCATCCAGAAGCTGCTGCGCCGCCTCTGTATAGCGCCCATTGGGGTAAGCCATTGCCTTCACATGCTTTGTGCCGAGGTTTTCGGTCAGCGTTTCCTCGCTTCTGTGCATGGAATCAAGGAACGCCTCTTCCTTCCCTGCCACAACAGGCTGATGGTCTGCCGTATGGCTGTAAACCTTCATATAGCCCGATTTTTCCATCGTTGCCGCCTGATTCCATGTGAATTTCTGGATACCAATCCGATTCGTCACATAATCCGTCACTGCAAACACAGACGCAGGCACACGATATTTTTTGAACAGCGGATATGCCAGATCATAATTGCTGAAATAGCCGTCATCCATGGTAATACAGAGATATTTCTTTCCCAAACCAAGTCCAAGACCTTCCGCATGGGTATCCCTTTCCGTCGCCGTAAGCAGGCTGTCCAGTTCCTCTAAGGAAATGATTCTATAGCCCTGCGATTGGAAATAGTGCAGATGATCCTCCAATTCCTTTGTGGTTGTCACAACGCCGTTGCCAACTCCCATATTGCGAATTGCAAAATGGTGGTACATCAGGACGGGGATATATTCCCCCTCCAGCGACTCTGCATCCTCCGCCGCATCAACAACCTTTCCATAAGATAGCTGTTCTGTTGCATCCTCCTGCGGAGGCTCTGCTGTCTCCTGCTCTGTTGGTTCCTGCTCCAAAACCTCCGCCGCTTCCTGCTTTGTCATTTCCTGCTCCGAAAGCTCCTCTGCATACGCCGCAGAAGCCGAAACGAGCGAAAGCACTGCCGCAAGCACAGCCGCGATTGCTTTTCTTCTCTTCATTTTTCTTACACTTTCTTACTTCTTACAAGTTCTATTACAAATTCTTATTTATCATCCACCGCAACAACGCCGGGCAGCTCCTTGCCCTCCAAAAATTCCAGCGATGCGCCGCCGCCTGTGGAAATATGTGTCATTTTATCGCCATAGCCCAGCTGGTTGACTGCCGCCGCAGAATCACCGCCGCCGATGATTGTGGTTGCATCGATAGAGGCCATTGCTTCTGCAACTGCCTTTGTGCCCTTTGCAAAATTTTCAAATTCAAATACGCCCATAGGTCCGTTCCATACAACGGTTTTTGCGCCCTTGATGGCATCCGCAAACTGCTTTCTGGTTTCCTCACCGATATCCAGACCCATCCATCCATCAGGAATTTCGCCTGTCGGTACGGTTTTATATTCTGTGTCATTCTTAAATTCCTTTGCAATCACCGTATCCACGGGAGTTAAGAATTTCACGCCTTTTTCCTCTGCCTTTTTCATCATTTCCTGTGCATAGGGAATCTTATCCTCCTCCAGCAGGGAATTACCAACCTTGCCGCCCTTTGCCGCCGCGAAGGTATATGCCATGCCGCCGCCGATAATCAGTGTATCCACCTTTTCCAGAAGGTTATTGATGACATTGATTTTATCGGAAACCTTGGAGCCGCCCAGAATTGCCACAAAGGGTCTTTCGGGGTTATTTACGGCATTGCCGAGGAATGCGATTTCTTTTTCCATCAGATAGCCCACTGCGGATTCCTGCACGAATTTGGTTACGCCAACTGTGGAGCAGTGCGCTCTGTGGCTTGTGCCAAAGGCATCGTTTACAAAAACATCTGCCAGAGAAGCCAGCTCCTTGCTGAAATTTTCTTCGTTCTTTGTTTCTTCCTTTCTGTAACGGGTGTTTTCCAGAAGCACAACATCGCCGTTCTGCATTGCCGCAACCGCCGCCTTTGCATTTTCGCCGACTACATTGTCATCCTTTGCAAAAACAACCTCCTTGTCCAGTAATTCGGAAAGTCTTTTTGCTACGGGAGCCAAAGAAAGTTCAGGCTTTACCTCGCCCTTGGGCTTGCCCATGTGTGAGCAGAGAATTACCTTTGCGCCCTCGTCAATCAGCTTTTTGATGGTCGGCAAAGCCGCTGTAATTCTGTTTTCGTCCGTAATCACGCCGTCCTTAAGGGGTACGTTAAAGTCACATCTTACCAATACGCGTTTTCCTGTTACCTTAAGATCATCCACTGTTTTCTTATTCAGCATCTGTCCTGCTCCTTTCTTTATCCGATACGGCTGTCGGTGCTTCTGCCGACAAAACTGCTTATTCAGTTTTCCCGAATCTTCCCTCTATTATGAAAGTAATTGCTCTTTAATTGGGACAAAAAACGTCCCTCAAAAGCTATTATACGATAAGATTTACTTTCCCGCAAGCCTTAACATTTCCAAAGCTGCACCTTCATCCGTCACAAAAATGCCGTTGGGGATGCTATGGCTGACTGCAAGCAGGCTTTCTGCCTTCTTTTTGCCGCCTGCCACTAAGATAATGCAGTCCATTTTATCAATATCATTAAAATCAATCCCAATAGAACGGGTTTCATAGACCACCTTGCCTGCGCCGTCAAAATAATAGCCGCACGCCTCGGCAACAGCATTGTCCTTTTCCAGCTGTTTGCGAACAGCTTCATCCAAACGGCGTTTTTCCGCAAGCTCCAAAGCATTCCCTACGCCCAGAAGCAGGATATTCGCCTGCTCCATTTCCGCAATGGTTTCGGAAATATCCGGGTCCTTCTTCATTTCCTCCAGCACTCTTGGGCTTAAATTATCCGGCAGGTGCAGCAAACGATAATCCGCCTGCAGCTTTTCCGCCAGTCTTGCCGCAAGGGTATCCGCCTGCAGCTCCAATCTGCGCCCGATGCTCCCACGCGCCGGCAGTACCATCTTCGCCATCGGCACAGCGGATTCCGGTGCCGCCTGCACCAGCTCCGCCATGGCAGAGCCGCCTGCAATGGCAATCCGCAAATCCTCTGTTGTATTTTCAGAAAGCACGCGCGCCGCAAGCTGTCCCATTTCCTTCTTGGCACGCTCGCTGCTGTCACTGTCCCCCTGCGCAATAAAGACCTTCTGCGCCCCAAGGGCATCCGTCAACCGTTCCTCCAGAATGGAAAGCCCCGTCAAGGCAGAAAAAATTGTCTCCAGTCCCTCCAGAACCTCCATGCCCTCTTCCGTCAGGCTCATGCCGATTTTAGAAATATGAACCAGTGCCTGCGCACTCAACCGTTCAATCTCACTGCGCACCGTCCGCTCCGTCATGCCAAGAGAAAGCACCACAAGCCGCCTGCCGCAGGGCTGCAGCAGTCTGACCGTTTTCAGAACACGATACCGCTTGATCATTTCCTCTGTCAAATCCGGCGCGATTTTTTTAATCAGTTGCAATTTATGTTCCATTTTTCTTCACACACCTTATTTGGCTATCTTTTATCCCACAAGTTCATTTTATGTCCCATTTGCCTCAAAAAAAGAGGGTGACAGCAAAATTTTACCATACCCTCTTGATTTTCTTACGCCTGTTCTACTTTTACGGAATCATCTACATCCTTATCTGTGCAGCAGCATTCGTCATCCTCACAGAATTCATCATCCAGATCATCCCAGTCATAATCCCAATCTTCTTCGTATTCATCATCCATTCTTGTTTTCAGAAGATAAACCACACCTGCCGTTACCGCAATCAGCACAGCTGTTACCAGTGCGATTACAGCAATAAGTGTCTTTCTATCCTCTCCGTCTTTCAGGACGATAATTTTTTCCTTCAAACCGTCAAGGTTGGGTGTAGCTTCAAAATATTTTTTCATAATCGCATCTCTCCTTTTGCCTTTTATGATTTGCTTTCACCGAATTTTCTTCTCAGAAACTCTTTGTTTTTGCGCATTTCACTATATTCATAGTATGCTTTTTTCAAGATTTGGCGTTCATCGTTAAATTTCAGCAGATGATAAGCCTCATGGAATTTATAGAAACCGGCATCGGCAAAGTATTCCTCACTCTGCGGTTTGCAGTAAAAGGAATTGGCACTCATCAGATACCAATGTACCGTTTTATTTACAGTATCCTCACTGCCCTTAAAGGTATATTGGGTCTTGCCGACATATTTGATAATCTCGCCATTTGCCCCGCTTTCTTCCTTTACCTCGCGCAAAGCCGTCTGCCGATAGGTTTCGCCTTCCTCCACAGTTCCCTTGGGAAGAACCCAGCCCATATATCTGCCATTCTGATTTTTATACAGCAGAAGGATCTTCCACTTGTATATCACAACGCCACCGCAGCTGACTGCTTCTATCATCGTTTTTCCTCCCGCCTATTCAGTTTTTGCACTGGTTATAGTATATCCTGTTTTTTATCCTTTTTCAAGGTGTTTCCAAAAGATTCTCTCCCTCCGCTAAGACTCTTTTGATACTTTTTCCCGAAACGGCGAGCAATTTTGCAGCTCTTTGATTCTTTTTAACCCGAAAACCCAGAGCCGAGCCTCTAAAACTGAAAAAAATAACCAAAAGACAGGTTCCCTTTTCAGCAGAAAATAATTATACAATGCATGGGCAAGATAAGGACTGAAAAAGGCAAGCGGCAGGTATCTTTTTCGACTGCGGTATTTCCCCAACGCAAAATAATATCCCATCCGAACACCAAACAGCCCATGTCCGGGCACGGAAAGCAGTGCCCTCGCAAATGCCGTTTCATAGCCGCCAAGAATCGGGTGCGTCACATAAATCACATTCTCCGCCCAGGCAAAGCCGAGCGAAACAAATACGCCGTATACAATCCCGTCAAGCGGCTCATTGAAGTTGCGGTTGCCCCAGATGAGAAAAAACAGAAACAGAAACTTCACAGCCTCCTCCACCCCCGCCGAGCTGAAAAAAGCCGTGTAAAACGGTGTTTCCTCATGCGGAAACCGTTCCTCTAAAAAGCTGCCGAGGGCATATACCACCGCCGCTGTATACAGCCCGAATAGAACACCCAGAAACAGCATTTTCCAAGGCTCCTTTTCATATTTATCCTTGATATAAAGGAAGAATAACCCTGCCGCAACAGGTGTACTCGCCAGCTCCACAAGCATTCCGCTTCTCCTTTCTGCCCGATTTCTCTTAGCTTTCGCAGAAAAAGGGAAACTATCAGAAAAGTTTCTGCCAAAAGCAAAAGGCTGACCTTAGGTATGTCCGAAAGGTCAGCCAAAAAGTTTTTTATTCTGTTTTAATTGCCATCAATGCACTCAGCTTCATTGCACGCTTCGCAGGCAGATATCCGGCAATTACGCCTACCGCCGTAGAAAAGGCAATGCCGCCCAAAGCAAGCCAGATGGGAATTGCCGACTGCATGGTGCTTCCCTGTCGCTGTGCAACGAAATTGACCAGAAACGAAGCTCCATAGCTGACGATAATCCCAATAATGCCACCCGAAAAGCCGATAAAAGCCGCCTCAGTCAGGAAGAGTCCCTTGATATCCTTCAGAGATGCCCCGATAACCTTCATGATACCGATTTCCTTCGTGCGTTCATAAATTGCCATAACCATGGTATTCGTAATGCTGATTGCCGCAACCACCATGGAAATCGCGCCGATTGCCCCAAGAACCAACCGCAGCATTCTGGTGGTTTCCTTCATGGCCTCCAACTGATCCGTCAGGCTCGATGCACGAAAGCCCATGTCCTTGATTTTCTGCTGCACCTGCTGCACATGCTCCATTTCGTCCACCTTTACCATCACACGCTGATATTCCTTGGACTTTTGGCGATTGCCGTTGCTGCTTCCGCCATTTTGCTTTTGCTCCCATGCCTGCTTTTCCTTCTGTATCTTCTCCAGCTCTCGAATCGGCATGATGACCGTCCAGCCGTTATTCCCGTCGGCAGACATCTTCCCAACCGCATCCACCTTCACAGGCTTAATGGTTTTGTCTGCGTCCCGTGTGCCGTAACTCCAATCCCATGTCACACCAAGCTTTTCATTCAGCACATCCACCTGCGGCGGCTCGGAGGCATTGCGCATTTCCCAGCTCAGCTTCGGGTTATAAAATTCCACCCCGCCGCCAATCACAATGGCCTTGCTGTCCTCCTCCGATAAGGCACGTCCATCCTCTACCTGATAGCCCAAGGCGGTCATTGCCCCCGGCTCAATGCCGATAAAGCTTGCATCCGCCATGTATTTTCCTGCTGTCAGGTAAAGATAATCCTCAAGCACGGGCGAAACCGCCTGCACATGCTCCATCTGCCGAAAGTTCTCAACCGCCTTTGCATTCAGCTCATCCTGCTTTTTTGTCTGCTTCATGGAATCTGTTTCTTTGTCATATTCCATACCGCCACTGGGATAAACGTCAATCACCTGCAGGCTGCCCCAGTTTTCCAGCTGACTGGCAAAGCCCTTATTCATGCCGATACCAATAGAAACCATAACCACGATAGAAGCCGTCCCGATTACAACGCCAAGCACCGTCAGCGCCGTCCGCAGCCTTCGCTTCCAGAGGTTGCGCAGTGCCATATCAATCATGTCTCGTCTGTTCATAAGGACATCCCCTCTTTATCGTCCTCGTGGATTACCTCGGTCACTTCCTCTACAAAATCGTCCTCCTCGAAATCATCCTCCAAATCCTCTGCACTGCTCACGCTTTCAGCTGTGCTTTTCGGCGGCTCCTTCTGATTTTTCACAAAGAACGCCAATGCCCCTGCCAGAATCACCAGAAGCCCAAGCCCAATCGCAATATGCTTCTTATCCATGGGCGCACTTGCATCCGGATTTTCCGTATCATCTGGCATTGCAGGCTCTGTCACCTGCATAATCATATCCCTGCGCTGTTCGACTGTCTCGCCGCTCGGGTCCTCGTATGTAATCACAATGCTGACAGGCACCTCGCCCGTCTCGTAAGGCGTAAATGTCGTTTCAAAATAATCACTGCTGCCGGATTCCATGTTGCCAACGTAAGTATTCTTATTCTGGCAATCCACGTTTCCTTCCACCTTAATCATCACGTTGTTCAGGGTAACCTTCCCTGAGTTGTAGTAGTTGAAGCCAACCGTTACGGGCATCCCCTGCTCCACTGTTTCGGGAATGGTAAAATCGTCAATCTGCAGCTCTGTAACCTGCTTCACATTGATACCCAAAAGCTCTGTTGCGGTATATTCCGTCCCCTTGGCATCCTCATATTCAAAATTGACCGTCAGGGTATAGGTTTTCGGCTGTGCCTCCGGCACAACATACAGCCGCAGTGCCTTATTGACGGTTCCCTTCGGGCGAATGGAATCAAAATAGAAGGTATTGCTGCTGTTCACAGGGGTAAAGATATTCCCCGATTTTTGCGTCTCGGAAGATGTTTCCTCTGCCAAGGTCAAATACATTTTGATATTCTTGACCGCCTTTTGCTTATGCGTATTCATCAAGGTCAAATTCAAATCAAATTCCTGCCCTGCCATCACAATCAGCGGATCGCAGCTATAATTGCTCACGATAATTTTCGGCTTACTGGTGTTTCCCTCGCCGTCCTTATCCTTATCGGGGTTGCTGATATTTACCCCTGCGTACTGCTTGAAGGTTGTTTTTGCCGTACCGCCGGAAGTGTATTCCACCGTAAACTGAATCGCCTGATTCTGTGTCGCAGACTGTGATGTACCCGCAAAAGTAAAGCTCAGACTTGCGCTGCTTCCCGGAGCCAAGGACTGAATATTCTTCATGCTTGCGGATTTCGGAACTACCGCTGTGCTGTCCACGCCCTCCGCTGTTACCACGATATCCTTCGCCGCAACCGCACCTGTATTCTTCAGATCAAAGGAAACCGTGAAGTTCTGATTCACGCCGTAGGTACCACCCGGCTCCTGCATGTTCCGAATTTCCAGAATCGCCTTTCTGCCTGCCACACCGCCGACATTCACATAAAACTGATTCGTCTTTTCGTAATTTTTACCGAACTGGTCGCGATATTTCAGCTTAATCGCAACGGGATAATTCCCTGCCGCCAT
>OHBE01001751.1_pt1 | contig 17832 bp, 17 predicted proteins | sample 1577231 | NCBI WGS metagenome assembly OHBE01 (sample SAMEA3541506, study PRJEB24748) | human gut metagenome | biome: human gut; feature: human-associated habitat; material: faeces | place: China | collected 2012 | reverse complement strand
CAGTCCGCCGATCAAAATAGCGAGATCCGCCAGATTCCATACATAGCGGCCGATTTTCGGCAGCTTGGGAAACTGCACATAGTCATAGACCGCGCCGCGCCGCAGCCGCTCCCACAGGTTGCTGAGACCACCGCCCAAGGCCAGTCCCGCTCCTATGGGACTGCGGCGGCGGAACACCCACACCAGCGGCAAAATCAGAATGGACAGCGCCGTTACCAGCTTCCGTTTCAGAGGCAGGCTGAAGGCCGCGCCGTCATTCCACAGGGCCGTCAATCGGATGCGTCCTCCCCAGAAAAATGCGTCCTTCCGCTCCGGGCGGTTCAAAAGCTGCCGTAGACAGGCGCAGGCGGCCAAAACCGCTGCCGCGGTAAACAGTGTCAGCATCCGCCGCCCTCCTTTGCCTTTTCCATCGCCGCCCGCACCGCGCCGCTGTTGGCATTCTTCCGGTTATTCTGCCACACGGTATCTCCGATCTGCTTCTGGACCTCCATCATTTCCTCGTGGAAAGCGGAGGCCGACAATCGCAGCGCCCCGTGGCCCAGAATGATGATCTGCTCCAGCCCGTCGGAGGTCGCCACCCGTACCCGGTGCTCCTTCGCCAGCGTGTGGGTCACCTTTTCGATATACATATCCGCCGTTTCGGCCTCCTTGGTTTACACCACGTGGATGCCGTGCTGCCGTTCTATGCTGCCGGGATTGCCCTTCACCTTGTAGGCGTCAAATACAAGGATCAGCTCGCAGCGGCGGTAGCCCTGGTAGTTGCACAGAATTTGAATAAGCCGGTGGCGGGCGGCGTCCAGATCGGTTTTTGCCAGCTCCGCCAGCTCCTCCCACGCAAAGATGATATTATAGCCGTCCACCAGCAGGTATTCGGGGCCTTCGGGCAGCGGTACTGCCTTCGGCGGCTTGATGCGCTCGCTCCCGGCGGCTCTCGGGGTATGCATCGCTTCGCCGCTTTTTCGCTTGATGGGTCCGTAGGTCATCTCGAAGATCCGCATCAGTTCCTTATCCTGCAAAAGGGAGCCCCGGTAGGCTTCACTTCGCTGCCGGGTCACGATCGGCTCGTCCGGCTCACCCGCGGGCTTCAGCACATCCGTCACGATATGCGCCATCCCCGGCACCTCATCCCACCGGACGGTATGCCCGGCGCCGTGGCTGCAAAAGACCGAATCGGTGGTATTTTCCGTATCGGCATCACAGCTGTAGCCGCAGGCGGCTATCACCGCTTCGGGGTGCCGGCAGGGCGCATAGCCGTCCGGCTCCCAGGTTAAATGCCCCCGCCCATGGGTATAGCGCACCACCTCGGCGGGGTAGTCCCGCAGCATGGAAAGCGCCGCCGTGCCCCGCAGGGTGGCGGTCTCCGGCAGCAGCTCCGGCGGCTCGGTCTCGGCCTCCCGCTGCTGCAAATCGTTGAGTGCCCGCCCCAGCTGCTCGGTCGGCACCGTCAGGGTAAAGCGGCATTGCGGCTCCAGCAGGATGCTCTTTGCCATCCGCAGCCCCTGCCGCACCGCCCGGTAGGTCGCCTCCCGGAAGTCCCCGCCCTCGGTGTGCTTGGGGTGGGCGCGCCCGGCAATCAGCGTAATTTTCATATCGGTGATGGGGGCGCCGGTCAGTACCCCCTTATGGGTCTTTTCAGCCAAATGGGTCAGGATCAGCCTTTGCCAGTTCAGGTCCAGCCGGTCGGTGGGGCAGCCGCAGGCAAATTGCAGCCCGCTGCCCGGCGGCAGCGGCTCCATCAGCAGGTGAACCTCGGCATAGTGGCGCAGCGGCTCGTAGTGGCCGATACCCTCCACCGGGGCGGCGATGGTCTCCTTATAAAGGATGCTCCCCTCCTCAAAGCCGATGGCCAGCCCGAAGCGTTCCATGGCCACACTCTGCAAAATCTCCTGCTGGATCTCTCCCATCAGCCGCACCCGGATCTCCCGCTTCTGTTCCTCCCATTCGGGGCGAAGCTGCGGGTCCTCCTGCGCCAGCTGCCGCAGCTGTGCCAGTGCGGTGCGGGGGTCGGCGCCCTCCGGCAGCACCACCCGGCAGCTGATGACCGGCTCCAATAGCGGCGGGGCCTCCTCACGGGTGGCGCCCAGTCCCTCTCCGGCACGGGTTCGGGTCAGCCCCGTCACGGCGGCCACCGTCCCTGCGGGGATCTCCTCCGCCGTTTGATATTTGGCGCCGTTATACAGCCGTATCTGGGTGATCTTCTCCCCGTTCGGCAGCGCCATCCTTACCCGCAGCGTGCCGCCCGTCACCTTCAGGTGGGTCAGGCGGTTGCCCTGCGGGTCGGTGGATATTTTATACACCCGTGCCGCCGGCTCCGGCAGATAGGCGGGGGGAAGGGTCAGCCGGTCCAGTCCCTCCAGCAGCCCGGTGATGCCCTCCTGCCGCAGCGCCGCCCCCCAAAAGCAGGGGAACCATTCCCGGCGGGCCACAGCTGCCGCAAGGCGTTCCGCCGTCAGCGTCCCGCCCTCCAGATACTCCTGCATCAGCCCCTCGTTACACAGCGCCAGCGTTTCCTCCTCGGCGTCTGCGGGCAGGCAGGCAGGGGAGAGCTTCTGCTGTAAATTTTGTAAAATTTCGTCCCGGTCGGCTCCCGGCCGGTCCATTTTATTGATGAAAATAAAAACCGGCAGCCGGTAGCGCTCCAGCAGCCGCCACAGCGTTTCGGTGTGCGCCTGCACCCCGTCCGTCCCGCTGATGATAAGCAGCGCATAATCCAGCACCGAAAGGGTACGCTCCATCTCCGCCCCGAAGTCCGCATGACCGGGGGTGTCCAGCAGCGTCAGCTCGGTATGGGGCAGCGTCAGCCGTGCCTCCTTGGCAAATATGGTGATGCCCCGGCTGCGCTCCAGCGCATGGGTATCCAAAAAGGCGTCCCCGTGGTCCACCCGGCCGGCCTGCCGCAGAGCCCCGGCGCCCACCAGCATCGCCTCGGTCAGGGTGGTCTTGCCGCTGTCCACATGGGCCACCAGCCCCAGCGTGATATTCTTTTTTTCCACGGCAAGTCCCCCTTTCCCGCTGCCGTCAGCGGTCTATTTTCCGCAGATACCGGATGCCATCGCTGATGAACTTCTCCCGGTCAAAGGCCGGGTTGCCGATGGCCTCCTGCACGATGATGCCATCGCACAAAAGCAGCAAAAGCCAGGTGAAAAAGTCCGCCGGCAGGTCGCTGCGCTCCGCTATTTTCTGCCGGATAAGCCCCTGGAAATTACCGTACAGCCCGGAAAGCTCCCGCTGCATGGCGGCGTTTCCCAGCTGCGCCTCGGCCAATAGCTGAATACGCAGCCCGGCGGAAGCGATATCCCGGTCGGCCACATACCGCACCAGCCGCTCCAGCGAGGTATCCTTTTCCTTATTTTCCGTCCAGCGGATGAGATCCTCCCATTGCTCCCGCAAAAAGTCCTCGGTCAGCTCCATAAAGATCTCATTTTTGGTTTTATAATGGTAGTACAGCGTCCCCTTGGAGATCCCCGCCGCCGCAGCGATATCCGCCAGCGAAAGCTCCGCCAGCGGGTGGGTTTTCAAGAGGTCGGCCGTTGCCAGTAAAATTTTCTCTTTGATATTATCCTTTCTCGGTGCTGCCATGATGGGCTCCTTTCTCGTTTCTGACAAAATGATACCATGAAATGCCCCGTCTGTCCATCAAAAATGCGCTGCGGGATATTGACATTTCCCGATTCCGGGGGTATCATTAGGGTAGAGTCGGCCGCTTGGCCGACAATGACGGGAGGTGCCGCAAAATGAACATCACAAAGCTGAACCGGCGGCTGGAAAAACACTTCGGCGGGGCGGTCTCGGCACGGCTTGATGAGGACCGCATCCTGCTGTCCGGTCATCTGGCCACATGGGCGGAGGTTATCGAGGCCTGCTCCATGGCGGCCACAAAGTACAGCCGCATCCACGTGGTCAATGATATCCGCTGCGATGAGGTGGGGGAGCAGCCCATGCGCTGTCCCTCTCTGCGGGATAGCGCCCTGGAGGGGCAGCACCCCGATGTCCTCATCATCGGCGGGGGCATTTCCGGGGCGTCCATCGCGCGGGAGCTTTCCAAGTGGAATTTGGATATCCTGCTGGTGGAAAAGGAAGCCGACCTTGCATTGCAGGCCAGCGGCCGCAATGACGGCGAGGTGCACCCCGGCATCGACCTTTCCACGGGGTCGCTCAAGCATCACTACATCCGCCGGGGCAATGAACATATGGAAACGGTCTGCCGGGAGCTGGGCGTGCCGTTTCACCGGGTGGGGCAGTATGTCTGCTTCGAAAAAGCCTCCCTCAAGCCGATGATCGCCATGTACTGCCGCATCCGCAAAAACCGGGACGGCATCAGCGATACCGAGCTGATTTCGGGCGAGGAGCTTTCCCGCCGGGAGCCGAACCTGCACTTTGCCTTTGCCATCTCCAATCCGTCCTCCGGCTGCGTCTGCCCCTACGGGCTCACCATCGCCTATGCCGAAAATGCCGTGCAGAACGGCGCCCGGGTCTCCCTCAATACCGCGGTGCTGGGCATGGAACTGAAGGACGGCAATATTTACAGCGTCACCACCAACCGCGGCACCCTCTATCCGGCGCTGGTCATCAATGCGGCCGGTGTGTTCGCCGAGGACATCGCCGCCATGGCGGGCGACCGCTTTTTCTCCATCCATCCCCGCCGCGGCACCAATTCCATTCTTGATAAAAAGGCCGGGGCATATATGCACACCATCGCCTCCATCAAGGAGGTGACCCGCAACACCATGCACTCCAAGGGCGGCGGCATCCTCCACACCGTGGATGACAACCTTCTGGTCGGCCCCGACGCCGTGGAAACATGGGAAAAGGAAAATACCGAGACCCACCGGGAAAGCATCGATACCGTTTTCCGCAAGCAGACCCGCACCATGAAAAAGCTCTCCCGGGGGGATATCATCACCTACTTTACCGGGGTGCGCGCCCCCACCTTCGAGGAGGACTTCATCATCGAAATGGGGCGGAAAACCGGGAATATCCTGCATTGTGCCGGCATCCAGTCGCCGGGCCTCACCACCGCCCCGGTCGTTGCGCTGGATATCGAAAAAATGGCGGTGGAGTACCTTTCCCGCAGCAGGCAGGTCACCCCGAATGAGCAATATGACCCCATCCGTCCCGCCCCGCCCGTCCTGCGGGAAATGAGCGATGAGGAGCGTGCGGCATTCATCCGGCAGAACCCCGATTACGGCGTCATCGTCTGCCGCTGTGAGGAGATCAGCCGCGGGGAAATATTGGACGCTTTGCGTTCTCCCATCTGCGTCCCCACCGTGGACGGCGTAAAGAAACGGGTTCGTCCCGGCATGGGGCGCTGCCAGGGCGGGTTCTGCTCGCCGCTGGTCACACAAATGATCGCCGAATTCCTGGGGGTGCCGCCGGAGGAGGTCCGAAAGTCCTCCGAGGAAGCGGTCATCACCTACGGCAAAACCAAGTAAGGGAGGGGAGACTATGCGTTCTGTTGATGTTCTCATTATCGGCGGAGGCCCTGCGGGGCTGGCCGCTGCCATAGCTGCCCGCAAAAACGGCGCCGAGGTGCTGCTGCTGGAACGGGAGGCCCGTCTCGGCGGCATCCTCAAGCAGTGCATCCATGACGGCTTCGGTCTGGTGCGCTACGGCGAAAAGCTCTCCGGCCCCGAATACGCCGGCCGCTTCATCGATGAGTTCCATGCCCTGGAGATCGAGGCGCTGACCCTCACCTTTGTCACCCGCATCGAAAAAAAGCAGGAGGGCTTTCTCATCACGGCGGTGAACCGTGAGGGACTGGAACAAATCCATACCAAGGCGCTTATTTTGGCCACCGGCTGCCGGGAACGGACGGCAAAGCAGGTGTCCATCCACGGCACCCGCCCCGCCGGGGTCTTTACCGCCGGGACGGCGCAGCATTTCACCAATCTGTTGGGGCTGCTCCCCACCCAAAAATGCGTCATTCTCGGCAGCGGGGATATCGGTCTCATCATGGCACGGCGGCTGACGCTGGAGGGCGCCGAGGTGCTGGGCGTCTACGAAGCAAAGCCCACCCCGTCGGGGCTGACCCGCAACCTGCACCAGTGCCTTCACGATTTTGATATCCCGCTGCACCTTTCCCACACCGTCACCCGGGTGTTCGGGCAGGATCGGCTTTCCGCCGTGGAGATCATGCAGGTGGATGAAAGGATGAACCCCATCCCCGGCACCGCGCAGCGGGTGGAATGTGATGCCCTCATCCTTTCGGTGGGGCTCATCCCCGAAAACGAGCTGGCAGAGGGGCTGGGCGTCGTCATCGACCCCAAAACCAAAGGCCCCCTGTGCGATGCCGGTCTGATGACCTCGGTGCCCGGGGTGTATAGCTGCGGCAACGCCCTGCACGTCAATGATTTGGTGGATTATGTTTCCCAAAGCGGCGAGACCGCCGGGCAGAACGCCGCCCTGTATGACCCCCATCGGGAGCAGACGCTGATCCCCGTGACGGCAGGGGAGGGGCTGCTGTATGCCGTCCCGCAGCGGCTGGACCTGCAAAGCGACAACAGCGCCGTGACCCTTTATTTCCGCAGCCGTGAAAATCTGGGTCGCTGCCGCCTTGTCATCACCGCCGATGGCCGGGCGCTTTTCACCCGGAACTATCCCTTCCTGCGCCCCCCGGAGATGGAACGGCTGACGCTGGACCTTTCCGACCGCGGACTGACCGCGGAAACCGAAATCAAGCTGGAAATAGAGGTGATGCCGGATGCGTGAACTGACCTGTATCGTCTGTCCCCGGGGCTGTACCCTGCAAATCACCGGGGAGGCGGGAAACTATACCGTTACCGGCAATGCCTGTAAACGGGGCGAGCAATTCGCCGTTGCCGAGATGACCTGCCCCATGAGAACCCTATGCACCACCGTAAAAACCGCTTTCCCCGCGGTGCCGGTCATCAGCGTCCGGACATCGAAGGAGATCCCCAAGGAGAGGATCTTCGATGTGATGCGGGAGATCAACAGCCTCTGCATCACCCACCCCACCGGGCGGGGAGAGGTCATACAGCAAAACGTGCTGGGTCTGGGGGCGGATATCATCGTGACCGCCGACTGGCCGGAGGAACAAGATAAGGAGGATCGTTATGAGCAATAAACCGTACAAAGGCTTTGAACCCAAGTGGCTGCTGACCCCCGCCCCGGAGGGCAGCTACCGTTCCATCTTCCGGTGGGGCGACCCCGAATTCTTCAAATATCCCAAGGAGTCTCTCTACAAGCTGATGAAAGAGACCTTCCACATGAGCGATGACGACTTTAAGGACTATGCCGATGACATCGGCTTTGACCGGGTGGAGCTGCCCGACCACCCTTCCGGAATGGCCCCGGAGCATCTGCAGGCTCTCCGGGAGATCGTCGGCGAGGAATTTGTCACGACCGATGACTACGCCCGGCTTTCGGTGGCCTACGGCTGCACCGGCTATGACCTTCTGCGGCTGCGCCATAAGCAGATCGACAGCCTGCCGGATGTGGTGGTCTATCCCGATACCGCCGAGCAGGTGGAAAAGATCGTCTGCTATGCGGCACAGCACCATATCCCGCTGTATGTTTACGGCGGCGGCAGCTCGGTCACCCGCGGCGTGGAGCCCATCAAGGGCGGCATTTCGCTGGATATGAGAAAGCGCTTTAATAAGATCATCAGCTTCAATGAGGTGGATCAGACCATCACCGTGCAGGCGGGTCTTTCCGGCCCCATGCTGGAGGAGGCCCTGCAGGACGCCCCCAATCGCTTCGGTGCGAAGCGCCAATATACCTGCGGCCACTTCCCTCAAAGCTTCGAGTACAGCAGCGTGGGCGGCTGGGTGGTCACCCGCGGCGCCGGCCAGAACAGCACCTACTACGGCACCATCGCCGATATCGTTCTTTCGCAAAAATATGCCACCCCCATCGGGCGCATCGTTACGCCGCACTACCCGCGTGAGGCCACCGGCCCCGATCTCAACCAGATCATGATGGGCTCGGAGGGGACCTTCGGCGTGCTGACCGAGGTGACCCTCAAGGTGTTCCGCTGGCAGCCGGAAAACCGCAAGCGGTTCTCGTATATGTTCCGGGACTGGGAAACGGCCATGGCCGCCGCCCGTGAAATGATGCAGTGCGAATGCGGCTATTCCTCGGTGTTCCGCCTTTCCGACCCCGAGGAGACCCGGCTGATGCTGCGGCTTTACAATGTGGACGAAACGCCGCTGGCCCCCCTGATGGATAAGCTGGGCTACAAGGATATGGAGCGCTGCATGTTCCTCGGCTTTACCGATGGCGAAAAGGGCTTTTCCAAAAACGTGGCGAAGAATATCCACCGCATTGCCCGGCGGTACGGCGCCATGCCCATGACCGGCTATGTGACCAAGAGCTGGGAAAAGGGCCGTTTCAATGACCCCTACCTGCGGGATACCCTGATGGATTTCGGGGTCATCACCGATACGCTGGAATGCAGCGTCAACTGGTCCAATATGGCGCAGGTTCATCGGGATGTCCGTGCGGTGTGCCACGCCCTGCCGGACACCATCGTTACTACCCACATGAGCCACTGCTACCCGCAGGGCGCCAACCTCTACTTCATCTTCATCACCAGAATGCAGGACGCCGCCGAATTCAAGCGTTACCACACCACCATCCTGGATGCCATCCAGAAATCCGGCGCGGCCATCAGCCACCACCACGGCATCGGCAAGATGTTCGCCCCGTGGCTGGAGGGCTACATCGGTGAGAAGGAGTACGGGGTGTTCCGGGTGCTCAAGAATTACTTTGACCCCGACTTCACCATGAACCCCGGCGGTACCATCGGCCTTGACCTGACCCCGGAGGAAAAACGCCACCAAAACGAGCGCAAGGACTATCGATAAGCACCAAACCAGGCCCGGAGAACTGCGGTTTTCCGGGTCTTTTGGCGCCCTTTTCGGGAACGAGATCAAGAGGTTAATTTCGTTAAGAGATGAGGGCAAAACATTAGCGTTTTTTTGCCCCTTTTTGGGCGATTTGCGCAAATTTGCTTGACTGAATGGGCCATTTTGCCCACTTGCCCACTTTTATTTCTTATTAATTGTGATAAAAAGTTTTAATATTTTAAATAACTAATGGGAAGTAAAGTGGGCTTTTGGCCATGAGTGTAAATTTGTACAAAATTAGCTTTCTTTTAGGCTTCGGATATGATATAATATGTAAAAAGTTTACGGAGGAAATAATGATGAAGAGAATATTGAGCGTACTTCTTATCGGTCTCTTTCTGTTTTCAATGGTGGCATGTGGAGAGAAAAAGAATGCGAAGGGTGAGGAATGTGGCACGATAGATTGGTCTACTATTCAGCTCGCAGAAAAACTTCCAATTCCGGAGTCGACGGTTGGCGAGATTTCATCTGAGTCAAATAGTTGTATTATCGCCGACATAAAAAATATAACCCAGCCGGATTTTGAAACATATGCAACCAAGTGTAAGGAAAGTGGATTCACGGTTGATTACTTTAAATCGGAGGATTTTTTTAGCGGGTATAACGAAGAGGGATATCATATTTCCGTGGATTATAAAGATAGCGATGATATGATGACTATTATTTTTGACGCTCCGCAGGAAAATGAGTCGCAGACTGGCGATGAAACGACCGACAATGACAACAAGCAGCAGGATAATACGCCAACTACAACAGAAGGTGTAAGTGCGGACTTCAAAGCTCTGATGGATAGCTATGAAGAGTTCTTCGATTCCTATGTTGCCTTTATGAAGAAGTACAAAGCGTCTACCGACCAAGTTTCCATGATGAGTGATCTTGCTGACTATATGGGTAAATACTCTGATATGATGGCAAAGCTTGATGCTATCGATAGTAAGAGTTTGTCTGATGCTGATGCTGCTTACTATGCTGAAGTATCCGCAAGAGTGATGAAGAAGCTTGCTGAAGTAGCATAACACAAAGTTACAATTTTATAAAAAGCTGAGGTTTAAATGCCTTGGCTTTTTTATTTTATATTTTGTCAAAGAAAATCAAATTTGCTGTTGACACCAATACATGAGCGTGCTATCATATGAACAGCAAAACATATGAATGGAGGTTGAAATGATGCCGAAGCATGACCACACCGCCATCCTGCAAACGGTGCGGGAGGAGCTGCCCGCCGAGGAGCTGATCTGTGACCTCTCCGACCTTTTCAAGGTATTCGGCGATACCACCCGGATGCGCATCCTGTATTCGCTCTTTGAAAGCGAGCTGTGCGTCTGCGCCATCGCCGAGCTGCTGGGCATGACCCAGTCCGCCATTTCGCATCAGCTCAAGGTTTTGCGGGATAATAAGCTGGTGGCCTCCCGCCGGGAGGGCAAAACCATTTATTATTTTCTGGCGGATGACCACGTCCGCACCATCATCGGGCAGGGCTTCGACCACCTGACCGAGCACGACCATTCCAAAACACACCAACACAATCATAAGGAGGACTGACCCATGAAAAAGATGTATATGCTGGAGGACTTGGACTGTGCCAACTGCGCCGCCAAAATGGAGGAGGCCATCAAAAAGATCGAGGGCGTGACCTATGCCCGTGTCAGCTACCTGGCCCAAAAGCTGACGCTGGAGGCCGATGACGCCGTTTACGATGCCGTACTGGCCGAGGTGGTAAGAGCCTGCAAGCGCATCGAGCCGGACTGCACCATTCTGCTGAAATAACGCTCACCTGCCCATCGGCAGGGAAGGGGGAACGACCCGTATGACCAAAAAACAGAAAAAACATCTGACCCGCATCATCACGGCGGCGGTGCTGCTGGCGGTGGTGTGGCTGCTCCTCCCGTTGGAGGGGATTTGGCAGCTGCTGGCCTACTGTGTGCCGTATTTTATCGTCGGCTGGGATGTCCTGTGGGGCGCCCTGCGCAAAATACTGCACGGCGAGCTGCTGGATGAAGAATTCCTCATGTCCATCGCCACCATCGGCGCCTTTGCGCTGGGGGAATACCGGGAAGCCGTGGCCGTCATGCTGTTCTATCAGATCGGCGAATGGTTCCAGGGCGTGGCGGTCGGCAAGACCCGCCGCAGCATCACCCAGCTCATGGATCTCCGCCCCGACTATGCCAACGTCCTGCGGGAGGGCATCGAGGAAAAGGTAGACCCGGAGGAGGTTGAGGTAGGGGAGACCATCCTCATCCGCCCCGGTGAAAAGATCCCGCTGGACGGCATCATTCTGGACGGCACCACCGCCGTCAATACCGCCGCCCTGACCGGCGAAAGCCTGCCGCAGGATAAGGGGCCGGGGGATGCGGTGGTCAGCGGCACCGTCAATCTTACCGGTGTCATCACCGTCAAAACCCAAAGCGTCTTCGGCGAGTCCACCGCCGCCAAAATACTGGAGCTGGTGGAAAACGCCTCGGAGCAAAAGGCCAGAGTGGAGGGCTTTATCACCCGATTTGCCCACTGGTACACCCCCTGCGTCGTGGCCTGCGCCGCCCTGCTGGCGGTCATCCCGCCGCTGTTTTTGGCGCAGCCGTGGAGCGTCTGGGTGCAGCGTGCTTTGGTATTCCTGGTCGTTTCCTGCCCCTGTGCGCTGGTGGTCAGCGTGCCGCTTACCTTCTTCGGGGGCATCGGCGGGGCGTCCCGCTGCGGCATCCTCATTAAGGGCGCCGGCTATATGGAAACCCTTGCAAAGGCCAAAACTGTTGTGTTTGATAAGACCGGCACCCTGACCAAGGGCAGCTTTACCGTCACCCATATCGTCCCGCAAAAGGGCAGCAAGGATGACCTTCTGGCACTGGCTGCCGCCGCCGAGAGCTTTTCCCGCCATCCCATCGCCCAGTCGGTGGTGGCCGCCTACGGCAGGCCCATCGAGGCCGAGCCGGAGGATGCCAAGGACCACACCGGCCGGGGAATTGAAGCGGTCATCGGGGGGCGGCATATCTTTGCCGGGAATGAACGCCTGATGAATGAGATCGGTGTCCCCTGCGCCAAGGTCAATGAGATCGGTACCGTCATCCACATGGCGGCGGATCAAGACTACCTCGGTTATCTGGTCATCGCCGATACCCCGAAGCCCGATGCCGCCGAAGCCATCCGTTCCCTCAAGGCCGAGGGGGTGGAAAAGACCGTCATGCTTACCGGTGATAAGACTGCCGTAGCCGAAGCGGTGGCGGCGGAGCTGGGGCTGGATGAAGCCCGCGCCGAGCTGCTGCCCGCCGATAAGGTCACGGCGGTGGAGGGCCTGCTCCAGACCGGCTCGCCCCTTGTATTCGTGGGGGACGGCATCAATGACGCCCCGGTTCTGGCCCGTGCCGATGTCGGCGTGGCGATGGGCGCCCTGGGCAGCGATGCCGCCATCGAAGCCGCCGATATCGTGCTGATGGACGACGCCCCCAGCAAGCTTTCGCTGGCGGTACGGCTTTCCCGCCGCACCATGCGCATCGTCCGGCAGAATGTCGTCTTTGCGCTGGCGGTCAAGGCCATCGTGCTGCTCATGGGCGCCACCGGTGATGCCAATATGTGGGTCGCCGTCTTTGCCGATGTGGGCGTGCTGGTGCTTGCCATCCTCAATGCCATGCGGGCGCTGCTCGTCCCCAAAAAGTAATTGTGATTTTCTCCCTTACGAACGGTCTGTCCCCTGCGGGCAGGCCGTTTTTGCTTGCCTTTTGCGGTGCGGATATGATACACTTTTCTTATCAAGCCGAAAGGGGGCGCCGCCGTGCAAACCATTACCGAAGCGCTGTTTTCCATGCAGGATGAAGGATACCGCAGCTTTCATGCGGGGCTCATACCGGGCATCGACCCAGAACGCATCATCGGGGTGCGGATGCCGGCGCTGCGCCGCTATGCCGCCGCCCTTGCCGAAACGCCGCAGGCCGCCCTATTTTTGCGGGAGCTGCCCCACACCTACTACGAGGAAAATAACCTCCATGCCCTGCTGCTGATGCGGGAAAAGGATTTTTCCGCCCTGATGCCGCCGCTGGAGCGCTTTTTGCCGGAGCTGGATAACTGGGCCACCTGCGACCTCTTAAAGCCCATCTGCTTTGCCCAAAATACCGACCGTCTGCTGCCCTATCTGTATCGGTGGCTGGCGGATGACCGCCCCTATACCGTCCGCTTCGCCATCGAAATGCTGATGACCCACTACCTCGGGGCGCATTTTTCCCCGGAATACCCCCGCCGGGTGGCGGCGGTGCAAAGCGAGCATTACTACGTCCGCATGATGCAGGCCTGGTACTTTGCCACGGCGCTGGCCTTCCGCTACGAGGAGCTCCTGCCCCTTCTCACCGGGGATGCACTTTCCCCGTGGGTGCGGCAAAAAACCATCCAGAAGGCGGTGGAGAGCTTCCGCATCCCCCCGCAGCACAAGGCCGAATTAAAGGCGCTGCGCCGCTGAATTTCGTCATTTTCGCCCCGGAGTGCCCGCTTCGGGGCAAAATTAACAGTCTGTTCATCCCCTGTATTTGCCTTTTTTGCCTTGCTATGGTAGAATAGCCGCACAAAACCAAAATGGGGAGTGACTTATGCTGAAACGCATTACTGCGCTGCTGCTGGCGGTCATGCTGCTGCTTTTGACTGCCTGCGACACACAAAAAGAACACAAACTGTCTTCGGTCTTTGCGACCTCCGAACAGGAGCGCACCGCATGGCTGGCCGACCCCGATAATGCCCCCCTGTGGGAGCAGCTGGGGCTTTCCGGTGCGGTGCTTTCCACCGGGGAACCCGCCGCCATGACCATCGGGGCGCAGCATTGGGTGCTGCAGCCCGCCACGGTGGAGGGCAGAGAGACCACCCTTTGCTACTGCATCGATGACGACAATCGTCCCCTTCTGGATCTGCGGGCGTCCTTCGGCATCAATGTATTGGCGGTGGAGGAATGGAGCCTCTGCACCGACCTCTTTACCGTGCGGGTATGGGTGCAGCAGGGGGATGCGCTGCCGGAGGGCTATCTGACCGAAGCGGATGAGGGACTGCTGCGCTATCCCGTTCTGCTCACCGACCCCGTCACCGGGGAAAGCGCTGCCGCCGTTGCCGCCGATGCCGACCTGCAGACGCTGCTTTCGGACGGCAAGCCCCACGCCATGTGCCTGCGGCTGCGGGCCATGCAGTTGGGAGAGGAAACCATCCTGCGGGTGATCACGGTGGTGTGCAGCGGCTGGCTGGAGGATCAGGCGGTGCTGCGGGCGCAGTCGGAGCAGCTTTTGTGGGCTGCCCGCCACGGCGAAAATGAAACCCTGCGCCTGCTGCTCAATGAAAGCAACGACAGCGTGACCGACCGCAACGGGGATAATCTTTTGTGGGCCGCCCTGCAAAGCGGCAATGAGGATACCGTCCGGCTGGTGGCAAAGGCCGGGGTCGGCGATGAAAACCGGAACCTCTACTGGGTGCCGTCCGAAAGCCTGACCGCTGCGGAACGGCAGGACTGGCAGCTTCTTTTGGATACCCTTGCAAGCCAGAAGATCAATACCGGCTGCACCGCCCCCTCCATCGCCTATGCCCTTACCGCTGCGGGGGAGGCCGAGCGTCTGGCTTATTATCTTGAATACTACAAGCTGCCGGCTGCGGCCGCCACCTTGAATGAAGCCGACAGCACGGCCGTTGCCCGGCGGTATCATATCCAAAGCATTGAGACCGGCAACCTTCTGGACCTGGCCATCGCCGGTGATGAGACGGAGACCGCCGCCATCCTGCTGCAAAACGGCGTGGGCGCTTCGCCGCTGCTGCTTAAAATGCTGCAAACCTCTCCCACCGTCCTTTCCGATGAAATGCTGGCGCTGCTGGGCAGGTACCGCTATTTCGGTGTGCTGGATGAGGTACTGGCTGACTACCGCAGCTTTAAGGAAAGCTACGAGTCCGTGGCAGGGGAAAGCTGCCGCCGCTTTGAACGGGACTACGAGGCCTACTGTGCGGCCATGGAAAAGGGCGACAGCTTTGCCGCCGCAGGCATTATGGACAGCGGCCTGCTGGATGAGATCGTGGGGCAGCTGGCAGCGGTACAGGATGTCGAAAAGCCCGCCACCGACGCCATCGATGCCCTGTGGGACCTGATGTTCGAATACGCCGATATGATGGACACCGCCGGCTACTACTATAAGCGCATCTCTTTAAGCACCTATGTGGTGACCCGCCGGTACTACCGGGCGCTGTTCGAGGACCGTCTGGGCAAGGCCCATACCCTCTACGAGGAATTCAGACGCCAGACCGCTGTTTATGACGGCCTATTGGAAAATTGGGCGCAGAAATAGCTTTTTTGCGATAAATCCGCTGTTTTTGTGCAAAATAATGCTTGCAAAGCCCGCAAAATTATGGTACAGTAATATATGGAATATGGTAGTAGAAAGAAAGAGTGGGGTGACCCGCTCTTTCCTTTATGTTAGGAGGCAAAGCGATGGCCAAGAAAAACACCGCCGCCGTAGCGGAGGAGCTGGCGCAGCCCATATTGGAGGAAATGGGGCTGCTCTTGTGGGATGTCGTCTATGAAAAGGAGGGCAGCGGCTGGTATCTGCGGTATTATGTCGACCGGGAGGGCGGCATCGATATCAATTCCTGCGAGGCATTTTCCCGTGCCGTGGAAAAGGTACTGGACGCCGCCGACCCCATCGAGAGCAGCTACACGCTGGAGGTATCCTCCCCCGGCATCGAGCGCCAGCTGACGAGAGACTGGCACTTTGAATACCTGATGGGCGAGCCGCTTTTCGTGCGGCTCATCCGCCCGGTGGAGGGCATCCGGGATTTCACCGGCACCCTGACCGACTATAAGGACGGCACCATGACCCTGCTTCTGGATGAGGAGACCGAAATGAATGTGGAGCGCAGCGAAACTGCGTTCGTCCGTTTGTATAATGATTTTAGTGGAGGAGATAGCAAATGAGCGCTGCAAGAGCCAAGAAAAAACAGCAGGAGGAATTTAACCTCTTTGAAGCCCTGAAGATGCTGGAAAACGAAAAGGGCATCCCGGTGGATTACATGATCGAAAAGATCCAGACCGCCATCGGCCAGGCCATCAAGAAGGACCCCTTCAACAGCGAAAACAGCGTGGTGGAGATCGACCCCGAAACCGGCCGGTTCTATGTGGCGCTGCGCAAGGACGTTGTGGAGGAGGTGGAGGACCCCACCACCCAGATCAGCGTGGAGGACGCCGCCAAATACCAGTCTGGCATCACCGCAGGGCAGGTGCTGGAGGTCGCCCTTGACCCCAAAAAGTTCGGGCGCATTGCGGCGCAGGCTGCCAAATCCTCCATCCATCAGGGCATCCGGGAGGCTGAAAAGGGCCTGCTGCTGAAGGAATACGAAAGCCGCCAGCACGATATCGTTTCCGCCAAGGTGCTGCGGGTCGATCCCGTCCGGGGCAATGTCACCCTGGAGATCGGCAACAGCGAGGCCGTGCTGCCCAAGACCGAGCAGATCCCCGATGAGACCTTTACCGAGGGTCAGCGCATCAAGGTTTATGTGGTGGATGTGCAGAACACCGAAAAGGGCCCCCGCCTGATGATCTCCCGCACCCATCCCGGTCTGGTCAAGCGCCTGTTTGAAATGAACGTCCCCGAGATCTACGACGGTACCGTCGAGATCCGTTCCATCTCCCGCGAGGCAGGCTCCCGCAGCAAGCTGGCCGTTTCCAGCCGGGATGAAAATGTGGACGCCATCGGCGCCTGCATCGGCCCCAAGGGCGCCCGTGTCAATACCATCGTGGAGGAGCTGGGCGGCGAAAAGATCGACGTCGTCAATTACAGCGATGACCCCGCAGCCTATATCTCCGCGGCCCTTTCTCCCGCCACCGTACTGGGGGTGGAGATTCTGGACGAGGAGCTGCGCAGCTGCCGTGTCACCGTACCGGATCACCAGCTTTCGCTGGCCATCGGCAATAAGGGCCAGAACGCCCGTCTTGCCGCACGGCTTACCGGCTGGAAGATCGATATCCGTCCCGAAAGCGGCTTCTACGGCGAGGATGAACCCGCCAAGGAAGAATAATCATAGAAAGGAGGCACCGCTGTGCTGCAAAAGAAGATCCCCGTAAGAATGTGCGCCGGCTGCGGCGAGCATTTCCCCAAAAAAGAGCTGGTACGCATCGTCCATACCCCGCAGGGCGAGGTCCATGTAGACCCCACCGGGCGGATGGCCGGCCGAGGAGCCTATCTCTGCCGCAAGGTCGAGTGCCTCCGCAAGGCACAAAAGGCCAAACGGCTGGAGCGTGCTTTCCAATGCCCCGTACCCGATGAGGTGATGGCAAAACTGGAAGAGGAGCTGACTGCCGCGCATGAATGAAGCTGTCGTGAATAAGGTGCTGGGAATGATCTCCCTGTGCCGCCGGGCAGGCAGACTGACGCTGGGCATGGATGCCGCAGCGGAAAAGGCATGGAAGGGAGAAGCCCGTCTTCTCCTTCTGGCGGAGGATCTTTCCCCCCGCAGTGCCGAACGGCTGAAGGGCCGGCTGCCGCAGGAGCTCCCGGTCGTAACTCTTCCCTGTACGATGCAGACCATAAGCCGCTATACCGGCAAAAATTCCGGGATACTGGCGGTCTGCGATGAAAACTTCGCCGGTGGGATCCGGGCAATGATGAGTGATGAGGAGGAACTGGATAGATGATCGAAAAAGTAAAACTGAACGAGGTTGCCAAGGACCTGAATATAAACGGTAAGGAGCTGACCGCGCTGCTGCAGCAACGCTTTGGCGGCGAAGCCAAAAAGCCGCAGACGGTGCTTTCCGGCGATGAACTGAATTTCGTGATGGAGCATTTCACCCGGCAGCACGCCGTTGCCGATTTCGGTGAATACTTTAAGCTGGGCGAAAAGAAGGCGAAGCCCGCCGAAAAACCTGTCGAAAAGCCCGCCGAAAAGCCCGCTGCCCCGGCCGCAAAGCCTGCGGCGCCTCAGCAGCCCGCCCGCCCGGCACAGGGCAGCCGTCCCCAGCAGGGGGACC
>OHBE01001750.1_pt1 | contig 17837 bp, 14 predicted proteins | sample 1577231 | NCBI WGS metagenome assembly OHBE01 (sample SAMEA3541506, study PRJEB24748) | human gut metagenome | biome: human gut; feature: human-associated habitat; material: faeces | place: China | collected 2012 | reverse complement strand
TTGCCTTTTCAGGGAGAAACGGCGCTATATCTGCCGTGGTGCCCCAGCGGGCACTGCCGTACTCCTTCTGCGGCACCAGCCGATGACCGCTGTACTTTATGCAGAGGTAAGCAAGGCCCGCCAGCAGAATAGCCCCAACACCGCAGCCTACAGGAATCAGCGCAGAAGATAGCTGCAAGGGATGCAGTACAATTTTGCCAAGATTTACCGCGGCGGCAAGTCTTTGCGTAACTGTTCCGGCAGCTGATACATAGAGAACCCCCATTCGGTTACCCAGCCAAAAACAGCCCAGGCTTGCAGCAAGGCAGATCAGAACTTGCTTTGTGCGCTGTTCCTTCATAGCCGCTCACCTCGCTCCTGCGCCGGCGGCGGGCGGTGCTGGTTCAACTCCTTCGTGCGCTGCATAGCCCGTTCGGACAACTCCTGCAGCAGACTGGTGGGACGTTCCTTGCCGCGCGCAGCAATGCAGTTTTCAATAGCGGTCTGGATGCGGTCCACGTCCTGCCCCTTGAACCACAGGTTCAGCTGTCCGGTGTCCTTGTCCTTGGTAATGGCAAAGTCCACCGAGTATTCCTTGAGCTGCCGCCTGACATAAGGCAGCGTTTTGTCGTTCAACTCCACCGAAGCGAGAGCCTGCGACTGCCGGTTCAGTGATTGAATTGATTGCTGCCCGTACTGCCGCGCTTGCAGCATACTGGCAACCATCTGCAATATCCCAAAGATGCCCTGCCCGGCAAGCTTGGCTGCGTTGATTTGCACACGGATGGCCGTTTCTTCTACCATGCGGTATCACCTTCGCTTTCTCCGCAATAAAATTTCAGCCTCACCACGGCAGCGGAGCGCCGGTGCGTCGGGCGTATGCTTCGATTCTTTTTCCCAACCTGTATTGCTGCAAGCGGTCCGGCAGGCTGTATTCCAGTGTGCGGACTTTTACATGGTGCTTCATTGCACACTTGAAAAAGGCGTACAGGTACCGCTCCTTGCCGCTGATCTGGCGCATACGGCAGACATACACGCAGTTGACCTTGCCGTCTCTGATACTGCGCAGCATACTCTGATACCCGTCGCGCAGGGGGCTGTGCCCTTTATAATCGATGCTGCCGCCGACTACCGTGCAGCCGTCGTCACCGGCCTGCCTGCAGCAGGCATCGTAGCTCGCACGGGTCGCTGCGCAGTCACCGGGAATACGCGCATACACCCATGCACGGGGAAACTTTTCTTGATTTGGCATTATCTCTCTACCTCTAGCTCTTGGTCATAAAAGCTCAATTGCTCGCCTTCTAAGCGGAACCGCAGGTCCAGCTCGGCAAATGTGAAATTCCGATTGAAGCGTTCCGTCGCCTTATTCGGTGCATCCTGCAATTCCAGCATCAGCTGCCATAAATCAGGATGTGCATGGTACAGATGCCGCAGTTCGGTCATGGATGCGTTGGGACAGAACCAGCACCCGCCGCGGTGGCTGTACTCATACAGCGGCGACAGCAGCCCCTCCTGCCTGCACATGGCAAACGCATCCTGCTCTGTCACGCCGTACTTTGCCATAAGGGAAACCTGGTCAGGCTTTAGCCGCTCCAGTCTGATCGGCTCATCCGCTGCAAGACCTAAATAGGAGACCGTCCCCGGCGGTAAGCTCTTTTTATAGCCTTCCAGTGGCGGGACCTTGCAATCTCGTTGAATTGCACAGCGCCCCGCCAGCGGAAAAGCGGCAAACTTTCCCTGTGCGTTGCCGCGGCTCACCACATGGTAAAAGCAATCCAGATACGTCTTTTCAGCGTGCAAAACCCTTGTGGGGATGCCGCGCTTTTCAAAGTACGGAATTGCTGTCTCATAGATAAACCGCGCATGCTCTGGCAGTTCGCCGGAAATCTCCTTGCTGAACATGACTTCTGTGTAGATGATTTCGTCCAGCGGTTCGCCATGCTGTAGGGCCAGCAGTGCTGTTGCATTACTGTCTTTGCCGAAGCTCGAACAGATGATATGTTTCATGTCATTCACCAATAAAAATAGGGCGGCCCGCGAGAGTCGCCCATACCATGTACGTGTTTCATAGATTTTTAGTGCTCGCTCTCATCCGGTTTGGATTTGCGGCGCTTGTATGCAAAAATTCCGAAACCGACGATAGACCCAAACACCGCCGCCGAAAGCAGCGCAAAGGGGAACACATCGCCCGTTTGGGGAATAACCGGCATCGGCGTAGGCGCTACCGTGGGTGCGCTTACCGGTGCAGGAGAAGGCGCGGACGTATTGCCCGGCGTCGGCTGCGGCGTATTGCTCGGGGTATCCTCATGCGGTGTTTCCTCGGGGATGCGTGCATCCTTCATAACGACAGTCTGAAGCTCACCGGTGGGCAGCACGGTAAAGGCAATGCTTTCCGCAAGCTGATAGCCATTGGGGGCGGTGATCTCGGTCAGCGTATAGTCACCGGCAGGCAGCCTTTCAATATAGTGGGGCTTGTCCTCGGAAACCCACTGTGCAACCGTATTGCCGTCCTTATCCTTGATGACCAGCTCCGCGCCGGGCAGCTCTTTATCCGTGGCAATGTCAACCTTGGAGATTTGTACCCTGGTAATGTCATCTTTCATGATTACCGTGGCGTCGTTCAGCAGCCCCCATTCCTCCCAGGGGATAAACCAGAGCTTTTTCTTGTCCTTCAGATAGTAGACGTCTGCCTCGTCCAGTTCGTGGCCATCAGCATCCGTTTTGCGCTCCAGTCGGAAAACAATGTCATCCGCAACGGCATAACCATCAGCAGGTCGCTTTTCTGTCAACGTGTATTCTTCGTCAAAATGCAGACCCGTTACACGATGCGGCGTATCGGTAGATACCCAGGTGTCAACGATGTTGTCCTTTGCATCCTTGATGATCAGCGTCGCACCGGGCAGTTCCTCGTCGTTTGTCAAATCTCGCTTACTCACCCACATTTCAGTAGGCTTGTTGGCGCAGGTGCTGTCCCGTACCTGCAGGACCTCGCCGTCATAGGTGAAGGTGACATCCATCTCTGCATCGTTGAGATAATAGCCCAGCGGTGCGTGCAGCTCTTGGATAAAGTAATTGCCGCTGTTGGTCGATGCATCCAACCGGTCACTCTGGCCGTACCACTCGCCGCGGATGGGAACATCGCAGTTGAAATAGGTATAGCCGTCCGCAACGGTCTCGGGACTGGTACAGATCAAATCACCGGCAGAGAACAGTTTGTTGCCGTCCACGTCGTAGATGTCATCGCGGGTGTACAGGTTGAACACGGCACCGGCCAGATATTTTCCGGTTTCCTGATTGATCTTGTACACACCGACGCGGGCATGCTCACGGTCATTGTAGAAACCAAGAGTCTGCTGTTCAGCCAGTTCCGCAGAGGCTTCCGATGCGCGTACAACATCAAAATGCTGTTCACTGTCGCCATTTTTGACGATGCTCTTTGCCATGACTACATCGTTCAGCTGATTATCCCAGACAAATGTCACATCGTAACTATCTGCGGTGCCGATATACCCGTAGGGCGGCTTGGTTTCCTCCACATGGTAGCTGCCCAGCGGCAGGGTAATCCTGACCTCGCCGAGCGTGCCGTCGTGGATGACCGACAGAAAATCATAGGTCGCCTTGGTGCGGGATGGCGCAAACACAGCAGTGTCTGCACTGCCATCACCGGTGGTAACAACCGCTACCACGTCACCCTTGGCATACCAGAGCGTGCGGCTGCCGTTGGCATCTAGCTGGCGGTCCTGCGTGTAAATGTCCTCGGCAGCCGTAATGGTGTATTCCGCACCGGCCAGCGGGCGTAGTGTATAGGCAAAGTCGAAATCGGCCTCGCCGGTCATCCAGGAGTCAATCAAATCGTTGGTTTCGATCATTCCTGTCAAGGCATTGCCGGTCTTACGGATGGTCAGCTTGCCCAGCGTTTCCTCATTCCAGTAATCCTCGCCGATGACCAGCGTGTCCATGCCGTTTTCATTGTCATCACCGGTGGCCTTGTAGATGCGGTCCGTGGAAATATCGAAATCGACATAGTAGTTGCCGCTGTCAGCCCATTCGTTGTAGAAGCCGTCCGGGCCGACAGTTTCCACAATGCGGTATTTGCCCAGCGGCAGCTTTTCAGGCAGAGTCAGGATACCTTCCTCGTTGGTGTAGAAGGTATCCACGTTCTTGGTCAGATGCCCGTTTACCGTGTCCGTCATCGTGACCAGCTTGGGCTTCCCGTTTTCCAGCCGATAGTTGCCGTTGTCATCCAGCCAGTAGATCTGGAAGGCTGTGTTCGGCAGCAGGACCGGTTTGCCGGTTTCCGTATCGAGTTTCGTGATTTTTAAATACACTTCAATCTCCTCATCCAGTACCGTAAATTTCTGATAGGAATCCGATGCTTTCATCACACTGTCCTTCGGCGTGGCCATCGCGCCCCAAGGGTTGTTGTCCTGCTCGGGGTCGATGCTGACCAGGAACGGCTCTGCCTGGAACAAATCGTGCGGGGTGGTCGTCTCCACGACCAGATAGGTGCCGTAGGAAAGCCCCTGCACGCGAATGCTGCCGGAATCATTGCTGAAGATTTCGGCCAGCTGATACTCATTGGCACGCTCCGTGGGCTGCCAGCCGTCACCCTTGCCGTTCTTGTTGTCGCCCGCCGCGGTCAGCGTCTTATTGTAGGCGGCCATTTCGTCGGTGTTGACCTCGTAGGTCTTGGCAATGGCCTGCGTCTCACCGGAGAAATCCCACTTGGGGTGCTCGTTGTCGTATTCATTGTTGATGTAGGCATCCAGAATGCTTTGCAGTGTGTAGCTTCCGGTGCGGGTCTGGTCAAACTGCTCGACCTTGGACAGGTCAGATACCAGATAGAAGGTGAAGCCTGCGCCTTCCAGCTTCAGCCCATTGGACTGACCGCTGGAGGAGACGACCTTGCTGATCTCCACGTTGCCCTTGGCGACCTGATCCTGACTTTCGGTCAGGTCGTTATCCTTGTGGATATGGTAGTTGCCGTTGTAGGCGGCTGTGTCATTGGCAAAGGTGGTTTTCTCCACATACCAGCCTTCGTCTACATAGCTGGGCGTGATGTAGTAGTTGTGCTCATCGCAGAGATACCCGGGCGCATAGGACAGGTAATAGGCATCGTAGGTCCAGGTGCCGTCCAGAGCCTTGCTCTTGGAGATGGTGCTGAATTGGTTCTTGTATACCCAATCTGTATACTGCCCGTTGCTGGCTGCCAGCGCGGCAACCTGCCCGGTAGCTGCCTTGGTGCGGCTGTCCACCGTAGGATAGGTGCCGGAAACAACAAGAGCGCCCTCACGCAGCGGAATGACCGTGCCGGTGGAGCGCTCTACTACATAATATTTACCGAGGTACAGGTTGGAGAAGGTCAGCCAGCTGTCCTCGATTTTGGCACTGGCTACGAGATTGTCCTTTTTCAGAACGGGCAGGTAATCGCTGATCCACTGCCCGCTGTTGTCGCGAATCGTAGTGTGCCAGATGGGATTGCCATTGGCATCTACGATTTTGGAATAATCCACAACGCCGGTCACACCATCAGGGTGGGTAATATCCTCGGCGGCGTACAGGTCGTACACTGCGCCGTCCAGCACGGCATTGCCGTGAGCAGCGTCGCCTGTCACATACCGCTGTGCATCCAAATCAACCTTAGAGATGCTGATTTCGCCCAGCGTGCGGTCATTCTTCATGATGCCGTCCGCCGTCGTGGTAGTGTAGCCGTCCTCATTGGCAGCCTTGCCGCTAGCATCGGTGGTATATCCGGGAGGCATCCTTGGGGGAGTCATAGATGGTGACTGTGGTTTCTACGCCGCCGCTGGTCACCAGCTTTGTGCCGCCCTTATCGCCAGTGGCAATGTCGGCATTGTAGTCACTATTGCCCAGCCACAGGACAGAATTGTTGTTGTCCGCGTTAATTTCCACATAGTAGGCGCGCTTGCCCAGCGGCGTGCCCGCCGTGCCGGGATGGTCCACGTCTGACCAATCGCCGAAATACCCCGCGGGGGCCTTCGTCTCCACAACGATGAACCTGCCCTCATTGCGTTGCGTGTAGTACAATGTATGGCGCATCGTGTCATTGGTGGCGTAGGCGGCGTTGTTGATGACGGCATAGGTGCCGTCACCCTGGCGCTGAACGCTGTAGGTGTTGTAGCCGCCCGTGGGCTGGTATTTGCCGGTCACGACATCCCACTGGTAGATTTCATACTGGGCATCGCCTGCAATCTGGCTGCCGGTCTCACTGTCCGTCTTTTTGACGTTGATCTGCAGTGACCACTCAGTATTGCGCATCTCGTAGGCATTGTTGGAGTTGGCCGGTACTGTAATGGTCTGGTGGCTGCCGTTGCTGCCCCAGTAGGATTCAAAACCGTAGGGGATGGTGACTTCGTCATAACGGAACTGTAAAGATGCAAGCTGTGCCTGTGCGCTGGCAATAGCATTATTTACAGCGCTCTGTGCTTCTGCCTGAATGGCGGCAACCGCAGAATCTCGCTCGCTGTTGGCGGCTGCGTCTGCAGCTTCTTTCGTAGTATAGGGGCCGACGCTGCCACTGCGGCCATCTACGGTCTTGGATACAGTGTAATGTACAGACCAGCTGGCAGATGCTGCACCGCCGTTATTCTGGTAATTGTCGTCGTTGGTGTGGCCGCCTGTAGTGACGGTCTGCACACCGGCAGGGAAAATGCTCCAGCTGCCGCCGTCAATCGTGCCGGATTTGGTGATAGGCTCGATTTCAATCGTGGCACCGTCCACCTTTTCCAGCGTTTTCAGCTGGATCTTATCTGTGATGATACCATAGGTCAGATCTACGGTGCCGCTGGCGGATTGTGCAGGGGCTTCCCAATTGGCATAATACTCCTGTACGACAGGCTTCGGCTCTTCCGTTTCCTCTTCACTGATTTCAGGGCCAATCAGGGCAACGGTCTGCCAGCCGCTGCGCGCCGGGGTATAAATGTAGGTGTAGTAGCCGCGGGGCTTTGCATAGGCAACAGCGCTGTCGAGCAGGGTCTGCGCGGATTCCAGATAGATTTTTGCAGCAGTGCTCTCGGGATAATTTTCAATCAGCCACATCTGGGTATCATCATAAATCGTGCGGCAAAAATCCAAAAGAGAGATTCTTTCAGTATCTTCATCTTCTGCAGAAAAAGCGAAGGGTGTATCGGGCAGCAAGTCCATAGAAAGCTGGTCCAGACCGCCCCAGATGCGGTACTGGTTGCCGTAGTGGTCACCGGGAATGCACTGATCCGCACGGACCAGAGATGTGTTCGTATAAGTGTACGGCGGACAGCCTTTGGGCTGGCCGTTGGCACCGTGGGTGCAGCAGTAGGCTTCCTCGCCATTGAACCAGATCAGCCAGGTGCCGTTGACCTTCTCGACCTTAGTGATTTTGCCGCTGGTAACGGCAGGCGTGGGACGCTCGGCGTAGGCGGCAATGTCTGTAGTTTCTGCGAACGGTGCGGCCATGGTGCGGCTGCGGTCAATTACAACGTGTAGCGCTTTCGTCAGCGTGTTGCCGTCCGGGGCAGTGTAGACAAGCTGCGCGGAAAAGTCGGCATCTGCCCGTACATACAGCCCCATGACCGCGGCGGACGTTTCGGTATACTCACTATGCACAAGGCTGCTACGTGCAGCTTCATCGGCGGGGGCACCGTAGAAGTCCAGCACCGTCACCTCGTTGGGAAGCACCACATCCAGACTGCTGCTGTCCGCAGGGTATTCCACCTGTGCCAAAATGGGCGCAACGGTATAGCCGGTGCCCTCCAGCAACGGAGCCATCATCGTCAGGTCGTCGCTGTTCAGGGTGTCCGCACTCAGGTAACTGTCCGTGCTTTCTTCCAACTGGTCATTCGGCCAGGCAGAAATGCCGATTTTTGTTTCACCCGTGGCAACGGGCAGTCCCTGGCTGCCCATATAGGAACCAGTCGGCGCATCCGGTAAGTCTGTGTACAAAACAGCGCCGTCGAAGGTGTAGTCGATGGATGTCTCCACCGGCGCATCCTCGTCGGCGCTTTGAGGTGTTGCGGCTACTTCGCTGCTTTTGGGCGTGCTTTCTTCACCCGGGTCCGGGCCGCTTACCTCGGTCTGATGGCTGTCATCTGTGACGGCCTCTTTGTCCTGCTCCATGATGAGCGTGCCGTCTGCATCAGCCCTCGGAGCCTCCGCAAACGCCCCAGCTGGGAACAGGGAGCAGCACATCATAGCCGCCATACACAAGGCCGCTACGCGCTGCTTGAGCTCAAATTTGTGATTCATTGAACATACTTCCTTCTACTGTTGAATTTTATCTATATAAAAAAGTGCCTGCCGAAAAAACAGCAGACACTTGAGAGTTTGATTTACCTGTAACGATCAACCGACCTTTCCCTGAAAGAACTCCAAAAACTCCGGCAACTCCTGGTCCGGCAGCTCGTTCATGACCTGCATGGCCAGGTATTCTGCGCGGCTCACCTTGGGAGCAAACTTGCGGGAGTAGGTCTTGCCGGTTCTCACGTACCCAACATCGTGAATCAGGTCTTTCTCTGAAAGGCTTTTCAGAATCGTAAAGACCGAACGTGGCTTCCAGGTGCAGTTCTGGGTCGGGATCAAATCGGAAACGATCTGACTGGCGATGGCTGGCTCCTTGGAATCCCAAAGATAGGTCATGATCTGCATTTCGGATGTAGTCATCCGATACAGGGAGTTTTGCTTTTTCATATCCATTCTCCAATCACTGAAAGGTTACGGTCCAGTAAGTGTACTGGCCTTCGGCGGTGCTGCAAAACCAGCAGCCCACACCCATGCTGGTGAAGCTGGGCTCCATAATATTGGCATAGTGGGCAGGGCTGCCCTGCCAGTAGGTGCAAACGCTGCTGGCCGAGCCAATCGGACCTGCGGCGCAAATCTCACTGCGGGTCGTCATGCCGCTGTGGTCAAAGGGACCACCTGCCACAAAGCTCTCACAGCGTGCATCGGCGGCAGTACTCAGGCCACTGTCCATCGTCAAAGGGGAAAGACCAGCTGCTGCGCGCATAGCATTGATGTTTTCCTGTACCGCCCAATAGGCACTGTCCGAGCTGTCGATACTCCACCATTCCTCGGAGCCTGCTGCCAGGTCAAAGGGGACAGCACCGTAGCTCATGCTGACCTGTGCAGGCTGACTTGCTGTTACAGCTGATTCTGTTGCCGGCGCTTCGGTAGGCGCTGCAGTAGGTTCCGGTATGGGAATTTCGGTCGGTGCCGGTGTGGCAGTCGGTTCTGGAGTCTGTGTAGACGCTGGTGCCGGGCTTTCCGTGGCAAGCGGCGCAGGTGTCTTAATGGCAGTCTCTTCAGTAGCATTGGTAAGTTCTACCAGCGTACTGCTTTCCGGCATTTGCAAGGTGTTATCGGTCTGCTGTGCGCAGGCGCAGAGCAGGACGGTAGCTAAAAGAATGGATAACAGACATTTTTTCATATTAAAAATTTCTCCAATCAGTAGTATAAATCATACAGACTACCAGCAAACTCGAGCAGCTTTCTGCCCAGCCAGAACAGCACCTGCGGCGCGCCGTAAGGGCTGAGCAGGAACGCCATAACGGCAGACACTGCTGCCTCCTGATAGCATTTGTCAAATAGCGCCAACAGAGCAGCCAGACCGCCCAGTGCCGCCAAAAACCTGCCGCAAACTCCGCAGATAGCAAACAGCACGATTGCAATCAGGCCCAGTGCAAGAAGTACCAGAATGACAGGCACGAGACTAATGCGGATACCCCAGGTAAGGAACAGATTTTTACGTTGAATGGGCATAATGGCCACCTCCTACCTCTATGATACATGGTCTGCGAAATAATGCAAGGCTGTCGATTTCAGCGTTCCAGTTCGTTTTCCTCTCTAGGCGTTCGCACAGAATCATCCTCGTTTACGACCTCAGCCTCACCCTCCAAAACCGGGGCATCATTGCCCACATTCAGCAGGGCATCCAGCTCGGCCAGGCGCGCGCTCTTGTCGTTAAGCTCCTGCTCCTGCAGAAAGGGCTGCTGCAGTTCCTCTTTGGCGCTGTCCAGCTGGACGCGCAGCTGTTGTAGATTGTTGCGCAGACCGCTGATCTCCTGCGGCAGGGCAGCGACAACGTTTTGCAGGCGAACCATATTACCGGCAGCGTCGCTGCCCAGCTCTGTGGTATGGGTGGACTGACCGACCAGATGCGCCACAAACACCTTGGAGAGCGGCACATAGGCAACGGTGACTTCAAAGCCCGCATAGTGTCCCACCGAAACCGGATGGTCAGCCCGCACGGCAGCACCCACCAGCCCGAGCAGTGCCTTACCGGCATCCTCGCGCTTGTCGTAGGTCGTGCCGTCCAGCTCAATGCTGAAAACCGGCTTGCCATCCTTGTCATAGCTCTGATTATCCTTGGCGGTCTGCACATCTTTTTCAAACGACTGGATCCGGCATTCGGTGCCGCGGATCTCTCGCAGAAAGATGCAGGTCACGGCGTCCTCCAGTCGGTAGTGCTGGCTGTTGTAGGCGGCCTTTAGCGTGCGAAGCCGCGCAACCTGAATATCTAAATCCATTTTTTCCTTGATCATCGGGTTTCCGGCAGCCAGCGCCTTTACCTCGGCGTAGGAGAGCGCAGCCTCGTCTAAATCTTCACAGCTTCGGGCGGGTGATTTCGACGTCATGATTTGCGAAATAAACTTCTGTTTGTTCTCCACCAACTGATAGCTGTAGGCGTCAAATGTAGCTTCGGTTATATAAATAAAGATAGAAACCTCTTTGTTCATGTTACCCTGTCGCACCATGCGTCCATTGCGCTGGGCAATGTCGGCAGGCCGCCACGGACAATCTAAGTGGTGGAGTGCGCACAGCCGGGTCTGTACGTTGGTGCCAGCGCCCATCTTCTGGGTGCTGCCCATCAGCACGCGAACCGCACCACTGCGGACTTTTCCGAACAACTCAGCCTTCTTGGCTTCCGTATCGGCATCATGGATGAACTGTACCTCCTCCTTAGGAATGCCACGCGCCACGAGCTTGTCCCGAATATCGTTGTACACATCAAAACCGTCCGCGCGGGGTGTACTCAAATCGCAGAAAATCATCTGCGTGGAGCGCTGTGACTTTGTCTTTTCCCAAATGGTAAAGACCCGTTCCACGCAGGCATTCGCCTTGCTGTCGGGGTCATCGGGCAGAAGTGGATTCATCAACCGCTGATCCAACGCCAGCTTGCGGCCATCGTTCGTGATGCGCAGCATGTTGTCCTCATTCGGGGCAACCAGGCGGTTGCGCACCGCCTCGGCCCGCTCACCCAGCGCAGCCACCATCTGGCGCTGCAGCTCGCTGGGCGGCAGCTTTACAATCGTGGGCTTGCCGCCTGTGATTTCCGGGACAGGCAACTTCAGCATATCGGCGGTCTGAATGTCGGCACACTGCTTGAACATATTCATAAGCTCGGGCAGATTGTAAAACTTTGCAAACCGTGTTTTGGAACGGTAGCCGGTTCCCTCGGAGAGCAGTTTGTCAAGACGATTTCGTAAATATTAATTTAGCTTTAAGATTTTCCTGTACGGAAATCTCCTAAAACCTCGTGCCTACATACATCTTTGATAATTCTTTCAAGCGGCTTTTTTGCTGTTTGGGATTGCTTGATGCAGACAATAAAGGTAGTTCTTCCCAGCCTTACCGCAAAATCAGAATTGGAATTTTCCATGACATACTCCCCATCAGTCGAAATTTGATGTGCCAAGTTTCAAACACCCTTTCTGCCGGCTGAAAGAATTACTCCGGCTCATAAATTTCTTTGAGTGCTTCGTAAAGGTTTCTGCCCTCGTCCTCGGTGAGCGTAACGCCCTTGCCGCACCGTTCGTGACCCGGATACCAAATCCGAATATCCAGCTTTGCATCGTTGCCATTCCATGAAACAAAATTTGCTTCTTTCGTATAACCGCTGCCATTCTCGCCCAAGACAGTAAGGGGCTTTGTGATAGTGCTGGTAATATCGTTCATTTTCTGTACCTCCAAATTCAAGTGGGGAAGAAGTTATAAAGTCGGGATAGTAATGGAAGCGGACATTTTAGCGCTCCAAATCTTGGTCATCTTGGCGGCGGGCAGATGCTCTATGCGGATTGCGTTTTGCTTCCTCGCGCTCTTTCTTCTGCTGCGCTTCTCTGTGCTCCAGCAGGTCAGCAATCTTCTCTGCGAAGCCCTTTGCAAACTGGGGAAAGTATTTGAGCGCCTGCAAAAACGGCTCACAGCGCCGCCGCAATGCGGCATACGCCGACTGCGTATCTCGCAATTCGTACTTGCAGTCGATGTACTGCTTTTTGTAGAGCGAAATATCCTCGTTCAGTTTGTGGATTTCTTGGCGGCTTGTGATGCCCTCTTTTGCTAACGCCGTCAACTGCTTGTAGTCCTCTTTCGACACGGTATATTTGCCTGTAATGGTTTTCTTGCCCATGTCGTCAATCTCGGATTCGGTTTTGCGCACATTCCATGCCGCTTCGTACTTGGTCTGCGCAGCTTCTACACGCTCTTGAATGTTGGCAAGCCGTTCCTTATCTTTTTCAATCTGATATTGCAGGGAAGTAAGATTCTCGCGTGTACTGCCCAGCTCACCGCGCTGGAAATTTGTGAAGCCATGCTCCTGCATATGAGCCACCAGTTCGTCCTGCAAGATACTGTACGAGGGGCGATACTTGGGTTTTCCGTTGCTCCGCAGGACAGGCTGACCCTGTTCATCTTTCAGCAGGATATTTGATGCCCATTTCTTGGAATGGCTCACTTGATGAATAGTTTCCCGAACCGTACCGCGCAGCGCCGGGTCCTTGCAGCGCTTGCTCCACAGAATATCCTTATCCACCACAGGAATCACTACGGCGTGGAGATGGTAGTGGTAGACATCTTTTCCCAAGTCGCTTGTCGCGGCCTTGTTGATTTCGTCTGCGTGCATAACAGCAGCCACTACATACTCTGATCCAAATTTCTTCTCCAAGAAGTGATAGGCTTCCTCATAGAATTTCTTTGCGTACTCATAGCCGCCGTTGCGCTCAAAGTACATGGTGTTCACGTCAATGATGATTTCATCGAAAAGCGTAGCGTCTTTCCGCAGCCCCCTTGTCGATACGGTTCCAGCCGCTTCCATAGTGCGCAGCGTTTCCATATAAGAGGACGGCGGGGAGCGATAGTGTACGTTCAGCGGTATGCGATCCTGTACCACATTGACGTTGGCATAGTCGGTGTTTAGCCGTTCATTGTGCCGTTCTGTTGCGCCGATGCTGGCAGCTGAACACTGCTTCACTCTGGCGCAGCTCATATCTTTTGCCACTGCAATTTCTCCTTTCCAAGCGGTAGGGCGAAGCCCCGTTACACAAGATTGGAACAATCTGTGTAACCCACTATGACACTTTCAGCTTCGCTGCAAAGATGTCGTGGGCAAGGGAGTTCCCCCTTGACCTCCTTTCCGCGCCGAAATCAAGTCGGCAGGTTTTCTCCCTGCCAGCTTTCTTTCGGCTTTTCAACCTCCGGCAAAGTCCAATACCATGCGAAACCGTCCTTCACGGAGTGAACCCCGGCTTTCTTCTTCGCCTTTTTGTAGGTTGACTTCTTGAAGCCTGCGCCTTCAAGCTTTGCTTCGCAGTCGGAAGCCAGCTGTCTGCCGCCATCAAGCAGCGAACGGATAAACGCCGTTGCTGCTTCCTCGCGGTCATTCGGTCTGCCTATTCGCGGGGCAGTGGCAGCGAATGCGTCCTCGGCGGTCATTTCCAGTTCATCAAGAAAATTCACGCCCTTGTCTGCCACCTCAAAAAGAATAGCCGAACCCATTGGAGCAAGATTGGATTTCACTTGCACCAAATAGCGTTCGGCTGGATTTGCACTGTTTGCGGTTCGTGTGATGGCGAGAATACTTCTCGCAGCGCCCGCAATGTCGATAGAACCGTTGGTACGGTAGAGGGGGCTGGTGTCCTTTGCCTTATTCATGTGGGCGATAATAACGATAGCGCAGCCCGTATCTTTGGCAACGGCAATCAGATGGTTAAACTCTGCGCGGGTTTCGTTGGCATTGTTCATCGAACAATCGTCACCGATGTATGAACTCATAGGGTCAAGAATCAGCAGCTTGGCATCGCACTGTTCAACGGCTTCTCGGATACGGTCATCTCCGAAAGTCAGGCGTTTCACATCTTCTTTGATAAATACCAGCCGTTCACCATCGCCGCCAGCCGCATTGAAGCGCGGCACAACCGTATCATCGGCATCGTCCTCCGTGGTCTGATAGATGATCGTCACAGGCTTGTAGCTTTCCTCATCATCGGAGAACGGCAGCGGTGCCCCCTTAGAAAGCAAAGCGGCAAGAGAAAGCATCAGCTTACTCTTGCCGTCACCGGGATCACCTTGCAGCAGTGTAACCTTGCCGAAGGGAATATAAGGATACCACAGCCAGCGCACTTGTTTGGGCTTAATGTCGCTGGCCTTGATAAGCTCCAGCTTAGAGCCGAAGCTGCTCGGATTGTCGTTCATTGTTTTATACTCCTTTTCGATTTGTATTGTGTGCATAGGATAACAACGGCACGGAAGCTCTGCTTGCAGCTCCTTTCGCACTTTCTGCATAGCGGGTTATATTTCTTCCGTCCGCAATCTCCAAGAAAGAATGCCCATTCTCTCTTGAGATATTTCGGCATACGGGGCATCTGCATCACCCCCTTGCCCGTGCCTGTTTTTGTAGCATTACTTTTGAAAATAGAAAACGCCCAACATCTCCCGAAACTGTTCGCTTTCGGGGCGATTTTGGACGTTTTTGTTTGATATGAGGGGCTTTACGACGGTGGGGAATATAACTTTGTCGCTTATGGTGGGAAAGCCCGCTATTTGCTGCTTTGTGGCAATAGAAAAGCGCCACATTGCTGCGGCGCTTTTGCTTTGCCCGGAAGATGGAACGGGGGCTGTTCAGTTATCTGTTGTGCTTTTTCTTGCTGGCAACAACGGCTGTTCCAATGGCTGCACTACCGCTGACAAGCATAAGGACAACCAGCAAAGCAGGGTTGCTTGTGTCGCCGGTCTGTGAAATGGTGTACTGAGTTGTGGTCGTTGCAGCAGGCACCGGCGTAGGCTGTGCGGTTTTGTTAGTATCCTTGTACTGCAGAGCAGCAAGGGCATCTTCAATAGCCTTTGCCATTGCGTCTACCTCTGCCTGCTGGGTGATGTTCTTGCCACGGGCAACGGCATTGACGGCGGCTTCCACGCCGGTGAAGTCCTTGTAGTTGTCCTTGTTCAGTGCGTTTGCCTTGGCAATGGCTGCGTCAACCTTTGTATAATCAGCATCCTTGTATTGCAGGGCAGCGATGGCTTTTTCGATATCCTGCGCCATGGCATTCACTGCGCTCTGTTCAGTGATATTCTTGTCACGGACAACGGCATTGACGGCGGCTTCCACAGCGGAGAAGTCCTTGTAGTTGTCCTTGTTCAGTGCATTTGCCTTGGCGATGGCTGCATCGACCTTGGTGTAGTCGGCATCCTTGTATTGCAGGGCAGCAATGGCATCTTCGATAGCTTTCGCCATTGCATCAACTTCGCTCTGTTTAGTGATGTTCTTGCCACGGACAACAGCATTGACGGCAGCTTCTACCGCAGTGAAGTCTTTGTACTCATCCTTGTTCAGAGCGTTTACCTTGCCGATGGCTGTATCGACTTTGGTGTAGTCGGCAGGCAAATAAGTCATTGCGATAGTATGCGTATGAGTTGCTGTATCAGCCGTAATCGTAATATTGGAATTGAAAACCTCGCAATTATCTGCGCTGACTTCGACTTGATAAGTACCTGCCTCCAAATCGGCGGGGTTTGTTGCTACCTGACCGCCCACTTTGATGATTACATTTGTCAGTTCAGCAGGTGTTACAACAAAAGAAACTGAATATTTCGGTGCTGGCAGAATAGGTGTGCCATTTGAGTTAAATCGATAATTGCCACCAGCAGCAGTGATTTCATTAAAGAAATCTTCCGTTTTCATAAAGTCAAGGGTCTTTTCTGTTCCAGCATCCTGGTACTTAAAGCAAGCCGGGACATTTTCAGTTTTCACGAAATAATTGTTTTCAAAAACAGGGGTATCAGAAGAAACACCGCCTGCAATACCGCCTAAACGCTTATAAGGTGTAGTGGCAGTATATTGAGATAAATCCATTTCACCAGCGAAATAGCAATGTCTGATTTCTGTACCTGCACCAACTGTGCCTGCAATGCCGCCGAAATCTGTAGTTCCCTTGCCAAGAGGAACCATTTTCCCCGTGGAATAACAATTGATGATCTTTGAGGCTTGATACAGCTGCCCAACAATTCCGCCGGTACAGGGTGTCCAAGAGGTCATATCGCCTGTATTAGCACAATACTGTACGGTACTGTTTTCAGCAAGACCTACGATACCGCCCATCCAAAATTGGGAAGTGTCCTTCATTACTGAAAAATTCCCCTTGTTTTGGCAGTATTCAATTGTGCTATTTATCGCATATCCGCACAAAGCCACAGTACCGTTAATATATTTGTCTGTATCCGTGAACGACACATCTGAAACGCAGTCAGAAATTTTGCTGGCTGCTGCAACGCCCGCTACCGTTCCAAAATAGACATACCCTGAATTGGACACATCCAGCTTGCCTTGAATTGTCAAACCGGAAATTTCAGCGCCGTGAACCTCACTGAAAAATCCGAAAGACGGATACTCTGTCTTTCCATAGTTTTCGGAAAAATCCAAATTGGAAATCGTATACCCGTTTCCATAAAATTTGCCGCTGAAGCAATGCTCTACTTCACCGTCCTCATTCACCGTTGATCCAATCGGCGTCCATTCGATTCCCGTCAAATCCAGGTCAGCTGCCAGTTCCACCACAGCATCCGTTTTGCCGTCATAATCGCCTGCATCCACCGCACGGGCAAACTGCTGCAAATCCTCCACTGTAGCAATGACGGTTCGGTCACTCGCTGCTTCGTCTTCTGCCAGTGCCGTGGTCGGCAGCAGGGTCAGGCAGAGCGGCAGCGCAAGAAGCAGACTTGCAATACGTTTTTTCATGGTTTCCTCCTTCTTTGCGGTCAGTTAATCCGCACATCCAAAATTTATCGATGTACTCCGCAATTTGAGATAATTTTACCCCCCCCCGTCAAAAAATGTCAATCAAAAATTCGCCGTTTTTCGGCAGTATCCTTATTTCGGTTCACCTTTTGCATCACAAAGCAAAAAGACAGCCCGCACTGTTTTCTGCAGTACGGGCTGTCCCTAAATTGCTTAAATCTATTCCGTTATACGGTCGTCACCAGCGTCTGGCAGGTGCCGGTCACGGCCCTGGGCGACAAGGAGCACGCCGTGGTCACCGCCGGCGGCGTGGACGTGAAGGAAGTGGCCCCCAAGACCATGGCCAGCAAGCTGTGCAGTGGGCTGTACTTTGCCGGCGAGGTGCTGGATCTGGATGCATATACGGGAGGTTTCAATCTGCAGATAGCATGGTCCACAGGATATCTGGCAGGAACAAGTGCAGCGGTTTGATGATAATGAACAATAATATTTTAAGGAGAAATTATGAGATACAATATAGCAATTGACGGACCGGCAGGAGCCGGAAAAAGCACGATCGCAAAACGTGTGTCAAAAGAGCTTGGATTTATTTATGTCGATACCGGGGCAATGTATCGTGCGATCGCAGTTTATATGATGCAGAATCAGATCGATATCCACGACGATGCGGCAGTGCAGAAAGCCTGTAGCAAGATTTCCATATCGATCGCCTACAGTGATGACGGCGAACAGCAGGTGATCTTAAACGGGGAGAACGTGACCGGACTGATCCGCACAGAAGAAGTGAGCAAGATGGCATCTGTGACTTCCGCAAACCCGGTCTGCTCCGCCAAGCAGCATACGCATACCATGCATAAAAAGC
>OHBE01001744.1_pt1 | contig 17908 bp, 13 predicted proteins | sample 1577231 | NCBI WGS metagenome assembly OHBE01 (sample SAMEA3541506, study PRJEB24748) | human gut metagenome | biome: human gut; feature: human-associated habitat; material: faeces | place: China | collected 2012 | reverse complement strand
TGGTCTCCTATGAGAGGATACTATGGTCTCCTATGAGAGGATACTATGGTCTCATACGAGAAGATACTATGGTCTCATACGAGAGGATACTCGAACATAAAAAAGCCACTCATACGACTCCCTTTCGAGGAATCATATGAGCGGCCATACAGAGAATGCTGAAATACTCCTTATCGAGAGTAGAGATTATTCTTCCAAAAGAATCTCAAGCACTTTGGCTGCCGAGTAGGCCACGGGGGTACCGGGGCCGAAGATGGCAGCGACACCGGCCTGATAGAGGAAGTCGTAATCCTGCGCCGGTATAACACCTCCGGCTGTCACCAGAATATCCGGACGGCCGAGCTTCTCCAGCTCTGCTATTACCTGAGGGATCAGCGTCTTGTGACCGGCTGCCAGAGAGGAAACGCCCATCACGTGGACGTCGTTTTCCACAGCTTGACGAGCGGCTTCTTCCGGTGTTTGGAACAGAGGCCCCATATCGACATCGAATCCGCAGTCGGCATAGCCGGTAGCGACCACTTTGGCACCACGGTCATGCCCGTCCTGCCCCATTTTGGCGATCATGATACGCGGCTGACGGCCTTCTTTCTTTGCAAACTTCTCTGCCAATTCTTTGGCATGGGCGAAGTCTTTATCTTCTCCCGATTCGGATGAGTACACGCCTGAAATAGTTCTGATTACTGCTTTATATCTTCCCACAACCTTCTCACATGCGTCCGAGATCTCACCCAAAGAGGCACGCAGCCCTGCAGCTTTGACCGCAAGGTCGAGCAGGTTGCCCTCTTTCGTCTCCACGCATTTGGTGATAGCCTCAAGGGCTTCTTGCACCGCTTTCTCATCACGGTGTGAGCGGAGATCGTTGAGACGCTCTATCTGCTGCTTACGAACAGCCGTATTGTCGATCTCAAGAATATCTATAGGATCCTCCTTAGGCAGACGATACTTGTTTACCCCCACGATAACCTGCTGGTGCGAGTCGATACGAGCCTGTGTACGGGCAGCAGCTTCTTCGATACGCAGCTTGGGTAGTCCGGTCTCGATGGCTTTTGCCATTCCGCCCATCTCTTGTACTTCCTTGATGAGTGTCCACGCCTTGTGTACGAGTTCGTTGGTCAGGCTTTCCACATAGTAGGAGCCGCCCCAGGGATCGATCTCCTTGCAGACGAGGGTTTCCTCCTGAATATAGATTTGGGTATTACGGGCAATACGTGCCGAGAAGTCCGTCGGCAGGGCGATAGCCTCATCGAGAGCATTGGTGTGCAGCGACTGGGTATGCCCCAAAGCGGCTGCCATAGCTTCGATACAGGTACGTCCGACATTGTTGAACGGATCCTGCTCCGTCAGCGACCAGCCTGACGTCTGGCTGTGTGTGCGCAGAGCCAATGACTTGGGGTTCTTCGCCCCGAAGCTCTTCACGATCTTGGCCCATAGGAGGCGTGCCGCACGCATCTTGGCGATCTCCATGAAGTGATTGACGCCGATGGCCCAGAAGAATGAGAGACGAGGAGCAAAAGCATCCACATCGATACCGGCATCGATACCGGCTTTGAGATACTGCATACCGTCTGCCAGCGTATAGGCCATTTCGATGTCGGCGGTGGCTCCTGCCTCTTGCATGTGGTAACCGGAGATCGAGATCGAATTGAACTTGGGCATATTCTGAGAGGTGTACTCGAAGATGTCGGCAATGATCCGCATCGAGAATTCGGGCGGATAGATATAAGTGTTGCGCACCATGAACTCTTTGAGGATGTCGTTCTGGATCGTTCCGGCCATCTCTTCGAGCTTTGCTCCCTGCTCCAGTCCGGCATTGATGTAGAAAGCCAGGATGGGCAAAACAGCTCCGTTCATCGTCATGGAAACGGACATCTTGCTCAATGGAATACCGTCGAAAAGGACTTTCATATCTTCCAGCGAGCAAATGGAAACACCGGCCTTGCCGACATCGCCCACCACGCGCGGATGATCCGCGTCATAGCCGCGGTGCGTGGCCAAATCGAATGCCACGGACAGACCCTTCTGACCGGAGGCCAGATTGCGACGATAGAAAGCGTTCGACTCTTCCGCCGTAGAGAATCCGGCATACTGGCGAATAGTCCACGGACGCATGGGATACATGCCGCTATAGGGGCCTCGCAGGAAAGGAGGCAGACCGGATACATAGTCGAGATGCTCCATGCCTTCAAGGTCGTCCTTCGTATAGAGGGGCTTTACCATGATTTGCTCCGGAGTACGCCAGTCAGCCACGATGCCCTTTTCTTCCGCCCAGCGCGTAGCATCCTTAGCCACGAAGCCGGCGGACTTAATATTGATGTCTTTATAATTAGGTTTCATCTTTGATTCTTTGCTTTAGGGATGGATACTACCGAATACCGAATTTGTCGTTGAAGGCACGAAGCGTTTCGAGGACATTGGACTTCACATGCACATAGTTCCGGATGCCTTTGGCCTCAAGATCCGCCATACAAGCCGGTGCACCGGCCACTACGAACTCGGCACGGCCGGCAAGATAGTCGAATGCAGCCGGAGCATACTCGGCATATTCATCGTCACTGGAGCAGAGCACCACGATATCGGCTTTTGCTGCCAATGCCGCATCCACACCTTCCTCCACGGACTTAAAGCCCAAATTGTCGATCAGCTTGTAGCCGGCACAGCCGAAGAAGTTGCTTGAGAACTGAGAGCGTGCCAGACGCATGGCCAGATTGCCGATAGTGAGCATGAAGACGACGGGCGTTTTGCCGCTCTTTTCCGTTGCGAGACGGAGAGCTTCGAATTCGGATGCTCCTCGACTGAAGTTCAGGGGTTCGATGGATTTGACACAGTTGCAGTCATGCTCTCCCTGAGCAAGAGTAATCTTGTCGCCGGCAACTTCCGTGAAATTGGGGAACTGGTTGGTCCCGAGGAAGATCTCGCGGCGAGTCGCCACCGACTGGTGGCGTTTGATATTGCTTGCATTGACAGCCTTCTGAATGCTTGCTGTCTCAGCAGCCTGAGTGAAACCGCCCGCATCCTCTACGGAGAGGAACAGCTTCCACGCTTCCTCTCCGATGGAGTTGGTCAGCGTCTCGATATAATAAGATCCGGCCGAAGGGTCGATAACCTTGTCGAAGTGGCACTCCTCTTTGAGCAAAAGCTGCTGGTTGCGAGCGATACGCTCCGAGAAGTCATCGCTCTGCTGATAGGTGACATCGAAAGGCAATACGGTTATGGAGTCCACTCCGGCTATCGCTGCAGACATGGTTTCGGTCTGTGTGCGCAGGAGGTTTACGTGTGCATCGAAAACGGTCTTGTTCCACATGGACGTCGTAGCATGCTGGTGGATCTTGGCCGTTTCGTTCTTGTACTGATCGCCATACGAGCCGACGATCTGAGCCCACAGCCAGCGAGCGGCACGGAACTTGGCTATCTCCATGAAGTAGTTGGATCCTATACCGAAGTTGAACTTGATACGTGAAGCGATTTCCTCCGGCTTGTAGCCTGCATCGGTCAGCTTGTCCAACAGCTCTGCGCCCCAAGCCAAAGCATATCCCAGCTCTTGGGTAATGAATGCGCCGGCATCGGACAGATTCACGGCATTTACATTGAGCACCCGGAAAGCAGGCAGTTCGCGTGCAGCATCCATGACGGGGAGTGTCATCTTCACCCAATCGGGATTGGATACGCCGCGGACGAGCTGCTTTTTGAACGGGTCGTAGCTGACCGAACCATGACATTTATTCGGATCGGCACCAACCTTTTTGACATATGCAGAGAATGCTGACAGCAGGTCTGCGGCACGTGTGATACAACAGTTGAAATTCAATTCCACGGCTGTCAGCTCTATGTCTTTCAGCAAAGCAGCCAATGTATCTACATTGATATGAACCTTTTTCAGGTAGAAACCCAACGAGTCCACACCCTTGTTGAGCAGGTCAAGGGCTTTCTCATTGGCTTCTGCCACATTGTCCCCGACAACGATGTCTTGGCGTACGAGCCATTCGTTGTGCATTCGGGTGGATCGCACATAAGGGTACTCGTCAGGAAGAGAAGTCGTTGTCTTCAGATCCTCGATGTCCTCTCTGCGATAAAACGGATTGACATTAAAGCCCTCGTTCGTCCGCCAGACAAGCTTCTTCTCAAAGGGAACCCCCTTGAGATCGGCCGTTATCTTATCGATCCAGGCTTCTCTCGAAACCGGAGGGAATTCGGAAAAGAGCTTTTCTTTTTCTTTTGCCATAATTTTAACTTAGAGTGAGTATTGTGATACTTTATTTTTCCGACTGTACAATTTTATTTGCAACTAACAAAGTAAGCTATTTTACACTTACGAAGTATCTTTTACGCGCGAGAATCAGCACACTGAGATTTTGATGATCAAATAATACATTTGAGTAAAAAGGGCATTACTTTTGCTGAATCGGAAACGTTTTTTCACGAGAGTCTAATCACAAGACCAAACTGCAATAACCATAATACAAGCGTTATGAAAAAAAGACTTCTATCCTTATGCATGGCCTTGGCCATGTTACCGATCGCAATGTGTGCACAAGGCACTACACAATCCTCACACCACAAGCTCGGGAGCAATATTGACTACCCGATCAATCGCCTCTCTCCCGATGGTCGCTATATGGGTGGATGGAAAAACGGCGTATCCTATGTCTATGATACCCAGATGAATCAGACGTTGACGACTCTCGGAGGAGACAACCTAACCGTGTACCTCAAGAGCATCAATAACGACGGCAGTATATGGGCTTCACGGATAGACAATGAGGGCATTAAATACGGCCTCTACAAGGATGGCAAGTGGACGGATCTGCCCAAACCGGAAGGATTCTCGGGAGGATGGCTCCGTCATGTGACTCCCGACCAGAAATATACGGTCAATTCATACACGAACTCGCTGCCTGATATGACCCTGATCTCGGATGCTTTCCTGTACGAACGCAAGGAGGACGGCACATACCGGTACAGAAAGTTGATCAAGCCGAAAAACGACTGCTGGACCGAATCCGAAGTCTTCCACGTGGATCCGATGCAGATAAGCAACGACGGCAGAATCGTATTGGGACATATGGTAGATGGGCTCAGCAAATACATTTTCCCCATCATCTGGGAGAGAAATGCTGCCGGTGAATACGAATATCGGATCAAAGGCGAGTCATTTTGCTTCAACCTCGACCAACCAAGCCCGGGCAATCCTCCCATAGAGGAAGAAATGGTAACGGCCGAGCCGGGAACCCCTGAGTACGAAGAGCAGCTGGCGCAGTACTACGCTGCCGTGGAGCAATGGAATGCTTTGGCCGCTGCATTCTGGACGGGGAAAGCCCTCCACGGGTATCCATTCATGGACAATCAGGGTACGACCATCGGCACGGCTCTTTTCACGGGAGAACAGGACAAAGGAAGCCAGCCGTTGCTCCTCTCCATTGCAGATGATTCGTATGCGCTGATTGAATATTACAAGACCGAGCCTTTTATGGTCACGAGCAATGGCACGGCTTTTCTACTGAACCGGTTTATGGATGGCATCCACCACAATGTGATGTACACGCTCGGCTCCAATGAAGTCATTCCGTTTGACAAATGGTTAAAAGCGGAATATGACCTGACGCTCGAAAATGAATACCTCCATGGTTTCAAAGTATTCGTAGGCGAGCCTGCCATGAGCGACGATGGCAAAACCCTTGCTTTCACGCTCAAGTTCCCCAATGGGACGTACAAGAACCACTACTATCGTCTGAATAAGAGCCTCAACCTCCCGACATCAATGGACAAACTGCTTTCGACCAATCCATTCCGTGTTTATTCCAGTGGTAAAACGTTGTACACAGGCAACAGCACTCCCTGCGACATTCGCATCGTAAATACGAACGGACAAGGAGTTGCCAAAGCAGAAAACGTAGTAAGCTCATTGGATCTTAAGCATCTGTCTGCAGGTATCTATGTAGCAGCTATCACTCGCGACAAGAAGACGGAGTTCTTCAAGATAGTACTCGCGGACTAAGGCAATCGACCCAAAAGCCATAAAGTCCCAAGGCCCCCAACAGGAAAAGGAGCCATTTATCTTTGGCGGATGATTTTTCCGGAGGCATAAACCACCCGATTACCCAAAAGGCTGCTGCTGCAAACGTGCAGCGAAGGGTTGCTCCTGTCAGCGGACTCATCCACAAAGGCAGAAGATACTTCAGGGCATTCATATTTAACCCGCTAAAAACTTTCGAGACAGCCATGCTAAGATTGGCTTCCAGTTTCTTATTCTTCATTTTTTATTTCAATTGGTCGTTAAACAAAAAGGTATGACGGCGCCGGTATGCCCAGAAAAGAGTGACAACAGTAATCAGCAGATTAAAGATAAACGGAAACTCTTGTGATTGGGTATGAAATATCCATTGGAAAAAATCGACGATAAAAGGATAAAGTAAGATGGCAAGATAGTTCATCATCATTACAAATGCCAGTGCCAATGTGGCCTTTTCCGGCAATGCGGTATGCGTAGTCTTATCATAAAGCATGGGTTGGATGACACCATAGCCCAACCCCACAAACAGACATCCGGGAATAATCAGCCATTCAAGCGGAGCTATCCAGATGAGCAACAATCCCAATGCCATGAACAGCAAGCTGTATGCTTTGGTACGTTCTTTCAGTTCATCCACTATCTTGTCCAGACAGAAACCCGGAGCCATAATCGCTAAAAAGAAAAGCGAGATCATCAGTCCCGAATTGCCACTGGAGAAATGGTGTTTCTCCATCAGGAAAGAAAGGTTGAATATGACTGCCAGCACAATAAAAGTCGTCACTCCGTAGAAAAGCATGATCTGAAGCAGATGCTTGATATGGATTCCATATTCACTTCCTCCGGTATCTACGGCAGCCGTTTGTCCGGATGGCGCGGTACTTTGAGAAGAAGGTTCGACGGCAGCGTCAGACCGACTTTCTTTTAAGTGACCAACCAACAGAATAGAAATCAACGGGAGCAGATAGACCAAAAACGGCAAATGCCAGCTGACTTCCGCCAGATATCCAGTCACGGCAGTAGCTATCACCAATGTAAAATTGGTAATGGCAGAACTCAATCCGAATTGTTTCACCCGATAAGTACCCACAAAGTATTTTGAGATTAACCCCGTGGACAGAGGAATAATCAGTCCGGAGCCGATGCCCAGCAGGGCACTCACAACGATCAACTGCCACATTTTGTTGGAGATCAGATACAAGATACCGCTTGCTGCAAAGAGCCAGAGTCCGATTTTCAGGATACGGACAAAATCGACCTTTTCGGTGAGTTTACCGCCCAAAAGGATAAAAGGGATAATCAACAACGATGGCAGCGAAGTCAACATCTGAATATCCAGGTCGGTCGCTTTCGGAAAAATTTTGGTAAGGTCGCCCAATATAGGCGAAACAGCCAGCCCCGGCAAAGAGGTCAATGCCGAGATAGACCAGATAGCTATTAAAGTGATAAGAGGTATTGTTCCCCTCCCAGTTTGTATTTTCATATACCGGTTCGTTAAAAGTTTAGGTCTGATGAAAACAATGATTACCTTATAAAGTTCAAATGAGACAACAGGGAATATTCAAAAAAACGGGTGAAAAACACCCAAAAACTATCAGATTATGACCTAAAAACTATCCGTAGACAGTTTTTAGGTTAAATTCCGTCAGTTTCACCCCTGCCGTACTTAAAAAAATCCCGTAAACTTGCATCATCGAAATTTAACAACGAATATTCACAATTTAAAAAGCAACGTATATGAAAAGTGTAAGCTTCAGAAAAGATTTAGTAGGAGTACAGGACGAATTACTCCGTTTCGCTTATAAGCTGACAACCGACCGCGAAGAAGCAAACGATTTGTTGCAGGAAACATCATTAAAAGCATTAGACAATGAAGATAAATATATGCCTGACACAAATTTTAAAGGATGGATGTATACCATCATGCGCAATATCTTTATCAACAACTACCGCAAAGTAGTTCGTGACCAGACATTCATTGACCGGACGGACAACCTTTACCACCTGAATTTACCGCAGGACACAGGGTTTGAAAGTACCGAAAAAGCCTATGACCTGAAAGAGATGCACCGTGTAGTCAATGCTCTTCCTAAAGAATACAGAGTTCCGTTTGCCATGCACGTTTCCGGTTTCAAATACCGCGAAATTGCAGAGAAACTGAACCTACCGTTAGGCACCGTTAAAAGCCGTATCTTCTTCACCCGACAGAAATTGCAGGAAGAATTGAAAGATTTCCGCTAAACCTTAACTATATAACTTTCAAACTTCAAATTAAATAATTTATTAAATGTAGATTTTTAGTTGTGTCAATGGTTAAAGGCAGAAGTGATTAAAGTACTTCTGCCTTTTTTTTCTTTACTGCTAAGAAAAAAAAGATTTGCCGCCTGACAATTCCTTTTTCCCTATACAGACAAAATCTTCTGTTTGACAAAGCATATTTCCCCACTGATAAAGACTTATCAAAGCTACATCATTTTCAAGCAAATAGACATTTAACAATCTGTTGAAAACTTCTCTGAAAGTTTTTTATGGAAAATTGTGGGGAATTGTGGGGAATTTCCTACTTTTACGCTCTCTTATTATAATAAGGTAAATGATACGTTTTTTAGGCAATATTGAAGTTAGGGCGGACGCCAAAGGAAGAGTGTTCATCCCCGCTACTTTCAGGAAGCAACTGCAAGCTGCTTCCGAAGAGAGGCTTATTATGCGTAAAGACGTATTTCAGGACTGTCTGACTCTGTACCCCGAGAGCGTGTGGAACGAGGAATTAAACGAGCTTCGGAGCAGGCTCAATAAATGGAACAGCAAACATCAACTCATTTTCAGGCAGTTTGTGAGCGACGTTGAGGTGGTGACTCCCGACAACAACGGGCGCATACTAATCCCCAAACGGTATTTACAGATATGCAATATCCACGGGGATATACGCTTTATCGGTATCGACAACAAGATAGAGATCTGGGCGAAGGAACGGGCCGAACAACCGTTTATGTCGCCTGAGGAGTTCGGTGCAGCATTAGAAGAAATTATGAACGACGAAAATAGACAAGATGGAGAAAGATGAATTGACATACCACGTGCCTGTATTGCTAAAAGAGAGCGTTGACGGGATGAATATTCGTCCGGACGGAACGTATGTAGACGTTACGTTTGGAGGAGCAGGTCATTCGCGCGAGATTCTTTCGCGACTCGGAGAAGGCGGACGGTTGCTGGGATTTGATCAGGACGAAGATGCCGAACGGAACATTGTCAACGATACTCATTTCACCTTTGTACGCAGTAATTTCCGTTACTTGCACAATTTTCTGCGTTATCACAACATTGAACAGGTAGACGCAATTCTTGCCGACCTCGGCGTCTCCTCTCACCACTTCGATGACAGCGAACGTGGTTTCTCCTTCCGTTTCGACGGAGACTTGGACATGCGCATGAATAAACGGGCGGGACTCACAGCGGCTGATATACTTAATACATATGAGGAAGAACGCCTGGCGGATATTTTTTATCTGTATGGCGAACTGAAAAATAGCCGCAAGTTGGCATCAGTAATCGTAAAGGCCAGAAACGGACAGCAGATTCGGACGATCGGTGAATTTCTGGAAATTATCAAACCGCTCTTCGGCCGTGAACGCGAAAAGAAAGAGCTTGCTAAAGTATTTCAGGCATTGCGGATTGAAGTAAATCAGGAAATGGAAGCGTTGAAAGAAATGTTGCTAGCCGCAACCGAAGCATTGAAACCGGGCGGAAGGCTGGTAGTAATCACCTATCATTCACTGGAAGACCGTATGGTAAAGAATATCATGAAGACGGGTAATGTGGAAGGTAAAGCGGAAAGTGATTTCTTCGGAAACCTGCAAACGCCGTTCCGTCTTGTCAACAACAAAGTTATTGTACCCGACCAGGCGGAGATCGAAAGAAATCCACGGTCGAGAAGTGCCAAATTACGAATTGCAGAGAAAAAATAATAAAAGGAAGTATGGAAGAAGCAGTAAACAAGAAGGCAGACGAAAGCAAGAAGAAGAAACGCACTTCACTGAAAAGTATCTTGGGCGGCGACATTCTGGCTACCGACTTTTTCCGTCGCCAGACGAAGTTGCTGGTACTGATTATGGTATTTATTATCTTCTACATCCACAACCGCTACGCCAGTCAGCAGCAGCAGATCGAGATAGACCGGTTGAAAAAAGAATTGACAGATATTAAATATGATGCGCTGACACGTAGTTCGGAACTAATGGAGAAGAGCCGCCAGTCTCGTATCGAAGAGTATATTTCAAGTAAGGAAAGCGATTTGCAGACTTCTACGAATCCTCCTTACCTTATTAAATAAGTGGAGAGTTGAAAATTGAGAGTTGAGAGTTTTTAAAAGACGAGCACTGTGGCAGTTAATAAAAAAAATATAATGACCCGTTACTTCTTCGTCATCCTTTTGATGGCGTTGATAGGCGTGGCAATTGTCGTAAAGGCTGGTATCACCATGTTTGCCGAACGACAATACTGGCAGGACGTAGCCGATCGTTTCGTTAAAGAGAACGTAACTGTGAAACCCAACCGTGGAAACATTATTTCTTCCGACGGAAAACTTATGGCAAGTTCTCTTCCCGAATACAGAATATACATGGACTTTATGTCCGGTGAAAAGGATGAAAAACGCAGAAAAAAGGATCAGGCACGGCGTGATTCTATTCTTACTGCCAATATGGATTCTATCTGCATCGGACTTCATAAGATATTCCCCGACAAAAGCGCGGCCCAATTCAAGGCGCACCTCAAGAAAGGGCGTCAGGCAAAGAGCCGTAATTACCTAATTTATCCGAAACGTATTTCTTATATACAATATAAAGAGGTAAAGAGATTACCCGTTTTCTGTTTGAACCGATACAAAGGCGGATTCAAAGAGTTGGCTTACAACCAGCGCAAAAAGCCTTTCGGTTCACTGGCTGCCCGCACGTTGGGAGATGTATATGCCGACACGGCAAAAGGAGCAAGAAATGGTATTGAGCTTGCCTTTGATACAATACTGAAAGGACGGGATGGATTGACGCACCGACAGAAGGTAATGAACAAATACCTGAATATCGTGGACGTGCCGCCGGTTGACGGCTGCGACCTGATAAGTACGATTGACGTAGGTATGCAGGATATTTGCGAGAAGGCATTGGTGGACAAGTTGAAAGAGTTGAATGCTTTTGTCGGAGTAGTTGTCTTAATGGAGGTTGCTACCGGAGAAGTGAAAGCAATCGTTAATATGACAAAAGGCAAGGACGGTAATTATTATGAAATGCGTAATAATGCGATCAGCGATATGCTTGAACCGGGTTCAACTTTCAAAACAGCCTCTATCATGGTAGCTCTTGAAGACGGGAAAATCACACCTGATTATGTGGTAGATACCGGCAACGGGCAGATGCCGATGCACGGTCGTGTAATGAAAGACTGGAATTGGCGCCGGGGAGGATATGGCAAGCTTACAGTGACCGAAATCCTGGAGGTTTCTTCTAATGTTGGCACATCTTACATCATCGATCATTTCTACGGTAGCAATCCGCAAAAATATATAGATGGACTGAGGCGAATGAGTATTGACCAACCTCTCCATTTACAGATCGCGGGAGAAGGTAAACCAAACATACGCGGGCCGAAAGAAAGAAGTTATTTCTCAAAAACAGCTCTTCCTTGGATGAGTATCGGCTACGAGACACAGGTTCCGCCCCTCAATATCCTCACATTCTATAATGCAATAGCAAACAATGGAGTAAGTATACGTCCGAAATTTGTGAAAGCAGCCGTAAAAGACGGAGAGATAGTAAAAGAATACCCAACAGAGGTTATTAACCCAAAGATTTGTTCGGACAAGACTTTGGCACAGATACGCGAAATCCTGCAAAAAGTGGTAGGAGAAGGACTCGCCAAACCCGCAGGAAGCAAGCAATTCCATGTATCCGGAAAGACTGGTACGGCACAAATATCACAGGGAGCAGCCGGATATAAAGCAGGAGTTACAAATTACCTTGTCAGTTTCTGCGGATATTTTCCTTCGGAAGCTCCCAAATACAGCATGATTGTCTCTATTCAGAAGCCCGGTCCTACCGCTTCGGGCGGTTTAATGGCCGGTAGCGTATTCAGCAAGATTGCAGAAAGAGTCTATGCAAAAGACCTCCGATTACCGCTTACCAGCGCGATTGACACAAACACCGTTGTCATCCCGCACGTGAAGGCTGGAGAGATGAGACAAACGCAACGGGTCTTGGAAGAACTGAATATCAATATACAAGGCAAGATTGCCGATTCCGGGAAAGAAGTTTGGGGAAGTACACACGCTGCTCCGCAAGCTGTTGTTTTGGAAAGTCGGGGAATCATGCAGAATTTTGTGCCGAGCGTAATCGGTATGGGAGCGAAAGATGCAGTTTATCTGTTGGAAAGCAAAGGATTGAAAGTCAATCTGGTCGGAGTGGGGAAAGTGAAAAGCCAGTCGATAGCCAACGGAACGATTATAAGGAAGGGACAGACAATTACCCTTACCATGAATTAAAAGTAAAAATAAGTATTATATAAAAAGAGTATGTTACTAAACAAGTTACTGAAAGCAATCCAACCGGTACAAGTGACCGGAGAGTCAGACATAGAAATCACCGGAATTAACATTGATTCCCGTTTAGTAGAAGCCGGACAACTGTTCATGGCTATGCGCGGTACGCAAGCTGACGGTCATGCTTATATACCTACCGCTATTGAGAAAGGAGCTGTTGCTGTTCTTTGCGAAGATATGCCGGAGGAACCGGTAGCGGGAATCACTTATATACAGGTGAAAGACAGCGAAGACGCCACAGGAAAGATTGCCACAACTTTCTATGGCGACCCGACTTCCAAAATGGAACTGGTCGGCGTCACGGGAACAAATGGAAAAACGACAATTGCCACCTTATTATATAATACATTCCGCTACTTCGGATATAAAGTGGGACTGATTTCTACCGTTTGCAATTATATCGACGATGAAGCAATTCCAACAGAACATACCACCCCCGACCCTATCACACTGAACCGGTTATTGGGAAAAATGGCGGATGAAGGATGCAAGTATGCCTTTATGGAGGTCAGTTCGCACTCTATCGCACAAAAGCGTATCAGCGGATTGAAGTTCGCAGGAGGTATCTTTACCAATCTGACCCGCGATCACCTCGACTATCACAAAACGGTGGAGAACTATCTGAAAGCCAAGAAGAAGTTCTTTGATGATATGCCGAAGAATGCATTCAGTCTGACCAATCTTGACGATAAGAACGGACTGGTAATGACACAAAATACACGTTCCAAGGTTTACACTTATTCATTAAGAAGCCTCAGCAACTTCAAAGGACGGGTACTGGAATCTCATTTCGAAGGAATGCTGCTCGATTTCAACAATCACGAGCTGGCTGTTCAATTTATCGGCAAGTTCAATGCATCCAATCTGTTGGCTGTATTCGGAGCAGCCGTATTGCTTGGCAAGAAAGAGGAAGACGTACTCGTTGCCCTTAGCACACTTCATCCGGTAGCCGGACGCTTCGATGCTGTCCGTTCACCGAAAGGAGTGACAGCAATCGTAGACTATGCACATACACCGGATGCGCTTATCAATGTATTGAATGCGATACACGGAGTGCTCGAAGGCAAAGGAAAAGTAATCACTGTGGTAGGTGCCGGTGGCAACCGCGACAAGGGTAAACGTCCTATCATGGCAAAAGAAGCAGCCAAAGCCAGTGACCGTGTGATTATCACCTCGGATAATCCCCGTTTTGAAGAGCCGCAGGACATCATCAACGATATGCTGGCAGGACTGGACGCGGAAGATATGAGAAAGACATTAAGCATTGCCGACCGTAAGGAAGCGATTCGTACTGCTTGTATGTTGGCAGAAAAGGGAGATGTAATTCTTGTTGCCGGAAAAGGGCACGAAAATTATCAGGAGATAAAAGGAGTGAAACATCATTTTGATGATAAGGAGATATTAAAGGAGATTTTTAAATAATGAGAACAATGTGCTCATACGCCAATATGCGGTTCGGCTTCGCAAACCGTCCGTAAGGAAACCGGCATATCGACACATTAATAAATTGACAATTTATTTATCATGTTATACTATCTGTTTGAATGGCTGCATAAGCTCAATTTTCCCGGGGCGGGAATGTTCGGTTACACCTCATTCCGTGCCTTAATGGCGGTCCTCATCGCATTGCTTATTTCAAGTATATGGGGTGACAAATTCATCAACCTTCTGAAGAAGAAGCAAATCACGGAGACACAACGTGATGCGAAGATTGACCCGTTCGGTGTCAACAAGGTAGGTGTGCCGAGTATGGGAGGAGTGATTATTATCGTAGCTATTCTCATTCCTTGCCTGTTGCTGGGTAAGTTGCACAATATATATATGATATTAATGTTGATTACAACTGTATGGTTGGGATCACTCGGATTTGCCGACGACTACATCAAGATCTTCCGCAAGAACAAGGAAGGTTTGCATGGTAAGTTTAAAATTATCGGGCAAGTAGGTTTGGGATTAATTGTCGGACTTACCTTGTATTTAAGTCCGGATGTGGTAATCCGTGAAAATATCGAAGTACATACTCCGGGACAGGAGATGGAAGTGATACACGGAACGAATGACTTGAAATCGACTCAAACAACGATTCCTTTCTTCAAGAGCAATAACCTCGACTATGCCGATCTGGTCTCTTTCATGGGTGAACACGCGCAGACAGCCGGGTGGATATTGTTCGTTATCATCACAATCTTCGTGGTGACCGCCGTATCAAACGGTGCCAACCTGAATGACGGAATGGATGGAATGGCCGCAGGTAATTCCGCCATAATCGGCGCCACCCTCGGTATCCTGGCATACGTATCGTCGCACATCGAGTTTGCAAGTTATCTGAACATTATGTATATTCCGGGGTCGGAAGAACTCGTAATTTATATCTGCGCCTTCATCGGTGCATTGATCGGCTTCCTGTGGTATAACGCTTATCCGGCACAAGTATTTATGGGAGATACGGGTAGCCTCACTATCGGTGGTATCATTGCCGTTTTCGCTATCATCATCCACAAAGAATTACTCATACCGATTCTTTGCGGTGTATTCCTGGTAGAGAATTTATCGGCTATCCTGCAACGGGTTTACTACAAGCTGGGAAAACGGAAAGGAGTGAAGCAGCGGTTGTTCAAACGGGCACCGATCCACGACCATTTCCGTACTTCCATGAGCCTGATAGAACCGGGATGTACAGTGAAATTTACCAAGCCCGACCAATTGTTTCACGAATCAAAGATTACCGTCCGTTTCTGGATTGTAACAATTGTGCTGGCAGCAATAACAATAATAACGCTTAAGATAAGATAACCTCCGGCCCTTGTCGGTTGTCGGAAGCGGGTTTCCGTTCGGAAATCCAACGATATATAGAGAGTATTAACCCGATTATTAACTTTTAAAAGATGTGCCCAACGAATAAGCAACTCAGCATATTGGAAACAAGAGCACATTATTGTAGATGAAAAGAATTGTAATATTAGGAGCTGGCGAAAGCGGCGCAGGTGCAGCCGTGCTTGCCAAAGTTAAAGGATTTGAGACATTTGTTTCGGACATGTCCGCTATCAAGGACAAGTATAAGGAACTTCTGGACAGCCACGCTATTGCCTGGGAAGAAGGACACCACACCGAAGAACTCATTCTGAATGCCGATGAGGTTGTCAAAAGCCCCGGTATCCCGAATGACGCTCCACTCATCCTGAAACTGAAAGCTCAAGGAACGCCGGTTATCTCAGAAATTGAGTTTGCCGGACGCTATACTGATGCCAAAATGATTTGTATCACCGGTTCTAACGGAAAAACAACCACCACTTCCCTGATTTACCATATTTTCAAGAGTGCAGGTCTGAATGTAGGTTTGGCAGGCAACATTGGCAAGAGCCTTGCTTTGCAGGTAGCCGAGGATCATCATGACTATTATATCATCGAATTGAGTTCTTTCCAGTTGGACAATATGTATAACTTCCGTGCGAATATCGCCGTATTAATGAATATCACACCGGATCATCTGGACCGCTACGACCACTGTATGCAGAATTACATTGATGCCAAATTCCGCATTACACAAAACCAGACACCGGACGACGCCTTCATCTTCTGGAATGACGACCCTATCATCAGACACGAGCTTGCCAAGCACGGTCTGAAAGCTCATTTGTATCCTTTTGCTGCCGTCAAAGAGGACGGAGCTATTGCCTATGTAGAAGACCATGAGGTAAAAATCACCGAACCGATTGCCTTTAACATGGAACAGGAAGAACTGGCATTGACAGGACAGCATAATTTATATAACTCATTAGCTGCCGGTATCTCGGCAAACCTGGCCGGCATTGCCAAAGAGAACATCCGCAAAGCTCTCTCCGACTTCAGGGGAGTGGAACATCGGTTGGAAAAAGTGGCGCGTGTCCGCGGCATTGATTTTATCAATGACTCAAAAGCGACGAATGTCAACTCCTGCTGGTATGCCCTGCAAAGCATGACTACCAAAACGGTATTGATTCTCGGCGGCAAAGACAAAGGCAACGACTATACTGAGATCGAGGATTTGGTACGTGAAAAGTGCTCTGCCCTGGTATACCTGGGACTCCACAACGAGAAACTCCATGACTTCTTCGACCGCTTCGGTTTGCCCGTAGCTGATGTACAAACCGGAATGAAGGATGCCGTAGAAGCAGCCTACAAACTGGCAAAGAAAGGTGAAACCGTATTATTAAGCCCTTGCTGCGCTTCTTTCGACCTCTTCAACAGTTATGAAGACCGTGGCGACCAGTTCAAGAAATACGTAAGGGAGTTGTAATACGAAGAAAGCCGTAATGTTGTAATCAATAATTCGTAATAGACAAAGTGGATTTATTAAAGAACATATTCAAAGGCGACAAGGTAATCTGGATTATCTTCCTCTGTCTCTGCCTCATCTCAATCATTGAGGTGTTTTCGGCAGCTTCGACACTGACCTACAAAAGTGGTGACCACTGGGGACCGATTACACAGCATTCCATCATCCTAATGGTAGGTGCCGTAGTAGTGGTGTTTCTGCACAATGTCCCCTACAAATGGTTTCAGGTATTTCCGGTATTTCTATATCCGGTTTCCCTTGTTCTATTGGCATTCGTCACGTTAATGGGTATCATTACGGGCGACCGTGTCAACGGAGCAGCCCGCTGGATGACTTTCATGGGATTACAGTTCCAACCGTCGGAACTAGCCAAAATGGCTGTCATCATTGCAGTTTCGTTTATCCTGTCGAAGAAACAGGATGAATATGGCGCCAATCCCAAAGCCTTTAAATACATCATGATTCTTACCGGACTGGTCTTCATACTTATTGCACCGGAAAACCTGTCAACGGCTATGCTGTTATTCGGTGTAGTGTGCATGATGATGTTCATCGGACGGGTATCTGCAAAAAAACTGTTCGGAATGCTGGGATTGCTGGCACTTGTAGGTGGGGTCGCCGTAGGAATACTAATGGCTATCCCTGCCAAGACACTGCACAACACTCCGGGACTCCACCGTTTCGAAACCTGGCAGAACCGTGTTTCCGGCTTCTTCGATAAGGAAGAGGTTCCCGCCGCCAAGTTCGATATTGATAAAGACGCACAGATTGCACATGCACGTATTGCCATTGCCACCAGCCACGTAGTAGGCAAAGGTCCGGGAAACTCCATACAACGCGACTTCCTCAGCCAGGCTTTTTCTGACTTTATCTTCGCTATTGTAGTCGAAGAAATGGGACTGATAGGAGGCATATTCGTGGTCTTCCTTTATCTATGGCTATTGATGCGCGCCGGACGAATCGCACAGAAATGCGAACGGACTTTCCCCGCCTTCCTCGT
>OHBE01001743.1_pt1 | contig 17908 bp, 24 predicted proteins | sample 1577231 | NCBI WGS metagenome assembly OHBE01 (sample SAMEA3541506, study PRJEB24748) | human gut metagenome | biome: human gut; feature: human-associated habitat; material: faeces | place: China | collected 2012 | reverse complement strand
CACCAACTGCCGGATTCTTTCGAGGTCTGGCAGTTATTTTTTTGCACAAGAAAAGAAGCTGCGCACTAATACTTAGTGCGACAGCCCCTTTTTAATTTGTCGCTTTTTTTGCGACCAAAATACATAATGTACATCCTATAATGCACCTATAAACAACAGAACGGAGGTAGTGATAATGATAGATGCAAGACATATGAAAAAAGTGTTATATGCAAATGGATATATGTATATGAGGTGCAGGGGTTCGCATTTTATATATTCAAATGGGGTTAACACGATTGTAGTAAATAAAGACCTAAATGCAATGGTAGCCAAAAGACTGATTCAGACATATCACTTACAGATGGCATAAGGAAGTACAGTATGTGTGAGATATATATGCAAAACCGTTCATATCCGCTGTTTGATGGTTATGAATTAAATACAAGCAAAACAATTACCAGATATGATAAACAGAATGATAAACCTTTAAAATGTAAAATTCGCACCAAGGAAATGAAAAACTGTGAATGTGGAGGCTTTTTGGTCTCTTTAGCATATAGATATGATGATGGAGTAGAGCAAAGTCGTGTATTGCTTGGAAAAAAATGTATCTGTTGCGGAGAAAACTATTTTACAGAAAAAACAATATCAATGTTTCCTTTGGGATTTGATATTGACAATACTGCATTTAGTAATGAGGCAAGAATGATTAAAACAATTGAAGTTAAAAGGGGTGATGTTTTTTATGCTGATTTAAAGGGAATTGAGAGTTGGTGCGGTTCAGAACAGACAGGATATCGACCAGTATTAATAATTCAAAATAATAAAGCTAATGAATATGCTCATACAACAATAATTGCCATTATTACATCTAAGATAAAAAACTATATACCTACGCATGTTAAGTTACCAATAAAAATCTTACCTAGACAGAGCTTTGTATGTATGGAGCAGATTAAGACTATTGATAAAAGCAGGCTTGGAAATTATGTTGGCAATATATTTGAGCTTGATCCAAAAATTGAGAAAAAGATAAATAAAGCAATTAGAGAAAGCTTGCAGCTGTTGTAATGTGAAAGGAGAAAAAATATGGCTATGATTGTATGTCCACAGTGTGGAGAACAGGTATCGGAAAAAGCAAAGAAGTGTGTACATTGCGGTGCAATATTGATACCAGAAGAGAAGAAACATTGTATAGAATGCGGTGCCGAACTTGAAGAGGGGATGACAGAGTGCCCTAATTGTGGATGCCCAGTAGATGACACCATAGGGCATAAAGAAGATAAGCCGCAGAAGGTAGAAGTGACAGGTGTAAAAGTAACCAAGAAGATAAAGGTTATTATTGGTGTAGTAGTTGTTTTACTGGCGTTAGGCGGAGCAACAGTATTTGGAGTAAACCAATATCAGAAGAAAAAAGCAGCAGAGGAATATGCACAAAGGGTGGAGGAGTATTCAGATAATCTGAAATTGGCTGCTGTTACAATGTTGACTGGTGCGAGTGATGCTGAGTCTAGTGCAAATCTGATTAAGCAAGTATGGTATAACGCTATCTATGAAAAAAGAGATGATAAGACAGATAAGTATACGCGACCAAAGGGATATTTCGTATCTGACTTCAATGATGCGTTAGGTAATCTGTATGCAGATTCGAGTTTCAGCAGCAAGATAAGCAGCATTGAAGATAATCAGGATACAGTCAATGGATTAATGAAAAAATTAAAGAATCCACCAGATGAATATAAGGATGCATACGATGCTGTATCAGATTTGTATGATGCATATATATCACTTACAAACTGTGCAACTGATCCGTCAGGAAGTTTGCAGACATATTCAAGTACATTTAATGATGCTGATACAAATACATTGAATGCGTATAAAGCGATGGAACTGTATTTGGATGAGTAGGAAATGGGTGGATAGTTTCTGTAATCAGGTTTTTAAAATAATTCTTACTGTTGTGAAAATAGCTGAGATGATATAATACAGGTATGTGTTTATCTGAGTATATAACAATGGGAAGGAATTGGATATGTTAAATATAGAACTGAAAAAATCAATTGATGAATATATAAAATATCATTTTGTAAATGTCACGCTAAAAAATGATTTTACTGATGAAAGTGAAAATGTTACAAAATCAGGGAAAAAACTTGGTTCAGACAATAAAGTTACATTGGATCAGCTGATGAACGATATTGGAGATTCGTTTCAGGACAAATTGTTTTCATATATTGATGAAAGTGGCATGACAGATGTTGAAGTATATAAGAAAGCCAATATTGACCGCAAATTATTTTCAAAGATAAGAAGCAATCCAATGTATCATCCCAGAAAACAGACAGTCCTTGCACTTGCTATTGCATTACAGCTAAATATTGAGCAGACAGTAGATTTGCTGACAAGTGCAGAATATGCATTATCTCCTGGAAGTAAAGGGGACTTAATCGTGAAGTATTTTATTGAACATGAAATATTTGATATTATGACGATTAATTTTGCATTGGATGTATATGGACAGCCTATTTTAGGGTGATGAATTGTGAGTGTGGAAGAAATTTGCTTACATAATAGCTATGTGGAGGAATTACATGGAAGAGTATATTACAAATTCTGAATTTGAAATTCTTTTAGAGGATATTCAGGATAAGCTTGACCATCAGAAGATAGAAGAATGTCGGGCTATGTTAACTCAGATTATTGATGATGGCAAGAAACAGAATAGATATATTGATCGTACTTATATTGGAGAAGTAAAAGCCAGAAAGAGAATGAATAGAATATCTGAAATCAACGATATGCTATTAAAAATGACTAATACTCAGATAGAAAATGTACATCGCTATACTGTTGATGAATATGACGAACCAAATCATGAGGCAGAGGCATTAAATGCGATAATGAGCTTAAGCCGGAAAGAGTAAGTAGGATAATCGAATGATAAACAATAATATATATGCACTTTTAATTGGCATTGGCGATTATAAGAAAATAAAAATATCGGATCTTCCTTCTTACAGAATGGATGTGGCACTTATTGGAACTGGACTTATATCTGGATTGAAATGTATGCAGGAGCATATTAGATTTATGGCTGGTGAAGATAATAATGGTTTTGTCAGTATATCGTCACTTGCAAAGGGTGTAGATTCTTTTAAAAGAGCATTATCAACAGAAGATACTTTTATATTTTATTTTTCCGGTCATGGAAGTTCTGAAAATCTGGTATTTAGCGATGGTCAGGTCGATCAGCAAAGTGTTATAAACTATATTGATCAGCTTCCATGTAAAAATAAAATTGTTATATTAGATTGCTGTTATTCTGGGAGGTTTGAAACGTCAGGTGCAATCCATCTTAGCATAGAACAGTCGTTAGACATGTTTGCAGGACATGGTATAGCTGTATATGCCTCTTCGTCAGATGATGAAGTCTCAAGGTTAGGTTATAATGGTAACCATAGCATGTTTACAGGTGCTCTTTCTACTGCAATGATTTCCCAATCTGTTGTACATAAAGGACAAATAGCTTTAGATGATATTTACCGGGAAACGCAAAGGCTGGTACAGGCATGGAATACTAAAAACCCAGGAAAGGAACAGCATCCAATATACCGAAGCAGTATGGGTGGAACTACTTATTTTAAAGTTATGGAATACAAGCCTTACGAGCCTGAACATATATCGGTAGAAAATGAGAAGTATAAAGTAACGAATGTGAAACCTTTGAGTATGGCGAGTGAAAAAAGGCTGAGTGCGTTTGTTATTCTGAAAGAAGAAGCTTCTGCTGATGAGCTTGTGTCAATAACCAAGGAAATAGCAGAATCAATAAAATATGCAAATGTGTATTCATGTGAAAAAAGTGCAGCTTTACACGCCAATATGCCGGCAAAGGCAGTATGGTGTTATTTTGGCATGGATGAAAATGATATGGTAAATCATACACATGCCTATTATACAATCTGGGCAGCAGATGATGTGAAAAGCAAATATTATAGAGAAAACACAAATGCGAAGGTAGTTGATGGAATATATATTTTCAAAAACACATCATACAATTTAGTGAGAAAAATGCAGAAACATACTATATCTAAAGACGAATATATCAAACAATGTAAAAATTACTTGAAATTATTTGTGGATAAGGGAGAGGATTTTTGCGTTGACTTAATGGAAGTGTATAATTGTAAAATCTCATTCTCAGAGCTACAGAGAAGATATAAGGAATGGATGATAAAGGTAAAACAGGAGTTTATTCAATTGTCAGATATGGAAGTAGCACCTGAAGAAATACATGATTGGGTTGAAGAAATTATGCAGTTATCGGGCTGGATATTGGATTTAAGTATATATCTTGAGGGAGATAAGCAGAACGGAACAATAACAGATAGGGAAGAATGGCTGATTCAAAATACTATAAAAAAGTATCATAAAAGTTTGGAAAAACTGAAAGAATTGGAAACAAGTATAAAATAGAGCTTCGCAAAGAGGCTCTATTTTTGTCGCTTTTTTAGCGACCATAAGGATATAAAATTGATGTAAACTAAAAATACAACATGAATATATAATTGTTTAATGTGCACAAATTAATTGCGAGGAGAGAAATAAAATTGTAAATAATATTGACATTGTTCGTTGAAAAGCCTAAACTATAATAAAACATAATATATAAAAAGGCAAAGTAGGCGAAAGCCTATGATGCAAAGTTATAGAACCTTTAAAATGGTAGCCAGTTATTAATAAATGCATTGGAACAATAGCTGATATTTTCTGATGCATTTTTGTTTTATGGGGCGAAGTAGGATGAATGATTTTGTTACGATTAAAGAAATTTCTGAAAAATGGAATTTAACTCCGAGAAGAATTCAAAAAATGTGTGCTGAAGGAAAAATATCTGGAGCTATAAAATTTGGAAGAGATTGGGCAATTCCGGCAAATGCTGAAAAGCCCAAAGATGCACGGGTGAAATCGGGAGAATATAGAAATTGGAGAAAGAAACAGGATGAGTAGCAATGGAAAAAGAATGTTAGCATCTTTGTTTGGTGTTAGGCTAAGTGAAGACGCTCCAAGGTTAACAAGCCTTGTTCCGCAAAGAATATCAAATGAGATTATGACGGGACAGTTACCTAAATTTAACCCTTCGACGATAATGCTTGCACAGAATGAGACATGTCATTTTATGGATAAGGCTGCTTTAGCTGTAAAGAAAACAGAAAAGTCGTATCAATCGCATAGACATGGAAGCAGTTATCGTGTTACAAAAGGATTTACACTTCATTCTTCAACAGGCAATACTAAACCGGTTGTACAAGAGTGGTATGAGTACAAAGAAGGTGTAATTTTTGTGACCAATAAGAGAATTATATTTGTTGCACCAGATAATGGATTTGAAAAGAAAATCAGGAATCTTACAGCAGTAATTCCGTATAGTGATGCTATATCACTACAGTTTAGTAGCCAAACGATAACGATTATGTTGCCGCAGGCACATTTAATGGCAAATGTATTGCAAATGATTCAATAAGTATTGGAAAACAAGTGAATAATTTATTATCGGACAAGGAGGAAAAATGGGAGCATTAAAAGTTGGTGATACAGTTAAAATGAAATACGGTGGGGAAGCAAAGGTTTTAGCTGAGTTTGGCTCTGGTGGACAAGGTACAGTTTATAAAGTATCTTACAATGGAAAAGAATATGCTCTTAAGTGGTACCACAAAGGTGTATTTGGAGGCAAAGAACAGGAATTTTATAAGAATCTTGAAAATAATATTCAAAATGGAGCGCCTACAAAAGCATTTTTGTGGCCACAGGGAATAACGGATGTTCATGCTGGAGTATTTGGGTACATCATGGATGTGAGACCAGCAGGATATTATGAGCTCACAGAATTTTTTGTTGGGACTAAAAAACAAAAACAGGTTCATTTTAAATCTTTTACTGCTGTAGTGGATGCTGCAATAAATATTATACAAGGATTTAGAGAACTACATAATAGTGGATATAGTTATCAGGATATAAATAATGGAAACTTTTTCATAAATCCTGTAAATGGAGATGTACTCATCTGTGATAATGATAATGTTTCACCGTATGGTGTTAACTTAGGTATCCTTGGTAAGCAAAGATATATGGCACCTGAGGTTGTAACAGGTAAAAATGATCCAGACAAGCAATCTGATAGATTTTCATTAGCGGTTATTTTATTTAGGCTACTATTTATTAATCATCCACTTGAGGGAAGACGTTCTACTCCGCCATGTATGACAAAAGAGCTTGAACGTAGATATTATGGTGAAGAACCAGTATTTGTTTATGACCCAAACGATGATAGAAACAGACCAGTTCCAGGAACAGATAAGAATTTAAAAACATTCTGGCATATATATCCAATATATATTCGCGAGTTGTTTGAACGTGCATTTAGCAATGATGTAATGATGAAGAAACAGCCAAGAATAATTGAAAAGGAATGGTTGGATGCATTCTTTAGATTAAAAGCAAGCATTGTTAAATGTCCACACTGTAAGGAGGAAACATTTATTACTCAACAAGGCGAAAATACGTGTATCGAATGTGGAAAGAAGATTATGGTGTCAAATGCAATTCAATTTAGCACTGTAACAATACCATTGTATCCGGGAACAAAACTTATGCTTTGGCATGCAGATTCATCACAGAACGATGTGGAATCAACATTAGGTTTGGTTGTTGCTAATCCAAATGAACCAAATGTATATGGAATTAAAAATACTAGCAAAATCAGTTGGAAGGTTAATCTTCCTAGTGGAAATCAAAAGCCTTTAGCTCCTGGGGCAGTAGTGCCTATAAAGAAAGATTTTATTATAGAATGTACAAATAACCCGAAAGATGCGGGAACAATTATTTAAAGGAGGAATATATTATGTCTTTATTGGAAGAAATTACACCATCACCTCGAAAGGTTATGACTTTATTTTATTTAGTAGATACATCAGGTAGTATGGGAGGTTCTAGAATTGGAACCGTGAATGCTGCTATGGAAGAATGTATTCCTCTTTTAAAAGAAGTTGCGGCAGCAAATGACGATGCTGAAATAAAAGTTGCAATACTTCAATTTTCTAGTGGATGTTCATGGGTTACTCCGGCATCTGGACCAGTAGGATTAGATGATATTATCTGGAATGATCTTCAAGCAGGAGGTATGACTGAATTTGGTGGAGCTTTAACAGAATTGGATAAGAAATTATCTCGTAATGAATTCTTAAATTCTCAAACAGGTGCATATGCACCTGTTATATTACTATTGAGTGATGGAGGACCAACTGATAATTGGGAGGATGCTTTAGATAAACTGAAAGAAAATAACTGGTTTAAGCATGCAATTAAAATTGCTATTGATATTGAAAGTGGTTCTGATAGAACAGTATTGGCTCAGTTTACAGGTAATCCGGAGGCTATTTTAGATGCTAAAGATACTGCGACACTTAAAAAGATGATTCATAAAGTAAGTGTAAGAGCATCTGAATTTCAAAGCCATAGCAAACAATCCGCTGATACAATTTCAACATCTGAAGAGGATGCAGCAGGCATTGTATCTGCTGTTGAAAATGATGTGGTGCAAGATAACGGGGCTCCGGTGTCAAGCGATGATAATGACTGGGGAAATTGGGAGTAAGTCGTTGAGGCTGCCTGCATTGGCAGGCAGCCTGATTTTATATTAGGAGGCAAACGTGAACAATAATTTTTTTGCGTTTTCTGCTACCGAAACAGGATATAATCATACTAGGATAAACAAAGTTTGTGAGGATGCATCTGATTTTTATGATGATGAGAAAATGCACATTTGTGTGGTTGCAGATGGACATGGAAGTGACAACTATCCTCGTACAGAGTTTGGCTCAAAATTTGCAGTAGACGCGGCGATTAAGAATGTAATTGAATTTGTTAATACAGCAGAAAAAAGTCAAGTAATAAATGATGCTGAAAACAATTTTGAAAGAATGAATCAGCTAGCCAAAAGTATATTGCGTTCTTGGTATGAAAGTGTAGAAGAAGACTATAATAAAAAACCATTTACAGAGAAAGAACTTGAAAAGGTTTCAGATAAATATAAAAATAGATACCTTTCTGAAAACATTGAGGAAAGAAAGGTGGAAAAAGCATATGGATGTACCTTGATCATTTATGTAATCACTGATGATTATTCATTTGGTATGCAGATTGGTGATGGGAAATGTGTACTGATTGATGAAAATGGACAATTTTTAGAGCCTATTCCATGGGATGATGATTGTCAACTAAATGTAACAACATCAATTTGTGATGATGATGCTATTGATGAATTTAGATTTTATATTTCAGACAAGATGCCCACTGCTGTCTTTATAGGTTCTGATGGAATTGATGATTCATATGCTAATGAAGAGGAATTATATGCCTTATATCGTTCAATACTCAAAATTTTCATTGAGCATGGAGATGAAGTTGGAAAGTCTGAGATTCGTGAATATCTTCCGGTATTAACAAAACGTGGTAGCGGGGATGATGTTTCCATGGGACTTATAATAAACCAGAAAAGAGCAAAATCAATTTCATCTGTATTTGAGATGCAAATAGAAGTATTTAAATTAACCGAGGAGCTACAGGATAAAAAACGTAAGAAAGACATTGTTACAGAAAAGGCTTTAAGACTGAGCAGTAGAATAAAAAAAAGGAAAGACATTGTTGAAATGCCTTCAGAAGAGCAGAGAGAAGAAGTGGTTCAGGTAAATGATTTAATAGAGGAAGAACGTAATTTGAGCATACAGATTCAGGAAATAGAGAAAAAGTTAGTGAATTTGTCTGAAAATCAGAAAAATATCAATTTTGTTGATGAAGCAGATATTCACAAGTCTAATAAGCAGCAAGAGGAGGCTTAGAAATTGAACTTATCTGACGTGTTTTTGGGACGTCCAGATTTGCTGGATGACGAAAAAAAGTTGAAAAGTGTATTTGCAGATTATTTTGCATCTGATACCGCTAAAATTAATAGAATGATGAAAGCATATGAGGTTGGGGTATTAGATACTTTAAAAAAGGAAAAACCAGAACCATTTGAAAAACAAATGCTCATTGATAGACTTGTGAATCAGCATGATATGCAGGAAAATAAGGCAACCGAAGCAGTAGAGGAATGGTTTGCAATTGCAAATAAAGCTGTGATTAAGGCATATAGAGAATACCTTAATACAAAGAAAAGTGAAAAAGAGGAGAAACAGAAGCAACAGGAAAAACAAATTCAAATTGAGTTGAATAAGGCTCAAAAAGCCAGAGAAGACCAGAAGATTTTGGATAGTAAAGCTGGCAATTTGAATTTGGATTATGATGATTATGAACGTTATATGAATCTTGACTTGGCAAAAGGCGATATTGTACGTGGTATTCCATGCGGAGTAGGCGATTCAGACTATGGCTTTATTGTTAAGGGAACTGGTACAGAAGATGTAAACAAGAACGAATTGTATCCAAGTCTTCATGCACTGGTATATAATTTCTTGATTAGAGATTCGCATATTAAGCGTGAAAACTATCCGCAGTATATGAAAACGCATTTTTTTAATCATGAATTAGACTATGGACGTGTATATAGATACATGATGATATTGCTTGATTTACTAAATCCAACAGGAAAAACAGTACTTCGTCTTAATATATTAGGCGATAAAGATGAGGTAACGGCAGCAGTAGATATCCTAAATGAATATTTAGCAGTATTTTCCAGACTTATAAAGGTTGAATTATGTCAACTAGAAGTAATAGATGATCCAACAGGAAAAACGATTTCTGCTGAATCCAAAGCAAATTATTATGTAAAAAATCTTGAAAAAGACTGTGGATTAAGAAGAAGACCAAGGTATGGAACGAGAATAAATTACAGATTAGATAAATCAGACAGAGAAGATTTGGAGTTTCTGCTAAAAGAAATCTCTCCATTTGAAAAATTTAAGAGAGGGCAGTTTGATGCCTTATGTTCTGTGATGAATGCAAATGGTCATGCAGTATGTATTATGCCGACAGGAAGTGGAAAATCCTTAATTTATTACTTTGCATGTATATTGCAACCACAGGTTGTATTTGTGGTTGCACCTACAGATATATTAATACATGATCAGATTAGAAATTTGTGTAAATTTCATCATTTTGATAATGTAACCCATCTTAACTTAAAATCGGATAATGATTTTTCGTTCTTTAAACCAGCAACTAATTTAATTTTTTTGACACCATCTACTTTTCAAAATAGAAATTTATTTGGAGTATTTAAAAGATGGAAAAAGGAAATTGCATATGTTGTCTTGGATGAAATTCATTGCCTTTCAAATTGGGGACATGATTTCAGACCGGAATATTTAATGCTATCAAAAAATATGGAAAGTTATCTTGGAGAGGCTAGGTATTTGGGCTTTACTGCAACGGCTAACTATACGGTTGCTCAAGATATACAGAAGCAACTTAAAATACCTCAAGAAAACTTTTTCTCTCCGGTTTTGTTTGAAAAGTATAATGTAAGGTATGATTTCCGTGAAGTAGATGATACGGATGAGATGTATGAGCAGGTCAAGCTCATTGCAGATGATATAGTTAGGAGAAATGAGCGAGCACTGGTATTTACTAAGAATGAGGAGATATCTATTAAAGTCGCTGAGGCAATAGGATATGAGGCTGATGTATTTACGTCTGATAATGAAGATTCATACGAACAGTTCGCACAAGGATATTGTCGAATTCTTGTTGCAAGTGAAGAATTAGGAATAGGAATCAATTTACCCAATGTAAACTGTACAGTTCATTTTGGTATGCCGGTATCAAAAAATGAGTTCGTGCAGGAGATAGGACGGGCTGGACGAGCAGATGAAAAAGTAACATCTTATGTAATATATCTGAAACCATCGGAAAATAATATTGTTAGTTCATTACTTAAAAGAGACACAGTAGTGGATAATCTCCCACAGATATTAAATAGCATGAATAATGATTATTCTGATGTGTACCATAAATTGAATTGTGGAGAAGATACCAGTGATATGCTGTATGATCGCCTCATAGATATATTTTCTGATTTTCACAGTGGAAACAAAACAGCATATATAGTGGATTATTCGGTAAAAACAGTTGAAACATATAAGCAGTTTTTATATATGCTCTATGTAACTGGCTTCATAAAGGACTGGTATACATATAGAGCTTTAGATGACGATAAAATCGAGATTATTATTGATATATGCACAGTTCCTAACATATCACATCAAGTAATTGCTTTAGATGATGAAAGTATGTTGGAACGTATGAAAAAAACATCAAGAGATTACTTTGCATCAATGGATAATGATAGGGAGAGTATTTTTAATGTGTCCAGGGCATCTACATTAGAAGAAGTAATCAAGGTGTATGTAAAATGGTATTATGAAAAATTCTTGTATCATCACAAAGAACAGTTTTTGGATTTTTATGAATTTATAGTTAATAATAGAGATTGCGATGCAGTTAAGATTACAGAAGAAATTGAGGATTATTTTGTTCTTCCGTTTATTCAAATTAAAGAGGATGAAGATTTTTATAGCAATATGACATTCGATGAAGTGTCAAAGCAATTGATATCTGGAATCGGTAAGAATACATTATCCAACATAGAAAGAATTAATAGTAATTCATATTCGTATAGACTCGATTTTTTACTCTTTGTTGGAAACTGGAATCGGTTGGGAAGATTTGAGGCTACACGAATTGAGCGTCTTTGGAGTAGATTAAATGATGAAGAAAAGGCTATTTTATTTAATACGTTGACTTCAGTTTATCCAGAGTGTAAAGAAGACGCAAAGTGGAATTGCTTAAAATATCTTGATGGAAGAAATAATGTGACAGATATAACACTATCAAAATTTGTAGATGAAGTTTATAAAGGAAAGAGTAAGGACAGATTATATTACGGAATTTTGGCGAAGTGTGCAAATGCGAAATTAAGTCATAGATAAAGGAGTGGATAGACATGTTAGAAACAATTGAAGAACTTGAAAAAGAAATTGATGAATTTCAAAATAATATTGCGGCATCTGGTGAAATGGTTCTAGCATTAAAACAGATGATTGAACAGATAAAACAGCAAAATTCAGAATTTGACATGCAGTCAAAGGCATTATTGTCTAGGCTAGATACTTTGCCTGCAAATATTGAAAATACAACAATTGCTAATAACGAAAGAATTAGAAGTGATGTTGCAAGTGAATTAAATAAATCATTGCAGGCGTTTTCAGACGAGCAGGGGAAGTATATTATATCATTGCAGGGTGTTCAGAAGACAATACAAGAATTTTCTGATTTAGCAAGAGAGCAAGGAAAATCATTTAGAGAACAGACAAATGAAATGAACGAAAATATGAATTCAGCATTGTCAGATTTGAATGAAAAAATACAAAATACTACGAATTTATTAAAGCAGGATATTGATGTAAGTGTTTCAGAGAGAAATAAAGAGGTCATAGTCGCACAGGAGAAGTACATAAAGGAAATTGATGGTGCAAATGTCTCAATGAAAAAATGTGAGGAGGCATTGGATAGTAAATACAAAGATTTTCTGTCAGTGCTTGAGAAAATGAACATATCAAATATTTATGAGCAAAACATTCAATTAAAAGAAGAACTCAGAAAGAAGACTACAATTTTGATGGTTATTTCTGCTGTCAGTATACTTATAGGTGTGGTTGGGTTGTTTATATAAAATATTGTCTTAAGATTGAATCGGAAAGGAATGTGAAGTATATGTCTCTATTAGAAGAAATAACGCCATCACCAAGACGAGTAATGACATTATTTTATATTATTGATACATCAGAGAGTATGAATGGTACAAGAATAGGAACTGTTAATAGTGCAATGGAAGAGTGTCAAGAACTGCTAAAGGAAATTGCAAAGGCAAACGATGATGCTGAGATTAGAGTGGCGGTAATGCAGTTTTCTAGCGGATGTACATGGATTACTCCTGCATCTGGACCAGTAGAGTTAGATAATTGGGTATGGAGTGACTTAAAAGCAGGAGGAATTACTGATTTTGGTGCAGCTTTGCTGGAATTAGATAAGAAGCTTTCAAGAAAAGAATTTTTAAATTCTCAGACTGGAGCTTATGCTCCTGTAATATTGCTTTTTAGTGACGGTGGACCAACAGATAATTGGGAAAAAGGTTTAAATCAGCTCAAACAAAATAATTGGTTCAAACATGCTATAAAAATTGCATTGGATATCGAGAAAAGTTCAGACAGAGATGTACTAGAGGCATTTACTGGAAATGTTGAAGCAATTTTAGATGCAAAGGATCAACAAACTTTAAAGAAAATGATACATAAAGTTAGCGTGAGAGCATCAGAATTTCAAAGTCATAGTAAGCAGTCTAAAGACACGATATCTACAGCTGAGGAAGATTCGGCAGATATAGTAAAAAATGTAGTAGATGAAATGAATAACGAATCAGATGAAACAATTGCTGATAGTGGAGACTGGGGACAATGGTAATGATGTAATATTCTCGATGAAACGGAGGCGTATGTATTATGTATTCAAATATAGAGGCAAAAGTGGCACTTGCACACTGCCGAGAGGGAAAAAAGATATATGGAGTCAGAATGGAAAAAACATCTTTAGGGTGGAAATATAATTGGGCATTCAAATTGACAGATAGTAGAGCCAAAACAGAGGGTTATGGAAGTACAAAGATTATTGGCAACATATATCCTGATGAAGAATATCCAGGTTGTCCGTATTGTAAAGCAAAGAGCTTTATAGTTTGTGGTACTTGCGGAAAATTAAATTGTAACAATACTAATGAAAAGATTTTTACTTGTGGCTGGTGTGGCGCACAAGGTGAGTTGTCGGATTATGAAGGCGATGGGATTAATTCGGCAAGAGATATATAGGTGATTGGAGAATAAATATGATTGATTTATCGTTATTTACAGATAAAGAAGCCGTTGAATTAATATTGGGCTTCTATACTTTTACTCTAGGCTTTTGGGATGATGAACTGGATAGAATACCTGAAGCAAAAAAATTTGTGGATTTAGGACTTACTTGTCCTGATGAAGATTACCCAGAACTGAAAAAGCCAAATGAGCAGGGATACGAATTATTACATGAATATATAAAGAAAATGTCAGATGATTTTATTAAGAACATTGAAACAAATGGAATTGAACAAAAGCAGGACGATGTGAATAAGTGGTTTTTGGACAATTTGAAATTAAATACGATAGAAGACGCAGAAGATATTGCGTCATATATATGTGGTAACTTGTACCATTATGGATATAAGACACATAAATGTAGTTCCTTAAGGAAGGGAAAATTTTATTGGTTTGAAAAGATATGATTTAGAAGGGTAATGAATTTTCCAGGAGATTATAATGCTTGAAATAATATTATTTGTAGTCGGTTTTTTTATATTTACAATATTACTTCAATGGATACTATATAAGTTAAGAAGAAATCACAATCGAGGTAATTCAGCAATTTGGGTAGGATATGGAGCTATTATTGTTATATGTCTTATGGGGCTAATAGAACATAATTTAGACTATTTTGCTGCAATTATTGGTTTTATAATAGCGGATGAAATTGGAAAAATGAAAAGGTGGCATGAATGAAAGAACCATTATATTATTATACTGATTTTGAAACTTTCAAATTAATATTGCAGAATGGCACACTCCGATTTAAGGAGAGCATAACTTCAAATGATATGAAAGATACTGTGCTGCTATTTGAGCATTTCAAGGAATTAGTTAGAGAAAAAGTGAATGAGCCTGATTTGGAGCCATCGTTAGGATTCCTTTTTAACATTTTAGGAAGACGTGAATATATAAACAGAAGATTGTCATTGGTTGCTTGCTTTACTACAAAAGGAGATTCAAGATTGCTATGGGATGCATATACGATGAACAGAAAAAATCGTGAAAATTGTAAATACAATGGGGTGTGCATAGAAATTGATCCAGAAGAACTTCTAAGAGCAGCAGAACAGTATAGTAAGATATTTGATTGGATTGAAATGCAACCAATTAAGTATGGATATGATAAAATTGATTCGGTAATTGATAGAGAATTGAAAAAATTCAAAGAAAATGTATCAATTTTAATGCGAGATGAAGATCAGAGTCAAGATATAATTCCACCAATTTACATGCAATTAATAACTAAAACAAAAGAGTTTAAATTGAAAAAGTGTATTGTATATCCAATGCTGGAAATTATGAATGTTTTTGATAAATATTCTCCATTCTATAAGCACCAATTTTGGCATGAGGAAAATGAAACTAGAATGTTGTTATCTATTAATAGAAATAACGATAACTATAAAATTATTCCAAAAGATGATAGCAACGATGCATTTTATTGGGATGTGAAAATTACAGAAAAATGTATTAGGAATGTAATTCTTGGACCAGAATTAAATGAAGAAAATATTATGGAATTGAAGTCGATTAATGGAGCAATAAATTATCAGAGTCTGGAGAAATTATCGTCACAAGGGACGGGGGTAATTACAAATAGATAATTATGGCGTCAATGGGAAATGGAGAGGCAGGAATATATAATATGAGTTTAAAAAATGTATTGATCGTTGTTGATAACATTGACGAATCAATTGATTTTTATGAAGAACTGTTTGGACTGCGTGTGATTACAAGGATGGAAGGCAATGTGATAATGTCTGAGGGGCTTGTATTACAGGATGTAGATGTATGGTATGACAGTACAAAAATACCTACAACTCCACATAACAATATGACCGAACTATATTTTGAAGATAATGATATAGAAGGTATTATTGAAAAACTGGAGTCTGGCAAGTATGTAGTAAGTTATGTTACGGATTTAATGGAACTTGAATGTGGACAGAAGCTTGTAAGATTTTATGATCCATCAGGAAATCTTATAGAAGTACGAACACCAGTTAGTTACAACTGAAGAAAGCGGATTTGAGGAAAAATGCAGATATTTGTAGATGCGGATGAGTGTCCGGTAGTGGACATTGTCGAGACAATAGCAGAGAAATACAATATTTCCACCACCTTGTTGTGTGATACGAATCATATTTTGTATTCTGATTACAGCGAAGTGATTGTAGTAGGTGCAGGAGCAGATGCAGTAGATTATAAACTAATCAGCATATGTCATAAAGGGGATGTAGTAGTATCGCAGGATTATGGCGTTGCTGCGATGGCACTTGGAAAAGGGCTCACAAGGTCCAGTGGACCTTGGCTTTGAGCCGACCGAAGCGGAGCGTAGACCATATGCTATTCACCAATCCGGCAAGTGGTACACGAATGAGAACATGGATCAGATGCTTATGGAGAGGCATCTTAATAAGAAGGCAAGACGCAGCTCTCATAAAAATCACATAAAGGGACCAAGAAAGCGTACAGAAGATGATGATGTACGCTTTGCACAGTCCTTTGAAAAACTAATACTGATGGCAAAGTCAAAAGAAGGTACTCAGAGTGGGACTATTTAAGAAAAAGATAGTTACAAAGACATATGATAAAGAAAATAAGAAACCAGTAATCAAAGCGAGCATATGTAATGGCGAGCAGGTTGCAGGCTTTAAGGACATTCATACAGGTAAGATAGAAGAGGTTATGCTGATTAAGAACCAGGCAGACCTTGATGCATTCAAGAAAATGTATGGAATAAATGGAGAGATAGAGAAGGAATACTGATATGAATATACAGATATTTGGAACAAAGAAATGCAATGATACTAAGAAGGCGGAACGTTTTTTCAAGGAGCGGGGCATAAAGTATCAGTTCATTGATATGAAAGAAAAAGGTATGAGCAAAGGAGAATTTAATTCAGTAGCTCAGGCAAATGGTGGATTAGAAAATATGGTTAATTGGGATGGCAAGGACAAGGATTTACTTGCTCTTATTAAGTATATCGCAGATGAAGATAAGCTCGATAAGGTGCTTGAGAATCCACAGGTAATTAAAATACCAGTAGTAAGAAACGGAAAGCAATCAACACTTGGTTATCAGCCGGATATCTGGAAAGGATGGAACTAAATGTACTTAATAAAGACTTTAATGGGAGATATAACAAAAGTAACAGATGTGCAGGCAATTGTGAATGCAGCAAACAACTCTCTTCTTGGCGGAGGCGGTGTAGATGGTGCGATTCATAGAGCAGCAGGACCGGAGCTTCTGGCGGAGTGCAGGACACTTCACGGATGTGAGACTGGAGAAGCAAAGATAGCAAAAGCCTATAATCTGCCATGTGATTATGTGATACATACTGTTGGACCGATATGGAATGGTGGCAGGAACAAAGAGGAAGAACTTCTTGCAAACTGCTATTTTAATTCGATGAAGCTGGCAATGGAGAATGGAATCAGAACAATCGCATTTCCATCTATATCGACAGGAGTATACAGTTTTCCGGTAGAACTGGCAGCGAAAGTTGCAGTGCATACAGTTAATAGATTTCTGCAGGATAATCCAGATAGCTTTGACTTGGTGGAATGGGTGCTGTTTGATGCACATACTGAGGCGGTATATGAAGCTGAGGTGGATAAGTTGTATAAGTGATAAATAAAGTTATATGTTTGTAGTAAGAAATGGGGTGTAGATATGAGTGATTGGTTAGTAAAATTTGCTCATTTTTTAAATAATTATGATTTAGTGGTTGATAAAAAGATAGATGACTATTTTTATCATTACACAGGTTTAGATACTGCTGAGATTATTCTTTCAGGTGGTAAGTTGCGCTTCACAGATCGATTATGCCTCAATGACATGAGCGAGGGATATTATATAGTTGATTTAGCTATACATAGCATAGATACAATATTACCGGAAAATAGTAAATTTAAAAATAGTTTATTAAAAAACCTAAATAATAGAAAGAACAATATTGTTAGAAATAATT
>OHBE01001742.1_pt1 | contig 17908 bp, 13 predicted proteins | sample 1577231 | NCBI WGS metagenome assembly OHBE01 (sample SAMEA3541506, study PRJEB24748) | human gut metagenome | biome: human gut; feature: human-associated habitat; material: faeces | place: China | collected 2012 | reverse complement strand
CTTTCCCAAAGGCACTAAGAATCAGCTCTGCAGCAAAAGAGTTCAATGAAAATCCAGTGTAACAGTCTCATATTGATTTTCAAAACATTCTTTCATTATATTTGACCATTAACAAATATGATTATGGGACAGTATTCAGAAGATTTTATTTTGACCGGAAAAAACGAAAAGGCCGTATTTTCCTTGAAAGTATATAGAGGAGACGGCATGGTTCTTTTGGCCATGAATTGGAAAAAGGGGCGTCCCCCTCGGGATTTTGTCGGTTTTTCCATAGAGTACAAGGAGCCGGATGGCGATCGCTACTATGCTTTGAAGAACAGGCTTTCTTTCCTCAATCAGGATGGAACTGTGTGTAAAGTGGCCAAGTCCTCCCTTTTGTCTCCTTTCCAAATGTTTCGCTGGGTACACTTTCCTCGCAATGCAGATAAAAACGGAGCTTTCGTCTATGTGGTAAAACCCGTTTTTATGAACTATTATGATGAATTGAGTTATGGGGAGGAGCAGCGAGTGGAGGTAGTATTGCATCGCGAGACCTACCCGGACTGTCTTGATGTGGCATTCACTCGCGGATTCATTTCGTCTCAGGCTTTTGTCGATAGATTTTCGGATGGAGGAGGAGTAGCTGCATTGTTGCCGAAGGACTCGAAGTCGGGAATCGACTTTGTACCTACTCACCCGAAAGCTCCCACCGCACTCTCTTGGATGGGGTTCGATGCTGTAGAGGCTTTGCTCCGTCTTTTAGACGAAGCTATAGCTGATCGAACGGCCGAAGTAAGGGTCGTGGCGTTCGACCTCAATCTTCCCGCTGTCGTGGAGCGATTTATACAATTGGGAGAAAGGCTTTCCATTATCATCGACGATAGTGCGGAACATAACGAACACGATTCGGCTGAAAGCATCGCCTTTGAAAGGCTGCTTTCTTCGACCAATGGTAAGGCGAAACGACAGCACATGGGACAATTGCAGCACAACAAAACGATTGTGGTGAACGGCTCTAAGGTAAAAGCTGCTGTCTGTGGATCTACTAATTTCACTTGGCGAGGTTTGTATGTGCAGTCCAATAATGTTGTTGTCGTTCGAGGAGAGGAGGCTATAAAACCGTTTTGGGATGCTTTTGAGAATTATTGGAATTGTTCGACACCGCGATTCGGCAAGACAAGTTCTGCTCAGTGGAATGATCTGAATCTTTCGGGTATAGATGCTCAAGTATCTTTCTCTCCGCATTCCAAAGACAATGCTTTGTTGGATGCTATTGCGTCAGATGTCGCTAATACTGAGTCGAGTCTCTTCTATTCACTGGCTTTCCTGGCGCAGACGACCGGTTCTCTGAAGGAGGAAATAGTACGTGTGTTGGAGAAAGACGATGTATTCGTCTATGGTATCTCGGATAAAAGAATGGGAGGACTCAATCTGCAAAAGCCCAATGGCAATCTTATGCCTGTGTATCCGCAAGCTATCAGTAAAAACATGCCGGAACCATTCAAATCAGAACCGACCGGAGGTGGCGGTACACGTATGCACCACAAGTTTATAGTAATTGACTTCGATAAGCCTACTGCCCGTGTCTATCTGGGATCATACAATTTTTCCGGTACTGCAGACCGTAAGAACGGTGAGAATCTCCTGCTCATCAAGGATCGGAAAGTAGCCATATCTTATATGATAGAAGCTTTGCGGATCTTTGATCACTACCACTTCAGGGTGAATCTGGCACAGGCGGAAGAAGATAATATGAGATTGTTTTTGACGAAAGCTCCTCGCACGAAGGATGAGAAACCATGGTGGGAGAAGTTCTACACGGATCCGAAGAAAATCAAGGATCGTGAAATGTTCTGTAAGGAATGAACCTTATAGAGCATTATAATCTACCCTTTTAGGGTTTACTTATAAGGAATAAAGAAAGGCATCGCAACCGGCCCCCGAAGTGGGAGGTTGCGATGCCTTATTTGCAGGCGAATAGACGTTTTTAAGTATTAGTCGAGGATTGTCACCCAACCATGAGTGTCGGGCTTGTCGCCATACTGGATGGCACGAAGTTCGTGATAGAGCTTTTCACACCACGGACCCGGTTTGCCGTCCTTGCTGATGACGTACTGTTTGTTGTTCTCCAAGTCGTCGATCTCGGAGATAGGGCTGATCACGGCTGCCGTACCACAAGCACCTGCTTCTTCGAAAGTAGCAAGCTCTTCTTCGGCTACCGGACGACGCTCTACCTTCAGACCCAGATCCTGAGCCACCTGCATCAGACTCTTGTTTGTGATAGAGGGCAGGATAGAGCTGGATTCGGGAGTGATATAAGTATTGTTCTTGATGGCAAAGAAGTTGGCCGGACCGGCTTCGTCTATGTACTTCTTTTCTTTGGCATCCAAGAAGATAGCTGCAGAGTAGCCCATTTCGTGAGCTTTCACTGTGGGGATCATACCGGCTGCATAGTTACCGCCCACTTTGATCGTACCCGTACCCAGAGGAGCTGCACGGTCATAGTCGCGGAAGATGGCCATCTTGGTCGGTTTGAATCCTTCTTTGAAATACGGCCCTACGGGCGTTACAAAGACGATGAAGAGATACTCGGGAGCCGGCTTCACACCCACTTGTGCACCCAGTCCGATAAGAAGCGGACGGATGTAAAGAGAAGCTCCGCTTTCGTAAGGAGGAACGAAACGCTCGTTCATCTTTACGGCCTTGATTACAGCTGCTTCGAAGATTTCCTGCGGCAGCTCGGCCATTACCACACCTTGGCATGATCTGTTCATGCGCTTGGCATTCTCATCCATGCGGAAGAGGCGGATCTTGCCATCTTTGCCACGGAAAGCCTTCATCCCTTCGAATGCTTCCTGTCCGTAGTGGAGACAAGTGGCAGCCATGTGCATCGTGATCGTTTCCTCTGAGGATACTTCAAGCTCTCCCCACTTGCCGTTGCGATAGTAACAGCGCACGTTGTAGTCGGTCTTCCTATAACCGAATGAGAGCGATGACCAATCGATATTTTCCATAATCCTAATTAGAATAAGATTGTTTATGATTAAGATGATAATTGCAAATGTGTTTCATTCAGCAACTCTGCAAAGGTAGCAAATAATCAATCTGTTAATTGCTTTTGGTTCGATAAATGAAAGCAGGTACGCAAATGCCTATTTCGGACGATACCAATCCACTAACATTCGTACACCTGTGGTTATGTCGATCCGATGCTTCCAGCCTAAGGCATGGAGCTTGCTTACATCCGTCAGTTTGCGCATCGTGCCGTCCGGTTTGGAGGAGTCGAACTCGATAAGGCTCTCGTAACCGATGGTCTTTGCTATCAGCGAAGCCAAATCGCGAATGGAGATTTCCTCCCCTGTGCCAATGTTGATATGGCAGTTGCGGATCTCTTGAGTCCCGTGGGGATACATATCGGCGAAGTCGCAGTGCTCCATGAGGAATACGCAGGCATCGGCCATCTCCTCGCTCCATAGAAATTCGCGCATCGGACGGCCTGTACCCCAGAGACTTACCTTTTCGGCCGTGATGCCGTACCGCTTGAGCAATGAGAGAATATCATCGAAAGAAGCAGATCCGTCGATGCCTTCGACAGGACGTATGGACAAATCCGTGCGAACGGCTTCCTCATCGTGGCGAAGCAGACGATCGGCCAAGTAAATCTTCCTGATCATGGCCGGAAGCACGTGGCTTCGTTCCAAATCGAAATTGTCGTTGGGCCCGTACAGGTTGGTCGGCATCACTGCTATATAATTGGTACCGTATTGGAGGTTGAAGCTCTCGCACATCTTCAGCCCTGCGATTTTGGCTATGGCATACGGCTCGTTGGTGTATTCCAGCGGAGCTGTCAGCAACTCTTCCTCACGCATCGGCTGACGGGCATCACGCGGGTAGATACAGGTGCTGCCGAGAAACATCAGCTTGCTGACACGGTGTCTGTAGCTTTCTCCGATGATATTCTGCTGAATACCCAGATTGCGATAGATGAAGTCGGCACGGAAACGATTGTTCGCCACAATGCCTCCCACATACGCTGCTGCGAGAAATACGTATTGAGGCTCTTCCTTGTCGAAAAACTCTCTGACGGCTACGGCATCGAGCAAGTCCAGCTCCTGATGAGTTCGCCCGACAAGGTTGGTATAACCCTTCCGGCGGAGATTGTTCCAAATGGCCGATCCCACCAAACCACGATGACCGGCCACATAGATTTTGGCATCTTTATTCATTATGAGAAGTGTCTATTTCGGCTCTCATATGCAATTTTCGGACAAATCTCATGTCTGCCTCGATCATGATTCGTACCAACTCTTCGAAAGAGGTCTTTGTCGGATTCCATCTTAGTAAAGTCTTGGCTTTGGTCGGGTCGCCCAATAGCTGATCCACTTCGCAGGGACGGAAGTATTTGGGATCCACCTCTACCAAAACCCGTCCCGTGGCGATGTCTATACCTTGCTCCTCCACTCCGCAGCCTTTCCACTCCAGCTCTATGCCGACTTCTCGAAATGCCAGGGTGGCGAACTCGCGTACACTGTGCATCTCCCCTGTGGCAATGACGAAGTCTTCCGGTATATCGTGCTGTAGCATCAGCCACATACACTCCACGTAGTCGCGAGCATAGCCCCAGTCGCGACGGGCATCCAGATTGCCGAGGTAGAGCTTGTCCTGAAATCCTTGCTTGATGCGGGCTGCAGCCAGTGTGATCTTTCTGGTGACAAAGGTTTCGCCCCGGCGTTCGCTCTCATGGTTGAAGAGAATGCCATTGACGGCAAACATGCCGTAGCTCTCGCGATAGTTCTTCGTGATCCAGAAAGCATACTGCTTGGCCACTCCGTATGGTGATCGGGGGTAAAACGGAGTGCTCTCCCGTTGGGGCACTTCCTGCACCTTGCCGAACAGCTCGGATGTAGAGGCTTGATAGATCCGCGTTTCCTTCTCCAATCCGAGTATTCGCACCGCTTCCAAGAGGCGAAGCGTACCCACGGCATCGGCTTCTGCCGTGTACTCCGGAACGTCGAACGACACCTTGACGTGGCTTTGAGCGGCCAGATTGTATATTTCCGAGGGGCGAGTGGTCTGAATGATGCGTACCAAAGAGGAGCTGTCCGTCATGTCCCCGTAGTGCAGATTGATCAGCCGCTCGCGCTTCATGTCCCGTACCCATTCGTCGAGATAGAGGTGTTCGATTCGTCCCGTATTGAACGAAGACGAACGGCGCAGGATACCGTGCACTTCGTACCCCTTTTCTATCAGAAACTCGGCGAGAAAAGAGCCGTCCTGCCCTGTAATTCCTGTGATTAATGCCACTTTCTTTTTCATAATCGGAAAGACCGGATTCCTAATCTTGACCGGCTCAAGCAAATAATATGATTCCCTGCAAAAGTACTCATTCCTCCCACGATAATGCAGGATGCTTTGTTTTTCCTCCGAAATGACAGTAGAGGGCTGCCTTTGCTGAGACCCCTAAGGGATCCCCATCGAGACCCCCAAGGGATCCCTATCGAGACCCCTAAGGGATCCCTATCGAGACTCCTAAGGGATCTCTATCGAGACTCCCAAGGGATCTTCATATTATCAAGTATGGAGGCTTTATGGTATAAAGGGGTAAGACTTTTAAGTATAAAGTGCTATGTTCTCTCGCCGGTGAGTATTCGGCCGGAACAGGCAGGCATATGGAAGGCGTGGCAAGATTGCTCCGAGGGGTGAACAAAAGGGGATATTTTTCGGTTAGAGAATATAGAAGTGAATAATCATCGGGTTTCACTGTGTAGGCCCGAATAATAAATTACAGAACAATGAAAATAAGCGAAAACGTAACTAAAGCGATCAATGACCAAATCAAGGCCGAAATGTGGTCTTCAAACCTCTATCTGTCCATGTCTGTGCATTTTGCGCAGGTAGGGTACAACGGCTTTGCTCATTGGCTCAAAAAGCAGAGCCTCGAGGAAATGGAACATGCCTACGATATGATGGACTACCTCCTGAAGCGTGGCGGCGAGGTGAAGATAGAAGCTATCGATGCCGTGCCCCAGAAGTTCGGCTCTGTATTGGAGGTATTCCAACAGGTGTACGAACACGAGTGCAAAGTGACCGAAATGATCGAGGCTGTCGTAAGGGCTGCTTCCGAAGCCGGAGATATGGCATCACAGGACTTCTTCTGGAAGTATATCCGCGAGCAGGTAGAAGAGGAAGCCACTGCTGCCGAAATCGTCGAAACGATCCGTCTCTCTCAGGAGCAGAATCTGATCTTCATCGATCATCAGCTCGCCCGGAGATAAACCCCGCCTGCTGTTGGCAAAGGTCGGTACCAAAATAAAGAGGCTTCCTTCTCCGTCCCGAATGGACAAATGAAGGAAGCCTCTCTTATTGTATTTATACCGCTTCTCTATTCGACAGGCTTATACTGTACGAATGCCTCTATGGCTTCATAGGAGGCCAAGCCGAGTTTTTCGTACAGGGTGGCCGTTTGTCTGTTCCGATCTTCCGCCCTCTGCCAGAAGAGCCGTTCGTCATCGCCAAGGAATGGGGCGGACTCCATTTGCGACTGATGCTTGAGGATGCTGTTTCGTTTGAAGCGGAGTTCGTCCGGACTCATCGGGACGGCCATCTCTATGTAGTCTATTTCCCACTCTGCCCAAGCTCCGCGATACATCCATACGCGACAATCCTCCTTGAACCAAGACTCCTCTTTCAGCTCGTCTATAGCGGCCAAAACAGCGTTCAGACAAATGCGATGCGTGCCGTGCGGATCGGCCAAATCCCCTGCTACGAATATCCGGTGCGGCTGTATCTCTTCCAATAGAGCCATGATGATGCGCACGTCTTCCTCTCCCAAAGGATTTTTCCTGATCAATCCCGTCTCATAGAAAGGCAGATCGAGGAAATGAACATGATCCTCCGGCAATCCCAAGTATCTGCATGCCGTTCGGGCTTCTTCGCGTCGGATGGTTCCTTTCATAAACCTGATATCTTCCTGCTCAGGATCTCCTTCTATCTTTTTGTGCATGAGATAGTGCCGCACTTCTTCCGCTTTGGCCAGAATGGGGCTGCTCTCATGACCGTATTGGCGGCATACATTTCTGAGGTACGACACATATCGAATCACTTCTTCATCCCCTACGGCTATATTGCCGGAGGTCTGGTAGGCTACATGTACATCGTGGCCCTGATTGACCAATTTGTGGAATGTTCCTCCCATCGAAATGACATCGTCATCGGGGTGGGGACTGAAGATAACCACCCTCTTGGGATAGGGTAGTGCCCTCTCCGGCCTGCTGCTGTCATCGGCATTGGGTTTTCCGCCCGGCCAGCCGGTGATGGTGTGCTGGATGTCGTTGAAGAGCTTGATGTTCACCTCGTAGGCCGAGCCGTATTTGGCCAGCAATTCGCCCAATCCGTTCTCCGTATAGTCCTTGTTCGTCAGCTTCAGGATGGGCTTGCCGGTCAGTCCGCACAGCCATACCACAGCCCTGCGTATGAGCTGTTTGTTCCAGATACAGCTCGTCACCAGCCAAGGACGACTGATCCTTGTGAGACAAGACGATGCCGACAGATCCAGCACGATGGAGGCATTGCGATGCAATTGCAGGGACGAAGCCGGAGAAGCCTCGCAAATCTTTCCTTCGATAGCTTGGGCTATTACCTCTGCCTTACTCTCTCCCCATGCCAGCAGGGTCACCTTGTGAGCTTTTTGGATGGTAGCCAGTCCCATACTGATAGCCGATGGGGGGATGGTGTCGTGGGAGCTGAATATCGTCAGAGCATCGTTGTGCTCCGTATGGCCGAGTACGACGAGTCGCGTGTATGTGTTGGGGGGTGTCCCCGGGCTGTTGAAGGCGATACTGCCGGCCGAGCCGATACCGAGGAGCATGTGTCTGATGCCACCCAAGCTGTCTATTTTGGATTCGTAGTCCTGACAGGCTTGCAGTAGTTTTTCTTCCGAAGCATATACATCGGGTGCCATAATGTTTTCCGGCAGGATGTCGATATGGTCGAGAAAGTCCTTGCGCAATTTGGCCAGACAGCCTAAGTTCTCGCTGACCGGTGGATAGTATTCGAATACGGTGAAGGCAATCACGTTGCGGAAGCTGAGTCCTTCCTCGCGATGTTTTTGTATCAGTTTGTCGTAGACGATGACCGGCGAATTGCCTCCGGACAGAGCCAGGGTGTAGTATTTGTGTTGTGCTTGCGACTCCCGTATATCCTTGGCTATTTCGTTGGCAATGACTTCTGCTGCTTCGTCGTTGGTGCGGTATATATTGGTCGGTATATTCTCGAAGCGACGTAGCAGGGTCTCTTCGTAAGTATTCTGCGGACGGTAGTATCGCTCCGGTATTTCGGATAGAGAAATCATGGAGCTTAGGTTCAATCTCATCTTCTTGTCGTTTTTGTTGTCAATGTTTTCTTTCGTGGGGCTGCCCCTCTCCGGTCGCACACCGGCCGATCTCCGAATTTACCGGAAGGAGATCTGTCCGGATATGATTTATAATAGATAAGAGGTGTGCCGGACGTTCGACACACCTCTTATAGCTTTAGGGAACGATATTCATTTCATCCAACAGGCGTTGGCAACCGCCTACTTTGTCTATCACAAGCAGGACGTAGCGAATATCCACAATGATGCTGCGCTGGTAGTCGGCCAGATACTGGATGTCGCCACCTACTCCCTCCCAGTTACGATCGAAGTTGAGACCGATCAGTTCGCCATTGGCATTCATGACCGGACTGCCTGAGTTGCCGCCGGTTGTATGTGTGGTGGCACAAAAGGCTACAGGCATGCGACCGCTGCGATCGGCATAACGCCCGAAGTCTTTACGCTCGTATACGGCTTTCAGCTTGGGATCGACTACAAATTCCCAATTATCGGGGTCTTCTTTTTCCATCACACCATCCAATGTGGTTTGATGTCCGTAGTAAACATTGTCACGGGGTGAATAGCCCTTCACTTGACCATAGGTGAAACGAAGTGTCAGGTTAGCATCCGGGAATTGATCCTGATCGCCATCCATTTCCAAGAGACCTGCAATGTAGGTGCGTTGCGCCCTTAGAATAGGATCGTCATAGGGACGAAGTTCGTTGTAGAGTTTGCGGTATTCGTCGAAAACCGAAGAGGCGAAGAGTACCATAGGATCTTCGGTAAGCTTTTCTACAGAAGGTACTGCCGCAAAGGCATCGAACTGTGCTTCGCTACCGAAAACGGAGCGAGCGAATATGTCGTCCACATAGGCCTGAACGTCTCCGGCAAAGCGGTCTTTCACGAGGCGCAAATGGAGAGGCAGATTCTCATAGGGTATTTCCTTGAGGTATTCCGTCAGCATGGCTACGGCCACTTTCTTGTCCACCTCTGCACTATAGTCCTTGTTGGCAAATTTGCAGTAGCGTGTACGAATCTTATCGATCGCCTCCTTGCGAGCCGAAGCATCATTGCCTTGCAGAGCTTTCGTCTCATCTTCGGTGGGGATAGGAGAACGGGCAAACTCGATCCCACGGATGATACCCTCTTCTATCATCCAATAACGACGGCGCAGATCCGCACGTTTGGCTACCGTAGCATCGATTTCGTGTACGGCCTCTTCATATCGAGGAGTACCCTGCTTCGCTCCCCATGCGATCAGCCTGTCCTGCATCGCCTGTTTGTTTTGACGCAGGCCGCGTGTCTTGATCGCCCAGTTGGCACCTATAGCACGTTTGTAAGCATTCTGCGAAGCGGCATATTTAGCTGAATACATGATTTTGATCTGAGGATCGGCCAGCATTTCCCTAAGCATGACACCTTGACGAATATCACGCATGCGGATGCGAATATCGTTGTCGATGCTTTTCCATTCGTCTACTTCGGAAGCCGTGAAATAGCGGTGCGTAGTACCGGGGAAACCCATTATCATGGCGTAGTCGTTCTCTTGTACTCCACCAAGGGAGATATTGAAGAAACGCTTCGGCTTGAGCGGAACATTATCTTCAGAGTATGGTGCGGGATTGCCATTCTTGTCCGCATAGATACGGAAGATGGAGAAGTCGCCAGTATGACGAGGCCAGATCCAGTTGTCCGTATCGGCACCGAATTTGCCTATGCTGCTGGGAGGTGCTCCCACCAGTCGAACATCCGTATAAGTCTTTTTGGTAAACATCAGGTAGAGATTGCCCCCATAGAAGGCTTTGATCTCTACGGAAAGTCCCGGATTCTTGGCAGAAAAGTTCTTGCCGGCTTTCTTGTCAGCCAACTTTTGCAGGTACTTCGGAGAGAGGTAGTCCATGCTGTTGGGATCTTTGATGGCTTTGAGTTCTTTCTTGACGTAGTCTGTGACATCTTCGATCTTGTCGATGAATACCACGGAAATATCCTTGTTCGGTAATTCATCCGCTTCGCTCATCGCCCAAAATCCATCTTCGAGGTAGTTATGCTCGAGTGTGCTGTGAGCCTGGATCATATCGTATCCGCAGTGGTGATTGGTCAGTACCAGTCCGCGATCGGAAACGACTTCGCCCGTACATCCTCCGTCGAATAGCACTACGGCATCTTTCAGCGATGTGCCGTTGGGATTATAAAGGTCGTATTCCTTCATCTTAAGGCCGCGTTCTTTCATTTGCGCATACTTCCGTCCGAGCTGTTGCATCAGCCACATACCCTCGTCCGCATGAGCTATCTGGCTCAGGCAGAGAGCTGCAAAGAGGGGGAGCAATAGTCTTTTTTTCATTATTACTTCGTTTTATTTTGTGTGTTGATTGTTCTTCTTGGTGTCCTTGTGGATGGCATTCCTCACTTCTGAATGCCGGCAATGAATGAGTTGTAGTACCGCCTGTCTCCCGTCACTTCATTTCCGATCCAATCGGGTAGCTCTATGCTTTCGTCCTCAGTGGCAAGCTCTACTTCGGCAATTACAAGCCCTTTGTGCCGGCCTTCGAATACATCCACTTCCCATACATGGTCTTTGTGAGGGACACAATACCGCTGCTTCATGATATAGCCGGGAAGGCATAGAGTAAGCATCTCCTTAGCCTCTTCGAATGGCACCGGATACTCATACTCCGATCTGCTCAATCCCCCTTCATTTGTTTTCCCTTTGATGGTAAGGTAGGCTTCATCATTACACAATCGGATGCGGACGGTACATCGTTCATCAGCCACGAGATAAGCTTGTATAATGCTGTGTACCGCCGTAGCCTTGGCTTTGAAATCGTCGTTTAAGACCAGGAATTTTCTTTCTATTTCCATTCGGCAGGAACTGGTACTGTCCTTCAATGAATGATCACCATAGTAGCACCGAAACCATATTCTCGGAAGGAGGCATCCTGAAAACGATGTTGTTTGTAGCGGGTGCGCAGTTCTTTTTCTATTGCCTGCCGCAATACGCCTTCACCTTTGCCATGAATGAAAACAATCTTTTGTCCCTTACAGGAGGCGTATTGTTTCATGACTTCGTGGAATTTGTCCAGTTGGTACTGCAATATATCCCCATTCTTCATCCCTGCCGTTGTTTCGAGCAGTTCGCCGGCATGAAGATCGATTTCGATTATATTCGGTTTTTTCTCTGTAGAAGTCTTTCGGGCCGGCGTGGGTGTAGTCCTGTCGATCAGCTCCTTGGTCTTCATGGCCTGTTCGATGGCTTCCGGATCGAAGACCTTTTCCACAACAGGACGATCGTCCTCCACTATGGGATAGACCAGAGCTTTGTCTTCGAAGAAATCATTTTCTCTGAAGCAATGCAGTTTGACGAATTTGATCGTATCGAGTCTCAATTCCACTGACAGGGCCGGTTTCAGAAGAAAGGTTTTCCTTTCCTTGTATGCAGTTAATTGCAGACATATCCTTTCCATATCTTGCAAATCTGCAGCAGTGAACTCCTCGATGAACAGTTTGGTATTCGGATCTATGCTACCGGTAGCTCGTATCTTCCAACCGGTGGACATTAAGGAGAGGTAGTTGTACTGGAGACAGTAATTGCTATCGTTGATCAGAAAACATTCATAAGGCTCTGTCCCCAAGCGTTGTTCGTTCATGGGCAGATAGGCCAGATATACATTCAGCTTGTCGTGTCCTGCCAGTTCGGTATGCAGCAAGCGCGGTTTTTCCTCGGATGGTGTTGGCTTTCTGTCGGAAGCAACGGCTACTTCTTTGTGTCGTTTGTTCCGTTCTTCTTTTTTCGATTCTTCTTCTCGGCGTTTTTCCATGGGCGACTTATAGGCGGGAATAAAGGTGTCATTATCTCCGACTGTCACACATTCCTGGATCGGAGTAGGTATTTCGAATCCGTCTTCTCCTTCCACCCAAGCGATCCTCCCACTGATGCGGCGAACGATCCCTCCTCCCTGTGAATTGAGAAACCGCACACGGCTACCGATGGTGATATTATTTGTACTCATTGTTCTAAATAAGTGGTATTCATAATTTGTACTCCACAAAAATACAAAAGAACGAGCGGTGTATCAAAGGGATAAAAAGAAGGTGTGCAAAAATCGCCTAATTGCGATTTCGACACACCCTCTTTCCATAATCAATTTAATTGTTGTCTTTCGCTAACCGTCGAATCAGCTCAGTTTGTGAATAATCAGACCGGAACGAAGTTTCGGCTCGAACCAAGTAGTCTTGGGGGGCATGATATTGCCCGAATCTGCAATGTCCATCAGCTGCTTCATCGATACCGGATAAAGAGCGAGAGCAACACGCATTTCGCCGCTATCTACACGCTTTTTCAGTTCTCCCAGTCCGCGAATACCACCCACGAAGTCGATACGCTTGTCGGAGCGGAGATCCTTGATACCTAAGATCTCATCCAGAATCAGATTCGAAGAGATCGTAACATCCAGTACACCGATAGGATCGTTGTCATCATAGGTGCCGGCTTTTGCTGTCAGCGAATACCATTTGCCACCGAGATAGAGAGAGAAGTTGTGCAGCTTGGAGGGGCGATATTCTTCCGTCCCTTTGCATTCTACTTCGAAGTGTTGAGACAGTTTCTGCAAGAATTCTTCATCACTCAAGCCATTCAGATCTTTCACTACCCGGTTATAGTCGATGATTGTGAGCTGATCGGCAGGGAAGCATACAGCCATGAAGTAGTTGTACTCTTCATCGCCACGATGGTTGGGATTATTCTTGGCTTTTTCGGCGCCCACCAAGGCTGCAGCAGCCGAACGGTGGTGACCGTCAGCGATATAGAGTGCCGGCATGGCAGCGAATAGCTCCGTGATACGTTTGATATCGGCTTCTTCATCGATCACCCAGAAGTGATGGCCAAAACCGTCGAATTCTGCCACGAAATCATATTCAGCAGGACGAGCGGCATATTTTTTGACGATAGCGTCCAGTTCTTTGTTTTCGGGATAAGCAAAGAAAACAGGCTCGATGTTGGCATCGTTTACACGAACGTGCTTCATGCGGTCTTCTTCCTTGTCGCGGCGTGTCAGCTCATGCTTCTTGATCACGCCGTTCATATAGTCCTCTACATATGCACCTACGACAAGGCCGTACTGCGTTTTGCCATTCATGGTCTGGGCATATACGTAGTAGTTTTCTTTTGTGTCTTGTACGAGCCAGCCTTTTTCTTGGAACATTCTGAAGTTCTCGGCAGCTTTTTCATACACGTCCGCATCGTGTTCATCTTTTCCTACAGGGAAATCGATCTCCGGACGGATAATATGATAGAGCGACTTTTCGTTGCCCTTCGCTTCTTTACGAGCTTCTTCTGAATTAAGGACGTCGTAGGGGCGAGATGCTACTTGCTCTACGAGTTCTTTCGGAGGACGTACTCCTTTGAATGGTTTTATGATAGCCATATTTTTTGTCGAGGCGAATTATTTGTTTACACGGAATTTTTCGTTGCCGTTTTTGATGAAGTCAACGATTTGACGAGCTGCAGCCAGACCGGCATTGATGTTGGCCTCTGCTGTCTGAGCACCCATCTTTTTGGGAGTGGTGAAGTAGCGACCTTCGAATTTTGCCATTTCAGCATCGTTTGTAGGCTTGATGTCCGTAGCATATTTGAAGTCGGTACGCTCTGCCATAAACTTGCAGATACCCTCTTCGTCGATTACTTCTTGACGAGCCGTATTGATCAGGCAGGCACCCTTAGGCATTTTGGAGAGGAGTTCGGCATTGATTGATTTTACAGTCTCGGGGGTCTTCGGGATGTGAAGCGAAACTATATCGCAGGTTTCGAACAGAGCATCGCGAGAAGCAACGGCCTTTACTCCTTCTTTCTCGATATCCGCTGCAGAAACAAATTGGTCGTAAGCATAAATTTCCATGCCGAAGCCTTTTGCGATACGTGCCACGTTGCGGCCTACATTGCCGTATGCGAGGATACCGAGCTTCTTGCCCATAAGTTCAGAACCGGATGCTCCGTTGAAGAGATTGCGATACATGAATACGAGCATACCCATTACCAATTCGGCAACGGCATTCGAGTTTTGTCCCGGCGTATTCATCACGCACACATTGTGGGCTGTAGCAGCAGCCAAATCTACGTTGTCATATCCGGCACCTGCACGTACTACGATTTTCAGCTCCTTAGCTGCATCGAGAACTTCTGCATCGATTTGGTCGCTGCGGATAATGATAGCGTTAGCATCTTTTACAGCATCGAGGAGTTGTTTCTTATCGGTATACTTTTCGAGCAAAGCAAATTCGAGACCTGCCTCTTCGATAATTCTTTTGATTCCGTCTACGGCTACCTTAGCAAAAGGTTTTTCGGTAGCTACCAATACTTTTGTCATGACTGATATCTTCGATTAATATGTTTGTTATGAAAAAAGAGATAAGAGACTGCCACAGCGAAATCGGGCAATCATCTTATCTCTTTCAATTTATTCACGATTAGTGCTTAGCTTCGAATTCCTTCATTACGCTAACCAAAGATTGTACGCTTTCGATAGGCAATGCGTTGTAGAGAGAAGCGCGGAAACCGCCTACAGAGCGGTGTCCCTTGATACCTACCATGCCGCGTGAAGCTGCAAACGTAGCGAACTCTTTCTCCAGCTCTTTGTACTCATCCTTCATCACGAAGCAAGCGTTCATGATAGAGCGGTCTTCAGGATTAACCGTGCCGCGGAAGATCTTGCTGCTGTCGATGGCATCGTAGATAAGGGCTGCCTTGTCCAGATTCATCTTTTCCAACACCTTCACACCGCCGAGTTCTTTGTACCACTTCATCGTCTGGAGTGCTACATAAACGGGGAATACGGGAGGAGTGTTGAACATAGAGTCTTTCTTGATGTGGATCTGATAGTTCAGCATATCGGGTAGAGGACGATCTACTTGTCCGAGCACATCCGTTTTTACCAATACGAAAGTAGCTCCGGCCGGACCGATGTTCTTCTGAGCACCACCGTAGATGAGGTCATACTTGGAAACGTCTATCGGACGAGAGAAAATGTCGGAAGACATGTCTGCTACAAGGCGAGTCTTCGTGTCGAAGTCCTTACGAATTTCAGTACCGTAGATCGTGTTGTTTGTCGTGAAGTGGAAATAATCTACGTCCTCAGGAATAACGAAATCCTTGGGGATGTATGAGAAGTTCTTGTCTTCAGATGAAGCCAAAACCTCTACTTCTCCACCATATACCTGCGTCATGATCTTGGCCTGCTTGATGGCGTTGGTTGCCCATGTACCGGTGTTGATAAAGGCTGCTTTCTTCTTTAGCAGGTTCAGCGGTACTTGGTAGAATTGGAGGCTGGCGCCACCACCGAGGAAAAGTACTTCATAGCCTTCGGGCACATCAAGAAGTTCTTTGAAGAGATTGCGAGCTTCGAGCATTACAGCATCGAACTCTTTGCCGCGGTGAGAAACTTCAAGAACAGAAAGACCCGTTCCTGCAAAATTGAGACATGCTGATGCAGCATCTTTCAAAACTAAGTCATTGAGGATACAGGGTCCTGCGGTGAAATTGTGCTTCTTCATCTGAGAAAACAATGTTTAAGTGGTTAGTTATTAGTAATTTTTCTTGTTCTGCAGTCATTGGATGCATAGGTGCATCTTTTGCCAGCGCAAAGGTACCAAATAAAACATATCGGCAAACTAATTCCTTAGGAAACAGCTCTCTTGCAAACTGCGATCATCAGAATCATTGGTGTCAGATAAAAACGTTTCTTTCTGCGGTTTGCGTAAGACATTCATCTGAGGCCGATGAAAAATTTACGAGAAAAAGTATGCCGGTAAGATAAGAAAGAAGCCCCCTTTGTGGTTTGCAGACCGATTATCTGTCTGTAGGATTTTTCTTTTAGGAGTGATACACTACAGTTTGTGACACTTTTTCCCTTGGGGTAGAATGCCCTTCACATCGTAGATAATGGTGTTGGCTGTGGATGATTTTTCGAGATCGATATTCGAAAAATCTCTATGCGCTACAGCAATAATAATGGCATCGAATTTTCCTTTAGGGAATTCATTGTGAATCTTTATTCCATATACTTGCTCAGCGATAGAAGGATTTGCCCAAGGATCGTGTACTATAATATTTTTCGTGTATTCTTGCAGGGTGCTGTACGTGTCTATCACTTTGGTATTACGGATATCCGGACAATTCTCTTTGAATGTAAATCCTAAAATCAGAATTCGTGCATCTTTCACCATGATGCCTGCTTTATTCATTTGCTTGATGGTTTGCGAGGCTATATAGGAGCCCATGCTGTCATTCAGCCTTCTCGCAGACATCAATACCCGAGGATAAACTCCATATACCTGTGCTCGCTGAATAAGGTAATAGGGGTCTACCCCTATACAATGCCCACCGACCAAGCCCGGCTGAAAAGGTAGGAAGTTCCATTTTGTAGCTGCAGCCTCCAGTACTTCGCGCGTATCAATGTCCATTGCATTGAAAATCTTCGCGATTTCGTTCATAAATGCAATGTTTACATCTCGTTGGGCATTTTCTATGATTTTTGAAGCCTCTGCAACTTTTATGGAAGATGCTTTGTGTGTGCCATTGACCAACACGGTATTATACATTCTATCCACATAGTCGGCTATTTCCGGAGTAGAACCGGATGTCACTTTTTTTATATTCTCTACTGTGTGAACTTTATCTCCCGGATTGATTCGTTCGGGACTGTATCCGGCAAAGAAGTCCACATTGTATTTGAGACCCGAAACTTTCTCGATAATCGGAATACATTCGTCTTCTGTTACACCGGGATACACCGTACTTTCGTACACCACCACATCTCCTTGGCCGATTACCTTTCCGATTGTTTCGCTGGCTGCCAAAAGTGGCCGTAAGTCCGGGGTGTGATTGTGATCTATGGGGGTAGGAACTGTCACGATATAGAAGTTACAATCCCTAATTTCTTCAATTTTTGTTGTACAAAGTAACCCCTTTTGCAAGGCTTCCTGTAATAATTCATTTCCAATTTCCCCTGTGCTGTCATATCCTGACATTAGTTCTTCTACACGGTTCGGGTTGATGTCGAAGCCGATTGTCGGAAATTTTGTGGAAAACAGACGAGCTAAAGGGAGACCCACATATCCCAAACCGATGATAGCAATCCTAATGTTATTCATCTCTTTCGTATTGATTATTGTCAATGCCTTATATGGTTTCATTTTCGCACAATGAGAGATCGTTTTTTTGTGCAAAGGTGTGGTTTCTCCTTCTCGAGATATGTCATCTTTAATTCCATTATTTCGTCTTAGGAACCGAACAAAGGTAGAATTTTTAAGGAGAAGGATAAATGAAAAAACCGTTAAAAACATGAAAGTAGGAGATAAGTGTGAGAATGAGTGCGCCTGATCTTTGTGATCGGCGCACTCTTTTCGTTGTTTGGTTTTATGGACAGTCTATTGGTCTCCGGATCGTATTCGGGTTAGAGCCCTCCTCCTCCTGATCCCTGATCGCCACCACCGGTTTGAGAATTGCTATCGCCTGTATTGGCAGAAGCACCTGCCGGAAGCGGCTTGCCGTACTCGGCGAACTTCAGATCCGGAGCGATCAGCGTACAA
>OHBE01001722.1_pt1 | contig 18062 bp, 13 predicted proteins | sample 1577231 | NCBI WGS metagenome assembly OHBE01 (sample SAMEA3541506, study PRJEB24748) | human gut metagenome | biome: human gut; feature: human-associated habitat; material: faeces | place: China | collected 2012 | reverse complement strand
GTACAATCGACTGTGGAAATCTCATACTTTTGCTTTAGCAAAAGTAAATGTATCGAAGATACATAGAATACAAATTTATTTTTTACAACAAAAAAGACAGCATCTCAACCGTCTAATTTCTTTTAATTAAAACACAAAGTCTACTAATTCTAAAAAACAACAAACTTTGATTCCTTTTTATTTCTATTAATTTTTTTCAATCCTATTTTTATAAATGGATTTTTTGCTTTACTTATACGAGCATTGTTATGACAAGCTTTTACACAAGCCATACAGACAATACAAGCATTCTTGTCAGTTACAATATTATTATCTATACAAGCTTTAGGACATTTTTTTATACAAACCCCACAATTATCACAAAGCTCATAATCAGTTTTAGGAATAGTAAATATTCTTCTCCCAGTATGTACAGGTTTTATATCAGCAACTTTGCCTATAAATCTATCAAATAAGCTTAAGCTTTTATTCTTTTCTATATTATTTTTTAATTCCTCTCTTATAGCCTTTCCAAATGAAATTGCCATATTAATATCTTCTGCATTCGGTCTATTTATAGCAACAGGTAGTTCTTTTGTTGAAAAAGAATGTTCTCCAACAAACTCTCCATAACCCACAACATTGTCATTATTCTTTTTTACTATAGAAACAATCTCTCTTTTAGCAAACATAATTGCAGCATTTCCATATAGTAAAACTATAGCGACAGCTTTATTATTAAAATCAATATTCTTTATACAAAAATCCACCATAAACTGGTGCTCCTAAAATAATTAAATCATCTTTAATAGTATCAATTTTTTCTTTCTTTGAAATTCTATTACCCTCTGTTAAATCAACATACTCTACTTGTTTTGACTCAATCCTTTTAATTACATTCTTAATTATTTTTTTAGTAGTTCCTGTAGGTGAAAAATAAATTACCTTAACTTTTGGAGAAAAAGATTCTCTCTCATCCAAAATATTATAATCTAAAGAAAAATCGAAATTTTGATGACTCTTATATTCCATAGCACTACTCATATCTGTTCGCCTCTTTTCAACTTTAGTAACATTATTTTAAATATACCCTTTGCCAAATTTAGCTAACAAAAATAAAACTACTTGAAAAAAGTTTAAAAAATATATAACTATACAAATCAAACTAAATATAAATTTTAAAATTATCGATATAATAATATGCATAGGGGTATCACTATAATGTAAATAGTTTTTTTGTGCAATAAATTACATATATATAATTTACGTAAAAATATTATAAATTTACTTCAATTTTTTGAATTAAATTTTGATACTTTTTAAGTTTTTAAGAAAGGAGGAATGATAAAAGTTAGCACCAAAAGATATTTTGATTAAGATGAATGAAAGGAGGCTCTTTATGACTAATAAGACAACATCATCAATAAAATCAAATAACAAACCAGTACATAAACTAGGATTTTTTGGTTTTTTTGCTATAACAGCATCTATGGTAATGACGGTATATGAATATCCGTCTTTTGCTAGTTCTGGTTTTCAACTTGTATTCTTTCTAATTGTTGGAGGGATTTTTTGGTTCTTGCCTGTTGCATTATGTTCTGCAGAAATGGCAACAGTAGAAGGTTGGGAATCTGGAGGTATTTATTCATGGGTTGGAAATACCCTAGGTCAACGATGGGGATTTTCAGCTTTATTCTTTCAATGGTTTCAAATAACAGTAGGATTTGTTACCATGGCATTTTTTATACTTGCAGCATTAGCTTATGTATTTAAATTTGATGCACTTTACAATAACCCAATGGTTATGTTTTTTGGAGTTGCAATCATTGTGTGGGTTCTAACATTTACACAATTAGGTGGAACAAAATATACAGAAAGAATTTCTAAGATTGGTTTTCTTGGAGGAATAGTTCTTCCTGTTATTATACTTTTCATAGGATTAATTGCATACTTTAGTACTGGTGGTGTTTCTCAAATTAAGATGACAACAGAAACACTAATTCCTAATTTCAAAGAAACAGGTACTTTGGTAATTTTTGCTTCTTTTATTCTCGGTTATATGGGCGTAGAGGCATCAGCATCTCACGTTAACGAACTTAAGAATCCGACAAGAACATATCCTTCAGTTATGATTGTTTTAACTATACTTACAATTGTACTTGATGCTCTTGGCGGACTTGCTATAGCTACAACTCTTCCAGACAAAATATTAAATGGTAATCTATCTTATGGAGTTATTGAGGCATTTGAAGCAATCTTTACAGAACATTTTGGTTCACAATATAATTGGCTTGTTTTAATAGTTGCAATACTATTAGCTCTTGGTGTATTAGCAGAAATATCTTCTTGGATTGTTGGCCCATCCAGAGCGCTTTTAGAAGCTGCAAATGATAAGATTCTCCCTCCATCTTTTGCAAAAACTAATAAAAATGGAGTGTCAGTAAAAACAGTTATACTTCAAGCAATTATAGTAACAATTTGGGATGCAGTTCTATGTGGTTCTATAGCATTGGCAGGAGGTTCTGATTCATCAGTTGGTTATTTAACAGCAATAGGACTTACAGTTGTAATCTATTTGGTTGGATATATATTATTCTTCTTAGGATATTTCGTTTTAATATTGAAAAAATCTAATTTAAAACGTACATTCCAAGTTCCCGGAGGAAAAGTATTTAAAATAATTGTTGCTACAGTAGGATTGCTTATTACGATAGCAACTTTAATTATTTCATTTTTCCCATCATCAAAATTAACAACTGCAGATAATCAAGTATATCAAATTGTGCTAATTATATGCTTTATTATCTCCTTAATAGTTCCTATAATTATTTATTCAAATAAACATAGATGGGCAACAAAATATGATGATAAAAGTAAGTAGTTATTATAAATTATTAAATACATTGATATAGTTCAAATTTTATTTAAAGAAAGGAAGATTAATATGAGTAAAAAAATATCAAAATCAAGTAGAAAAAGCACTAATCATATCAGTGATATTCTTGAATCAATGAATCAAGAAACTAGATATCTTACACCAATTTTCGGTACAGAAGCTAGCGATATTGAAATGCCAAACAAAAAAATAAATGAAAATCCTGTATCACCTCAAGTTGCAGCAGAAATTATTAGAGAATATTTAAAAACAGAAGGAAATGCGACACAAAACCTTGCAACTTTCTGTCAAACTTATATGGAACCAACTGCAACAGCATTAATGGCAGAAAATTTTGAAAAAAATGCAATCGATAAAGATGAATATCCAATGACTGCAGACCTTGAAAACAGATGTGTTGACATTATTGGTAACTTATGGCATATGAATTCTAAAGAAGAACCTATAGGAACATCTACTGTCGGTTCATCTGAAGCTTGTATGCTAGGTGGACTTGCTATGCTTTTCAGATGGAAACATCTTGCAGATAAAGCAGGAGTTAATAGATTCACAAAAAAGAGACCTAATCTTGTAATTTCTTCAGGATACCAAGTATGTTGGGAAAAATTCTGTCGCTATTGGGATATTGAAATGAGAACTGTCCCACTAGATATGGAACATTTATCTCTCAATATGGATACAGTAATGGATTATGTTGATGATTATACAATAGGTATAGTTGCTATATTAGGTATTACTTACACAGGAAAATATGATGATGTAAAAACCCTTGACAAACTAGTTGAACAATACAATAAAAACAAGCCTGAATTACCAATTAGAATACATGTTGATGCTGCTTCCGGAGGTATGGTTGCTCCTTTTATAGATCCTGAATTAAAATGGGATTTCAGATTGAAAAATGTATGGTCAATTAGTACTTCTGGACATAAATATGGTCTTGTATATCCGGGAGTAGGTTGGGTAATCTGGCGTAGCAAAAAAGCTCTTCCGGAAGAACTAATTTTCTGGGTTAGTTACTTAGGAGGAGAAGAAGCTACTATGGCAATCAACTTCTCTCGTAGTGCATCTCAAATCGTTGGTCAATACTATATGCTTATGAGAAATGGATTTAAGGGTTACAAAGAAATTCATCAAAGGACAATAGATGTCGCTAGATATATGGCAGATGAAATCAATAAAATGGGAATCTTCGAATTGCTTGAAGAAGCAAACCAAATCCCAATTGTATGCTGGAGACTAAAAGAAAATGCAAATGTAGAATGGACATTATATGACCTCGAAGATAGACTACGTATGCATGGCTGGATGATTCCTGCATATCCTATGCCTGAAAATTTAAAAGATGTAGATGTACAAAGACTTGTCCTTCGTCAAGACTTTGGAATGCCTTTGGCAATTCTTTGCATAAACGAAATGAAAAAACAAATTGAAATATTAAACGGTTCAAGAGTTGTTCTTCGTGACAACAAAAAGAACTCTAAACCTGGCAAAGGATTCGACCATAGCGGTAGATAATTGAATTAAAATACTAAAAGGGGCTGTTATCAGCCTCTTTTTTAATGTATATTTAATAATAAGAATCTCATTTAAAAATATTTTTAAGTTTTTTTATTTTTAACGTCTAGCTCCTAGTTTAAGCAACTTCCCTAACACGTCATTTCGGCCGAAGCAAAGCGTATCGGAGAAATCTCATTTTATTTTTAAACAATAAAAGTAGATCTGACGCAAAGATTGTTCAAATCTTTGATTTGAGTACAATCAACTGCGAAAATTTCATACTAATGGGGCTTTAGGAGATCTTCAGAGCAACTGTATCTTTAGATACAATTGCCCCGTCAGACTTACTATTGCTTGTAAACAAGCAAAGTTAGGACTAGATTCGCTACGTTTCACTACGGTCGAGATGACGTGTTGGGAGCATTACTTTGCAAGTTGCCATGACGTGAAATATTTAGTTTCATATAATTTTTTTAATAATTAAAAAATTTTTTCAAACACTTGGTATTTTTTATATTTTTAAAGTTTATTTACTTTTAACGTCTTGCCATTAAACGAAGGTTTCTCCTTATACGTCATCTCGACCAACGTGGAGAGATCTCATAGTTTTGCTTGTAAACAAGCAAAACTAAATGTATCGTAGATACATAAAAAAGAATTATCCTTTTACTCCCAAACAAAAAGACGGTATCTCTACCGTCTAATTTAAAACTATTCTAAATTCCAACAAAAACTTCTACAACTTTTCTAATTTTTTCTAAGACTATTTCTTTTTTCTTTTCCCTTACTCCACCTCTTCTGGATAGTGGCGGAATTATGCCGTCTAATTCATCTCCAGCGTATTCAACATATCCTTTAGATATGGATTTTTCTATAAATCTATTGGCTTTTTCATTTAGATTTTCTTCAGAAATTAGTTGATTAATTTTAACTACTTTTTCTTTTTTTGCAAATTCATAAAAAGTTTCAATAATATCATCAGTATTTTTCAACTCTGATAATCTTGTCTTACTTATAAATTCCATAATTAAATCTTCTTTTGCTCTTGTTCCAAGACTTGACCTGATTACCCTACGAACTTCAGCTTTCAAGCTTTCGATATCATCATTTTCTCTTGCCTTTTCAAGAATCAAAGCTAAAATATAATCTAAATTAATTTCATCAGTTTTTAACAAATCAATTTGAAATTCAACATCTGAAAAGTCTATTTGTTCTCCTTCAGCTTCTTTACTTCGTCTTTCGTTCAAAATGCTCTCTCTAATATCGACATATACACTTTTCATGTCTTGCATTTGTCTATCAGAAATAATTTTTTCAAAACTTTCAAACTCATCAAAATTTCTAAGAATATTCTCAGCCTTTAACAACTCTCCAAAAAGCTGTACAAATTCTTTTTTATCAGCATCAAGAACAATTTCAGTTGGATCAGGAAATTTAGCAATTATTTCTTCACATATATCCTTATAACCTTTAAATTTCTTTCCTGTTTCTTCATCTGTAAAACCATGGATATATTCATCATAGCTCTTTTCTAAAATTACATTGACACTATTTTCATCCCCAAAAGTTTTAATCGCATCTTCTGTTGCTCTTTCCAAATTTCTAAAACATACAATATTTCCAAATGTTTTTACTTTATTTAAGATACGATTAGTTCTTGAAAATGCTTGAATCAGCCCATGATATCTTAAATTTTTATCTACAAATAGAGTATTTAATGCAGGTGCATCAAAACCTGTTAAAAACATTCCTACTACAATTAGCAAATCAACTTCCTTATTTTTAACTCTATTAGATAAATCAGAATAATAATTTTGAAATTCCTTTCCCTCAGTTGAAAAGTTTGATTTAAAAAGTTTATTATAATCATTTATTGCCTTATTCAAGAACTCTTTTGCTGTCGAATTCATAGCAGAAGGTTCAAAATTTTCGTCCTCTATTTCACCAATAGCAGAGGGTTCTTCATTGGCAGAAAAACTATAGATTGTAGCAACTTTTAATCTCTTTTCTTCCGGCAAAGACTCTTGTTGTTTTTGAAATTCTTCATAATACAATTTTGCAGCCTCTACACTCTGAACAGCAAACATCGCATTGAATCCATTTAATCTTCTATGTTTTAAATCATAAAACTCATTTCTATGTGTCTTAGTATCAAAAACCTTTAAAATATATTTTGTAATTTCTAAAATACGGTCAGGATGCATTAACATTTTTTTCTCTAATTTCTTTAGTTTTTCTTCATCCATTTCCATTTCATACTCTTTAAATTTAGGAGTAATATTATTATAGTCAACCTTGAATTTTAAAACTTTTCCATCTCTAATCGCATCGGTAATTACATAACAATGCAGTTGCGCACCGAATGTTCCTGAAGTCGTATCTCCTTTAAGAGAATTTTCAGGGAAAATAGGTGTACCTGTAAATCCGAATTGATAATATTTTTTAAAGGATTTTCTAATATTTTTTTGTGCATCTCCAAACTGTGAGCGATGACATTCATCAAAAATAAGAACACAATGTTTATCATAAATTGGATGATTAGGATTTTTCTTTACAAATTCATTTAACTTTTGAATTGTAGTAACTACAATTCTATTGTCATCTTTTTCAATGGATTTTTTAAGTTCTTTCGTGTCCTTGCTTCCATTTACACTATCTTCTTGAAATCTTTTGTATTCTTTCATAGTTTGATAATCTAAATCTTTTCTATCAACTACAAAAAATACTTTATCAATAAAATCAAGATTAGTCGCAAGTCTTGCAGTTTTAAAAGAAGTTAGAGTTTTTCCGGAACCCGTTGTATGCCAAATAAAACCGCCAGCTTCAGCAGTTCCAGCTTTTTTACCCTCATAACTTGACTTTATTTTCCATAAAATTCTTTCTGTGGCTGCTATCTGATAAGGTCTCATAATAAGCAAAGTGTTACTTGCGTCAAAAACACAATATTTTGTAAGCACTTCAAGAATAACTCTTTTTTCAAAAAAAGTTTTAGTAAAATCTTCTAAATCACGAATTACCTTATTTTTAGCATCTGCCCATTCACAAGTAAATTCATAATTATTTTTATTTTTCGCAGTTGTATTTGCAAAGTATCTAGTATAGGTTCCGTTTGAGATTACAAAAATTTGCACAAATTTATAAAGAGAATGTTCTAAATTAAAACTCTCTTTACTATATCTGTGAATTTGATTAAATGCTTCATGTAAATTTACTCCACGTTTTTTTAATTCAATATGAACTAAAGGTAAGCCATTTACTAAAATAGTTACATCATAACGATTTTGATTTTTTTCTCCAGCAGTAACTTGATTTACAACCTGTAAAAAATTATTGTGAATATTATTTTTGTCAATAATCTTTATATTTTGTAAATGCCCATCATCAAAAGTAAAATCGTAAATATAGTCCTCTTGTATCTTTCTGGTCTTTTCAATCATTCCATCTTTTGGAGAATCCAAATACTCAGTTAAAAATCTTTCCCATTCAGATTTTGTAAAAGATACATTATTTAATCTTTCGATTTGAACTTTTAAATTCGCATACAATTCATCACTAGTCTTGAAATTTTTTCTTTCGTATCCTTGAGAAACTAAATTACCTATCAACTCTCTTTCAAGCTCAGCTTCACTTTGATACGAGCCTCCACCAACTCTATTATTTTTGTCATAATGTGCCAAGATAATTCCTCCTGTCATCTCAGCAATAGTTGACACACTGTATTTACTCGTTTCCTCTGACATCTAAATACTCCCTCCATAAGTTTTAGAAATAAATTCTAAAAATTCTTCCAATTTCTTCACTACTTCTTTATCCAATTTTTCAACCCATCTTTTAGGTATATTTTCATATCCAAATTTTGCACCAGCGATACTTCCTGCAATCCCTGCAATTGTATCTGCATCTCCGCCGTGATTTACAGCACCAATGATACAATCTTCAAAAGATTTCTTTTCACTCCAATAAATAGCATTATTGAAAGTACTTACAATATATCCACTGGGCTCTAAAAGAACTCTCTTTTTTAGACTTATTCTCTTTCCTAAAATATGAGCTTTAATAATTTCAGTATATTCCTTTAAAGTATTTCTACAAATATTATTATTATGAGTAATATCCCCTTGAATAAAATTAAGTTCAACAGATTTCTCTGAATTTAATAATGAACAAGGCAGAGCTCTCATAAGACTTCCATTGCCCAAAGCAGTATTATCCTCTGCGATATAATTTCCAGACTCCTTATAAAAGGCTATTGCTTTCCTACATTGATTTCCAATATCTTTAGGTTTTGTATCATACCAAGCCACAAAACTATCAGCTACATCTTTCTTAAAATTCTTAAAATCATTTTTCATAAGAACTTCCATAATACAAATTGACATCTGTGTATCATCTGTAACTTCTCCAGCCTTTAAGTCAAGCCAACCACCACCTACTATATCAGTTAGCTTTCCATAATTCCTTTTTATCTCAGCATCACTCATAAATTCAGTAGTAGCTCCCATTGCATCTCCAATTGCAAAACCATAGAGAGCACCCTTTAATCTGTTTTTAATATTATTCATATATCCTCACTTTAAATTATCTTTCAAAACTTAATAATTTTTCTCTGTAATATTCATATTGTTTTTGTCTTAATTCAATTTCTTTTGGCAAGCCTTTTGAAATATCATTTACAATATTATCAAATTTATCAAGAATAGAAACAATATGCTCTTGAACTTGTAATGATGGAATAAAAAATTTTAATTTTCCTATTTCTCCAAGATTAATTTTTATAGGAGTCGCATTATGTAAAATTCTTTTACTTAATTCTTTTTTACCTTGATTACTTTCAATTAAATATTTTAAAAATTTACTTAATACAATATCATTATTTGGTCTAATCAATGCTAATGTTACATAATAAGCTAAATCTTCATCATTTTTAACAATAGTACAAGTTCCAATATCTCCTATTCTAGTCATAAAAACATCATTTTTTCTAGGTTTAACTTTAAATTTATTATATTCTTCCATTGTTATATATTTGTTAGTTCCATAAATGTTTTTAATATCTTGAACACTTACAAAAGGGACTCCTGTATTAACATATTTTGGTGTTTGATGAGTTCCATCATAAATTTCAGCAAAATCTTCCAATTTTTTTATTTCAACTCCAAAAACAGTAACACCAACAATTTTTCCAGCTTCTTTAAGAGAGTTTAGATACGAATTAGAGAGATATGCTCTCTCTCTCTCTCTCTCTCTCTCTTAACAGAATTTTCGTCAAATGTCAAGAGTTTTCCACGATAATATTCATATTGTTTTTGTCTTTGTTCAATTTCCTGTGGCAATAAACCTTTTGTATCTGCCAACAAAGATTGAAATTTATCAAGAATTTCAACCACTTTGTTTTGAATTTCAATTGGTATAATTGGAATTTTAAAACTTCCATATTGTTTTGCATTTATATTTGGTTGTGAACCTCTACTCTTTGTATTGTCAACAAAAATTTTATAACGATTTGTATTTAAACAATAAAAAACAAATTTAGGTAAAGCAATTTCCTTATTTACAATCAATCTTATTAAATATCCAGCATATATACATTTATCATTAATTAAATGTATATAATTTTTACCAACGGTCGCTCCACTTCTAGCAAATAAAATATCTTCATTATTAAGAATATACTTTTCTTCTACTACATTAGGAGATGCTTTTTCTTTATTTAATCCACCACTATCGTTGATATCTGTAATTCTAATATATCTTGTTTCTCCATCGTAATCTATCGCAGATGCTCCTGAACCATAGCTTAAACTTCCAACCGAAATTTCATCTAATGTCTTCCATTCTAATTTTAATAACCTATTTTCTTCTAAATAGTATGACAATTTATTCAAATATTCTTCACTTAAAAGCATATCTCTATAATATTCATACTGTTTGGTTCTTGACTGTAATTCAGACTGTAATTCAGACTGTAATTCAGTAACATAATTTGTAAATTTGTCAAGTATTTTTACAATTTTTTGTTGTGTTTCTATTGACGGAATAGGTATTTCTATTTTTTCAATATCAGACTTACTTAAATTAGGCTGTGAACCAGTTCCACTTGCAAGTGAAAATATTAAGGCTTCTTTACTGAACAAAAAATGAAATAAATATCTATTATCTAATATGTTTCTATTTGGTATAAATTTCCCAACTCGTTGATTTAAATAAGCTGTTTTATCCGTATAATTATAACCAATTTTCCCTGTTGTAGCTCCAGACATTGCTACAACAATATCATTAGGATATATTCTATAGTTGTTTAAGTTTGGATAATCATTTAAATCAAAATATTTTAAATCTTCAAAATTTATTTTCCCAGAATTAATATTTGTAATTCTTATGATAGGACTACCTTCACTCGTAAATAAATTACTTTTAAACGCATATCCATTTATAAATTCACAAACTTCTCCAAGCTTTTTCCATTCAACTTTTTCGTTTTTTAATAATTCATCTATTTTACTCATTATCCTCCTCCAAAGAAATTGATAATATATTAATTTTTTCCTTTTAGTTTTTCTATATTCAGTGGTGTGTGCAAAATTTGCACATACCACTTTTTTAACTAAATAAATTGCATATTTTAAAAATATTGTAGTTTTGATATCTATAAGTTGTTCGGAATTTTCGAACAACTACTTTTATAATATCTCTATTTTTTGATTTAAACTATTTCCATTTTGAAAACAGTTATAAACCTATCTGATTACAAAAAATTTGCTATTTGATTGCTCATCTTAGGTTTCCCTATGATTTTTATTTTTTCAACTTGTCGGAAATACCGACAGGTTGAGTATTTTCAATTTTCATAAGCAAATTTATTCTTTACTCATCTTCAAGCTCCTTTACAATTTCGTTTATTGAGCTTCTTAATTCGTCTATTTTCTTTACTGTTTCTTCAATTTCTTTGTTTAGAACTTTTATGTCAATTACTTCTCTTGTATCTTCTTTTTCTACATAAGTAGAGACGGATAAGTTGTAGTCATTTTCTTCTATTTCAGTTCTATCTACATATCTTGAAAAATATTCTTTGTCTGTTCTATTTCTAAATTCTTCTACTATTGCACTTATATTTTTTTCTTCCAAGATATTGTTATTAGTTTCTTTTTTAAATTCTTTACTTGCATCAATAAAAAGCACTTTGTTTTCTGTTTTGTTTTTAGCCATAACTAAGACACAAGTTGCTATAGATGTTCCAAAAAATAGATTTTCAGGTAATTGGATTACACAGTCTATGAAGTTGTTGTCTATTAAATATTTTCTTATAGTTCTTTCTGCTCCTTTTCTGTAGAAAATTCCAGGAAAACATACTATTGCAGCTCGACCATTACTTGAAAGATAGCTTAGTGAGTGCATAATAAAAGCATAGTCCGCATAAGATTTCGGTGCTAATTTCCCTGCAGGAGCAAAACGTACATCATTAATCAAAGTAGGGTCTGCATCTCCTATCCATTTAATTGAATACGGCGGATTTGAAACAATCGCATCAAAAGGCTTTTCGTCATTATGTAGCGGATTAAGTAATGTATCTCCTCTTTTGATAGAAAAGTCATTATAATTTACATTGTGAAGAAACATATTCATACGAGCTAGGTTAAAGTTAGTCATATTAATTTCTTGACCAAAAAATCCCTCATCAATGATATGTTCATCAAATTGTTTTTTCATTTGCAAAAGTAAACTTCCACTTCCACATGTTGGGTCATACACTTTGTTTATCTTTTCTTTTCCGTCCATTACAATTCTAGCTAAAAGTTTTGATACAGTTTGTGGAGTAAAAAATTCACCACCGGATTTTCCGGCATTACTTGCATAGTTAGAAATTAGATATTCATAAGCATCACCAAAGGCGTCAATATGATTATCTTTAAAATTTTCAAAATTTATTTGAGCTATTCCTGTTAAGATATCTCTTAATCTCTTGTTTTTTTCTGCTACAGTTCCACCAAGTCTATTGCTTGTTGTGTCAATATCATCGAAAAGACCTTTGATGTCGTCCTCAGATTCAGAGCCAATAGCACTTTTTTCAATGTCAGAAAAGATATTAGCAAGTTCTGTATTTAAGTTTTCATTATCTTTTGCACTTGCTACTACATTTTCAAAAAGTTGACTAGGCAAAATGAAAAATCCCTTTTCTTCTATTGTTCCACTTTTAAAATCTCTTTTTGCTTCATCATCTGAAATTTTTGCATATTTAAAATCAGGGTCTCCTGCTAAATGTTCATTTTCATCAAAATAATCTCTTAAGTTTTCAGAAATAAATCTGTAAAACAAAATCCCTAATATATACTGTTTAAAATCCCAGCCATCTACGGCTCCACGAACATCATCTGCAATAGCCCATATTTTTCTATGAAGCTCTGCCCTCTGTGCAGTTTCATTATTTTCTTTTGAAAAATCCGACATTTTCTCTCCCTCTCTCTATTTAAATTATTTATTTACTATAATTTTTATAAAACCAATTCATAAACTAACAAATCCTCGCTACTTATTAGCTTAAAATTGTTATTTGTTGCAATTTTTTGTGTTGCTAATTGTCTTTTATCACATTCGATAATGAGTGAATGGATATTTTTATTTTTTACATAGTCAATGAGTGATTTTGTTACTTCGTCCGCTATGCCCTGCCCCCAGTAGTATTGACTTAGGATAAATCCTATTTCATAGCTTTCTTTATCGTATTTGTGAAAAATAATATGTCCTATTAATTTTTTGTTTTCTTTGTACTCCAAAGCAAATACTCGGGGAGGATAAGACAGAGCATTTTTGTTTAAAAAGTCTTTTGTGTCTTCTAAAGTGAAAGGTGCTTCAATATATTCCATCACTTTAGGGTTACTTAATATCAAATATAGCTCATCTACATCTGATTGTTTAAATTGTCTTATCCTACACCTTTTTGTTTCTATATTCAAAATATCTTCCAAGATTATCACTCCTGATTATTTCTATTATAAGTCTTTTAATAATTCTATCATTGTTAATATTATTGTTTCTTTGTAAATAAATTTTATCATATCATTTTTATCTATTTAGAGAAGTATTCTTTTCCAAGCTGCCAAAGATATTGATCTATTTGTTTAAGAGTATAATTATTTAATCCATATTTGTCGCGAAATTCTAAAATTATGCCTTTGAATTTAACATAGTCTTTCAAATCTTTTCTTTTAAAATTTGAAAAACTAGAGTTTTCAGAATCTGAACAATTAGGGTGTTTTCTAAAATACCAAAGTACCTTATCAACATAACTATCATAAATTGGATATTCTTCTGGATTATGATGACTACAATACTTTGAAACAAAGGAGTAAAGTTCTCGAGAATCATCACCAATAGGTACATTTTTGATATATTCTACTAGTTTTGTATCGCCGGCTTTAAGTCTCGAATCTATATTACTATCTAAGATATGCTCAGCAACTGGATAGATTGAAAAAATATTTGTACTATAAAAGTCATTAAGTGTTGATGCCTTTAATAGAATATCTTTAATATCTGTATTCTTTGGACATATTTCAAAGAACAGTTTATTAAGTGCTTCCTCCTTATTACAATATTCCTTATTGTGTTTCCATTTTTCAAGATATTTCTCAACTTCTTCGATTGATGGTTCAGGAATATTAATATCCTTATTTTTTTTATCCATTTTTTCTACCTCTCTTTTTTAAAAATATTTTCTATTCCACATCTTTTAATGATTCTATCATTGGAACTTTGCTAAGCATTATTTTTACTATAAAGTAAACTACAAATGTGAATAGTAGTGTTACTAGGGCTGAGTAAATGTAGCTTATAAGTTTTACTTTGTTGAAAAATCTGATTGAGTCCATAGCAAGTTGTTCCATTATGTTTATGTGCAGACTATGACCTACAAAGACTCCGAGTCCTATTCCTATTATTGTTAGTATTACAGTTTCTTTGTAGATGTAGTTGTCAATTTCTAAAGGATAAAATCCCAATACTTTAAGGGTTGCAATTTCTCTTTTTCTTTCTGAGATATTTATATTACTTAAATTGTATAAAACTACGATTGACAAAAATCCTGAGCATATTACGATTACTAAAATAATTGAGTTTATGCTGTAAGATGCGTCATCAATTATCCTTTTCAATGAGTGTATGTTTGTGCCTTTTACGGCAACGGGATCTTTTTCTAATTCATTTATTACTTTTTCAATATTGCTCTTGCTTCCGTCGTTTAAAATTAATAGTTTAGTATTTTTTATAGGTTTTCTGAAAAAAGTTTGTTCATAAGTTTTTTCGTTCATTATAAAGAAATTGCCAACATGATTTTCAAAAATTCCCGCAACTACTCCCTTATATTCTTTATTGTTATTTATAAAGGTTATTTCATCTCCAACGGAAAGTGAAAATTTTTCGGCTAATTTTCTATTTATATAGATTCCGTCATCTAATTTTTCAATTTTTTTGTCTCCATTATATAGTCCAAAGAACTTAGAAAAATCGCTTAAATTATCAGTTGTAAAGACACCTATTTTTTCATCAAAGCTCTTTTTGGATTTTATATTTACAGATACTAAAGATAAATCAATACTTTCTTTAATGTCCTTATTTGCTTTTATATCTTCATTAAATTTTTCCAAATCTTTTTCCAATGACATTGGATTGTAGATAACTGATGAATGATATTTTGTATATTTTGAGTATTGTAAATCGGAAACTCCGTCTAAGCTGTCTTTTATTCCAAATCCTAGCACTAAAAGTCCCATACAACCCATTACCCCTATAATTGTCATTGTAAGTCTTAGTTTGTATCTAAAGACATTTCTTAGAGTTGCTTTTTGTAAAAATGAAAGTTCTTTCCATATATATGGTATTTTTTCAAGAAAAACAAAATTTCCTGACTTTGGAGCCTTTGCTCTCATTAGTGATGAGATTTTTTCTTTTAGCGTTCTTATACATGTTACATAGGACACAAAAGCTGTGCAGAAAATTGCAATTAAAATTCCGACAACAATTATTTGTGGATAGTAACTGTCAAAAACTTTTGTAAATATAAATGCTTTTAGATAGGATCTGTAAACAAGTGGAGAAATCACTTTAAAACCTAATATAGTACCTATTATTCCTCCAATGATACTTGCTAAAAGTCCATAGTAAAAGTATTGTTTTGCAATGTCGATATTGCTATATCCCAAAGCCTTTAAAGTTCCTATCTGTATTCTATTTTCATCTACCATTCTAGTCATTGTTGTAAGTGATACCAAAAGGGCTATGAAATAGAAAAATAGTGAGAATACATTTGAAACGCCATAAATTCCATTAGCTGCAAAATAAACTTTTGACATTGCAGATGAAACAAATCCTTCTTCAATATTGTAATTTGGCTCTATCAATTTAGATAAAACTTCATCGCCGTCAGAAATTTTGCTATCTGCATCGGAAATTTTTCCTTTAGCATCTTCCAATTCATCTTTACCTTTATTTAATTTTAAGTTGTTTTCTTCAATTTCAGCCTTTTTTTGAACTAACTTTGAATAGTATTTGTCAAATTTATTCAACCCTTCCTCGTACTTTGCTTCCAATTCATACTTTTTATTTTCCAAATTTACGATTCCGGAAGATAATTTTTGCTCCGCTTCAAACAATTCATTAATCTTTGAAGAAATATCTGATAGACCGGCATCAAGCAAAGCTGAATTTTTTTTGATTTTTTCAAGAGTTGCATTTAAAACAGCCAATTTTTTAGTAATTTCTTCTTTTTTTGCCTTATATTCGCTTTCTTCAATTAAGTTTGCCTTGTAGTTTTCTTCAAGCAATTTTAATTCTTTGTTTTCATTTTTTATTTGTAGCTCAATATCGGTTTTTGAATTTTCCAAATCTGCTTTATCTTTTATTAAAGAATTATTTTTTTCAGTTAAAATTTCTTTGTTTTTATCCAACTCTGCTTTTTTAGAATACAACTCATCTAGGGCTGTTGTCAATTTTGATTCATTTTGATTTATCTGCTTAATAAATTGATTTTTTTGATAATCCAAATCCGCAAATGCTCTTCTTAAATCTTTTCTTCCACTTTGTACTTTTTCAAGATTTTGTTGTAATTTCTTTTCACTTTCTTCAATATCAAATTTATTTTTATTAACCTCTTCCTTGCTATCATCTAATGCTTCTCTTTTTTGAGCATAAATAACATTATATACTTCTCCGGCTCTACCTTTGAATGAGTCTTGTAACTCTATTTTTCTTTTGTTTGATAGTTTTTTATACTCTTTACTATTTCTATTCAAACCATTTAGGTCTGAAAAAGTAATTTTTGCATAAGAAAAATAACTGAAATCAAAAGTGTCTTTTGAAACTATCGCCAAATACCCATTTTCGGTAGTTCCAATTAACAATGTAGTTAAAACCTCAGGACTTTTGATAAAGCCTTTAACTGTAAATTTATTTTGTTTTAATTTTTTTACTTCATCTTTAAAAATTCCAAATTTTTCAACATTTTTAAAGTCTATTTCATCTCCAATTTTATATTTGTCTTTTAATCTTTCATCCAACAAAATATCAGAATCGGACTCGATATCTTTTCCCTCTACTACTTGAATGGTACTAATTTTTTCGGGCTTGTTTTCAATGGTAAAATCTACTTTTCTATCCTCATCTTTAAGATTTATACTGTAACCATATTCAACATCTTTTAAGTTTTTTAAATTGGAAATTATATTCTCATCCTCTTTTTGCAAGCCAAAATTAGAAGAAATTTTATAATCGTATAAATTTCCTTCTTTTACACATTCATCAACACTTCTTCGCATTATATACGGAGTTATTTTAAGTCCTACAAAGACCATTACTCCAAGTGCTATCATAAATACAATGGATACAAATTTCGGAAATGTCCTAAAAATTGTTCTGTAAAAATTTTTAAACAATGTTTTTTTCATACTACCACTCAATTTCCTTTATGTTCTTCGGGTTTTTATTTAATATCACATTTTTTACAGTACTATCGTTAATTTCAATAACTCTGTCTGCCATTGGCGCTATTGCCTGATTGTGAGTTATTAAAATTACAGTTGTATTTGTACTTTTACATCTTTGGTGCAAAAGTTCTAAAATCCTCTTTCCGGTATGGTAATCTAAAGCTCCTGTAGGCTCGTCACATAAAAGTAGTTTAGGATTTTTACATAGTGCTCTGGCTATTGCAACTCTCTGTTGTTCCCCTCCGGATAATTGACTTGGAAAATTTTTCAGCCTGTGAGATAATTCAACAGATTCCAAAACCCCTGCCGGATTTAAACTTTCCTTTACGATTTGCCCTGCAAGTTCAACATTTTCCAAAACTGTTAAATTAGAAATTAAATTATAGAATTGAAAAACAAAACCTACATCATATCTTCTATAGTCGTTAAGCTGTCTTTTATTAAATTTACAAATATCTTTTCCGTCTATAAAAATTTCTCCACTTGTTGCATCGTCCATTCCCCCTAAAATATTAAGGATTGTGGATTTTCCTGCACCGGAAGGTCCAACGATAATACAAAATTCTCCATGTTCTATTTCAAAAGAAACATCTCTATTTGCAACAATCTCTGAACTCTTTCCTTCATTATATTTTTTATAAACATTTTTAAATTCGACAAAAGCCATAATTGCCTCCCATTTTAATTTATTCTAAATATATTACATTTAATAT
>OHBE01001721.1_pt1 | contig 18063 bp, 20 predicted proteins | sample 1577231 | NCBI WGS metagenome assembly OHBE01 (sample SAMEA3541506, study PRJEB24748) | human gut metagenome | biome: human gut; feature: human-associated habitat; material: faeces | place: China | collected 2012 | reverse complement strand
CCAGACCCAGGATCAGGCGCTTTGCGCCGTGATCCAGCGCGTGGGCCAGAAGCTGTCCCACACCGTAGGTGGTGGCCACCTCCGGGTCGGGACGGCCCTCGGCCTGGTGCAGGCCCGCTGCTGCGGCGCACTCCACCACCGCTGTCCCGTCGGGCAGCAGGCCGTAGAAGCCGTCGATAGTGCCGCCAAAGGGACCGGACACGGGAAGGGCGATACGCTGTCCGCCGCAGGCATCCAGAAAGCAGTCTGTGGTACCCTCGCCGCCATCGGCCACCGGCAGGGCGTCGATGTGCCAGCCGGGGATATGGAGACTGCGGGCGATGCGGCAGATGTCCGGGGAGGACAGCGTGCCTTTGAATGAGTCGGAGAGGACAAGACAGCGTTTCATGGAGCGCACTCCCTTCGTTTTGATAAGGGGATTATACCAGCCGGGAGAAAAAAACACAAGGGACGGCATATGCCGTCCCTCATGTTTTGTACGTTATTTGCTATACCGATTTGAGGAGAAGAGAGGACTTACTTGGCCAGCAGCTTAGCAGCACGCTTCTTGCCGTACATGCAGCAGGCTACCACATACGCCACAGCGCAGGCCACGCCGATGATGTAGGCGGGCGTCCAGGGAATGTTGAAGCCGATGTGGGCGTTGGCGATGTAGGTGACGCAGATGAAGGTGTAGAAGCAGCCGGGGATCATGGGGATCCAAGCCCACTTGCCCTTGCCGTTCTCGAACATCCACGCGGTGATGCACAGGAAGGCGAACAGGGACAGGGTCTGGTTGGCCCATGCGAAGTAACGCCACAGGATGTTGAAGCCGTCGGCATTGGTCTTGGCGAACACGAGGATGGCGATGACCAGCGCGAAGATGGGCACAGCCAGCTTGATGCGCTTGCTGTTGGTGGACTGGTCGATGTGCAGCGTCTCGGACAGGCTCAGACGCAGGGCACGCAGCGCCGTATCGCCGGAGGTGATGGGCAGCACGATGACGCCCAGCAGGGCGATGATGCCGCCCACGTTGCCCAGCAGGTACTTGCAGACGACGCCCACGGTGCCGGTAGCCAGTCCAGCATTGGGCTCCTGCAGCGCCAGATTGTACACGCCCATGGCGCCGGCAGCCCAGACCATGGCGATGAAGCCCTCCAGCACCATCATGTTATAGAAGGTGTTGCGGCCCTGACGCTCGCTCTTCATGGTACGGGAGATGATAGCGGTCTGGGTGGAGTGGAAGCCGGACAGGATGCCGCAGGCCACCGTCACGAAGAAGATGGGCAGGAAGTGCTTGGTGGAGAAGTAGTCCGCGTAGGTGAAGGTACCCACGGTGCCGTCAGCGCCGGTCAGGCTCAGCACGGGAGCAGCCCAGCTGTCCCAGATGTTCATCAGGGGCATGCCGGTGACGAAGATGCCGATGAACACGCCGATGGCGGAGAACAGCAGGATACCGCCGAAGATGGGGTAGATCTTGCCGATGATGGCGTCGATGGGGAACACGGTGGCGATCAGGTAGTACAGGAAGATGACGCCGTAGATGATCCAGGTGGAGACGGAGGTAGCCTTGCCGTCAAAGCCGAACACCTGGGTGGCGGCGATGTCGCCGGGGGTGTAGATAAACACAGCGCCCACCAGCAGCAGCATCACGCAGACGAATACGTTGTAGAACTTATAGATACCCTTGGTGGAATAGCGGCGGATCATCTCGGGCATCTGCGTGCCGCCGTCGCGGAGGCAGATCATGCCGGAGAAGTAGTCGTGCATAGCACCGCCGATGATATTGCCAATGGGGATGGTCAGGAACGCGATGGGCCCGAACAGGATGCCCTGGATCGGCCCGATGATGGGGCCGGTGCCCGCGATGTTCAGCAGGTTGATCAGGCTGTTCTTCCAGCCGCGCATGGGGACATAGTCTACGCCGTCTTCCTTGGTATAAGCAGGCGTCTTGCGGTCGTCAGGCCCGAAGACCTTCTCACAGAAGCGACCGTAAAGAGCTGCGCCTCCGATCAGGATGACAAGACCGATGATGAATGTCGTCACAGAAACACACTCCTTTTGTAAAGAGATTTTCTCTTTTCCAGGACGTCCGGATCGCCCTAAAAAGCATGCTCCGATTATAGCACCAAGAAAATAAATTGCACGTTAATGTTATTGCCGCGTACATAAAAATGTCATAAATAAAATGTCGAAAACTATAAAGAACTGCCGTAATATGAAACTTGTGAAAATCTTTAACAATGAGGGATTTTTGCGCGTTTTCCTGTAACGAACCAAAACACAAAATTGGTAGGGAAAACAAACTTTATTTCAGGGCGGCAGCACCGAAGATGAGCGGCGCAAATGGGGGGGAGGAGAGGGTTGTCACAAGGAGGGAAACGTGCTATCATGACCACAACGAGAAAAGAGGAGGGCATTCCCATGGAGTACAATCTGCCGGTAAACGCCATGTCGATCAACGACGAGGTGGAGGGCTTTTACATATTGAAGAGCGCCAATCCAAAGGTGACGGCCAACGGAAAGCCGTTTCTGACGGGGGCGCTCAGCGACCGCACCGGCGTCATCGAGATGAAGGTGTGGGACTACGCCGGGCCGCTGACCGCCGCCGACGAGGGCAAGGTGGTCAAGGTGCGGGGCACGGTGGGTGAGTTCCGGGGCACGCCCCAGTTCACCGCCAGCCGGATACGGCTGGCGGCGGCGGACGATCCGGTGGACCCGGCGTCGTTGGTGCCCACCGCGCCCATCGACCGGGAGCAGGCCATGGCCGCGCTGGAGAAGTGGGTGACGTCCATCGAGGATGGGGACTACCGGGCGGTGGCGCAGGCCATGCTGAAGCGGCACGGGCAGGCGCTGGAGAGCATCCCGGCGGCCAAGAGCGTACACCACGCGTTTTTGGGCGGACTGCTGATGCACACGGGCAACATGATGCGCATCGCGGATTTTCTGGCGGGGATGTACGCGGATACCGTGGACCGCAGTTTGCTGCTGACGGGGGCGCTGCTCCATGACATGGCCAAGGAGCAGGAGTTCGCGTTCTCCCAGCTGGGGCTGGCCACGGACTACTCTGTGAAGGGCCAGCTGCTGGGCCATCTGGTCATGGGGGCGCAGGAGACGGCCCGGGTGGCGGAGGAGCTGGGCGTGCCGGAGGAGAAATCAGTGCTGCTGCAGCATCTGATCTTGTCCCATCACGGCGAGCCGGAGTTCGGCGCGGCGGTGCGGCCGCTGTGCGCCGAGGCGGAGCTGCTGAGCCTCATCGACGCGGTGGACAGCCGGATGGAGATCTACCGGGAAACGTATGACACCATGGAGGCGGAGACGTTCTCTCCCCGGATCTTCGCGCTGGAGAAAAAGGTGTTCAAGCACAGGTGAAGAAAAACGACCACAGGCTTTGCCATCGAAAACCCATCATATCGCCTTGTTTTTGTTGGTAATTCAATGATACCTGACGTCTTTTGGAGATCTGAAAGCGTCCGAAAACACCCGCGGAATTTGCCGTGGAACGGAGGCTGAAAACGCCAAAACCCGTATGAATGCTAAGAAAATCGCGCAACCCGCACGGTTGCGCGATTTTCTGCCTTTTCTAAAAATCTTGGGTCAGCCCATATCGGCGGACAGTGCCTTGTCGATTTGGGCTTGCAGCGCCTCCGCCTGATTCTTTTCCGTAATAGCACCCACGATGGGGTCACCCACGATGTTGCCGTTCCTGTCAACCACATAGGTGGTGGGATAGGCAAAGATATTGGTGGTGAACTTGCCGGCCTCTCCATCGGAAGCAAAATACACGTTCTGATAGGTCGCGCCCTTCTTGGCAAGCACATCCTTGGCCTCGGAAATGGCCGTCTCGTTGCCGTCCAGCGTGAAGGTGTTGACGCCGATGAGGGCGCCGCCCTTCTCCGCAAGCTCCTTGTTCAGCGCGTCCAGCTCGGCAAGCTCCCCTACGCAGGGGTTGCAGGTGGTAAACCAAAAATTCACAACGGTGACGGCGTTTTTGGCGAACAGCTCGCTGCTCTTCACCGTGTTACCGTCCAGATCCTTGCCCTCAAAGGCGGGAAACTTCTGCATACTGCCATCGTCAGGCGGCGTGGTCATATCGCTGCCCGCCGGGACGCTCGTATTGTCATCACTATCAGGCGTCTCTGACAGCCAGGGATACTTCGTCTCCAGCTCCGCCCGCTGGTTCTCAATATCCTTGATCTTGGTGGCCTCGCCGGTGAGCAGCGTCAGCTCCTCCTCGGTGAACTGATCCTTGGCATTCTCGATGGTCTTGAGCAGAAAATCGCCGTAGTTGCCGCCGTCCTCTATCATGGCCATGCCCTTATCGGCTGCCATAAAGACCTTTTCCCAAAGAGCTGTGTTTTCCGACAGAATGGCATTTTCCTGCGCCATCAGCTGCTCATACAGCGCTTTTGCCTCCTCGCCGCCATCATTGCCGTCTGTGTCCTCTGCGGGCTTTGTGCCACAGGCGACCATACCGGCGGCCAGCACCAGCGCCAGCAGCAGTGTGATGATTTTCTTTACGTTCATTTTGTTTCCTCCGTTTTTAATGTATTTGCAGGTTCTACAGGTTCTTTTTTGCCGTCTCCAAAGCCGTAGCGGAAACTGACGGCGTTGGTGGGACAGGCGCGGATGCACATCCCACAGCGGATGCACTCAGTATGGTTGGGCGTTTTTGTCACGTCCACATCCATTTTGCAGGCCTTGGCGCATTTTCCGCAGGAGACGCATTTGTTCCTATCCACCTTCATCTGGAACAGGGACACCCGGTTAAACAGCGCGTAAAACGCACCCAGCGGGCACAGCCACTTGCAGAAGGGCCGGTAAAATACGATACTCAGCACGATCACTGCCAGCAGGATGCTGAATTTCCAGGTAAACAGGCTGCCCAGCGCCGCCCGGATGCCGGAATTGGCAAGGGACAGTGGGATGGCCCCCTCCAGCACGCCCTGGGGGCAGAGATACTTACAGAAGAAGGGGTCACCCATGCCTACGTCGTTGACGAGAAACGCCGGCAGCAGGAAGACCATCACCAGCAGCACGGCGTACTTGAGGTACGTCAGGGGCTTGAGCTTTTTTGTTGAGAGTTTCTTCGTGGGGATCTTATGCAGCAGCTCCTGAAACCAGCCGAAGGGACACAGGAAGCCGCAGATGAAGCGCCCCAGCAGCACGCCCAGCAGAATGAGAAAGCCTGTGATATAATAGGAGAAGCTGAACTTGGAGGACCCCACCACCGCCTGAAACGCCCCGATGGGACAGGCGCCGGAGGCTGCCGGGCAGGAGTAGCAGTTCAGCCCCGGCACGCAGACGGTCTTGCCCGCGCCCTGATACAAGCCGCCCTTGAGAAAGTTCGGCAGGTGCAGGTTGGTCAATAAGGCCGCCCCTGCCTGTATCCAGACCCGAAAACGGGCCAAAAGATGGGACGCGCCCGAAGTATTCTTCTTATCCAATGCCCACACACTCCAGACATAATTTGATCGCTTTGCTCAGCACCGTGGCGGCCTCGCCCCGCCAGACACCGAAGCACAGCATGGCGGCTCCCGCCAGCAGCAGCGTGACCTGCGCTGCTGCCTTCTTCCTGTGACTCATTTTGATCACCCTTTCCTGTTTCTGTGGCCTATCATAGCGCAGGCGGGTTAAAATCTTTGTTAAGAACAGAAATTTAACACAAATCTTATCCGGCTCTGCTATAATAGGAGACAACCTGTTCATTAAGGAGGCGACTATGCACCTTTTAATTGTAGAGGACGAGCGCGCCCTGTGCGACACCGTCGCCCGCAGTTTGCGGCGGTCGGCCTACAGCGTGGATTGCTGCTACGACGGCGAGAAGGCGCTGGAGCTGCTGGAAACGGAGCGGTACGATCTGGTGCTGCTGGATCTGAACCTGCCGAAAAAGGACGGAATGACGGTGCTGCGCACCCTGCGGCAGACCGACAGAGAGACACCTGTGCTGATCCTCTCGGCTCGCGGCGAGGTGGAGGATAAGGTGACGGGTCTGGATGCCGGCGCCAATGACTATCTGGCAAAGCCCTTCCATCTGGCGGAGCTGGAGGCGCGCATCCGCAGCCTGACCCTGAGGCAGTTTACCCAGCAGGATGTGGTGCTGCGCTGCGGGCAGCTCACCTTTGATGCCCGTGCGCGGGCAGTTTCCGCCAACGGGCAGCCCCTGACACTGACCCGCAAGGAGACGGGGATCCTGGAATACCTGATGGCGCATCAGGGGCGGCCTGTGAGTCAGGAGGAGCTGATGGATCACGTCTGGGACAACAGCGTGGACAGCTTCAGCAACTCCATCCGCGTCCACATCTCTGCCCTGCGGAAGAAGCTGCGCACCGCGTTGGGCTACGACCCTATCCGCAACCGCATCGGCGAGGGCTATCTGATGGGAGGGGACGAAGAATGAAGCGGCTTTCCCTGCAGTGGCGCATCACACTGATGTCCGTCCTGCTCATCGGCATCACCTGCGTGGCCATGAATCTGCTGCTCTGCTCCTCCGGTGTGTACTATATGGACACCATTGCGGACAGCTTACAGGGCGGCGGCACGGTGATCCTGAATGAGGGCGGCGCGGCGAGCTTTGACCCGCAGCTCATCGCGCCCAGCGAGGAGCTGACCATCGTTGTCGATGGGGCGCAGGGACGCTTCCGCACCACCAACTGGTATATCACGGCTACAGTGACACTGCTCAGCGGCATTTTGGCCTATTTCGTCAGCGGGCGAGCCCTCAAGCCCCTGCACAGCTTTGCCTCTCAGGTAGAGAAGGTGCAGCTGAACAATCTGGCGGATATGAGGATCGATGAGGACGTGCTGCCGGAATTCCGGCAGCTCAGCCACTCCTTCAACCAGATGCTGGAGCGGTTGAACAACGCCTTTACCGCCCAGCGGCAGTTTACCGGCAATGCCGCCCACGAGCTGCGCACGCCGCTTGCGCTGATGCAGGCACAGCTGGAGCTGTTTTCCGCAGAGCACACCGATGTGCTGCCGGAGACAGCGGAGTTTCTCCTGCTTTTGCGGGAGCAGACGGAGAGGCTGACGCAGATGACCAAAACGCTGCTGGAAATGAGCAATTTGCAGCAGGTGGCGCGGAACGAGCAGATTCAGCTTATCCCAATGATTGAGGAGATCTTCACAGACCTCGCCCCGCTGGCAGAAAAGCGCGGTGTCACGCTAAAAGCGGAGGGCGACGGCGTTTTGACCGGCAGCGACGCGCTGATCTACCGGCTGCTCTTCAACCTGACGGAGAACGCCGTCAAATACAACCGACCCGGCGGCTCGGTGTGGGTCTGCGTCACACAGGAGACGGAAAAGCTCCTGATCCGCGTTTCCGACACCGGCTGCGGTATTCCGGAGGAGTATCAGCGGAGCATCTTCCAGCCCTTCTTCCGGGTGGATAAGTCCCGCAGCCGGGAGTACGGCGGCGTGGGGTTGGGACTTTCGCTGGTGTGGGAGATCGCCGATCTCCACGGCGGCTGCGTTTGGGTGGAGAAAAGCTCGGACAAGGGCACGACCATTGCGGTGGAGCTGCCGGCAGGGGCGGAAGCCGAGCCCTCCGGCGCGGATATACCATAATGGGCCTTGGCTGTTTCATGGCGGTCACGGGAATGGCTCTGCCGTGCCGCGCTTCTTATGGTATGTTCACCTTGTATCATAAAGCTGAAAACGATAGTCCTCCATTGATAGACAGATTCCCAAATAACTCTGTTGTAAAATATCAGAACGCTTTGAAAATATAGAAAAGGCGCCGTCTCGGGATCACTCCCAAGACGGCGCTTTTCTGTTGTGGATCAGAGCGAACACTGCACGGCGAAGCCGCCGCTGAAGAAATAGGTGTTCGTCCGAACCTTGTTTGGTGGAGCTGAGGGGAGTCGAACCCCTGTCCGAAAGCACTTCAACAGGACCTTCTCCGAGCGCAGTCAGGTTTCAGCATTCCCTCCCCGCGCAGACACCGGACAGACTGCGCGGTTCAGTAGAGTCATGATGCGTGGGCGGGGCAACTCTTACCCGCCGCACGGACGCCACATTAACGACGCCTTCCCCGGCCTGTGGCCTCTCCGGTTCAGACGGCTGCCTTTAGTTAGGCAGCGACAGCAATACGATTGTTGTCAGTTAATTTTTAAGTTGCCCGTTTTATGGCGGTCAGGCGCCGCCGCTCGCTTATCCTGCCTCTGCACCCCCGTCGAAACCGGTGCAGCCCCATGTATGAGACCCTTTTGGGAGGGCAATGCCCTCCCAAAAGGGACATTTACCTGTTATCTGTGAAACGGATCGGCCAGCTTCTCCGGCTCGGGGTACGTCTCGCCGTGGGTGTCCACGGTGACGGAGGCGATGACCTGATCCTTCTTGGGCTTGTTGGTCATCATGTTCCGGGGCTGGTTGGCGATGGCGTCCACCACCTCCATGCCGTCCATGACGCAGCCGAAGGCGGCATACTGACCGTCCAGATGGGGGGCGTCCTTGTGCATGATGAAGAACTGGCTGCCGGCGCTGTCCGGCGCCTGGGCGCGGGCCATGGACAGCACGCCCCGGGTGTGGCGCAGGTCGTTGTGGAAGCCGTTGGCCTCGAACTCGCCCTTGATGCAGTAGCCCGGACCGCCCATGCCGTTGCCGTCGGGGCAGCCGCCCTGGATCATAAAGCCGGGAATGACCCGGTGGAAGATCAGGCCGTTGTAGAAGCCGGCATTGGCCAGAGAGATGAAGTTATACACGCTCTGAGGCGCGATGTCGGGATACAGCTCGCAGGTGATCCTGCCGCCATCCTGCATTTCGATGGTCACGATGGGATTTGCCATATTTGCATCCTCGTTTCTTTATATTCTATGGTGGTACAGTCTCAGCGCAGGTTCTTCTCCCGCATGGCCCGGTCCATCTCCCGCTTGGCGTCCCGCTTGGCCACGGCGTCCCGCTTGTCGTAATTCTTCTTGCCCTTGCACAGGCCCAGCTCCACCTTGACGCGGGAGTTCTTGAAGTAGACGGACAGGGGGATGAGGGCGTAGCCGTCCTGCTTCTGCAGGTCGTGGAGCTTGCGTATCTCCCGCTTGTGGAGCAGCAGGCGCTTGGGCCGATCCGGGTCGCGGTTGAAGATATTGCCGTGGTCGTAGGGAGAGATGTGCAGGCTGTACGCGTAGATCTCGCCGTCCTTGGCCACGCAGTAGGAGTCCTTCAGGTTCAGCGTACCGGCGCGGATGGACTTGACCTCCGTGCCGAACAGCTCGATGCCGGCCTCATAGCGATCCTCCACGAAGTAGTCGTGGTACGCCTTGCGGTTCTGGGCCGCGATCTTGACGCCGGACTTCTCCATGGACGATCCCTCCTCTCCGGCGGTTTGGAAAATAGTATAGCACATTTTCCGGCGCTGTGCAAGGGGTAGGAACAGGCGGAAAACGCTGGTATTTTTGCACGGACCGTGGTATACTGCTGGAAAACGGCGAAGGGAGCGCATGACATGGACATGACCGAGAAGATGGTGGAGAGCCGGGAGGTATACAGGGGGCGCATCCTGCGGGTGCGGGAGGACAAGGTGCTGCTGCCCAACGGAAAGACCGGCACACGGGAGGTGGTGGAGCACCCCGGCGGTGTGGGCATTCTGGCGCTGGACGATGAGGACCGGGTGGCGCTGGTGCGGCAGTATCGGTATGCGTTCTCCCGGGTGCTGACGGAGATCCCGGCGGGGAAGCGGGAGAAGGGGGAAGAGCCCTTTGTCACCGCCCGGCGGGAGCTGAAGGAGGAGATCGGCGCGGAGGCGGACCAGTGGACAGACATGGGAGCGCTGATCGCGTCGCCGGGCTGCTACGGCGAGACGCTGTATCTATTTATGGCCCGGGGGCTGCGCTTCGGCGAGACACATCCGGACGAGGACGAGTTTCTGGACGTGACGTATCTGCCCTTTGACCGGGCGGTGGCGCAGTGCATGGACGGCACGCTGACCGACGCCAAGACGGTGGCGGCCATCCTGAAGGCGAAAATCCTGCTGGGGCGGTAAAAAAGCCTTGTGTTTCCGGCGGTTTTCCGCTACACTGTATACGTTGGGCGGCGCTGCCGCCGGGAGGGAGAAAACGGACTATGACGATGAATACCAAGAAGAATGTGGCCATGGTGCTGCTGGTGCTGTCCATGCTGCTGTGGGTGATGCGCAAGCTGAACGTGCTGTATGTGCCGGGGCTGTCCATGATCCTGCTGGCGGTGTCCATGATCATCGTGGGCATCATGATGTTCCAGCTCAAGCAGAAAAAGAAGCTGGCGGGCACGCTGATCGTGGCGTTTGGCCTGTTCTGCATCGTGGCGGCCATCATGGAGATACTCAGCGCTATGGGCAAGACCTTCTGAAAAAATAAGCGCAGCAGGGGAGAGGCTTTCGCCTCTCCCGTTTTTTCAAAAATTTTCCCGCCGCCGGCAGTTTTCGCCTTGACTTTTGCGGAGAAATCATGTATCATAGTTCGTGTTGTAAAGGCATATAACTTTACAGAAGGAGGAAGCACCGTGAAAAACCAGACCTATCGCATGACCATGCTCTTCGATTTTTACGGCGACATCCTTACCCAGCGGCAGCGGGAGCTGTTTGATCTGTATTACAATGAGGATCTGTCGCTGTCGGAGATCGCGGAAAACTGCGGCATCTCCCGGCAGGGCGTGCGGGACGTGATCGTGCGGGCAGAGGCTGCCATGACCGAGCTGGAGGACAAGACCGGCCTGGTGAAGCGCTTTTTGCAGATGCAGCAGCACGTGGACGCGGTCATCGCCGCTGCCAACGAGATCAAGACCGTGAACTACCGGCAGTACGAGAACCCCCGGTTGGAGGAGCTGGCGGACACTATTCTGACCAGCGCCGCCGCCCTGAAGGAGTAGACCCATGGCATTTGAGGGACTGAGTGATAAACTGAACGGCGTGTTCAAGCGCCTGCGCGGTAAGGGCCGGCTCACCGAGGCGGACGTCCGCGAGGGAATGCGGGAGGTGCGTCTGGCACTGCTGGAGGCCGACGTAAGCTACAAGGTCGTGAAGGACTTTGTGGCGGATGTGACGGAGAAGTGTATCGGCACGGACGTGCTGGACAGTCTGACCCCGGCCCAGCAGATCGTGAAAATCGTCAACCAGGAGCTGACGACCCTGATGGGCGGCTCCAACGCCAAGCTGACCACCGCCTCCAAAGGGCCGACCGTCGTGATGATGGTGGGCCTGCAGGGTGCGGGTAAGACCACCAACGGCGCGAAGCTGGCGGGCCTGATGCGGCGGCAGTTCGGACGACGCCCCCTGCTGGTGGCCTGCGACGTGTATCGGCCTGCGGCCATCAACCAATTACAGGTGGTGGGCAAGCAGCTGGACATCCCCGTGTTCGAGATGGGGCAGATCGACCCGGTGACCATCGCTACTGAGGCGGTGAAGTACGCCGCCGACCACGGACACGACATGGTGTTCCTGGACACGGCGGGCCGTCTGCACATCGACGAGGCGCTGATGGACGAGCTGAAGGCGGTGAAGGCCGCCGTCCGCCCCAACGAGATATTGCTGGTGGTGGACGCCATGACCGGCCAGGACGCGGTGAACGCGGCCAAGGCCTTTGACGACGCGCTGGGCATCGATGGCGTGCTGCTGACCAAGCTGGACGGTGACGCCCGCGGCGGCGCGGCCCTGTCCATCCGGGCCGTTACCGGCAAGCCCATCAAGTTCGTGGGCACGGGCGAGAAGCTGGACATGATCGAGCCGTTCCACCCGGACCGCATGGCGGGCCGTATCCTGGGCATGGGCGATATGCTCACGTTCATCGAGAAGGCCGAGCAGCAGTACGACGAGAAGCAGGCCAAGAAATTAGAGGAGAAGCTGCGGAAGAACCGGCTGACGCTGAGCGACTACCTCGACCAGCTGGAGCAGCTGCAGAATATGGGCGACCTGAGTCAGATCGCGGGGATGCTGCCCGGCGGCATGGCGAAGAATTTCGACCCGGATCAGATCGACGAAAAGCAGATGGCCCACAACAAGGCCATCATCCGGTCCATGACGCCCCAGGAGCGGGAGAACCCCCAGATCCTGAACGCCAGCCGCAAAAAGCGCATCGCCGCCGGCTGCGGCCTGGAGGTGGTGGATGTGAACCGGCTGCTGAAATCCTTTGAGATGCTCCAGCAGATGACCAAGGCCATGACCAAGGGCGGCGGTATGCGGGGCTTCGGCGGATTGATGAACGGCATGGGCGGCAAGGTGGCCCGGGGCGCGATGCACGGCTTCGGCCGAAAAAAGCGGCTGAAATAAACGACAGTGTGTAAGTGCAGAAGCATTTAACAGATATAAAAAATTACTTATTTTACATGGAGGAACACTACAATGGTCAAAATTCGTCTGAGAAGAATGGGTGCGAAGAAGGCTCCTTACTACCGCGTGGTCGTGGCGGACTCCCGCTATCCCCGCGATGGCCGCTTTATCGAGGAGATCGGCACGTATGATCCCTGCGTCTCCCCTGCCAAGATCAGCATCGATGCCGACCGCGCCCGTGAGTGGATCAAGACCGGCGCTCAGCCCACTGACACCGTTCGCGCTCTGCTGAAGAAGGTCGACGTACTGTAAGTCGAGGCAAAGCCAATGAAGGATTTGCTGCTGTATATCGCCCAGAACCTGGTGGAGCACCCGGAGCAGGTGACTGTGACCGAGGTGGAGAACGGCGATGAGCTGACGCTGCAGCTCCGCGTCGCCCCGGAGGACATGGGTAAGGTCATCGGCAGACAGGGACGCATCGCCAAGGAGATCCGCACTGTCGTTCGGTCCTACGCCCAGCGCACCGGCGCTAAGGTCTCGGTGGATATTGTTGACTGAGAACAGAAAAGAACCGCCCGAGGGCGGTTCTTTTTTGCTTAAATCGCTCCGCCGCCGAGCGCGGAGGAGGTGGCGGAGCAAAAAGGGGACAAATGGTCTACGCATAGCCTAATAGTAGCACGCATAGCCTATAAATGCAAGCGCTTTCGGGTATTCTTTAAGAAAAAGTATCCGGGAGGGGCGCTTATGACCACGGCAGAGGCGGTGCGCGACCGCATTTTACAGCTGTGCGAGCAGCGGAGCATGACCATTAACAAGCTGGCGACAGTCAGTGCGCTGCCGCCGTCCAGCGTGAAGAATATCCTGTACGGCAAGAGCCAAAATCCCAAGCTGCTGACCATCAAAATGCTGTGTGACGGGTTGGATATAACGCTGGGAGAGTTCTTCAGCGCGGAGGTGTTTGACGGGCTGGAGCAGGAGATCAAGTAAAAAAGAACCGCCTGCGGGCGGTTCTTTTTTGCTCTCTGATCATGTCTTCACGGGTTACTTTCTTTCCTTGACGAAAGAAAGTAACCAAAGAACGCCATTTAAGGAAAGGGGGATTTCGATTTCCCCCTCCGAACGCGCCTGCGCGTTCGGCTTGCGATTTTTGCAAAGCAAAAATCTGTTTTTTGATTGACCGCGAAAGAAACCCCTGATGGGTTTCTTTCACACTATCATCCTTTCCGACAGCTTTCGGCCTGTGTGCGGCCCTCCCTCTTTGGAAACACCCTCCGAAGGGAGGGGGCGATTATCAAATCGCGCCTTTGCCGCGAAGCGGCAAAGGTAGGTGGCGGCCAATGGCCAAAAGTGACCCGCGCCGGAGCGCGGAATGTCCTTTGCGCTGCTGAAAGAAAAGAGGCCGTCGGAGACAAAAGAGAACGGATTGCCACGCCAGTGTGAGCACTGGCTCGCAATGACAGGACAAGGGCAACGTGCGGGTGCGATAGGCGGAGATGCGGACGGTCAGGCGGTTCCCTTTGGCTTTTTCAGCGCCACGATGACACCGACGGTGATCAGCACCGCGCCGATGACGCTCATAACCGTGATCTGCTCGTTCAGCACCAGGTAGCCCACCGCCAGCGTGACGAAGGGGGAGGCGTACAGGTAGTTGTTGGTGATGACCACGCCCAGCCGCTTGAAGGCGATATTCCAAATGGCAAAGCACACCGCGTTGCCGAACACGCCCAGGAACAGCCAGCTCAGCAGGATGCGGGGGGTGGTGAACAGGGGCGTCAGGTCGGGCATACCGTCCGTCAGCAGCATCAGCGGCACGGCGGTGACGAAGGCCCACAGCATGACGCGGCGGGTGACAAGAAAGTTGTCGTACTGCTCGGTGTATTTCTTGATGAGGATGGAGTACACCGCCCACATCAGAGCCGCCGCCAGGGCGATCAGGTCGCCCAGGGGGTTCAGGTGGAAGGACAGCTGGCCGTTGAGCACCACCAGCACCACGCCGGCGATGGCGATGACCGCGCCGATGTAGACGAATTTGCCCAGCCGCTCGCCGCTGCGGGAGAAGAGCTGGGCCAGGATCACCGTCAGGATAGGGGAGAGGGCCACGATGATGCTGACGTTGGCGGCATAGGTGTAGGTCAGGGCGGTGTTTTGCAGGAAGAAGTAGAAGCTGCCGCCGGTGATGCCGATGAGGATGAACATCAGCTCGTCCTTCCAGGGGAGCTTCAGCGTTTTGGGACGCAGCACCCACAGCGTCAGATAGGCCAGACCCATCCGCAGGGGGATGATCTGCACGGCGGTATAGGCGGTGAGCAGCTCCTTGGTCAGGACGAAGCAGCTGCCCCAGACGAGAATGGTGAAAATGGCGTACACATGGCCCATGATCTTCTGTGAGGCGGACATGGCGGTTCTCTCCTTACGATGGCACAGATTTCTGCCCGTATCGGCGGACAGACCACAAAATCACATTATATACCGGCAAAAAGAAAAAATCTACCCCTGCCGGGAAGATTTCCGGAGGGGATGGACACGGCGGGGAGGGGAATTTTATGGGGGAAAGCGCGGTGTGGTTTAAAGTGCAAAAGCACGGGCGTTTTCGTATAAATATGCCTTTTGCCGGAGCTTTTTCTTCTGCGGCGCATTTCGCCAAATTGCACAAAAACGGAGCAAGAAGTTTTGTGGTTTTGCGAGGAAGAATTGGCTGAATTTCACTTGAGAATTCTACGGAATGGTGTTATCATCAATATTGGTAGCGTATGGGTCGTCTGCGATGAAGCACATCTCATACGACTGCGGAACAATTTATTAGGAGGAATTTAATATGAATGCTTATCTGGCCAGCGTTCTGGAGAGCGTAAAGACCAAGCATGGCAACGAGCCCGAGTTCGTGCAGACCGTTGAGGAAGTTCTGTCCTCTCTGGAGCCCGTCATCGAGAAGCATCCCGAGTACGAGAAGGTGGATCTGCTGGGCCGCATGGTCGAGCCTGAGCGTATGTTCACCTTCCGCGTTGTGTGGTGCGACGATAACGGTCAGTGGCACACCAACCGCGGCTGGCGCTGCCAGTTCAACGGCGCTATCGGCCCCTACAAGGGCGGCCTGCGCTTCCAAAAGAACGTGTATGAGGGCATCATCAAGTTCCTGGGCTTTGAGCAGACCTTCAAGAACAGCCTGACCGGCCTGCCCATCGGCGGCGCCAAGGGCGGTTCTGACTTTGATCCCGCCGGCAAGTCCGACGCTGAGGTCATGCGTTTCTGCCAGAGCTTTATGACCGCTCTGTATCGCTACATCGGGCCCGACATCGACGTTCCCGCCGGTGACATGGGCGTGGGTGGCCGCGAGATCGGCTATCTGTATGGCCAGTACCGCCGCCTGAAGGGCGTGTGGGAGAACGGCGTTCTGACCGGCAAGGGCCTGAGCTACGGCGGTTCTCTGATCCGTCCCGAGGCCACCGGCTACGGCGCTATGTACTATCTGCAGGAAGTGCTGAAGCACGAGAACGACACCATCGAGGGCAAGCGCATCGCTATCTCCGGCTACGGCAACGTGGGCTGGGGCATCATGAAGAAGGCCGCTCAGCTGGGCGCGAAGGTCACTTACTTCGCCGGTCCTGACGGTTACGTTCACGATCCCGACGGTGTTATCACCGACGAGAAGCTGAACTTCATCCTGGAGATGCGTGCTAAGGATCCTATGCACTGCAAGCCCTATGCCGACAAGTTCGGCTGCGAGTTCGTCGCCGGCGAGAAGTGCTGGGGCGTCAAGGATGTTGATGTGTATATGCCCGCCGCTATGCAGAACGACGTCAAGATGGAGTCCGCTGAGAAGATCGCTGCTTCCGGCGTGAAGTACTACATCGAGGTCGCCAATATGCCCACCACCAACGACGCTCTGAACTTCCTGCGTCAGCAGAAGGGCATCATCGTTGCTCCCTCCAAGGCTGTCAACGCCGGCGGCGTGGGCGTCTCCGCTCTGGAGATGGCGCAGAACTCCGAGCGTCTGGTTTGGACCGCTGAGGAAGTTGACCATCAGCTGCACAAGATGATGGAGAACATCCACAAGGTCTCCGCCGAGGCTGCTGCCGAGTACGGCCTGGGTTACGATCTGGTGGCTGGCGCAAACATCGCCGGCTTCAAGAAGGTCGCTGAGGCGATGATGGAGCAGGGCTGCTTCTAAGCCGAAATTCCCCTTAATCAAATAGAAAAGGACCGCCTGCGGGCGGTCCTTTTTCTAACCTCTAATCTGATCCTATTGACAAACCACCATATTTCCTGTACATTTTTATTAGACTGCAATACCGCAGCAACAAAACCACAAGGATAAGGAAGACAACAACATGAAAAAGAAAATTTTCGCAATGCTTTTTCCGTCGTACTAATGCTGTCTAACGCACCTGTGGTATTCGCTGCCAATGTAGATGGCGGCAGCGAGACCGGTAATACCGCACCTTTTTCAACTCAAGAACTTGAAGCGAGATGAAAGCCCAATTTCTCAATGTCGTTGATTTAGGTGAGGATGTCGCACCCGGCGCACAAGCTGCTTACTCTCAAGGCTATGAGATTTTGAGCGATGATGACCCATATAACAGAATTTATTTCCTGTTTTTAGATAGGAAATGCCGAGGGGTGCTGGTTGTTACGTACGCAAATGGTGAATTTGCCTCCAGCTTTACCCCTTCACGTTTACCCACTATTTCGGATGCGCTTTTATCCGGAGAACCATTTACGCTCCACACCTACGGTGAGTCTCTTATTTATTGCGGGGAAGACAGGGTTATTGGTCTGAATGGGCCTTTGTATGATGTCCAGTTGACCGCGAACGTTTCTGTTTCGTCATCATCGACAAATTTCACCTATGTTGCGTGGGGATATACTTATACAGTGTGGGATGAGGCACTTTACTAATGAGGAAAAACTTTTTTGCACAGATTTTTGTCATCGCGTTGATACTGTCTGTGGCTACACTGGTATCCTGCCGTCCGAAAAATGATCCGCCGCCTGAGGTGCAGATAAACGGCACATTGTATTTCTGCTTTACAGGCGCACAAAACGATCCGCCTGTCACGCCCGAAAAGGGGGATATTGTCGGCTATATTTCCTCGTGGGTGGACGGGATACCGTCTGTGGATGACCAGACAAACGTTATCCGATTGCTGGATCACCCTTACGCGAGGGTGGACGGGAACTACTACATTCTCTATTTCCGCCATGGTGAAGAGGAGTGGCTTCTCTGCACGGCTGCAGACAATTCTGAATGACAACAGGGAGTGGATATAGTCTATCTGTCGCTTTGCATAATATTTCAACCAAAGTATGACACAGACTGATGCACAAAAAAGGACCGCCCTCGGGCGGTCCTTTTTGTGCTGTTTAGGTGGCCACGTTGACCAGGCTGGTCTGGGGCAGCCTGCCCTGGCGGATGAAGCTGCAGAACCGGGGCAGCGCCGCCGGATCGCGGCCCATGTCGTCGTACTCTGTGCCGTCCGCCACGTAGGTGTAGAACACATCTAATGCACAATACAATAAACAGATGTGCCGGGTAATATAACGGACTGACAGTTTTTGTCAATATGCGGTTTTCCCGGATTGCAAAAAGAGGTGCGAAGCGCTATAATATTCAGGCTACTAATGATATGGGAGGGGTTCCCTTATGATACTGCTGTTGAAAAAAGAGACACCGGAGGCCGCCATCCGGCAGCTGCTGGCCCAGCTGGCCGCCCAAAACGTGAAGGGCGGCTGCGTGGCCGGGGAGGATGCCATTCTGCTGCCGCTGGTGGGGGAGACGTGGCGGCTCGACCCTGCGGTGCTGTCGGCGCTGCCCTATGTGAAGGAAGCCCGCCGGCTGACGCCGGCCTACC
>OHBE01001719.1_pt1 | contig 18066 bp, 20 predicted proteins | sample 1577231 | NCBI WGS metagenome assembly OHBE01 (sample SAMEA3541506, study PRJEB24748) | human gut metagenome | biome: human gut; feature: human-associated habitat; material: faeces | place: China | collected 2012 | reverse complement strand
CATTTTCTTAATGCTGGAGATTCGTCTATATTCACTTGATAAAAGTTAGAAAATGGACTTTTCCTTGCCTTTTGACGTAATTCCTCTTCTTCCTGCTTTTGTTGCTCCAGAAGTCTTTGCTGAGTATCAAAAGATACTTCATTTACATTTTTAGGGTTTGCTACTACTACTGACATATGTACCTCGCTTTCTCTTTTTATGTTAAATTAGATCAATACTCTTTTTACAAAGTATGAGTCATACTGTGACTATATTGTTCGCCTTTTTTGTCTATTGTATCGCCAAATATGACGTAAGTCAAGTTTTTTTTTGCGTTGCATATGCCGAGGACTCGCCATCAGCTATGGCGAATAACCTCGCCACAGTATGGCGAGTACCTAAAATTAAAAAAGCCTTGTAAATACTAGTAAAACTTCACTTTTTCCGTTTTTTTGCTCTTAATCTCAATATGAACGCACCGACCAGAGGGAGGTTCGTGCGTGAATGGGGGTTAGAGGGGGCACAAGCCCCCTAAGAATTGTTCGCCCCAAAGGGGCGATAAAAATAATTTACATCAAGTTTATTTTATCGCAATCGCTCGTTGGGGCAGGCGACCCTCTGCCCCATGGGTTCCCGTCGTCCTGCCCCTGCCGCCGTTGGCGGCAACACTACATACAAAAAAACGTAATCAAGGAAAAGGCTTATTATTTGCCGATACGTCAACGCGTTCTTGAAATTGTAAACTAATTAAAAGTTTACGAAAGGTATTGACAGTTGATGCTTTTATTGATATGCTGTAAACATATTAAATAGTTTACAATACGGAGGTAATTAACATGGCAAGAGAAACATTGGCAAGCTTGAGAGCTAAGAACGAAGAACTTGAAGCACAAAATAAGAAGTACTTTGATGCCTGGTTAAAGCTTGACCAGGAACGACAAAAGGAAGTAACAGAATCCGCACAGTATAAGGCTTTAAAAGTACATTACGAACTTGAGCAGAAAAACTCGAAGGCACTTGGAAGTATGTTAGCCGATGCCAGAAGCAAGAATAATAAATACTTGGACGAATTGAATACTTTAAAAAGAAAAATACAAGCAGATCCAGAAGATCAACAAACTGCTTACATGGAACTACAAACAGAATATGAAAAATTAAAAATGGAGTATGAAACACGCGCTATTTTGCGGCGCAAACGCTGCACGGCGTTGTCCACCGATTTGGGGGACCGGCCCACAGTTTCTGCGATCTCACGGCAGGTGAGACCGTCCAGATAATACCCTAAAATCTTTACCTCGAATTCGGACAGCAGCTTGCGCGCGTTTTCCAGCAGAGCGGCAGTTTTTTCGCAGTCGATGACCCAACCCTCGGGATCGACGTGGGCAAAGGAGAGATTCGCGTCAAAGAAAGAGGTATCCAAAGGAACGGCTTGGTTCAGAGGTGAATGCTTCCCGGAGGCGGCAGCACGCAGCACAGAATACAGCCGCCGACGAATGCAGGTCTCGGCAAAAGTGCACAGAGAGGCCTCGTGTCCTGGCTCGTACTCCCGTATTGCCTTGATAAGCCCGAACATTCCCTCCTGCAAAAGGTCCTCGCTATCCCCTCCCGCCAGAAAGTACGGACGGGCGCAGGAGCGCACCAAACGGTGGTAACGCCCTACTAGGATCTCCTCGGCGTCGCGGCTGCCCTGCTTTACCAGAGCGCACAGCGCCTCGTCGCTCAGCGTCTGCAGATGGTCATATTCAGCCCTTGTATCATTCACCATACGCTATTATACCTTTTTACAAAATAATTTGTCAAGTCAATCGTGTAACTTTGTCAAAAATAACTCAAATTTGACGGCTTTCTTGCGGAGAACAACCGAAAAATTCCACCGAACCGTCTCTGCGCACTACAATTCCAGCTGCTGCTGGCCCGTAAACGCAATGTGCAGATGTGCATAGGCCTTCTGCGTGACGCAGCGCCCTCGGGGCGTTCGGGTCAAAAAGCCGATCTGCATCAGGTATGGCTCATACACATCCTCCAGCGTCACCGACTCCTCGCCGATGGTGGCCGCCAGCGTGTCCAGACCTACCGGGCCGCCGCCATAGTTTTCAATAATGGCCTGCAGCATCCGTCGATCTACGTTGTCCAGACCCAGATAGTCTACCTCCAGCGCCAGCAGCGCCTTGTCCGCTACGGACTTGGTGATAACGCCGTCGGCCATCACCTGGGCGAAGTCCCGTACCCGCCGCAGCATCCGGTTGGCGATACGGGGCGTGCCCCGGGACCGCCGTGCGATCTCCATAGCGCCCTCTGGTTCAATGGACACGTTCAGGATGCCGGCGCTGCGCGTCACGATTTTTGCCAGCTCCTCAGGCGTGTAGAGCTCCAGCCGCAGCGTCACGCCAAAGCGGTCCCGTAGCGGTGCAGACAGCGACCCTGCCCGTGTTGTGGCGCCGATCAGGGTGAATTTCGGCAGATCCAGCCGGATAGAGTTGGCAGAAGGCCCCTTGCCGATGATGATATCGATGGCGTAGTCCTCCATGGCCGGGTACAGGATCTCCTCCACCGCCCGGTTCAGGCGGTGTATCTCATCCACAAACAGAATGTCATTTTCGCTCAGGTTGGTCAGCAGCGCCGCCAGATCACCGGGCTTCTCGATGGCCGGGCCGGAGGTGATGCGGATGTTGACGCCCATCTCCTGAGCGATAATGCCCGCCAGTGTGGTCTTGCCCAGTCCCGGAGGGCCGTGGAGCAGCACGTGATCCAGCGCCTCCGTGCGCCGCCGTGCGGCCTCGATAAAGATGGACAGGTTCTGCTTGGCTTTCTCCTGTCCGATATACTCTTTCAGCGTCTTGGGGCGCAGCGACGTCTCTCCTGTGTCTTCGCTGAGAAGTGTCTTGGACACGATGGGTTCTTCGTACAGCTCTGCTCCGAAATCAATGCTCATGTACGCCACTCCCCTACTTCATCATTTTCTTCAGCGCCTGCCGGATAATATCCTCCAGTGACAGCGCATCCATGTCGATACCCTTCAGCGCGGCGGCGATCTCCGCGCTGCCGTAGCCCAGCACCGCCAGAGCTGCCGTGGCCTCGCTCTTTTTACTGTGAGGCAGACCGCCGATTGTCACGGGAACGCTGCCCTTGCCGGAGACAACGGCTTCCTCAGCAGCCAGCTTGTCCTTCAGCTCCAGGATCACCCGCTGGGCGATCTTTTTGCCGATGCCGTTGGCTGCGGTCAGGGCTTTCTCGTCACCGGCGACCACCGCCAGCGCCAGCTGCTGGGGCGTGACGGCGGACAGAATGGCCAGCGCGGCCCGAGGACCGACACCGGACACGGAGATCAGGAGCTTGAAGCTCCGCAGCTCGCTCTGATCCGCAAAGCCGAACAGCTCCATCGCGTCCTCGCGGACGTTGAGATATGTATACAGCTTGGCGGGCGTTCCCTTTTTCAGCCGGGACAGCGTATAGTTGGTGGTGGCGCAGGCATAGCCCACGCCACCGCAGTCAATGACCGCCAGACCCGGCTCGATGTCCGCCACCGGGCCGCTTACATAGTAAAACATATCACACGGTCTCCTTCACGTTGGGGTCTTTTCGCCGCAGCAGGCTGGTGGCGCTGCGGGCGTGGCAGATGGCGATAGCCAGCGCATCCGCTGCGTCATCCGGCTTCGGAACGGCCTTCAGCTTCAGCAGTCGCCTGGTCATATCCATGACCTGCCGCTTCTCCGCCAGACCATAGCCCACCACCGCCTGCTTCACCTGCATGGGCGTATACTCAAAAATGGGTATGCCCAGCCGCTCCGCCGTGCACAGCACCACACCGCGCCCATGGGCCACGGCAATACCGGTGGTGATGTTCTTGCTGAAGAACAGCTCCTCTATAGCGATCTCATCGGGCTGAAGCTGCCGGATCAGCGCGCGCATATCATCCTCGATCTGCACCAGCCGCGTGGCCAGCGGCAGCCCTGCCTCGGTGGTAACAGCACCATATTGCAGCATCCGCATATTTCCGCGGTCTGACTCGATCACCCCGAAGCCTACGATGGCGATGCCCGGATCGATGCCCAAAATACGCATAGACGCTCCTCCACCCCATACTTTGATCGTATTATACCAAACCTGCGCCAAAATAGCAACAAGAAACCGCCCGGACAAAGGCCGGACAAAGGCCGCCTGACACAAGAAAACACACGGTTTTGCCTGTGTCAGACGGCCTAATCGGGCGGTGTGTATGCTCAGGCGCGGGGATGGGCCTTGTTGTAGACATCCTTCAGCTGTTTTTTGACGACGTGGGTATAGATCTGGGTGGAGCTGATGTCGGCGTGCCCCAGCATCTCCTGGATGGACCGCAGGTCTGCACCGTTCTCCAACAGGTGTACGGCGAAGGAGTGCCGCAGCGTGTGAGGTGTGATGTCCTTGTCAATTTCCGCCTTTTCCTGATAGTATTTGATGATTTTCCAAAAGCCCTGGCGACTCATACGCTCACCGTTCATGTTCACGAACAGCGCGTGCTCCTCCTCGTCGGCGATGATGCGGGGACGGATGTTCCGGACATAGTCCTCCAGCGCCTTTACGGCGGTATGGTACAGCGGCACGATGCGCTCCTTGCCGCGGCTGGTGCAGCGGATAAAACCGGCGGACAGGTTCACATCCTCTACGTTCAGCCCGATCAGCTCGCTGACACGGATGCCGGTGGCATACAGGAGCTCCAGCATGGCATGATCGCGGAAGCCCTTTTCGTCCACGCACTTGGGCTGCTCAAGGAACAGCTCCACCTCCCGGTTCGTCAGGATCTCCGGGTATTTGCGCTCTACCTTCATGGCGGCCACGGACTTGGCGGGGTTGGCCTTGATCGCGCCGGATTGCAGCAGGTAGGCGTAAAAGGACTTGATGGAGGCGGTGGATCGGGTGACGGTGGCGGGACTCTTGCCTATTTGCGTCATGTGGAGCAGATACTCGTTGATGGCTTCCTTTTTCACCTTCCGCAGATCCGTGATGCCGCTGCCCAAAAGCCACGTGCGGAACTGGTTCAAATCGCGTATGTAGGAGCTGAGGGTATTGGCGGACGCATGCTTTTCCTGGGCCAGATAGGCCTGATACGCCGCAATATAGTCTGCCATATAGCTCACTCCTCTCTACCTGATCTTCTTATGCTATGCGCGGCAGCAGCAGCGCAAACAGCTTCGGTACAAGGGCACACTCGGCCACCGTACCGGTCAGCAGTACAAACAAACACAACAGCAGACGCCGCCGGTCTCTATGCTCCGGCTTCTGCTTTTCCGCGCGGCACCAGGCGGACTGAAAGCTGTCCGACGCCGTGACCAAAAGACACGGCAGCACGAACAGACACCGTAGGCCCAGCGCCGCCAGCGCCAGCGTTACCCCGCCGCGCCCCAAAGAGGCGGCAAAGCAGTGTACGCTGAAAGACAAAAAGAACCCCTGCGCCGTACACAGTAGCGGCAGCAGCATAACGCCCCAGGCTGTAAAGCCTAACAGAAACGCCGCCGCAGGGTAGCGCAGGTAAGCCCATACCACACTGATGATGTCCGCCGGCTGCTGTGCTGTCAGCGCCGCATAATCGCTGAAATAACTGCCCAACGCAAACAGGTCGTCCGACTTCACGGTGCGCCGCGCCAAAAAACCGGCCAAAATGCCGGCAGCAAAAAATAGACACAAAAGCCATGCTCGCGTCTGGGGCGGCTTGGTCAGACGCGTCCGGCGATGTTGCAGCTTCATCGGCTCACCTCACCACAGCCTATGAGTCAAGCTGTCGGAATAGAAGCGCCGAACACACTTATAAATATATGGCAAAATCACCAAATTCGCAAGCCTTATTTCGTAAAAGCAGTTTTTTTGTAAATTATGTCAAAATATTATGTAAACACTATTATGTAAACCTTATAAACCGATCGGTATTGCCAGCACCGGCACATTGACGAAACGGCGATATGTGGGAAATAGCGGCCACGACGAGCACCACATATAGAAAAAAGCGCCGGAGCGCATCTTACTAATACAGTGCGCTCCAGCGTCAAGTTATTTTCCGGTGAAAAATGCAATTTCGTTATTTTAACTATGCTTTGCTTTATGTCACCGCCCGTTTCCGCCGTTTGTCGACCACACGGCGCTTCCCCCTCGGCACGGTTTTTCTCCTGCGTTTCCCCTGCCCCATGATCCCGGCCAGCGTCCCTCCGCCCCAAACAGCGGCTGTGAGCCACAATCCGTTTTGGCCGAAGGACACCTGTGCATCGCCGCCCAGCACTGTGAGCCACATCGCCCCGTAGACGCAGGCGGACACCGCCAGCGCCCGGGGCAGCGTTCCGCCCTCACCGCCCCTGACGGCAATGCGCCCGCCGAAAAAGCAGGCTGCTGCCGCACTGATGTACGCTGCCGCAGGTATGGCGCTTTCCGGTATGACGCCCCGCAACAGCAGCAGCGACGCGACACCCAGCAGCAACAACAGCACCGCGGCCGCCGCAGCCATGCCCAACCACGTTCCCTTTCCCGCCAATTCCTTCCAAGACATAAAAAGACCTCCCCTGTCGGCTGTACCACAACCTATGCAGGGAAGGTCTTATTTTATGCAGAAATCACTCGGCGTCAGTGCTGTCGGTCTCCTCGGAGGCCTTCTCCTCCACAGCGGGAGCTTCCTGGGCCTTGTCCGCCTTCTTGTCCTTCTTGGTGGGGCGCTGCTGGGCGGCAGCCTGCTCGTCCAGCGTACCGACCTGGCCGATAGCGGACTTCAGGAACTCCACGCGGACGCGATCCTCGCTGGTCTCGATGACCACGGTGCGGTCGGTGATGGCCACGACACGGCCATACACACCTCCAATGGTGGTCAGCCAATCGCCCTTCTTCAGGGAGTTACGCATCTCCTCGGCCTGCTTTTTCCGCTTGTTCTCAGGGCGGATCATCAGGAAGTAGAAGATGGCGATCATCAGGACGATCATCAATACGGTAGAACCCATACCGCCGGTGGCGGCGGTGGAGTTGGCAGCAGTTGCGTAAGCGATCTGGATCATGGAACGTTACTCCTTTATAATCAAATTAGCCCTATTATACATAGTTCTTCACCGTTTGGCAAGAGGTTTCACGCCTTCTCCGCCAGTTTTTTACTGTAAACGGCCCGGAACTCATCGAATGTATTGTTATCCAGGCTGTCGCGGATGCGCTGGGTCAGCTTGTTGTAGAAGTACAGGTTGTGCATCACCGCCAGCCGCATCCCCAGCATCTCCTCCGCCGTAAACAGATGGCGCAGGTAGGCGCGGCTGAAGCTCCGACACACGGGGCAGTCGCACTCCGGGTCGATAGGGCCGCCGTCCAGCTTGTATCGGGCGTTCTTGATGTTCAGCGTCCCGCTCCAGGTGAACAGCTTTCCGTGGCGGGCGTTCCGGGCGGGCATGACACAGTCAAAGAAGTCCACGCCCCGGGCCACCCCCTCGATGATGTTGCTGGGCGTGCCCACACCCATGAGATACCGGGGCTTGTCCGCCGGCATATAAGGCTCCACCGCGTCGATGATGTCGTACATCACCTCCGTCGGCTCGCCCACCGCCAGCCCGCCGATGGCGTAGCCGTCGCAGTCCAGCTTGGCGATCTGCTGCATATGCCATATCCGCAGATCCCGGTATGTCGCGCCCTGGTTGATGCCGAACAGCATCTGCCCCGGGTTCACCGTGTCCGGCAGTGCGTTGAGCCGGTCGTGCTCCTGCTTGCACCGCTCCAGCCAGCGCAGCGTCCGCTCGCAGCTGGCTTTTGCGTAGTCGTAGGGCGCAGGGTTCTCCACACACTCGTCAAAGGCCATGGCGATGTCGCTGCCCAGATTGGACTGGATGCGCATACTCTCCTCCGGACCCATAAAGATGCGGTGGCCGTCCAGATGGCTGGCGAAGGTAACGCCCTCCTCGCTGATCTTCCGCAGTCCGGCTAAGGAGAACACCTGGAAGCCGCCGGAATCCGTCAGGATCGGGCCGTCCCAGCGCATGAACCTGTGCAGACCGCCCATGGCCCGCACCACATCGTCGCCTGGCCGCAGGTGCAGGTGATAGGTGTTGGACAGCTCTATCTGCGTACCCAGCTCGTTTTTCAGGTCAAGGGCGCTGACGCCGCCCTTGATGGCGGCCTGTGTGCCCACGTTCATGAAAACGGGAGTCTGTACCTCGCCGCCGTGGGCGCAGGTGAACACACCGCGCCGGGCGCGGCCCTGCTTTTTAATGACTTTGAACATTTGCTTCCTCCCGTCAATGGATAAACATGGCATCACCGAAGGAGAAGAAGCGGTAGCGCTCCTTTACAGCCTCCTCGTAGGCCGCCAGAATATGCTCCCGGCCCGCCAGCGCCGATACCAGCATGATAAGCGTGGACTCCGGCAGGTGGAAGTTGGTGATGAGCGCGTCCATCACCTTGAACCGATAGCCGGGGTAAATGAAGATATTCGTCCAGCCGCCGGCAGCGGTCATCGTGCCGTCCTCCCCGGCCCAGCTTTCGATGGTGCGGCAGCTGGTCGTGCCCACGCAGATGACCCGCCCGCCGTTTTTCTTCGTCTCATTGATGAGATCTGCCGTCTCCTGTGGTATCACGCAGTATTCGCTGTGCATATCGTGGTCGGTGATCTCCTCCTCCTTCACGGGGCGGAACGTGCCAAGCCCCACATGAAGTGTAACATATCCAACCTTTACACCTATTGCCTGTACTTGCTCCAGCAGCTCCGGTGTAAAGTGCAGCCCCGCCGTAGGTGCAGCCGCCGAGCCGTTGACCTTGGAGTACACCGTCTGATACCGCTCGCTGTCCTGCAGCTCCTCCTTGATGTACGGCGGCAGGGGCATTTTGCCAAGCCGCTCCAGTACCTCCAGGAAGATGCCCTGGTACTCAAACCGCACCAGCCGGTTGCCGTCGGGCAGCTCATCCACGATCTCCGCCGTCAGCTCGCCGTCGCCGAAGGATACCCGCGCGCCCTTCCGCAGCTTCTTGCCGGGCCGCACCAGGCATTCCCACACGTTATCGCCTTTGTCGATGAGCAGCAGGATCTCGCACGCACCGCCGCCGGGCACACGGTGGCCCAGCAGCCGGGCCGGCAGCACACGGGAGTTGTTCAGGATCAGGCAGTCGCCGGGGTGCAGATACTCCGGCAGGTCGTAGAAATGCCGGTGCTCCGTCTCACCTGTGGTCTTGTCCAGCACCAGCAGTCTCGATCCGTCCCGCCGCTCCAGCGGTGTTTGGGCGATGAGCTCCGGCGGCAGCTCGAAATAGAAATCATGGGTCTTCATACTCTATCACTCATTTTCTCAGAATTTGCACACTGCGGCATATTATAGTATACTTCCCGCCGTTATGCAACGGTTTTCCCGGGAAAAACCTTTATAGGCGGAGAAAAGCCGCGGCTCTGCCGCGGCTTTTCCCAAAGATGGAGATTACATATGATGGTAACATCATATACGGAAGTAATGCGGCACTTACACCAAAACGGCCCGGTGGAACACCTTCTTGCCCTTCTTGATGATCACACCCTCGCCGGTAAACTGCTCGCAGCCGAAGGTCGTCTCGATAGCGTCCACCTTAGCGTCGTTGACGGTGACGCCGCCCTGCTGCACCAGCCGGCGGGCCTCGCCCTTGGAGGCGGCCAGACCGCACTTCACCAGCAGCGTCAGTACGTCGATCGCGCCGCCGCCGAAATCGTCGTTGGTCAGCTCGGTGGTGGGCATATGCTCCGTGTCGCCATCACCGGCAAACAGCACACGGGACGCGGCCTTGGCCTTCTCGGCCTCCTCCTCGCCGTGGACCAGCTTCGTCAGCTCATAGGCCAGGATCTCCTTGGCCTCGTTGAGCTGAGAGCCTTCCCACTTGTCCATTTTGTCGATCTCCTCCAGCGGCAGGAATGTCAGCATACGGATGCACTTCAGCACGTCGGCATCGCCCACGTTGCGCCAGTACTGGAAGAACTCGAAGGGACTGGTCTTGTTGGGATCCAGCCACACGGCGCCCTTGGCGGTCTTGCCCATCTTGTTGCCCTCGGAGTTCAGCAGCAGGGTGATGGTCATGGCGTGGGCATCCTTGCCCAGCTTCTTACGGATCAGCTCCGTACCGCCCAGCATATTGCTCCACTGGTCATTGCCGCCGAACTGCATATTGCAGCCGTAATGCTGGAACATGTAGTAGAAATCATAGCTCTGCATGATCATGTAGTTGAATTCCAGGAAGCTCAGGCCCTTCTCCATACGCTGCTTGTAGCACTCGGCACGGAGCATATTGTTGACGCTGAAGCAGCCGCCCACCTCGCGCAGCAGCTCAATATAGTTCAGGGGCTTCAGCCACTCGGAGTTGTACAGCATCAGCGCCTTGCCATCGGAAAAGTCGATAAACTTCTCCATCTGACGCTTGAAGCACTCCGCATTGTACTTGATGGTCTCCTCGGTGAGCATCTGGCGCATATCGGTACGACCGGAGGGGTCGCCGATCAGGGTCGTGCCGTCGCCGATCAGGGCGATGGGCTTGTTGCCCGCCATCTGCAGACGCTTCATCAGACACAGCGCCATAAAGTGACCTACGTGCAGAGAGTCTGCCGTGCAGTCAAAGCCGATGTAGAACGTGGCCTTGCCGTTGTTGACCATCTCTCGGATCTCTTCCTCGTTGGTGACCTGTGCGATCAGTCCGCGGGCCACCAGTTCCTCATAAATACCCATAGCTTTTATTTCCTTTCTTATATTCTTATCAGTTGTATTTGTCAGGGAAAAAACAAACGCCCCCTGTCCCTGGACAGAGGGCGATATAAACAATCGCGGTACCACCTCATCTTCGCCGTGTCCTCACGAATACGGCCTCATCGGGTGCAGTCACACCCTATCGCTGTAACGGGCGAACCCGACACAACCCTACTGATCCATTCAGAAGTTCGGGAGGCTGCTCCAGGATGTATTCACACGGTCCGCCCTCTCCTCCTTACACCACCCGGAGGCTCTCTTGGCAGGCGCAGAAGCGTGCTACTTCTTCCCTTCATCGCTGTTGCGGTATCAAGTTGATGCTATTGTAGCAGATTTTCCCCGTTTGTCAACCTTTATTTTTCACGTTAAGAAAAAATATTTCATAGTCCCTGCCGGAACGCCTCCGCCTGGGCCAGCAGCTCCTCCGCACCGTCCAGCATAGTCTGAGACACGTGGCTGCCGCCTGTGAGCCGCGCCAGCTCCTGCCGCCGCTGCTCCCGGTCCAGCCGCCGCACCTCTGTATAGGTACGTCCGTCCCGCTCCCCCTTTTCCACGGAGAAATGGGTGTCGGCCATGGCGGCCAGCTGGGGCAGATGTGTCACGCACAGCACCTGCTTGCTTCGGCTGATTCGGGCCATCTTCTCCGCCACCTTTTGGGCGGCACGGCCGCTGACGCCGGTGTCTACCTCGTCGAACACCAGGGTAGACACCTTGTCCTGCTCGGAAAGCACATTTTTCATGGCCAGCATGATACGGGCCAGCTCGCCGCCGGACGCGATCTTGTGGATAGGCCGCAGCTCCTCACCCACGTTGGCGGACATGAGAAACCGCACCGTGTCCGCGCCGTCGCTGTCCAGCGGTTTTTCCGCAAAATCCACCGCAAAGCGGATCTTGCCCATGTCCAGCTGCCGCAGCTCCTCCAATATCTGCTCGCTCAGCCGCAGCGCCGCCGCCCTCCGCGCATCGGACAGAGCCTGCGCCGCCTGGCGGGCATCACGCTCCGCCGCCGTCAGCTCCCCGGCCAAGCGGGCCAGCGTATCGCCGGCATATTCGATCTGCTCCAGCTCCGCCTCGCAGCGCGCCTGATACGCCAGCATATCCTCCACCGTAGCGCCGTATTTCTTCTTCAGGCGATAAAGCTGGTCCAAACGGCCCTCCACCCGATCCAGCTCACCGGGCGAAACGTCCAGCTCGCTCCGCTTGTCCTCCACGCCGGCGGCGATGTCGTATGCCTCGCTGTAAAGCTCACCCAGCCGCTCATAGAGCTGGCCGAAGCCGTCGTCCAGATGCCGCACACCGCCCAGCGCGTCGTGTGCCTGCCGCAGCGCGCTCAACGCGCCGCCGCCGTTATCATCCCCGTTGAGGGCATAGTCCGCCTCCGCCGCCGCCGACAGAAACTTCTCCGCGTTACGCAGAAGCCCCCGGCGGCTGTTCAGCTCCTCCTCTTCGCCGGGCCGCAGCTTTGCCCGTCGCAGCTCCTCGATCTGATAGCGCAGCGTGTCCACGCGGCGCTCTTTCTCCGCCTCGTCCATCTCCAGCGACTGCATCTGCCGCCGTATAGCTGTAAAGTGTTTATACTTCTCATCATATGCGGCTAAAAGGCTTTCCGATTTTCCAAAGCTGTCCAAATACACCAGATGCTGCTCCTCATCCAACAGCGCCTGTCCGTCGTGCTGGCCGTGGATATTCAGCAGCCGTCCGCCCAATGCCTTCAGCTGGCTCACGGTGACCGGCCGTCCGTTGACCCGGCAGACGTTCTTTCCGTCGCTGTGTATCTCCCGCTGCAGCAGCAGTGTGCCATCCGCTTCCGGTGCGATACCCAGCTCCTCTGCCAAGGCGCTGTCTACGCCGGAAAACGTTGCGCCCACAAACGCCTTGTCCGCGCCGGTGCGGATCAGCTCCCGGCTGGTGCGCTGGCCCAGCACGGCGCTGAGTGCGTCGATGACGATGGACTTACCCGCGCCCGTCTCGCCGGTCAGCGCATTGAAGCCCCCCTCGAAAGAGATGTCTGCCTCCTGAATGATGGCAATATTCTCGATGTGCAGCAACTCCAGCATGCAAAGCCCTCCTCAGTGCAGCATCTGCCGCACCTGCTCACAAAAATCCACCGCGTGACTGCTGTCGTGGAACACCAGCAGCACCGTATCGTCGCCGGCCAGCGTCCCCACGATGTCCGTGCCCTCCATATTGTCCAATGCAACGGCCGCCGCGTTGGCCATACCGTTCAGCGTTTTCAGAACGGCCAGATTCTGTGCATTTTCCACCGTCAGCACGCACTCCCGGAAGATGGTACGCAGCTTCTCCTCGAAGTTCAGCCGCGTTTTCTGCTCCGACACGGCATAGCGGTAGTTCCCGCGTCCGTCCGGCACCTTCAGAAGGTGCAGCTGCTTGATGTCCCGGGACACGGTCGCCTGAGTGCAGGCGAACCCACGTTGGGCCAAAAGCTGCATCAGCTGCTCCTGGGTCTCCACCGTTTCCTCCTCGATGACCTGTAAGATCATGGACTGCCGGTCATTTTTCATGCTTCAGTACCTCCATGCCCATTTTTGAATCCAGTATTTCGCAGAAGCTCTTCTTGCTCAGCCGCACCAGCTTTGTGACGAACCTGGACTGCCGCACCCGCACCTTGTCGCCGTTTTTCAGAGAAAAGGCCTTGCCTCCGTCTACGGAGAGATACACAAACTTCCGGTTGGCATCCGCCGCCTCGATGGTGATGGTGTGGTCCGGCGACAGCACATAGCTGCTGGCCCGGGTGGAGTGGGGGCAGATGGGCGTCAGTAGCAGATTGCGGGCCGTAGGCTCGACGATAGGCCCGCCTGCGGCCAGGGAATAGCCGGTAGACCCGGTGGGTGTGGAGACGATCGCGCCGTCGCCGGTGATCTTCGTCAGCCGTCCCTCCTCCGTGGCCACGTCCAGCCGCACCACGCGGGCCACGCTGCCCTTGGAGATCACGCCGTCGTTCAGGGCGATGTTGTTGTAGACCGGCTTGCCGTCCCGCAGCACCGTCACATCCAGCATCATCCGTGACTCCACGCTGAAGGACCAGTCCTTCAGATCATGCAGCCGCTCCAGCTCGTTCTGCTCCAGCTCGGACATAAAGCCCAGGCTGCCCAGGTTGATGCCAAGCACCGGCACGCCGTGGAGCGCCACCGTCCGGGCCAGGTGCAGGATCGTGCCATCGCCGCCGAAGGCGATCAGCAAGTCGGCCCGTTTGATCTCCTGCTGCAGCTGCCGGATGGGCACGCCCAGCTGGTCGTCGTAGCCCTCCCTACTGAACGGCAGACACACCACCGTTTCAAAGCCGATGCCCTCCAAAATCTCCTTGGAGCGCTTGGCCACCTTCAATTCGCTGTCCCGATAGGGATTGGGGCATAAGATCACTCGCTTCATGCTTCCCCGTGCGCCTCCTTCAAATCGCTGTGCGAGGCGTCTACCAACGCCCTCAGATCGGGGATACAGTCCGCGCCCCCGTTCTTTTTCAAATAACCCAAATATTCGATGTTCCCCTCCGGGCCTCGGATAGGAGAATATGTAATACCAAGCACTGTAAAGTTATTTTCCTTTGCGTGAACAAGAAAACCTTCCAGCACCTCCAGATGCACCTTCGGGTCGCGGACGACCCCTTTCTTCCCCACCTTTTCCCGTCCTGCCTCGAATTGCGGCTTGATCAGACAGGCGATCTCGCCGTCCTCCCGCAGCAGTCCGTACAGTGCCGGGAAAATCAGCTTCAGGGAGATGAAGCTCACATCGATGGACGCAAAGGCCAGCTCCTCCGGGATCTCCTCACGGGTGAGGTAGCGGGCGTTGGTGCGCTCCAGACACACCACCCGCGGGTCGCTGCGCAGCCTCCAGTCCAGCTGTCCGTAGCCCACATCCACCGCGTAGACCCTGGCCGCGCCATTCTGCAGCATACAGTCCGTAAACCCGCCGGTGGACGCGCCGATGTCGGCGCAGATCTTGCCCTCCAGCGTGATGGGAAAAGCAGCCATGGCCTTCTCCAGCTTCAGGCCGCCCCGGCTCACATACCGCAGCGCATGGCCGCGCACCTCCACGGCGGCATCCTCCGCCACCGGCGTACCGGGCTTGTCTGAGCGCTGTCCGTCCACGAACACCAGCCCCGCCATGATGGTGGTCTGGGCCTTCTGCCGGCTCTCACACAGGCCGCGCTCCGTCAAAAGCACGTCCAGCCGTATTTTCTTACTCATGCAATACCTCCCTGACCGCCTGGGCGATGCCCTGGGCGTCCAGCCCCAGCGCCTGCCACAGCTCTGATACCGTCCCCTGGGACGGCAGCACGCTGCCTGCATTCCGCAGCAGCAGCTTCGCCTGTATACCGCGCTCCGCCAGCACCGCGGCCAGCCGCTCTCCGGCACAGCCGGTCCGGAGCTGATCCTCCGCCACAACGATATGCGACGCGCCTGCCAGGGCCGCGCAGATCGTCTCCGCGTCCAACGGCGCGACACGGTTCAGCTTCACCACCCGGAGGTCGATGCCTTCCCCCTTCAGCAGCTCCGCCGCCGCCAGCGCCTGCCCGGTCAGGATACCGTATGTCACGACAGCAGTCTTGCCACCGCCGAACACCGTTACGCTCCCGTCGCCGCAGTCGCCCTGATAGCCGCACTCCCCGCCCCGGGGATACCGCACGGCCACCGGCCCTTTTTCCTCCAGCACCGCCCGCCGCAGCATACGCCGCAGCTCCGCGAAGCTGGCCGGGGCATATACCGTCATCCCCGGTATCTGCGGCAGATAATCGATGCAGCCGTGGTGTGTTTCACCGTCCGCGCCCACCAGGCCGCAGCGATCCACGCCCAGCACCACGTGCAGTTTCTCCAGCGCCACGTCCTGCACCAGCATATCGTAGCCACGCTGCAGGAAGCTGTCATACACGGCGAACACCGGGGTCAGGCCCTGCTTGGCCATGCCGCCGGCCATCGCCACCGCGTGGCCCTCGGCAATGCCCACGTCGAAAAACCGCCGGGGGAACATACAGGCAAAGCCGGTCAGCCCCGTGCCTTCTCCCATGGCGGCGGTGATGGCGCACACGCGCTCATCCTCCCGGGCCAAAGATGTCAGTGTCTGGCCGAACACGGAGGAAAACGTCTCCCCCGCCGCTTTTTTCTCCCGCCCGGTCGCCGGGTCAAACGGCCCTACACCGTGAAACCGCTCCGGCTCGCGCTGCGCCGGCTCGTAGCCGCTGCCCTTCACCGTGTGAACGTGTACCAGCACGGGCCGTTTTTCCTCCCGTGCCGCCTGCAATACAGCGGTGAGCCGCGCCACATCGTGGCCGTCCACCGGCCCCATATAGGCAAACCCCATGTCCTCGAACATGGTGCTCACCGGCGGCAGCAGCGACTTCTTCAGCGCCGTCTTTACCTCGTGGCTCAGTCCGTACAGCGCGCTGCCGCCCGGCAGCCGCGACAGCGCCTCCCGATACCTTCTCTTGAACTCATAATACTCCGTCGTGGTACGCACCTTGGACAAATGCCGGGACAGCCCGCCCACATTGGCATCGATAGACATTCCGTTGTCATTCAGTACCACGATGAGCCGCTCACCGCTGCCGCCGGCATCGTTCAGCCCCTCAAAGCTGAGGCCGCCGCCCATCGCGCCATCGCCGATCACTGCCAGCACGTGATAGTCCCGCCCCAGCAGCGTCCGTGCCCGGGCCATGCCCAGCGCCACGGACACGGAGTCCGACGCATGACCCGCCATAAAGGCGTCGTGCTGGCTCTCATAGGGCTTGGGAAAGCCCGACAGTCCGCCAAACTGCCGCAGCGTGCCGAACAGCTCCCGCCGCCCGGTCAGCGCCTTGTGGACATAGCACTGGTGTCCCACGTCGAACACCAGCCGGTCACTGGCGGTGTCGAACACCCGATGGATGGCCACGGTCAGCTCCACCGCCCCTAAATTTGACGCCAAATGCCCGCCGGTGCGGGACACCTGCTCCACCAAAAACCGGCGCAGCTCGCCGCAAAGACGCTCCGTATCCGCATCTGACAGGTGCTTCACATCCGCCGGACTCTGTATGGTCTCCAAGATCAATTCCTTTTACCGTCCTTCGCTCCTCCGGCGGCGCAAAGGCATCCGCCGTTTCAAGTTTTTTCAAATTGCAATTATAGCACATTCCACACCCGTTTACAACTATTTACAAGTTTTTATACAGAATGAATATGCAGAATATCCTGCATAACCATGCCCGCCATGCTGCTTTGTTTCCGCTTTGTAACGATTTTTGCAGTACAGTCTGCTACTATTTTGTCAAGTACTTCAGAAAGGATCGTGGTATTGTGACCAGGCAGAAAAAGAAACGGCTCATTATCAGCTGCGCCATCGCTGCCGCTGTGGCCGCAGCGCTGCTGCTGTACCTGATGCCCCGCCGGGTAGACAGCGCGATGCATCTTCCCGCTGCATCCGAGGATGTGCAGTCCGTCAATCTTGTCAAATATATCAGTGTTTTTGCCCCGGAGCCTACCCTCCACAACTGGCAATACACGCTGGACAGGCAGACCGACACGGCGCTGATGGAGGAAGCGCTTCACTGGCTCTATTCCGCCCGTCTTCGCTGCCCGCTGCCATCGGACGGCAGCCTGAACAGCAGCGTCGCCGCGACCTATACGCTGTTCGTCTTTGCTGACGGCTGCGACACCGAGACCATTCTCCTTTCCGGCGATGGCTATGCCGTAGTGGGTAATATGCGCTACCGGGTGAGCCAAAAGGACATAGCCGGTTTGGTGCTGCTGTTTGACCACCTCTGCCTTTCGGAGGAATAATATCATCCGCTGCAAAGTGCCTGCCCGCCAACGCGGACAGGCACTTTTTCTGCGCCTACGTCATAGAATATGGCTGTAACGAACCCCATAAGGAGGTCAACTATATGAACGAACAGGATATTATGAACAAGCTGAAAAGTGATCCCCGTGCCCTGAAGTCCGTCATGCAGTCCCAGGACGGGCAGACGCTGCTGCGGATGCTGTCCGGCGGCGACAGCGCCGCGCTGGGCAGGGCGGCGCAGCAGGCCGCTTCAGGAGATATGTCCGCGCTGTCCGCCATGCTCTCACAGGTGCTGTCCAGTCCACAGGGAACGGCGCTGGTGCAGCGGCTGGAAAACAGGCTTCAGCAATAATACGACCACAAGGGAGGCGGCAGTGTGGATGACATCAACGAAAAACTGAATACGCTGCTGTCCGACCCCGACAGCATGGCCCGCATCATGCAGCTGGCCCAGCAGCTCTCCGGCGGCAGCGGCGGCCAGCAAACCGCCGCACCTTCGCCTCCGCCGCCAGCCGCGCCTCCGGCTGTGCCCAACATCGACCCGCAGCTCATCGCCCGGTTTCTGCCCCTCATACAGGAGTTTTCCCGGGACAACAGCCAGACTACCCAGCTTCTTTACGCCCTCCGTCCGTTT
>OHBE01001717.1_pt1 | contig 18082 bp, 16 predicted proteins | sample 1577231 | NCBI WGS metagenome assembly OHBE01 (sample SAMEA3541506, study PRJEB24748) | human gut metagenome | biome: human gut; feature: human-associated habitat; material: faeces | place: China | collected 2012 | reverse complement strand
GGAAGTAGAAATCTACTACCGCTTCATCGGCAAAATCGACTGACCTTTCTTTTTTACCCAACAATATCTTTAATTAAGGGAAACGGGGGATCGTTACCCTGATTTACTTACTACTAAAAAATTATCGCAGATTCTGGAAATGAGTCTTGACGACCTGTTATCTGGAAAAGAAATGGAAAAAGTAGTAGAACGTAACCCTGTTATTGAAAAGAAGAGCGTCAATAACATAATGATAGCTCTTTATGCGTTTGTGATAATTTCATTTTTTATCACTATTGTGGACATTATAATTAGATTCCCGTTGCAATCAGAGATGATTGATTATAATGATATTCAAGCGATTGTAATAAATGTATTGGCATTGCTTATTCAGATTGTTTCCTTTGCGTATGGTTTTGTTAATGCTATACGAGGAATGCTATCACCAAAAAGGATGGGTGCCGTCATTACTGCATTTTTTGCTGCGACCTGTATTACTGGAACTGGAAATATGGTAATTTATTCAAATGTTCAGATTGTTTTATGGTGGATTGTTTTAATTATCCCAAATATAGTTGGTGCTGTAGCAACATTCGCTTATTTTGTTTTGGGTAAGAAAAGTAAGATATATTCTATAATAATTTATTTGGTTGCGATTTGGGGAATGTTCCGCATCATTTATTCCAATTATAATCTTATAGTTCATGCAAACCAGTATCTGTCTATGAATAGCACGGTTAGACTTGTACTTGAGATAGCAATACATTGTCTAGTAATATATCAAACGTATGTATTATGGATTAAACGCCAAAATGCAACAGACATAAGTTAATAGAAGAGGGAAATATTCGTTTCCCCATTTTTTCAAAATCAATGGAGAATATGTCGATTTTGACCTGATGAATCTCGAACGGAACGAAACAGACGACAAAACGTAAAAGTCCCGGCAGAAACATTTATTGAAATATAGAAACAGCGGGATATTGACAAAAATATAGCTATCGACTATATTACATGCAAATGATAAAAATTATTGACAAAGGCGTTGGAACTAAGGGGGGTTCTGGCGCTTTTTTGATTCAATAGAAAAGAAGGTGTTTGTATGGTAAAATGCAGGGATATCTTACGAATGAAACTGGACGGAATGTGGCTGTTAGCCGGAGAAGGAGGGTTAGATCGTGTGGTGTCATGGTTTTAGAAGAAAAAATGAGACAAGACAGCACGATATGGTATTATATCTGATAGAGGAAATGCAAAACAAAGAATTGGTGATTGTATAGATATGGGAAGGAAGATCCAGATGAAAAAAGAACCTATCAGATTTACGGCAGCCGGAGATATTCTGATCACAAAAAAAATCCCAAGGGAAAATGACGGAATAGCAGAAATCAGCCGGTATATCAAACGTGGTGATATCAGAATGGCAAATTTAGAGACCACAGTCACAGATGGGACCTGCTTTGCTTCTGCATTTTCAGGAGGAACGTGGCTGACTGTGGATAAATCCTGTCTTTTGGATATCAAAAGATATGGATTTAATATGCTGGGATTAGCAAACAATCACAGTATGGATTATTCTTATGAAGGTCTGAATATGACCATTGACAATGTAAATAAAGCAGGATTTTTTTATGCGGGGAGTGGAAAAAATTTATATGAGGCAGCAAGACCTGCAATGATAGAGACAAAAAATGGAAGAGTTGGGGTAATCGATATCTGTTCAACATTTGAAAATGCTGCGAGAGCAGGGAGCCAGACCCCAAGAATCCCGGGACGACCGGGATTAAATGCGTTGCGGACTCATAATCTTTACAAGATCACAAAAGAACATGCGGCATATCTGGAAGAAATCAATAAAAATACAGGACTTAACAGTTTGAGAGAAAAACATCGTGCGCAGGGGTTTATACCGTCGCTTGCAGAGAATCGGATGGAATTTGGAACGATGGAATTTACTATTGTGGATAGCAATGAGCAGGAAGGACGATGGAGTTATTCTGATAAACGGGATGTGGAAAGAACATTAAATGGAATAAAAGAGGCATTGTATACCTGTGAGGCGGTGGTTATCATGATACATTCGCATGAGATAAAAGCCGATCAGGAATATGAAGCAGATTATTTTATGGAGGAATTTGCACATGTCTGTATTGATGCCGGTGCCTGTGCCGTGGTCGGAAGTGGAACACATCAGATGAAAGGAATTGAGTTTTATAAGGACTGTCCTATTTTTTACTGTCTTGGTAATTTTATATTTGAAAATGAGTTTGTGCGGGATCTTCCTGCTGATTATATGGAAAAATACGGGTTGCCGGAATCTGCATCCGGGGCAGAAGGAATTGCAAAAAGAAGTGCTAAGGCAAAGAAAACTCTGTATACGATACCGGAAGTTTATCAGACGGTTATTCCGTATTTTGAGATTATAGACGGAAAATGTGTAAAAACAGAACTTTTGCCGGTAAGCCTTGGATTTTATAAGGAAAGATACAAAAAGAATTTGCCGTATGTGGCAGATGAGATAGAAGCACTTGCAATATTAGAATATTTAAACCGGGCATGCAGACCATATGGGGTGGAATGGTGTTATAGTGGTGGTATAATGATACGGAGTAAATAGAGAAAGAAGGTAGATGTATTGGAGAGTATACAGCAGTATATCAAAGAACAGAAAACTTTATTAGAACAGACATTAAGGGAAATGGCACTGATAAAAGCACCGACGGGACATGAGAAAAAGAGAGCAGAATATTGCGTGGAATGGCTTCAGGCGCAGGGAATAGAAGAAGTACTGTCAGACGAATGCACAAATGTGATCGTGCCATGGAATATCCAATCTGGAAAGAATAACTGTATGTTTATGGCTCATTTAGATACCGTATTTTCGGAAGAAACAGAATTGATGATAAAGGAAAAAAAGGGGAAGTGGTGTTGTCCGGGAATTGGAGATGATACTGCAAATGCCGCAATATTATTGCTGCTGATCAAATATGTCCATGAAAAAGTGAAAAAAAGGTCCTGTGGTGTCTGGTTTGTATTTGATGTTGGGGAAGAAGGACTTGGAAATCTTGCAGGAAGCCGTAAACTGATGGAGTCCTATGGAAATCGTTTAAGGTGGGTAACCAGCTTTGATCTGTACACGCATCATATCTATACATCGAGTGTCGGTTCTTATCGTTATAGAATTGTAGTAAAGACGAAAGGAGGACATTCTTATCTTGATTTTGGCAATAAAAGTGCAGTTGCGGAAATGGCAGCACTGATTCATGAACTGTACGGTTATCAGCCTGTTGGCGCCGGGCATACTACATATAATGCCGGAGTCATTTCGGGAGGGACATCGGTAAATACGATTGCGCAGGAGTGCAATATGCTGTATGAAGCACGTTCGGATGAGGCAGAAGCCCTGGTGGAATGCGAGAACTATTTGTATGAAACATTAAAAAAACGTAAGACAGATGATGTTCAGATTGAATGTAAAAAGATAGGAGAACGTCCCTGCATGGGAGTGGTCGATACAGAAAAAATTATGCGGATAGCACAAAAGTGCAGCGATCTGATAGAAAAAGTTACCGGAAAACGACCTGCATTTGGGCAGGCGTCCACGGATTGTAATATACCGCTAGCTATGGGAATTCCGTCTCTGTGTATTGGACTCATAGAAGGAGCGGGTGCGCATACATTAGAAGAATGGATTAACCCGGAATCTTTAACAAAAGGATTTCAAATTGCAGTAGGCGTGTTTGAAACAGTTACAGAAGAGCATTGACGGTGCAGATAGGAGCAGAACAAATGAAGGATGAAATTTTTTTCAGAGATAAGTTAGAGGATGAATGGGAAGCAAACGAGGTGTATGCTATTTTATCAGAGTGTGATAAGGATTTTGAACCGCCGTTATCGGAGCGGGGAAGCACTGTTCAAAAGACATGGGAGAAAAAATCTGGTGACGGTGTCAGAAATTACTTTAATGAGGTGGCAAAACAGCATACACTTTTATTAAAAAGAGAGAAGAAAATCATAGCTTTTCTGTCATTTCGTTCGATGGAAGAATGTGAGGCTTTAAAAAATTACAGGGATATCTGTTATTTTACCACACTCTGCATCAGAAAAGAGTACAGAGGCCAGGGGCTGGCACTGGTATTATATCAGAAAGCGAAAGAATACGTGGAAGAAAGCAGCAGATATACGGTAATGGCACTTAGGACCTGGAGTACGAACAAAGCACAGCTGCACCTGATGGAAAAAATGGATTTTCACTGTGAAACACGTCTGAAAAATGACAGAGGTGAGGGAATTGATACCTTATATTTTGTGAAAGAAATTACAGGAAAGGGAATCCGTGCATATGGATATACGATAGGAAATGGCAAGTGTGGCATTTGCAATACGATCACGGATGTGCCTGGAGTAAAGGTTGGGCATTATACGGTGAGGAAGGGAAAAAACCAGACTGGTGTTACAGTGATCATACCATGTGATGGTTTTGTCTATGAAAGGAAGCCACTTGCAGCGGTTTATGCATTAAATGGTTTTGGGAAGACGCAGGGAACGGTTCAGATTGAAGAACTCGGTGTATTAGAGACGCCGATCGCACTGACGAATACACTAAATGTAGGAAAGGCAGCAGATGGGCTTGTCACATTTACGGAAAAGGAATGCAGGAAGAACGGTAAAGAGTTAGTAAGCGTTAATCCAGTAGTAGGAGAGACGAATGACTCTAGAATTAATCAGATCACAGAACGGGTAATAGAGGCAGAAGATGTACTTTTTGCAATCGAACACGCAGAAAAAAACTTTAAGCAGGGGGCAGTCGGTGCCGGAAGAGGAACAGTCTGTTTTGGATTAAAGGGTGGGATTGGTTCCGCATCAAGAATTTTAACGTTTGGCGGTAAAGAGTATACAATCGGTGTTTTGGTGCAGTCTAATTTTGGAAAAACGCAGGATCTTACCGTTGCCGGCGTACCGGTTGGCAGACAGATATGCACGAAAATGCAAAACAGTGCAAAAGAGGATAAGGGTTCCATCATGGTCATTGTGGGGACTGATCTGCCGCTTGGAGAGAGACAGTTAAAGAGAGTTTTAAAAAGAGCAGCAGTTGGGTTGATACGAACTGGTTCTTTTATGGGACATGGCAGTGGGGATGTATTTATTGGGTTTACCAATGCGAATGGGATACCGGATAAGAAAGAAGAGCAGTTTCATATGATGAAGTACTTCCCGGAAAATCAACTTGATAAGGTATTCCGGCTGGTGGCAGAGGCTGTGGAAGAATCTATTTTAAATTCATTGACATGTGCAAAAGCGATGCCAGGACGCGATGGTGAAATCTATCATAGTCTAAGTGAATTTTTGTAAAACAGAATAAATATCAGAAAATACAATGATATGGCGAAATACATAGGAAAAAATAGGTGAATTTACCTACGCAGCCGATTACACGATCGTCATTGTATGTATGCAACGAATGCCGCTTTGATAGGACGGCGAACTTGATGGGCAGAGCATGGCCCTTGCCTTTATACACCACGGGAAGGAGGACAGCCGAAAATGGAAACTGAAAAAGTATATGCCATTTGCAAAAATATATCCCATGCTGGTGGCAAAGGCAGTCCGCAAGGGGCGGACACAGGGATTGCTCACTCGAGACCGTTTCAAGTTTTGTGTAAACGTTAAAAACTGATATAAGATTTGTGAATAGTTACAAATGGGCAGAGCCGATTTTCCGGATTCTGCCCATATCTGCATTATACAGTAGTTTTTAGGCATGTCAATAAAACCTGCCTAAAATTGACTGTTTTACAGGTTCCGTCCTGCCAGACGTTCTTCAAAATAAATTTCAAGCTGGGAATGGATCTGTCCCCAGTCCTGCCTGTGACCGGTCCATTTTTTCGTGATATCCATGGTTGCCAAATACAGCATTTTCAAAAGGCTGTCATCCGACGGAAAAACCGTTTTGCTTTTAGTCACTTTCCGGAGCTGACGGTTGAAGCCTTCAATGGCATTTGTGGTGTAAATCAGGCATCTTACTGCCTCTGGATATTTGAAATAAGTGGACAGGGTTGCCCAGTTATCATTCCAGGATTTATAGATTTTCGGGTACTTGGAATCCCATTTATCTTTGAACAATTCTAACTCATTTAAAGCTGTTTCTTCCGTTGGAGCTGCATATACAAGCTTCAGATCAGCCATCAGTTTTTTGATGTCTTTGTATGAAACAAACTTTGTTGAATTACGGATTTGATGGATAATACACTGCTGGATTTCTGTTTTTGGGTAAACAGCCTCGATTGCCTGTGGAAATCCATTCAAACCATCAACGCATGCAATAAGGATATCCTCAACTCCCCGGTTTTTTAATCCATTCATGATAGAAATCCAGAACTTCGCACTTTCGTTTTCTCCAACATACATTCCAAAGACGTCCTTTTTTCCATTCATATCGATACCAAGAGCAATGTAAACCGCACGTTTTACAATACGTCCTTCACTGCGGACATGGTAGTGGATGGCATCCATAAATACTACGGCATACATGGAAAGTATTTTTTCCTCCATGTCCTGGGTTACTGTATTCTGATACTTTTTAATCAGCTGTGGTTCATAATCACCGTTACGCTCCCTTGGTATAGCTGCATCCATATCTCCATAACTGGTGTGCATGGTTTTGTTAGAATGTCCATTTCTACTGTTGTCTGTTTCTTTATTTCGGTGGTCATACTTGGAATATCCTAATTCCTCATCCAGTTCTTCATCCAAAGCACCTTCCAAAATGACAGACATCATGTCACGCATGATGCTGTTCACATCCGTACCATCTTTGATGCTGATATCATTATTTTTCAAATAATCACGCATCATTTCTCTCATTGCTGCTTTTTGTGGACTGTCTTTTCTTCTTGCCATAAAAATCATTATCACAAACGGGTGGTAATGATTTACGTGAATAGTGAGATGGCAGATTACACAAAAAAGGAAAAACTGCTTTGACGTTCAGAGAAAACTGTTTCGACTTTTATTCGACCAGATTAAATTAAGTTTAAAATGATATAGAAATTAATCATCTGCTAATTTTAGAAAAAGTATGCTGAAACGCCCGAAAAATAAGAAAAAATGACAAATCAGGAGAGAAAAAAAGAGGAACAGATAGAGGGAAAATGAGGTCGAATATTTTTGGTTGACATTTACGAAAAAAAGAGAAAGAATCTATACGACAAAGACAAAAGAAAAGGGAGAGAGGATATGAAACGGAAGAAAGTAATAACTGTTCTTTTGTGTATTACGCTGCTGGGAACAAGCGGTTTTACCGGATATCGAATCGGTAAGAACAATGGAAACAGTACATTACAGACAGGTAATACAGCAGTAGAAAGAACGGTGGAGTCACAGGGAGTGGCAGTTGTGAATCTGGATACCGGCATATCGGATGGTAATACACAAGTCTATTATGGGGAGCAGATCATAAATTTTCCAAATGATAATTTCATATATACCTCATTAGAAGATGCCAGAAATGGAATAGAAGAAGGGCGATACGGTGCTTATATTATAATTCCATCAGATTTTTCGGAAAATGTTGAAAGCTTAAATACAGTTCCGGCGGCATCGCAGTTACAGTATGCAGTCAGTGAAGATGTATCAGCGGATGCAAGAGAAGAACTTTTAGGTGATGTCCTTCAGTTTGGGGAACAACTGAACAGTCAGATGACATATATGTATCTATGTAACATAATGGATGAATTTCATGCGGCGCAGGATGAATCTGCAATGGTTATGAATAATGACATTACAGATAAAGAAGCAATACAGGGAATACAGGCATCTGATTTGGTAAGCATGGTTCCAGTTCCGGAATTAAAACAGCAGGAAGACACTACAATACCGTTAGATATTTCGGATTATACAGAGGAAAATGCGCAGTTGATTCAGGCAGTAGACAGTGCATATCGGGAAAATCTGTCAGATGCTTCTGCACAGTTAAGTGATTTGCGGACAGCAGGAAATGAACTGGTCAGTTCCTTAAAAGAAATATCAGAAGGCGTAGGAGAAATCAATTTACTTTCGGATGCAGACGGGCAACTTTTATATCGGGATGGAATTCGAAATCTGCAGGATACATTGCTTGCATATAACGGAGAAAAGACTGCTGAACAAAACAGCCGTCTTGCCCAGATTGCACAGATTCAAAATGTGACAGAACAACTGGATACGAATTTGCAGCAATGCATTGAAAACTATAATCAGAGAATTGAAGCAGCAGGAATACAGAACCTGAATTCCTATGGCAGAGAAATGAAGGCTCAGCTGCCGAAACTGCAATGGAAGGAAGCAGAGGCAGAAGATGGAACAGTAGCATATGAACTGACCTGCAGTCAGGTAGAAGGAATGGAAGAACCGCCGGTTATTACCATTGCACTGGAACAGAATGCAATTGAAGAAAATGTAAAGAACAAGAATTATATCGACAAAATATTAAAGGCATTTCTGCTGCCGGAAGATTCAGATGGCGGGGACGGAGAAGAGGATAAAACCGGAGAAGGAGAGAAAACAGAAGAAGACAAAAACGGAGAAGAGAAAACCGGAGAAGACAAAACAGAAGAAGGCAAAACAGAAGAAGGAGAGAAAAACGAACCGGAATCAGGCGAAGGCGAAGATACTGGAGAAGAACCGGAAGCAGCGGTTACGGTAGAAAAAATATTTGAGCAGTGTGATGCAGATACAGAAATCATGGAATTTCTGACAGAACAGGGGTATGCCTCTACAAAGGAATTTTTAAAGGCATATCTGGATGGAGAAGTGCCGGTTGCACAGACAGAGACGCAGCTAAAGGTAACGGGAGATGTGGATACATTGGGAGAATATCTTAAGGCATCACTGGAACAGATTACGACAGAAGATTATACATTACCGGCATTTGATGGAAGCTGGCAGACCGGGGATGGCAGCAGGATGGGATTTCGTGATTTGCTGAGAGACACCGGGCTTTTATGTGATGCGATGCAGACAGATGTGGCGGCACAGAAGAATGTTGATGTGGATGGCATTACGGGTCTGGTTCAGAGTGGTTGTATACAGCCATTGGCAGACCGCACAGATTTCGTGAAAAAGGAGATAGAAAATAGCCAGAAAGAAGAACAGGATGCAGTTAATTCTTATCAAAGAAGCGTAAATGGATTTCATCCAAGACAGGATACCACAGTGATGAATGACAGCGTGAGCAGCATGAGAGAAAATGCTGCACTTATGCAGCAGGAAATCAACACCAGCAATCAGTCTTATGTGGATTATGCAGATAAATTGTATCAGACTACTTCAGAAAATATATTGACATTGCAGCAGCACATGGAAGAAGCGAAAGAAACTTCCAATCAGGCAGTTACAGATGCATTGGCTTCGGCAAAGGAAGTGAAGAATACTACAAGCAGTCAGAATCAGACGGCATTGGCAGATTTTGCAGCAAAGCTTCCCTATACAAGAGTAGGAAGCATGGAATATACACAGGTATATGAATTTGTGGCACAACCAACGCAGATGCTGCAGGTCAGCGATTACCAGCGGTTAAAGGATGAGGTGGATCATACCGTATCACAGAAAAGTGTTACCGGCAGCAGGGAACAACAGAAGAGTTCGCATTGGGTGGAATATCTTTTATATGGAATATTAGGAATTCTGGCGGTGGGAATATTAGGAAACTATGCCAGAAGTTATCACAGAAGAATCAAGGAACAGAGCAACCCGTCGAAAGACGTTGCAATATAAAGTAAAGGAGACAAAAGAAATGGCAGATGTAAACAACATCCGGATTAGTCCGGAGCAGATGGAGACAAAGGCAAACGAATTTGATGCAAGATGTGAGGAATTCCAGCAGGTAGTAAGTACCATGCGCAATATGGTTTCTACACTTTGCGATGAATGGGCAGGACAGAGCAGTCAGGCATTTTATGATCAGTTCAGTTCCTTAGAACCTAGCTTTTCTGCAACTGCAGAATTAATTACATCCATTGCACAGCAGTTACGTGATGTATCTACATCTATGCAGAACATTGACCGTGAAATTGCCGGAAAGATTGGAGTAATGTAATAGAGAATCGGAAAGCCGCATCCTGTGGCTTTCCGATTCTCTATCCCTTAAGACCATACTTTTGTCAGAAACAGGAGAAGTAAAGTGACAGATAATTCTAAGATAGAGATTGATCCGTCGGTACTGCAGAACCGGTCGCAGACCTATCAGTCGCTGACGGATGTAAACGGAGCAGATGTATTTACGGATGATTATGAAGAAAGAGTAAAAGATTGCCAGCAGAAGGAACAACGCTGCTATGAGGATACAAAGGAACAGGTATTTATAAAGAAAATGGATGAAAATGCCGGAAAAGAAGAGGCTGTAAAAGAACAATTATTTTTAACAACAGGAAGTCAGCAGCTGCAGCAGCAGGCAGAAGTAACCGCATCATTGGATGTGTATTGGATTCCGGCATGCGGAATTCTGCTGGCAGTGGGAATTCTGCTGTTGCTGCAATATCGGAAGAGAAGACAGGGAAGGTGGAAGAAAAATGTTGCTCACACTTACAATTATGAATCGTGAAGGAAGCTGGCAGGAAGATATACAGGTTAATCCACAGCAGAAAATAATAGATACCATGCTTATTTTAAAGGAAGCGGGAAAACTGCCACAGGAAGAGGTACATGAAATGAAATCTGAACGCAGGGGAAGATTTCTGGACATGAATAAGAACTATGAACAGCAGAGTATTTATGATGGAGATATTCTCTGCATACAGTAGAGGCAGACAGAGGACAGAAGAAAATAAGATACGGGAGAGAAAAGATGGAAGAAAGAATAAAGAAATCAGCATTACAGGCGGAAGGCATATTTGATTATCAGAAATTAATGTATCCGGATACAGGTCTTATTGCAGTGAAAATAGAGGAAGAAGGGGAGGAACTGCTTTTAACCTATAATCTGGAAGCACTGACACCGATGACAGAGATACGAAAAGAAGATATTACCACAAGACTGGCGGTATTGGAAAATATAGAATTACTGGCAGCATGCCGGAAATCATATTACTTTACATTAGAGCCGGAAAATCTTTATTACGACAGGAATCATCTGGTCTATGTAAAACAGAGAGATATCTGCGGGGAAGACAGAGAATATGATGAACAGAAATGGATGGAAGAATATAAAGCACTCATTGGCTATGCATTACAGAAACAGTACAGTTATGCGGATTATGTACAGGGAGGAATGCAGCTTTTAAAGGGTGGCATACTGCAAAAGGTACGGCAGGTGGAATCCGTAGAAGAGCTGGTCAGACTGTTGGAACAGCGTAAGCAGGAGATAGAGACAGAACGGTCTGTGAAAATGATTTTTCTGAACCGAAGACGGTATCGTACATTGCAGGCATCGTTTGTTGTGGTATTGCTGTTGGCAATAGTACTGGCGGTCTATGCATTGGTTGATTTCATCCGTACTGAGCCATATAAGGATGCAGTAATTGCGGCAGAAAATGCCTATATTTCCGCTGATTATGTATCCTGTGTGGATGCTATGCAGGAAATATCGGTAAAAGATATGGATATATATCAGAAATATATTCTTGCCAATTCCTATGTGAGAAGTGAGAATCTGACACAGCAGCAGAAAGAGAATATTATAAGCAATCTTTCTTTAAAGGAGACGCCAGCCAGATTGGAGTACTGGATATATCTTGGAAGAAATGACATTTCAGAGGCAATTGATATTGCCATGCAGCAGTCCGATGATGAAATGCTGCTTTATGCTTATATGAAACAGAAATCCATGATAGAGACAGACAGCAGTCTCAGTGGAGAAGAGAAAACACAGGAGCTGGAGAAAATTGCACAGAAGATGCAGCCATTGATGGAAAAATACGATACCGAGGAAGAATAGCATGAAGAGAAGCTTTCAGAGAACAGAGAATTTTACAATAGACGGAAAAAATGGAAATCTTGGAATTGAAGGATTTCCAGCAAGGCTATGGGTCAGGAATGATGAGGTAACAATAGAAGGTTATGAGAACATATACTGGAACGGAAGGGAAGCCGCCTGTAAAGGAAAGATAAACAATGGAGATGAATTAAGCTTTTCCCGGGGAAAAATTATCTTCCTGGAAAAAAGTGTACAGGTGGAATGCGAAGATACGGTGAATATCAATACCGATGGATTATTGGAACTGGAAGAAAAAGAAATTCCATTTGAAGGATATCCGAAGTATAAACGTTCTCCTCGAATCATTAAAAGAATACCGGATTTGGAAATTAGTCTGACCAGCCCAAAAGAACAGCAGAATGGAAAGAAAGAGAGTCTGGTACAACTTATTGTGCCGCCTCTTGTGATGCTGTGTGTGACAGTAGGAATCAGTATTTTAATGAAGCGTGGTTTATATGTGCTGATGTCAGCAGCAGGCACAGTGATGACAACAATATTTACGGTGGTTAAATATATAACAGACCGTAAGGAAGGTCAGGAGAATAAAAGGCTCCGGGAGAAAACATATCGGGAATATCTGTTAAAGAAAAGAAAGGAAATATATGCAGCATATCAGAATGAAGAAGAGGCAAATCACTATAATTATCCGGAGGTAAAGGAGCTTGCCCGGATGGTTGGGCAGTACAGTCCAAGAATCTATGAGAGAAGCTCTAATGATGATGATTTCCTGAATGTATCTTTGGGACAGGTAATGGCAGATTGTCATTTCCGTATTCGCCTTTCTACGGATGAATTAAAGGATAAACCGGATGAGCTGGAACTGGAAGCACAGGAATTGAAGCGGGAATTTTCAAAGATGAAACAGCCTGTTGTAGTAGATTTAAAGAAAGCACATCTGGGACTGGTGGGAGAGAAAAGCGTTATTCATGAGCAATTGAAATTACTTGTGGCGCAGCTTACTTTTTTTCAGAGTTATCATGACCTTGAAATCGTAACAATTTATAATAACAGATTTGATGCTGATTTCCAGTGGATGCGTTGGTATCCACATTTACGGATACATGCGGTAAATGTAGTGGGAACTGTAAATTCAGAGCGGAAGAGAGACCAGATTCTTGGAAGCCTGCATCAGATGATTAAGAACCGGAAAAACAAATTAGAAGAAAGTAAGAAGGAAAGCCGTTTTCTGCCGCATCTTATATTTATTATAGATGAGCCAAAGTTAATTATGGACCATTCTATTATGGAATATCTGGATAAAGAAGGGGATAACCTTGGATTTTCTATTATTTACACCACAAATATGAGAGCAAATCTGCCTGAGAATATCGGTACAATAGTTATGCTTCATAATTCCGGTCAGGCAACACTTCTGATGGAAGAGAAGGAAGAGAAAAATCTTTCCTTTGAATTGTCAGATACCAGCGGTATAAATTTGGAATGGATGGCAAGAAATTTAAGTACACTGGAGCATATGCAGGGAATCAGTGCACAGATACCGGAGAGTATTACATTTTTTGAAATGTATCAGGTGGAGCATCCGGAGGAACTGGATATTGCAAAACGATGGAAGAAAAATCATGCAGCAAAGTCCCTGGCTGTTCCGCTTGGGGTAAGAGCCAAGGAAGATTATGTCAATCTTAATCTGCATGAAAAAGCCCATGGTCCCCATGGACTTGTAGCAGGAACGACAGGTTCCGGTAAATCGGAAATTATCCAGTCTTATATACTGTCTCTGGCAGTCAATTATCATCCGTATGAGGTGGCATTTTTACTGATTGATTATAAAGGTGGTGGAATGGCAGGATTATTCCGGAATCTGCCGCATCTGCTGGGAACAATCACCAATCTGGATGGAGCACAGAGCATGCGTGCCATGGCATCAATTAAGAGTGAACTGGCAAGAAGACAGAAAATATTCAGCAGCTATGATGTGAATCATATCAATGCATATCATAAGCTGTTCCAGAATGGAGAGGCAAAGGAACCACTGCCGCATTTATTCATTATCAGTGATGAGTTTGCAGAGCTGAAAAAGGAACAGCCGGATTTTATGACGGAACTGGTATCGGCGGCGCGAATCGGACGAAGCCTTGGTGTGCATCTGATACTGGCAACACAGAAACCAACCGGAGTTGTAGATGACCAGATCTGGACAAACTCCAAGTTTAAACTGGCACTTATGGTACAGAATGAGGCAGACAGTAAAGAAATATTAAAGACACCGGATGCCGCCAATATTACAATCCCCGGAAGAGCTTATCTTCAGGTTGGAAATAATGAAATCTATGAATTATTCCAGTCGGCATGGAGTGGAGCTTCTTATGTAAGTGAAAAGGAAGAGGAAAAAGTAGATGACAGAGTTTATCTGGTGAATGACCTTGGACAGGGTGAACTGATAAATGAAGATTTAAGTGATGAACATGCTTCCGGCGGCAATATGATGACGCAGCTGGATGCTACGGTAGATTATATCCACAGAGTATATGAGGCAATGGATACCGTGGAAGTAAAACGACCGTGGATGCCACCACTGCCGGAACAGATTGTATCGGACCAGCAGGCAGAGAAAGGAAATGCATTAAATCTGACTGCACGGATTGGAATGATAGATATTCCGGAAGAACAGCAGCAGGTGGAGTACCAGCTTGATTTTGCCACAGACGGAAATCTCTTATATATTGCTTCCGCAGGTTATGGAAAAACAGCATTTCTTACAACCGTGTTGTTGTCACTGGCAATGCATAACCGGGTAGAGAATCTGAACTTCTATATATTGGATTTTGGAAACAGTGGATTGATTCCATTGAACCGCCTGCATCATACGGCAGACTATATCAGTTTTGATGATACAGAACGATTCCGTAAATTCTGCAATCTTATACAGGCAGAGATAAAACGGCGTAAAAAATTACTGGCAGAACGGATGGTACAGAATTTTGAAGTATACAATCAGGTGGCAGAAAAGACATTAAAAGCAATAGTAATTGCTATTGACAATTATGATGTGGTCAAAGAACTGGGATATGAAGCGGAAGAATTTTTCCAGAAATTATCCAGAGATGGTACCGGACTTGGCATATATATGGCAGCAACAGCAACACGAAGTAATGCCATGAAGTATTCGACATATAACAATTTTAAGAATAAAGTGGCAGGTTATCTTTTCGATGAATCAGACTTGCATGTAATTGTGGGACGAAGTTCATATTCACAGTCAGAGATAAAGGGACGGACACTTATAAAATACAATGGACTGGTAAGTGTCATGCAGGTCTATGTCATGACTGCATTTACAGATGAACTGGAGTATAACCAGGGTATAGAAGCCTGTATTGAGCAGATAAATGCATGCTATCCGGATACTGTAGCACCGAGAATCCCGGTATTGCCGGATGAGTTAAATATCAGAACATTTATGGAAATGAGAAAGAAACAGCATACAGCAGAAGAAAACGCTGCAGAGAAGGCAATCTGGCTGGGACTGAATAAAGAGAGTGTATTGCCGGAATGTATTCCGGCAGGTCTTACAACTCCATTTGTAATTCTGGGTGAGACTGCAAGAGGAAAGACGAATGCATTAAAGGTTATTTTAGAACAGATAACAGGAAGAGGAAAAGTATATTTATTAGACTCGAAAGATATGGAACTATATCATTACAGGTCCGGAGATGAGATTCATTATATCGGAGCAGATGGAATAGATGCGTTTCTTATGGAACTGGGGGGACTGGTGACTGCACGAAATCAGCAGCTGCAGCAGAAGATGAAGGAACATCCGGAACAGTTACCACGCCGTCTGGTTCAGGAACTGGATGCATGTTATGTCGTGGTAGATGAGTGGGATGACTTTGTAGAGGCAACGAAATTAAAAGCTGTATTGCTGGCACCGATATTGAGTGGGGCATTGTCCAGTGGAATCCAATTTATTCTTACAGCCAATTCCGGTAAATTAAAAGGCTTTGATGAGATTACCAAATTTGCAAAAGCAACTACGGATGGTCTGCTGGTGGGCAACCCTGGTTCTACAGGAATTTTTGGAACAGTTGCAGCAAAGGAATTGCCGCAGTTAAGTGATGGTCTGCTCTTCCATAATGGAGCATATGTGCGTATCCGCATACCGAAATGTGAAGACAGAGAAGAATAAAGAAAAATAAGCAGGAGGATAAAAAGATGGAACAGGAAAATATGGAGTTTTTGCCGTTAGGAAGTATTGTGCAGCTTAAAGGTGGCGTAAAGAAAATTATGATTATAGCAAGAGGTGCATTTGCAGTAGTCAAAGGTGAAAAAAGATATTTTGATTATGGAGCGTGTACCTATCCGGAAGGGGTTATAGGAGATGCACTGTTATATTTTCAGCATAAGGATATTCAGAAAGTAGTATATCGCGGTTATGAGGATGAAGACGAGAAGCTGATGCAGGAAAATATTAAAAACAATCTGAGTGTGCTGCAGGAGCAGCTGCTGAAGAAAGAACAGGAAGCATAAGAAGGCGTCGGAGAGATGAGGAGGAAAGGATAAATGTCGAAGACGAAGAAAAGCTCTTCCGGCAGTAAAGGAAGTTCAACAACAAAGAAGAGTACAACCAGTACAGCGGAGATTAATCAGGTAAAACAGCAGTTAAACACAGTAAAGAGCAGTTTGCAGTTAGAAAGCAGCAGTCTGGCTCCCATGGAGGGGACACTTAATACATTAAAGGAACTGAAAACGAGACTTGAGACAGCCATAGATACGCTGAGAAACCAGAAGGATGGTATTGAGGATAAATATACATTAGACAGTGGCTGGCGTGGAGATTTATATAATGCATCAATTTCTGCCTCCAGTGCATTGAAAACAGAATACGGAAATGTCTGTACCAATCTGGGATATGATCTGGATGCACTTTGTGATGAGATTACAAGAAGAGAGAATGAAATCTACAATAAGAATGAGTATATCGGCAAGCTGCAGAGCAGTTGGAACAGTCTTTGCAACTGGCTGGAAAAACATACTAATTAGGAGGGCATCATTATGCTGATAAAATTAGATACCAATGTTTATACATCAAAGGTACATTCTTTTTCAACGGTATCCGGTGAGGTAGAAGGAAAGCAGCTTACAGTTCCGGATTTAAATGTATCAATGGATGCCATGACAGCGTACCGGGCAGGCTTTTCACAGTTAATTGGTCTGATGAGTTATTATCAGAGCCTCCTGACGCAGGATGCCGGGAAGCTTCTCACACTGCGTGATGAACTGGTTGATGCAGAAGCTTCTTTGATGAAAATGATAAAGACAAAATAGGGGGAGTGGAGAAAGTTATGGGATTTCAGGTAAAGTATGAAGAAATTACCAGCATTCGGGAACTGATTCTGGCACAGCTTGACCGGTGGATAGAGCAGATAGATGCGGTAAGAAGCAGTATTGTAGAGATTGCTGCCATGTCGGAGATGCACGGAGAGGCAGCAGAGCATGTAAGAAGCTATATGTGGGATTATCATATGAATCTTGCAAATATGATAAAAGATACGATAGAAACCTACCGGAGCAGCTTTATACTCTACACAGACTGGTATTATAACATTGATTCTGACCAGATGGCAGAGATGTCCCAGGATTCCATGGAGGGACTGGAGGAGAACATCCAGGGAGCCAGGTCAGACTTTGATGCGGTAGCAGAGGAAGTGGCGGATATTGAGAGAGAACTGTCTGCTTATCTTGATGTGGGCAGATTTTCTACAACCTGTATGGAAAGTTGCTTTGATAATGCACTTGCCGGAGTGCAGAATGTCCGCACACAGATAGGGGAATATGAAGAGGCACACAGTCATGCAGATATGTATCCCATCGATATGATGGTAGGCTATCTTCGTAGTATTATTGGTGGACAGTTAGGTGGCAGTAGTGCTACAATCAGTGCATATGATGCATCGGTTGTGAATGCAACAGAGTCCTTCCAACTGGCACAGATGATGGATGGAATGTTAAGTACATATCTCGAGCAGGTGAAGGACAGGGTAAACTCCTGTGAGGAGTTCTATGAACTGCAGCAACAGCAGTGGCAGGAATCTATCCGACTGAGAACAGAAGAAGGCATTGTGAAAACACTTGTCGGAGTCGGAACCATGATTCTGGGAGGAATGCTTGTCGTAGCAACCTGTGGTATGGCAC
>OHBE01001714.1_pt1 | contig 18096 bp, 18 predicted proteins | sample 1577231 | NCBI WGS metagenome assembly OHBE01 (sample SAMEA3541506, study PRJEB24748) | human gut metagenome | biome: human gut; feature: human-associated habitat; material: faeces | place: China | collected 2012 | reverse complement strand
TTGTTCTCCTTTCGGTTCAATTTATTGTCACGCTTTTTTGCGTATAAATCTGTTTCGTTATTTTACAGTCCTTCGAAAATTTCGATCTCTTTGCTTGCTTCTGTAAGTTTAACGATTGCTTTCTTGTACTTGTCTGTTCTTCCAAGTGTTACGCCACGTCTCTTAACCTTACCGTCATTGTTCATGGTGTTAACCTTAGCAACTTCTGTTCCTTCGAACATCTTCTCTACAGCTTCTTTGATCTGAGCCTTTGTTGCTTCCGGGTGTACAAGAAATGTGTACTTCTTCTCTGCCATTGCATTCATACTTTTCTCTGTGATTACAGGCTTAAGTATAACGTCATAATATTTGATGTCTGCCATTATGCGTACACCTCCTCAATTGCTGCTACAGCATCCTTTGTAAGAACAAGCTTATCATACTTAAGAATGTCATATACACTCAGTGAGTTTGTAGCTGTTGTCTTAACTGTTGGAATGTTGTTTGCTGAAAGAACAACTTTGTCGTTCTTATCCTTTGTTACTACTAATGACTTAGGGGCTTTAAGATTTGCAAGGATCTTTGCGAATACGCTTGTCTTAACCTCTTCTAATTCAATCTTGTCAACTACAACAAGTTTATCTTCTGCAAGCTTTGCTGAAAGTGCTGACTTCATAGCAAGCTGCTTTTCTTTCTTATTCATCTTAACTGAATAATCTCTTGGCTTTGGTGCGAATACAACTCCGCCGCCTGTCCACTGTGGAGATCTTGTTGAACCCTGTCTTGCATGACCTGTTCCTTTCTGTCTCCATGGCTTTCTTCCACCACCTGATACTTCAGAACGAGTCTTTGCGCTCTGTGTACCCTGACGGCTATTTGCCTGCTGGCCAACTACAGCCAGATGCATTAAATGTTCATTTATCTCTACACCGAATACAGAATCATTGAGTTCTAATGTCTCAACTTCTTTTCCTTCGATGTCATAAACCTTAACTGATGCCATTTTCGTTCCTCCTTCCTAAAGACTACTTGCCAGTCTTTACTGTATCCTTAATCATTACTAATGATTTCTTTGGTCCCGGAACTGCGCCCTTTACCAAAATAACATCATTTTCTACATCTATCTTAACTACCTCAAGGTTCTGGATTGTAACTCTTACGCTACCCATATGTCCAGGCATCTTCTTACCTTTGAATACTCTACCCGGTGTAGTAGCTGAACCGTTTGAACCTGCATGTCTGTGATACTTGGAACCATGTCCTGAAGGACCTGACTTTAAGCCGTGTCTCTTAAGACCACCTGCATATCCCTTACCTTTTGTCTTTGCTGTAACGTCGATCTTGTCTCCTTCAGCAAATACATCGGCTTTGATCTCTGCACCAAGTTCGTACTGAGCACAGTCATCAAGTCTGAACTCTCTGTAGAAAGTCTTAGGTGTTGTGTTTGCTTTCTTTGCATGTCCAACTTCTGCCTTACCAGCACCATGTGGGTTTCTGATTACTTTCTTTCCTGATACGTCTTTTGTTGTGATTCTTTCTTTTTTTTCGCCGAATCCTACCTGAATTGCATCATAACCGTCATTCTCAACTGTTTTTACCTGGGTTACAACACATGGACCAGCCTGTAAAACTGTTACCGGCACTAACACGCCGTTTTCGTCGAAAATCTGAGTCATTCCGACTTTTGTTGCTAAAATAGCTTTCTTCATTTTAAGTTTTCCTCCTAATTTAATTCACAGCGGATTGTTTTAACAATCATACTAAATTACATCCTTCGGATGCATTAGGTTACTGCTTATGCACTGCTTCGTGCTATGTTTGTTTTTGTGATTTGATTAGTTCACTTCTAATTTTTTTGTGGCTGATTATTTCATCTTTACGTCGATGTATACGCCAGCTGATAAATCGATCTTCTGTAATGCATCAATTGTCTTCTGTGTTGGTGCAATTACGTCGATTAATCTCTTATGAGTTCTCTGCTCGAACTGTTCTCTTGAATCTTTGTACTTATGAACAGCTCTGAGGATTGTGATCTTCTCAACCTTTGTAGGCATTGGAACCGGTCCGCTGACTTTAGCTCCTGTCTTTTTAACAGTATCGATGATCTGTCCAGCAGCCTGATCGATAAGTTTGTGGTCGTACGCCTTCAATGTGATTCTCATAATCTGATTTGCCATAAAAAAAGCCGCCTCCTTTTCGCACTTTTTAATAGTACAACAAGTGGTGACTGTACACTCTCCCGTGTGTATCCTGAATTAAATCAGAATCAACACGTCGTTTCTATCCTTTTGATAGACAGTTATTGGTACAGTGACTTGTCGTCAGTAATTCTTTATTGACATTCGCTCCACGAAAAACCTGTATCTATGCGATACAGCAACCTCCGTTTCAACGCTATCATGTCACAGCACGTTTGATTATATAACACGTTTTTGCGGAATGCAAGCATTTTTTCTATATTTTTCAAGAAATTTTTTATTATATTCCCCTGCATTTTTTATCCGTCATACTGTTATATTTTATCTGTTTCTTCTATATATAATGCACAATAGAACCGCTATCGCTTATTTCATTCTATAATACACAATGAAAAGCAATCTCTTATTTCAGCTTAAAGCTCTGCTTCAGCTTCACGCCCTTGTTATTATAAATTTCCAGCTTCGGAAAACTTAAAAGAAAAGCGATATCCGATGCGTAACCATAATTTCTGGTATCAAACCGTTCGAATTCTTCTGATAATGCATCAAACAGCTCCTGCATATCATCTATCTTGTTATTCCGTTCTGACAGATACGCCGTTATAAAGTGTTCTACATTTTCCCGATCATCGATCATCTCCAGATAATACCGCTCTCCATCTTTATAGAACTGAATATCTTTTCCGTTTTTCAGAATCAGTTCTTCCATGCTGGTATAACCATAATTTCTGGTATCAAATTCCGTATGCAGCTTCGTGAGCTTGTGTATCAGCCCTGACAACTCTGTACATATACCCGAAGCTCTTTCTTCTATTATAATGCGATAGACATCGGATATAATTTCCGATAACGGCGTCAGACACCGCTCCGGTTCATACCCCTGCAAAATATCTATATAACAGAAGCGATTACATCTGCGGATAAATGCTTCGCTGTGTGCGTCACTGCCCAATACCCGAATATCCTTGCCCTGCTCCTGTGCCTTTACAACTGCCGCCAGGATCGTATCATCATTGGTCACGATATCGATTCCTTCGATCTGTCTATCAAACGCACAAGCGACCAATTCTGTTATAAAAGCGCAGCTGGCACGATTTCCTCGTTCTTCTGCTCCCACCATGCGAAATCCCTGCTTCTGCAGTTCTTCTTTCGAAGTCTTTGAAACATAGCCGCATGCCAGACGATCGAACAGATCATCCTGCATCATGATCTCTCTGCATACAAGCGGTGCATAAATGGTATCCACTGTATTACAATCATACATCAAAATTCGTTTCATGAATGGCTCCTTTCTTCCGTCATCACAAGCTGCATCAGGGTCTGGCGAATGCCAAAGGTCCGGCACAACCGGTCCGCTTCTTCTTTTGCCCGTTCCCGTTTCTCCTCTGATACCGGTTTCTTCACTGCCCGGATCAAAATATTTTTAGGTGAGTGTTCAATATCAATAAATTCCAACAAATCCGTCTTATATCCGCAATATTCCAGCACACATCCACGGATCGCATCAGTCATCAATGCCGCTGTCCGTTCCTTGATGATTCCGTACTTGGTCAGTGCCGACAACTCCTCCGACCGGATCTGTTTATTTAACTCATGCTGGCAGCACGGAACAGATAAGATGTATGTCGTGTTCCAACAGATTGCATTGTAGAGCGCATAGTCAGTTGCCGTATCACAGGCATGCAAGGTCACTACCATATCAACCTTACGGTCTGTCCGGTATCCATTGATATCACCGATCTCAAACTTCAGATCCGTATATCCGCATTTTTCTGCCAGCTTATTACAATTCTTTATTACCTGTTCTTTCAGATCAAGCCCGGTGATATGCGCCGTCATATGACGGATCTCTACTACATAATAATATAAGAAGAAAGTCAGATAGGATTTGCCGCATCCAAAATCAATAATATTGATCTCATCACCTTTATAAGACTTCAGTACATCATCTACCATCTCGATAAAGCGGTTGATCTGGCGGAACTTATCATACATGGAAGAAACCACTTTTCCTTCTTTGGTAAATATTCCAAGCTCCCGGAATGCAGGAATATCCATCCCCTCATCCAGAATATATTTCTTCTTGCGATTATTACCGCCAACCGATATCGTCTTATTCTCCGCCTGTCTGCGGCTGACTGCCAGATTTCCTTTTTTGCCTGCTTTTACATCATAATCTGTCGTCAGAGAAAATGCATTCATCTGCTTAAACTCCGCCGGAAAATGCATCGCAATATGCTCTGCCAGCCTTCCTTCTTCGATATTCTCGTGAAAGACCTGCGTCTGTGTATATTTCTCAAGCTGATATGCATTTCTGCCCTTTAATACCTTCCGGGCAAATACGATCTTCTTGTATTCTCCCTTTCCATTGCTCAGTACGACCTTATGTGGATGTGTCTCCGCGATCTCTTTTATAATATCCATATGCTTCTCCATGTTTTCTATCTTGTATCTACTTATCATTTTATGAAACACAGCTCATGCAATGTTCTTCACAAAATCAACATTCTCGCAAGCAAATAATTTGGTATTCATCATATCAAAAATTATCTATTGCAATTATATATTTTTGTTTTGCTCTACTGCTGTGATTTTATCACCCCGGCAGATATCGGTCAATTTGTTTTCCTTATATCCCAATTTCATTTTCTTTCCATGCAGATTTCATCGTTGACTTGAAAATGACCGCACCTTATAATATAGTAGTTTTATATAAACATTTCAAACGAAACGAGGATATCGATTATGTGGACAGCAGATCACTGGCAGGATTATGAAGTAATAGATTGTTCAGATGGAGAAAAACTGGAACGATGGGGCAAATACATTCTCCTTCGTCCGGACCCACAGGTTCTGTGGTCAACTCCCAAAACAGATAAACGCTGGAAGCAGTTAAATGGTCACTACCACCGCAGCAATAAGGGCGGCGGCGAATGGGAGTTCTTTAACCTTCCACAGCAATGGTCGATTCATTATAAAGATCTGACCTTTAACCTGAAACCTTTCAGTTTCAAACACACCGGCCTGTTTCCGGAACAGGCAGCCAACTGGGACTGGTTCTTTGATCTGATCCGTTCATCCAAAAAGAAAGAGATCAAGGTATTAAACCTTTTCGCTTACACCGGTGGTGCAACCTGTGCGGCAGCAAAAGCAGGTGCTGCGGTTACTCATGTTGACGCTTCTAAGGGCATGGTTACATGGGCAAAGGAAAATGCAGTCTCATCCGGACTTGGTGATGCTCCGATCCGCTGGATCGTTGATGACTGCGTAAAATTTGTAGAACGTGAGATCCGCCGTGGCAATCACTATGATGCGATCATCATGGACCCACCATCTTACGGCAGAGGACCAAAGGGCGAGATCTGGAAGATTGAAGAAAAGATACATCCGTTTATCAAGCTGTGTAGCGAGTTGCTCTGCGATGATCCGCTTTTCTTTCTGGTCAATTCCTATACGACCGGGCTTGCACCAGCCGTTCTTACCTATATGATATCAACCGAGGTACAGTCTAAATTCGGCGGCCATGTTATCTCCGACGAAGTAGGGCTTCCGGTTACAGGCTCCGGTCTGGTACTGCCATGCGGTGCTGCCGGAAGATGGAGTAAATAAACAAATACGGGACAGGCATTAAAAATAATGCCTGCCCCGTATTTATTTTCTATAATCCTACCAGTTTCTCTCGTCCATATCCAGATATGTCTTATGCGTTCCGACATATTTATAGGCCGGACGGATGATCTTACCGGCATTTACCAGCTCTTCTATTCTATGTGCACTCCAGCCTGCAATTCTTGCGATTGCGAAGATCGGAGTGAACAGTTCGATCGGTATATCAAGCATACGATATACAAATCCACTGTAGAAATCGACATTTGCCGAGATAACGGAGTTTCGTTTCTTAGCAAGGAGTTCCATGGCGATACGTTCAATATCTGTGTACAGCTTGAATTCCTCCTGCATACCCTTTTCTTCTGCAAGTCTTCCGGCATAACGCTTCAGGATCTTGGCTCTTGGATCGGACACCGTATAAACAGCATGTCCCATACCATAGATCAGACCACTATGATCAAAGCCCTTCTTATCAAGCAGTCCCTGAAGATATTCACGAATCGCCGCTTCATCGCTCCAGTCTTTTACATGAGCCTTCAAGTCATCCATCATCTGCTGAACCTTCAGGTTCGCACCACCATGCTTCGGTCCTTTTAAAGAACCAAGCGAACCGGCAACGGTTGAATAGGTATCAGTTCCGGTTGATGATATAACATGTGTTGTAAATGTGGAGTTGTTACCACCACCATGCTCTGAATGAAGCACCAGACAGATATCCAGTACCTGCGCTTCAAGCTCAGTATACTTCTTATCCGCACGGATCAGGCGAAGGAAATTCTCTGCTGTCGAAAGGCCCGGCTTCGGATTGTGAATGATAAGACTCTTATCCTGATAATAATGCTTATAGCCCTGATAGCCATATGCAGCGATCAGCGGAAACTGTGCAATCAGTTCCATACTTTGACGAAGGACATTTCGAATGCTGATGTCATCCGGGCAGTCATCATATGAATATAAAGTAAGCACACAACGCTGTAAGACATTCATCATATTCTTACTTGGTGCTTTTAAAATCACATCACGGGCAAACTTTCTTGGGAGCTCCCGGAACGTCTCCATCAATTCCTTAAATTTATTAAACTGAGTTCTGGTCGGCAGTTCACCGAATAAAAGCAGATAAATCGTCTCCTCAAAGCCGAACTTGCTTCCGTGGAATCCACGTTCCAGATCTTCGATATTATATCCCTGAATATAGAGTCTTCCATCTGCCGGCACTAGCTCACCATCCTGAACTGCAAAACCGGATACATCTGAAATCTCTGTCAGACCTGTTAAGACACCTTTTCCATTTGAATCACGAAGGCCTCTCTTAACATCATATGTAACATAGAGGTTCTGATCGATCGTACCTGAATCATTACAATAACCAACCAGTTCATCTAAAATTTTCTCGTACTCTGCACTTCCCTTTTCCAAACCTCTATCTCCTTTCGAATATAGTATTTAAGCCAAGCTTAAGTTTATCAAACTTTCGCCTGGCTTGCAAGACTATTTCGCTGCCTGTAAGGCAGTCTCATCTATTTCTATAATATATTTTTCAAATGCATTTATGATCGTGGTATCTAGGTATCTGGATTCCCGTACAAAATCCCTGCCATAATTACTATGCACATGACCATGTACCAGATACTGCGGATGATAGTCTTCGATCATTGTCCGGAAGCACTTGAAACCGGTATGACAAAGATCCTCAGAATCATTGATCCGATACGCAGGGGCATGCGTGATCATAATATCAAATCCACGATGTTTTCTTATCTGCCGACCCAGCTTACGAACGCGCTTCTCCATTGCTTTCTCGGTATACTGATGCGGTGCACCATTGTACTGATACTCCATACAGCCTCCAAGGCCCAGAATCCGTATTCCTTTATATACATAGATTCGATCGTCGATGCAGATACAACCATCCGGTGGTGTGTCTGCATAACAGGTATCGTGGTTCCCATATACATACAGAACCGGGGCATGTGTAAATGTCGCAAGGAACGACAGATACTGCGGTGCCAGGTCGCCGCAGGAAATGATCAGGTCAATTCCTTCTAATTTTTTCTTATCAAAATAATCCCATAGGTATTTTGATTCTGCATCCGCAAGAACAAGAATCTTCATATCCGTATCTCCGTGTTTTCTTTTCTTTTCTACGAAACTGTACCCCGCCTGTTTCCATAAAGAAAACCCGCTCATCTACATTCGTACTCTGGATCACAAGACCCGCATAGCCTTATTATACTATGTCTGTAGTTTTTTTCAATTCCAGATTTTCCGGCGTATTAACTCCCTGGAAAGCAACAACATCTCTGGCATCTTCTACCAGCTCATCCAGAGTCGGGATCGAACCAACAACAATATCTGCCAACCAATCCATCTTCATGATCTCCTCAGGGCTCATTTCACCATCTTCATCATCACGAACCACTCCATTCTGTGAATAGAGCTTGCCGTAGAATGGACTTACCGTACCATCCTTGATCAAGCGCTTCATCAGATTTACCAGTCTCGCCGTTCCGACCGGAAGATGGTTCGAACAGATCACATCGATCACTCCGGCAGACATGCCCCACCAGTAATTCAGAACCTTTACTTTCTCGTTCTTTTCTTCCAGCTTCCAGTTACCGTCCAGAATCAACTGAACAATCTTCTCATAGAATACGCGCCAGTTGTAAAATGGCATCGCAAGATTCGATATCTCGTTCCCATCGCAGGAATACAGACCGAATTCACGGGAGGCCGTAAGCGGTGTAATCATATCCTTATCGGATACATAGGAGATGCCCAGTTCCTTAAACCGTTTCTTCGGATCGGAGCCTTTGACCTTTGACCACTCCAGATAGATTTTCGCTCTTGGATTCACAAACTTTGCTCCCATCGCAAATGCGTTGATGTTCGCCGTTGTTCCATAGATCGGATAATCAGCTACATAGCCGATCCTGCCATCCTCACAGAGTGAACCTGCGATAATACCGGTTATAAACTTCGCCTCATACATTCTCGCATAATACGTTCTGACATGGCTGGTCGATACATTTAACGAGCAGTTTAATATCTTCAATTCCGGATATTTGATCGCAGCCTTTAATGACTCCGGAAGCATCTCCGGGCCGGTTGTAAATACAACATCGAATTTGTCCTGTGCGATCTGCTCCAGGCATTCTGCAAGCTTCGTATTATCATCCATATTCGAAAAAGTATGTGTCTCAACCCGATCCTTGAATTTACCTTCTACGCCCATTCTTCCAAGATCATGGCTGTAAATCCATACAGAATTCTCAGGCTCTTTATCATAAACAAATGCAATCTTAAGCTTCTTCGGTACCGGCGTGATACTGAACAGCTTCTTCTTTGACTCTACCGGTTCCAGCTTCGGAACGATCGTCATGTTCTTCTTCTGTGCACTTAATACGATCTCGTCCCAGACCTTTTCCAGATTTTCCTTTACCTCATCATAAGACATATCCTGTAATGCCTTGTATCCATATACATTTAAAAATACAAGCATAGCATCATCTACCGTGATTGGAAGACTGTCACTGCCGTTTTTCTGCCTGTATGCTGTATCAAATGCCAGATGTGCCGAATTCAGGTTCATACGATCATCATCCGTAAATTCACCATCCGGTGCCAATCCTATATATTCTCTTAATTTGTCATATCCGCCAAGCTGTGTGAACCATATATAGTTGATTCCTGTCTGCTTATGGAAATCTACAAATTCATAATAAATCTTGTTTTCCGGCTCATCTGTCCGCTTCGGCAGCTTTCTGATTACCATCGCAGGGACAGAATCCGCACCGAAATATTTCAGTACGCTGACACGCTTATTTCCCTCTATGACATAGAATTTATTCATATATTCATATACTTTGATCGGATCATGGATTCCTTCTTCTATATGAGAGTCACAGAGAGATGACCATTTATTTCCGAATTCAGAATTCGCATCTAATATAGGCATGAAGTTACTTGCAAATGCTGTAGTACGGCCTTTTGTCGCTGTACCTACAACCCGATCGAGAGAAATATGCTGTAAACCAAGATTTACTTCGCCTGCAATATCGGAATTCGTGATCAGTTCATCCAGTACCGGCAGATATGGATATTCATTTTTAGAAAGTGCAGCCTGATATCTCTTTTCACCAAGCTTCTGCGCTTTTACATAATCATTTAATGACATGTTAAAAACCTCCTATCTGTGTCTAAATCAACCTGTTTAACTCATTGTCCCATCATTTTTCCGTTCACTATATATATACAACAAAAACCGAAAATTACCAGTGGTAAATCGTATTTTCATCTTTTTCACGCCTTAAAATTTCTTATTCCGGTAAAGTTTTGTATATTTTTAATAAAATGAATTGTGCATTTCTTACATTTTTACCTTGAAATTTAAAATAGCGTGTGTTAATATAATATCAGAATAGTAAATAACATACAATCTTGAATTTTAAATCGGTGTGTGTGAATACTTATAAATCAAAGGAGCCTGTTTCCTAACTTCTTACAGGCTCCTTTTCCTTGTCTTTTTATCTGCTCTGAAAGGTAATCGTTATCTCTGTTCCCACATTCGGTTCACTTGTTATATCAAGCTTCGCATCATGCTGCGCTACGATGTGTTTTACGATCGCAAGTCCAAGACCGGTTCCTCCGGTTGACTTCGACCGACTCTTATCGACCCGGTAGAATCTCTGGAACACCAGCCCCAGATGCTCCTCAGGTATTCCGATACCGGTATCCTTCACCTTCATGACAACTGAATGATCTTTCTCATAAGAATACACAGTTACTTCTACAGTTCCATCCGGTTTATTATATCGGATCGCATTATCGGTCAGATTATATACCAGTTCTTCCATCATCATCTTATTACCCATAATATAGCTTGGCTGACCGGAGAACTTCAATGTAACATTATGTTTTTCTGCCGATAGCATCAGCATATCCACATTCGATCTTGCAACCGCACACAGATCGATCCGTTCCATAGATGGTGCATTCTCTGTTACATCAAGCTCTGACAGACGAATAATGTCATTGATGAGGGTAAGCAACCGATTTGAATTACGATGGATTTCTGTAGCAAATCGTCTGACATCACCATCTGCCGCCATTCCGTTTTCAATCAGCTCAGAATAACCGGAGATTGCTGTCAAAGGTGTCTTTAACTCATGAGATACATTTGCTGTAAATTCCTGTCGCATCTGTGCATTCTCCATAATATCATTATGCTGTTCCCTGATTGTATCAATCAATGGACGAATCTCCTTATAGGCGTTAATGTCGTCAACATGATCCAGATCCTTTGCCATCTGTCCGATCGGACAGACGATACTCTTTGTCAGATATCGGGATATCAGAACCACGATAATCACAAGCACCAGCATAATAACCGTCATACTCGGAAGTCCCTTCAAAAAAACACTGACAATGCTGCTTGTCTCCTTTGATACACGAAGTACACAACCATTTGAAAGCCGGATCGCATAGTAGAATGTACTCATATTGAGCGTCTGGGAAAGACGGGTATCCTCGCCTTCTCCTTTCTCAAATGCCTCCTCAATCTCCGGTCTGTCGTTGTGTTTTCCCATGGTCTCCGGATCTGCCATGTTATCATACTTAACCGTTCCATCCGGTGCAACTAATGTAATACGTAATTCTGTATTCTTAATCCTTACATTGCGGAGCTCACTGATATCATCAAATAATCCTGCACTCTTCAAGGTCTGTGTGTAATTTTCCAGATCGCGCATGATCTCCTTTTTAAACAGATCATAATAAACCGTTGTCGAAAGTATCATCGTACACAATATCGCAATCAGCGTCAATGCTATAAAGCGACTGTTGATCTTGCTGGATAATCGTTTGTCTTTTCTGACCTTCTTATCCTTTTTATCTTTCTGTTCTTCCATAAAAACCTGTTCTTTCTGTTATAAGATTCTTCTTTTATAAAATTTTCCTGCTTCTTCTTATTCCATCTTATATCCGACATTACGAACTGTCTTGATCATATTCCCTGCATCTCCCAGTTTCTGGCGCAGAGTCTTGATGTGCATATCAAGAGTCCTGGATTCACCTTCGTAATCCGTTCCCCACACATCCATCATGATCACTTCTCTCCGAAGTACAATTCCGGCGTTGATCATTAACAGCTTTAACAATTCAAATTCCTTAAAGGTCAACTCACACGGAATATCATTCACATGCACGATACGCTTCTCGGAATCAAGAGTTACGTTCTTCAGTCGAAGAATCTGATCCTCCTGAATGCTCTTGCTTCTGCGAAGCAATGCTTTAACTCTGGATATAAGCTCCATTACGCCGAATGGCTTTGTCAGATAATCATCTGCTCCGATATCCAATCCCTTTACCTTATCAAGTTCTGTTGTCTTTGCCGTCACAAGAATGATCGGCACACGCACAGTCTCCGGACGTTCTCTTAATTTTCTGACAATCTCCAGTCCATCCTGATCCGGTAACATGATATCCAGTAGGATCAGATCCGGAATCTTCTCTGTCATCCTGGAAAAGAAGCTCTTTGCATTTGCAAATCCTTCTGTTACATATCCCGTATTCTTTAAGGCAAACATTTCTATTTCCTGAATGTTCATATCATCTTCTACAATATAAATCAATGCCTGCATCTGCCGTTCCTCCTGTCTCTGTTCTTTCTTATCCATAATAATATATTTCTAATATATGGTCAAAGTAATTTACACTTTATGATATCGTATACTTTACTATAAACTGTACTTTTCCTTATACATGCTGTACATCGCCTGAAACTCTACATTTGATTCCTGTTTGACCCGGTTCAGATACTCATGCGTATCAAAGCTGTCTGTCTTAACCTGAAGCAGTGATGCAGCCACATTTGAACAGTGATCTGCCACACGTTCATAATTATTCAGAAGATTTTCAAGAGCGATACCAAGCTCGATCGTACATTTCCCCTTCTGCAGACGTTTGATATGCTGCTTTTTGATCGTAGCATTCAGCCCATTAATTACTTCCTCCAATGGTTCAATCCTCTTTGCTATTTTCATATCATCTTCATTCAGTGCTTTACAGGTCATGCTCATGATCTCATAAACTGCATTTGAATACAGATTTAATTCTGCCATTGCTTTATCTGAGAATACCATTTCTTCCTTGTGCATCTTAGCATAAATTTCTGCGATCGCTAATGCATGGTCGGAGATACGCTCCAGATCTCCGATACAATGAAGCCCATTGGATACACGTTTGCTGTCTTCCTCTGCCAGTTCTTTTCCGCTGACCTTCGCCAGATACGTTCCGAGTTCATCTTCGTATTTGTCTACGATATCTTCCAAAACCTCAACACGTTGCCATTTCTCATCCGAATAATTCTTCATCAACTCTAATGAATCGTATAACGCTTCAGCTGAATACCCTGCCATCTGATTCATAACATCCATGCTCTGTGTAACGGCAAACGCCGGCTGCTCCAGGAATCTGGCATCCAGATGCTTTAACGGTACAAGCTCCGCAATCTCCTCAACAGGTTCTTCCTTCTCACGGATCGTAAGAGTTGCCAGCTTCTCAAGACCCTTTCCAAACGGAAGTAATACAATTGTTGTCAGAATATTAAATATACTGTGGATCACTGCAATGCCAGCCGGGGTTGCCATATCCTGTAATACACCGAAATTTACAAATGCATTGATCGAATAGAATACGATCATAAAGAGAATGGTTCCGATCAGATTAAAGTAAAGATGTACAAAAGCTGCACGTTTCGCATTTTTCTTTGCTCCGATACTGGATAATAATGCCGTTACACAAGTACCGATATTCTGTCCCATTATAATAGGAAGTGCCGTTCCATATGTAACTGCTCCTGTCATGCAAAGTGCCTGTAAGATACCAACCGATGCCGATGAGCTCTGGATGATTGCTGTAAATAATGTTCCTACGATCATTCCGAGTACAGGATTTGAGAACATTAAAAGCACATTTGCAAATTCAGGAACATCTGCAAGAGGAGCAACCGCACCGCTCATTGCATCCATTCCGTACATAAGGATCGTAAATCCCAAAAAGATCATGCCAATATCATGTTTTTTCTCATTCTTGGAAAACATCAGAAATGCAATACCGATAACCGCTAGGATCGGAGAAAATGAGGATGGCTTTAACATCTGGATCCAGATACTGTCTCCCTGAATTCCTGACAAACTTAAGATCCAGGAAGTAACTGTCGTACCGATATTGGCACCCATGATAATGCCGACCGCCTGACGCAGTTTCATAATCCCGGAATTTACAAAGCCAACAACCATAACGGTTGTAGCCGATGATGATTGAATAACCGCTGTTACAGCCGCTCCAAGCAGCACCCCTTTGATCGGCGTTGAAGTCAGCTTTTCAAGGATACGTTCCATCTTACCGCCCGCCGCACGGGTCAGACCGTCTCCCATTACGTTCATACCAAATAAAAACAATGCAAGTCCGCCAAACAATGCAAGTACATCAAAAATACTCATAAAAAAATTCCTTCCTTTTTACATAAATTAGACATTTGTACCTTCGCCCATCATCGTATAACAGGTATGTAAAAAGGAAAGGATTCCTACGTAAAGTCTGTGTAAAATTTTAAAATTTATTTTACATTTCACGCTGAATGCGTTTAATATTCTTCCTGTCTCTGTTCAAGATACGTTCTGTCAGGACCATCGTTTTGTAAAATACATATGGTACCGCCAATCAGTCCTACCAGACAAATACTATATCCTGCCGATACCAAAATGCTCTCTGCCATACTCCATGATGACATAAGCCCGATTCCTTTCAACGTGACAGCTACAACCACAGCGATCACGCCCCAGACGATACTGTTCAATAACAAAAACATTTTTATCAGGTACTGTTTACTTTTTCCTTTACCGGCATCTGCTGTCATATTCCATATACGTCTCATGACAATCACCTCCTGATCCTGTATCTCATAAGACTCTTAATTTCCGGATATGTGTTCTCCTGTTATATAATATATGACCCATTCTGAAATATTCGTTGCATGATCGCCAATCCGCTCCAGATATTTTGCAACCATCAAAAGATCGGTTTCCTGTTCCCCTGCATCTGCATTCCTGTGGATCAGATTGATCAATTCACTCTTCACTTTTATAAACAGATCATCTACCACATCATCCTGGTCAATAACTTTTCTTGCTTTTGTAAGATCAAGATTCACATATGCTTCTATACTGTCAACCAACATGACCATGCTTTCTTTTGCCATTGCCTTAATATGTTCCAATTCTTTTACATAAGGTTTGCCTGCCATCTGGATCGTCAGTTCGGAAATATCTGCTGCATGATCACCGATACGTTCCATATCCGTTACCATTTTTAGCGCAGATGAAACCTGACGAAGATCTGTTGCAACCGGCTGCTCCATTAAAAGAAGTTTAAAGCACAGACTCTCGATATCCTTTTCCTGCTGATCGATCTGATCATCCCTGCGGATAACCTCCTGTGCCAGATCAACATCCTGATTTACAAGTGCTTTGATCGCCTTTTCGATCACACCCTCGATCATGGATCCCATCTCAACCATTTCATCATTGAGTTTTTTCAACTGTCTGTCATAATTTGTCCTCATTATCTTTACTCCTTTTAACCAAATCTTCCTGTGATATAATCCTCAGTTCTCTTATCCTGTGGTTTCGAGAACATCTTCTCGGTATCATCAAATTCGATCACCTGACCCAGTAAGAAGAATGCTGTCTTGTCTGCAATACGAGTTGCCTGCTGCATATTATGTGTAACCATGATAATCGTATAATCATGCTTCAGCTCCATAGCAAGATCTTCGATCTTTGACGTAGAAATCGGATCAAGCGCTGATGTCGGTTCATCCATCAGTAAGACCTCTGGTTCAACCGCAAGTGCTCTGGCGATACAAAGTCTCTGCTGCTGTCCGCCGGAAAGACCCAGTGCCGATTTCTTCAGTCTGTCTTTTAATTCATCCCATATTGCCGCCTGTTTGAGAGATCGTTCTACGATCTCATCCAGTTTTTCTTTACTATGAATACCATGTGTCCTTGGACCATATGCTATATTGTCATATACACTCATTGGGAAAGGATTCGGATTCTGGAACACCATTCCAACCCGTTTTCTTAGCAAATTTACATCCATTCCGTCAAATATATCTTCACCATCTAACTTCACATCACCCGTGATATTACAACCTTCCACCAGATCATTCATACGGTTTAAACATTTTAAGAATGTTGATTTACCGCATCCGGAAGGTCCGATAAATGCTGTAATCTGTTTTTCCGGTATTTCCATATTTACATCTTTCAACGCATGGAATTTACCATAGTGAAGATTCAGATTTTTTACATCAAATTTTATATTGCTCATCTATTTATCTCCGTTTATATCTATCTGTTATCTGTCTTTTTCTGTTTTCGCCGACATTTTCTTTGCAATTGCATCGGATGCGAAATTAATCAATACTACGAATACAAGAAGAACAACGGCTGTTGCATATGCCTGATCCGTATGAAGTCCCTCTTTGGAAAGAAGATACATATGTACGGACAAGGTTCGTGTGGAAGAAAATAAATTCTTCGCTATTCTCGGCACACTGCCTGCCGTATAGATCAACGCTGCTGTCTCTCCGACAATTCGCCCGGTTGCAAGGATAACACCGGATAAAATACCCGGAACAGCACTCGGTAAAACAACCTTAAATACTGTACGAAGTTTTCCTGCACCAAGTCCAAAGCTTCCTTCTCTGTATGACTTTGGAACAGCCAGCAAGGCTTCTTCTGTTGTTCTCATGATAACCGGAAGCACCATGATCGCCAGTGTAAACGCACCGGACAGCAGGGACAATCCCCATCCAAGCTTTGTCATAAATAAGATCATTCCGAACAAACCATATACAATAGATGGAATACCTGTCAGTGTCTCTGCAGTGATACGTACAATTCCAACCAGCTTATTTCCTGATTTTGCATACTCCACCAGATAAATAGCTGCGAAAATACCGATCGGTCCCGCAATCAGCAGTGACAGTAATGTCATAAACAACGTATTAACCAATGCCGGAAGCATCGAGCAATTATCCGATGTATATTCCAGCTTGAACAGATCCGGTGTCAGATTCGGAATTCCTTTTGCAAGAATATAGATCAAAATAAAAGCAATACAAACCAACGTCAAAGCTGCTGCCAGATAAACAAGTATCCGAAGGATCAATGAGCCGGGACGTCTTTTATATTCCGCAAGTAAATTTCTTTTTCCCATTTAGTTCACCGTCTTTCTTTTTAAAATTGAAAACAGCAGGTTAATGATCAGAATGAATACAAACAATACAACGCCTGTTGCGATCAGAGCCTCTCTGTGAAGATCCTGGGCATAACCCATTTCCATTACGATATTTGCAGTCATGGTTCTAACACCCTTCATCAATCCTTTCGGCATATGGACCTGATTTCCCGCCACCATGATAACAGCCATTGTCTCACCGATCGCACGACCAACGCCCAAGATGATCGCTGCCATGATACCGGATCTCGCAGCCGGTACTACGGTAAGAAATACACTTCTTTCATGTGTCGCTCCAAGTGCTAATGCACCCTGATAATATTTATCCGGGACAGCACTGATCGAAGTTTCAGATACACTGATAATCGTCGGAAGTATCATGATGCCAAGCAGTACAGATGCGGTAAGCATTGTATTTCCGTTCACTCCGAAAATCTGTCTGACTGCCGGAACAAGTACACACATTCCAAAAAATCCGTATACAACCGATGGGATTCCTGCCATCAGATTGATAAATGGTTTAATGACCTTATATGCTTTTGGTGGGCAGAACTTTGATAAAAATATCGCTGTCAGAAGTCCGATCGGAACACCGATCACGATTGCCCCGGCCGTAACGTAGATACTGCCAAGAATAAACGGGAGGATTCCAAAATAATCATTGGTCGGTCTCCAGACTTTGCCAAAGAGGAAATCAGTCAGACCGATTTCCTTCATGGCAGGAATACCACTTGCAAATAAGAACACACAGATCAATAAAACCGCTGCTATCGATACAAATGCCGCTAACAGGAATACGATATGCATGAATATTTCTTTAAACTTTTGCATAGAGGACACTCCTTACTATTTGACATCTGCCCAGGTTGCTGCTTCTCCTGTAAAGATTGATTTTACCTGATCGGTAGTTAAATCAGTTGCAGGGTTATTCTTATTTACAATAACTGCGATACCATCCATTGCGATTACAGTAGCTGTAAGTCCTTCACCTGTCTCGCTATCCTTC
>OHBE01001713.1_pt1 | contig 18097 bp, 17 predicted proteins | sample 1577231 | NCBI WGS metagenome assembly OHBE01 (sample SAMEA3541506, study PRJEB24748) | human gut metagenome | biome: human gut; feature: human-associated habitat; material: faeces | place: China | collected 2012 | reverse complement strand
AGAAAATAAACAGAAGACCGAGACAAAAACTAAATTTTAAAACACCAAAATCAGAATTCTACAGAAAAATATAATAATTTTGCACTTGCTGGTTGACTCTACGTTAATATAAAATAATGCGAAAATTCACAATTAAATAATCTTATATTTTGATTTTCCCCAATTATTCATTATATTTGCAAATAGAATAAATACATATTATTAATCTAAGTTTTATGAACAACAACAAAGTTATGAACCGCGCGGCGGACAATATCAGAATTCTCGCTGCTTCCATGGTGGAGAAAGCAAAATCAGGACATCCTGGAGGAGCAATGGGCGGCGCAGATTTTATCAATGTCCTCTTTTCCGAATACTTGGTATTCGACCCTGAACAACCCGAATGGGCAGGTCGCGACAGGTTCTTTCTGGATCCTGGGCACATGTCTCCAATGTTATATTCAGCATTGGCACTTCAAGGAAAATTTACAATAGACGATTTAAAGGACTTCCGCCAATGGGGCTCTCCTACTCCCGGACACCCTGAACGCGATATTAAAAGAGGTATAGAAAACACATCTGGTCCATTAGGACAAGGACATTCTTTCGCAGCAGGTGCAGCCGTAGCCGAGAAATTCCTCGAAGCACGATTGGGCAAGGAAGTTATGCAGCATAAAATTTACGCATACATCTCAGACGGTGGCGTTCAAGAAGAAATCTCACAAGGCGTTGGTCGTATTGCTGGCAACTTAGGTTTGAACAACCTGATTATGTTCTACGACGCCAACGATATTCAACTATCTACCGAATGTAACGAGGTAATGAACGAAGACACTGCTGCCAAATATAAGGCATGGGGGTGGAATGTGCTGACGTGCAACGGTAACGATGTAGACGAAATCCGACAAGCACTCGACGCTGCACTCACCGAGAAAGAACGCCCAACGCTTATCATTGGAAAAACCATTATGGGCAAAGGTGCGCTCAAGGAAGACGGTACAAGCTACGAGCACAGCATCAAGACACACGGCGCACCACTTGGTGGAAACGCATATATAAATACGATTAAGAACTTAGGTGGCGATATTGACGACCCATTCAAAGTATTTCCCGAAGTGGCAGAACTCTATGCCAACCGCTTGAAAGAACTGAAAGGCATTGTTGAAAAGCGTCATAACGAAGAACAAAAATGGGCAGAAGCCAACCCTGAAAAGGCAAAACTATACAAAGAATGGTTTAGTGGCGAAGCACCAAAGATAGACTGGACGGCTGTAAACCAAAAAGCCGACATAGCTACACGTGCAGCAAGTGCAGCTTGTTTGAGCGTACTTGCAGAGCAAGTTCCTAATATGATATGTTCTTCTGCCGACCTTTCTAACTCTGATAAGACTGATGGCTTCTTGAAGAAAACAAAGAATATCGTACGCAACAACTTCACTGGTGCATTCTTCCAGGCAGGCGTCAGCGAACTGACAATGGCTTGTATGTGTATCGGTATGATGCTGCATGGAGGCGTTGTTACCGCTATGGGTACATTCTTTGTCTTCTCCGACTATATGAAACCTGCCGTTCGCCTTGCTGCATTAATGCAAGTTCCAGTGAAATTCATTTGGAGCCACGACGCATTCCGCGTAGGTGAAGACGGTCCAACCCACGAACCAGTTGAACAAGAAGCACAAATCCGTTTGATGGAAAAGCTTCAAAACCATGCAGGCAAAGACTCTGTGCGTGTCTTCCGCCCTGCCGATGCAGAGGAAACAACTATTTGCTGGCAGATGGCAATGGAGAATACAGATACGCCAACAGCCTTAATACTTTCTCGCCAAAACGTTACCAACCTCACAGAAGGCAACAACTACGAGTTGGCAAGCAAGGGTGCATACATCGTAAATGGCTCTGACGAAAACTATGATGTTATTCTCGTAGCAAGCGGTTCAGAAGTTTCAACCTGCATTGCGGGTGCTGAACTTCTCAAAGCCGATGGAGTGAAGGTTCGTATCGTAAGTGCACCATCTGAAGGACTGTTCCGTCGCCAATCAGCAGAATATCAAGAAAGCGTTCTTCCTAAGAATGCTAAGGTCTTCGGACTTACGGCTGGCCTTCCTGTAACACTTCAAGGACTGGTTGGTGCAAATGGTACCGTATATGGTCTTAACAGCTTCGGCTTCTCAGCACCATACAAGGTACTTGACGAGAAGTTGGGCTTTACAGCTCAAAATGTTTATGAACAAGTTAAATTATTTTTAGCATAATACTAACCGAGCCTTGTAGAAAGAAACCCTGCGAGGCTCTTAACGACTTTAACGCTTATGGAAATTAAAACAGTAGGTGTTGCTTGCGACCACGCAGGCCTCCCTTTAAAGAAATTTGTCATTCAGTATCTCGAAGAACATAAACTCCCTTATAAGGACTTTGGTTGCAACAGCGATTTAAGCTGCGATTATCCTGACTACGCTCACCCACTTGCAGAAGCACTCTGCAACGGAGAGGTTTATCCTGCTATTGCTATCTGTGGAAGTGGCGAAGGTATGGCTATCACACTCAACAAGCATCAAGGTGTAAGAGCTGGTTTGGCTTGGAATAAAGATGTTGCAGAACTTATTCGTCAGCACAACGATGCTAATGCACTCGTTATGCCAGGTCGTTTTGTTGATAATAAGACTGCTGAAAAGATTATGGACGCATTCTTCAAAGCTACTTTTGAAGGCGGTCGCCACGAGCGTCGCGTTCAAAAAATCGACCTTTAAAAGTAAACACGTCATTAAGAAATAAAATAGAAGGAGGCTTCCCGCTGTGGAAAGCCTCCTTTTATTATACCGAATTACTTTCTTTTTATATGCCTTATTGCTTTTGTTTCAAGGACCATTACAGCTTCTAAGCTTATTATTTGTTACGCATACGCGCCTTGTAAGAGTCCTCAAACACAGCACTTACGGTGTTAATCTCTAAGAAAGTAGTAACGCCACCCTTACCTAATTCGCCCGAAATATAAGCAATTTTATCGCTCGGAGCTATATACCCACGTTGGCGCAACATTCGTAAGGCTGCGGTAAAGAGTTCGTGTTTCGACTTCTTTTCTTGCTGATAAATAGGAATCAAACCATAACTGAGGTTCAACCAACGTTGCAGTTTGTCGTGATAACAAATCGCCAATACTGGATTAGGACCACGGAAAGCAGCCAAATTGCGTGCAGTCTTACCCGTATCGCCATCGGTTATGATTCCTTTCACACCAAGATGCTCGGTTGCTTCAATTGCACTTTTCGCCAAGAACTCACGCTGTTCCATATTGTCGCTTAGCGGAATATCTAAAAAGCCCTCACGGTGCGCATCTTTCTCAGCACGCTCTGCAATGGTAGCCATCGTGCGACAAGCCTCGATAGGATACTTTCCGCTGGCAGTTTCGCCACTCAACATCAAAGCGTCGGTGTAGCTGTAAATGGCATTTGCAATATCGGTAACCTCTGCACGAGTAGGGCGTGGATTGTTAATCATTGTGTGCAACATCTGCGTTGCAACAATTACAGGCGCACGCTTTGATATACATTTCCTGATGATATTGCGCTGAATACCCGGGATTCGTTCGATTGGCACCTCTATTCCCAAGTCGCCACGTGCAATCATAATACCATACGAAGCATCGATAATCTCGTCGATATTGTCCACTCCCTCTTGGTTTTCAATCTTCGAAATAATCTTTATATCAGAATTGTATTCGTCCAAAAGGTCTTGAACAGCCTTCACATCGGCAGCCGAACGCACAAACGAATGGGCAATAAAGTCTATATCAAGGTCGATAGCCAGCTTTATATTCGCAATATCCTTTTCGGTTAAAGCAGGCAAATCTATATGCGCACCAGGCACATTCACACTTTTTCGTGAACCCAACTCGCCATCGTTCATCACCTTTGCTACGAGCATCGGTCCAACGCTCTCTATAATTTCCATATCAAGAGCACCATCGTCGAACAGCAAATGGTCGCCTACTTTCACGTCGTTGGCTATGTCCTTGTAGGAAAGGTTCACAATATCGTGGGTCGATTCTATATCGGGGCGTCCAAAAACCTTCACAATGTCGCCCGTCTTATACTTTATAGGTTCTGCTACGCTCGTTGTACGAATTTCAGGTCCCTTTGTATCGATAAGCAAAGCGATATGGGGCGAAACCTCACGTGTGTTTTCTACTATCTTTCTGATACCTTCTTCCGATGCGTGCGCTGTGTTCATACGTACTACATTCATACCCGAAAAGAAGAGTTTGCGTAGAAAATCGACCTCGCATCTGAAATCACTGATAGAACATACAATCTTTGTTTGCTTCATATTTCGTGTTATTTGTTTAATTAGACATTGCCGTAAAAACGACATACAATAAAGTAGATGCCAATAGCATAATGGCTGCGAATATAAGGAAACCAACTATCACCTTCTTGCCAACACTGCTGATATGCGGTTTCTGCTTTCTTTCTTCTGCCTTCTTAGCCGACAGTAGCGGCACTGCAACGGTAGATTCCGTCCCACAGAAAGGGCAGTTACACTTCACGGTGATACCTTCTTCTGCCTGAATACTAAACTGTTGCGAACAGTTTCTGCAGCTAACTTGAAAGTAGCGTGGTGCCATAACCTTATCTTACATTATCAATTAAAAATCTGTTACCGACTTGTTTCAGCTTAACAAGCCGCTGTTCAGACTCACCATTCTGTGCCAATCGTACCTTATACCAATCTCCCTCGTAATGAGAAATTCTTAAATTACGACTCAATTCATCAGGATTATCCAAGCCAGAAAGTGTTCCAAACATTCCCCACCAAGCTGCTTGCTTGTCTAAACCAGAAGCATTTTCATTGATTCCATAGAGTATTTGCCTGCAACCTTCCGTCAGATACGACTCATATTGCGTTACATCTGCCCCTGAAAGCACGGCATTCAAGTAGAACGAACGCAAGAATGTGTAAGCCATAGTCCGCATTTTTTCCTGCTTTTGGGCTGCAATGGCTTTTGCTTGTAGCATCTCTCGCACTTTCATCACCGAATCGCGATGATGCTGTCGTGCTATCTTGACAAGTTCTTCCTGTTGTTGGCGATACCTGCTAAACGAGAAAACGCCACCAATAAGAAGCGCACCGAAAAGCAAAAGAAGCACCGCCTTTACAAGTCCTCTACCTCTTTTACGCTTCGTTTTCGGCTGTGTTGTCGCTTCGTTTTCGTACGAAAGTGTATCGTTTCCGCTCTGAATACCAACGTTTTGAGGCGCAACGCTTTCTTGTGTCGATGTTGCAACCTGCTCTTTGGGTATCAGTATAGCCAACTTTTGCCCACAATGTGGACAAACAGAAGTGGTTCGCAGTATGTTGTCAACTGAAATCCGAAACTTCCCACCGCATTTTTTGCAAGTTACCTGATAGAGCATCTTTATTTTTCTGCAAATTTAATACTTTTCTTTCGTATAATAAAATATTTTCAATGATAGCTCCAAACTTTTTATAATAAAGAAGTTAGAGAGTGGTAGAAATTCAACCTATACAAACATTTCATACCGTCTTTCTTCATAGAAGGAACTGTTTCACCCCTACTCTATTTCGTCTGTTTTCTTCGTTCTATAGCCCAAAAACGGACCACAGAAGTGTAAATATTTTTCACAACAATATCTATCACCTAACAACCTCATTGTCAGCACGTTGCAAAACCTATTGTTTTGCATTCCAAAAGCGGCGCTTTTGCACGGTAAAAGCGTAGGTTTTGCAGCGCAAAACAGCCGCTTTCGCAATGCCAAATCGAAATTACCGTTTTTCAAAGAAATTATCTTTACAAAACCAAAGTGTTTTTCATGTTCTATACTAGAGTACCTAGAAACTTCTAGTTATTCTAGAATTTCTAGATAGCCCCTTTCTTTTCTCGTTGTTAGGAAATGCATTGAGCAACGCCCAAACCCTCTTTGTTGCGATTTCTCAACGCCCCCTTACCGTACAAAAGCCCTTTCCACAGCCTTTCCACACACAATTCTTGGAAAACAAAAAAAGCTGGAACACCTCACGGCTATCCAGCTTCTCTAACCTTTTATCTAATATGTTCCCTTTCTATAAATCGCTTACAAAAAGAGATATTTAACTCTTAAATATAATTTCTATGATATGTTTATTTCTTCATTCCAGTGTATGCCTTGTTCATACCTTTCACTACTTCTGAAGTAATGTTGCAAGCATCGTCGGCATAAAGAATGTTGTCGCCGCTCTTTGCAAGTATCATAACATACTTCTTGTCTTTGTTAAAGCTCTTCAAGTAGTTGTGTACACTGTCAGAAAGAGCCTTGTTGTAGTTGGTAACTTCCTTCTGATACTCTGCGCCCAAACGCTGTTGCAAGGCTTCGGCATCGGCAGCTTGTTTCTGAATACCTGCCTGAATTTGCTGTGCCTGTGCCTGTGTATACTTGTTGGTCTGAATGTTTCGCTGGAAGTTGGCTGCTGCCTGCTGCAATGCCTGCTGCTTTCCTGCGAGCGTCTTCTGTATGTTCTTTTCCTTTGCTTCAAGGATTTTAGCCACCTCTTTCCAATAGGTGTACTGGGTCATGATAGAATCAATCTCCACGTATGCTATCTGTTGCGAGCCAGCTGCTGCAGTTGCTGTTGCAGGTTTTGCAGTTTCCTTGGTGTCATTGGCTTTTGGCTGATTGTTGCAAGACATTATACCGAATGCCATTGCTGCGACAGCCAACGCGCTTAAAGTCTTTTTCATTTTATCTTTGTTTTTATTAATATTCGTTGTTTCTTAGTATGCCTTGTTGGCGGCACGTGCCTCTTTGTCTTGGTCGATAACGCAATGGATTCCCTTTTTGCGCAGGTACTTGCTGTCATGAATGTGTTGCGACTGGAAACTTGCGCCTTTCTTCAGAAGCACTCTGACGGAAAGCAACAATATTGCAATAGCAATTATTAACACACTCAACAGTAAAGTCTCAACCATTTTACTTATCTTTGCATCTATATTTTTGGCAAAGGTAACACAAATCAAGAATATACCAAAAGAAATACTATTAAAAATGACAAACATGGAATTAAAACCTGCTCGCGTATTTGAGCATTTCGCGAAAATCAACCAAATTCCTCGCCCATCAAAGCACGAGGAAAAGATGATTGAATACCTTGTTGAGTTTGGCAAGAGCCGCAACTTGGACACTAAGGTAGACAAAACAGGCAACGTGCTGATAACGAAACCTGCAACCAAAGGTATGGAAAACGCACCTACCGTAATATTGCAAAGCCACATCGACATGGTGTGCGACAAGCTCGTGGATTTGGATTTCAACTTCCACACTGACGCTATTCAAACCTATGTTGATGGCGAATGGCTCAAGGCAAAGGGCACTACACTCGGTGCTGACGACGGTATCGGCGTGGCTTACGAACTTGCAGTACTCGATTCAGACGATATTGAACATGGCAAAATAGAATGCCTTTTCACTGTAGACGAGGAAACTGGACTGACTGGTGCCTTCGGCTTGGAACCGGGTTGGCTTACAGGCGACTACCTCATTAACCTCGATTCGGAAGACGAAGGTCAGATTTTCGTAAGCTGTGCAGGCGGTATCGCCACCGACAGCGTATTTAAATTCAAGCGCGAGGACGCTCCTGCAGGCTACTTCTTTATGGAAGCAAGCATCAAAGGACTGATTGGCGGACACTCTGGCGACGACATTAACAAGAAGCGTGCGAACGCTATCAAGATTCTCGGACGCTTCCTTTATATGCAGCAAAGCAAGATGGACTTGCGCCTTGCAGAGTGGAATTCGGGCAAGTTAGACAATGCAATACCTCGCGATGGTAAGGTTGTTTTCGCCGTACCATCAGCTAAGAAGGAAGACGTTATGGCAGACTGGAACATCTTTACAAAGGGTGTTGAGGAAGAATACCACGTGTCTGACCCTAACGCAGTATGGGGAATGGAGAGCACAGAGGCTCGCCCAGTGGTTGAGAAAGAAGTGGGTCGCCGCATCGTAATGGCTGTTCAGGCAGTAGACAACGGTCCTTTGACCAACTGTCAGGACGAAGCTATCGCCTATATGGTAGAGACTTCGAGCAACGTAGCTGTGGTAAAGACCGAAGAGAACGCAATCACGGTTATCGCTTCGCAGCGTTCTAACGTGCCAAGTGCGCTCACCAATATGGCAAACACCATCAAGGCTTGCTTCGAAATGGCTGGTGCAGAAATCTGTCAGCACGACGCATACCCTGGCTGGAAGATGAATCCGAACTCTAAACTCGTGGAAGTTGCCGTAGAGGAATACAAGAAGCTTTTCAACAAAGAACCACAGGTGCTCGGCATTCACGCAGGTTTGGAATGCGGACTCATATCAGAGAAGTATCCAAACGTGGATATGATGAGCGTTGGTCCTACCCTTCGTTTCGTTCATACCCCCGACGAGCGTTTGCTTATTCCTACCGTACAGATGGTTTGGGACCACTTGCTCGCCATCTTGAAGAATGTAAGATAAAAGGCACTCGCTTCTTAAAAACACACATAAATGCACCCGCCCAACTCGCTCCGAGTAGGCGGGCGTTTGCTGTATAATAAAGAATCAACTGATTTCATCTTTACTGTTTTTTACTATTTTTACCCTTCTTTCAATGAAAATATTTGATGATAAAAGAAAAAATATCGTACATTTGCATCGTATTCAGTTAATTTATAACTCATAAAAATTAAAGTGAAAATGAAAAAAATCATCTTATCAGCAGCTATCATGCTTGCTTCTGCGGGTGCTTATGCACAGCACGCAGTTGGTTCCATTAACTTGCAACCTAAGGTTGGTATGAATATTGCAACCCTCACAGACTATGAAGACGCAAAATCACGCATTGGTCTTGCAACAGGTTTGGAATTAGAATATCAGGCTTCCGACATTTTCTCATTGTCAATTGGTAGCATCTACTCTATGCAGGGTGTGAAGAAAGAAAAGATAATAGGAAATAAAGAGTATTCAACAACCATAAAGTTGGACTACATTAACGTTCCTATTATGGCTAACGTCTACGTGGCAAATGGCTTGGCAGTGAAGTTGGGTGTTCAGCCAGGCTTCAAGGTAAACAGCGAAATAACCCAAAAAAGTACAGAAAGAAAGGTTATCAGAAAGGCAACCATGGACCCAGCAATAGAGTCTTTCGACCTTTCTATCCCTGTAGGTATTTCTTACGAGTTCTCAAACTTGCAGATAGATGCTCGCTACAACTGGGGTTTGACAAAGGTATTCAAGAACAGAGATTACAAGAACTCTGTATTCCAGATTACACTTGGTTACAAGTTCGACCTCTAAACAGAACATTCTGCAACGTACGTAAATACTGTGTGTATGCACAGATATACATAAAGAAGGCGCAAACACTGATCATAGTGTTTGCGCTTTCTTTATTTCGTCTTTTAATTATTTCCGTCTGATGAATTCTATAATACAGCAATACACCTTATTGTATTAATGGGCGAGAGGTAAAAATAGTGTAAAGATTTTTTGGAAGAATATCTATTGTATAATAACCTCTGTATCAGCATATTATAAAACCTGTTGTTTTGCATTCCAAAAGCGGCTGTTTTGCACGGTAAAAGTGGCTCTTTTGCGCTGCAAAACAGCCGCTTTCGCAACGCCAAACCGAAATTACCGTTTTTCGTTGGAATTATCTTTACAAAATTAAGGTTGCTTTCAAGCTTTGCAATAGGGGTTCCTATGTAATCTAGGAAAACTAGAAATACTATGTAAAAACATTTTCGTTCTGTATCAATGGTCGCAGCAATATTTTTTATTAACACCTTAATTATATATTATTCTCTAATCTTTTTTGTACCTTTGCAGTCCCAAAGAAAAAACATTTAGAATATAAATCATTAAGCATATAAAAGAAATGAAACCAACATTGTTACTTCTTGCAGCCGGAATGGGCAGCCGTTACGGTGGCCTGAAACAGTTAGACGGACTCGGTCCGAACGGCGAAACCATTATGGACTATTCTATTTACGATGCCATAAAGGCAGGCTTCGGAAAGATAGTCTTCATCATTCGCAAGGATTTCGAGGAACAATTCCGCAAGCAAGTACTCTCAAAATACGAGGGACACATACCCACTGAAATAGTTTTCCAAAGCATCGACGCACTGCCCGAAGGCTTTTGCGTGCCCGAAGGCAGAGAAAAGCCGTGGGGAACCAACCACGCCGTGCTTATGGCGAAGGACGTTGTGCACGAGCCTTTCTGCGTTATCAACTGCGACGACTTCTACAACCGCGACGCCTTTATGGTGATTGGCAAGTTCCTTGCCGACCTTCCAGAAGGTTCAAGAAACAAATACGCTATGGTGGGATTCCGTGTTGGCAACACCTTGAGCGAGAACGGAACCGTTTCGCGCGGACTTTGCAGCACCAACGAGCAAGGTCATCTGACCACCGTTGTGGAGCGCACGAAGATTGAACGCCACGGCGACAAGGTGCAATATATGGAGGAAGACGGCAGCTGGACGACAGTTCCTGACAACACACCTACGTCGATGAACGTGTGGGGCTTCACTCCCGACTACCTTGAATACAGCGATGCCGACTTCCGTGAGTTCCTTTCAGACCCAAAGAACATAGAGAACAAGAAGTCGGAATACTACATTCCGATGATGGTGAACAAGCTCATTACCAACGGCACAGCCACTGTAGACGTGCTCGACACCACCAGTACTTGGTTCGGCGTAACCTATCCTGCCGACCGCGAAGGCGTTGTGGCACGTATAAAGCAACTCGTTGCTGATGGCGTTTACCCCGAAAAGCTGTTTTAAACGCTAAGCTGCCTTATGCTATTTCGATACATTGCCGTATCGAAATAGCCTATACACTAGAGCAATACAGAAACAAATGAACATAAACTTATTAAGCGATACTGAGGCAGAGCAGCTGCGGCAGCTCATTGCCGAGGCTGAACACATCGTTATTTGCGCCCATAAATCGCCCGACGGAGACGCCATCGGTTCTTCCTTGGCGTGGAAATCCTATTTGAAACAAATAGGTAAGACCGATGTAACGGTTTGTATGCCCGATGCCTATCCCGACTTCTTGCAGTGGCTGCCCGAAGCAAACACAATATTGCGCTACGACAAACACCCCGACCATGTGCAGCAGGTGTTCGACAATGCCGACCTTGTTTGCTGCATGGACTTCAACCAGTACACACGTGTAGAAGATATGCGACCCACTCTCGAAGGCTGCAAGGCGAAGCGAATACTCATCGACCACCACTTGGAGCCAGAAACCAACAACGCCATAACGATGTCGAACCCCAATATGTCGAGCACAAGCGAAATGGTGTTCTACATCATCAGCCAGTTAGGAGGTTACGATGGCATGACGAAAGAGTGTGCGCAGTGCATTTATTGCGGTATGATGACCGACACGGGTGGCTTCACCTACAATTCCACACGCCCCGAAATATATTTCGTTATCGGACAACTACTGTCGAAAGGCATCGACAAGGACAACATATACAACCGTGTCTATCACAACTATTCCGTGAATGCGCTTCGCCTGCGTGGGCATATCATCGCCAATAAGATGAAGGTGGTGAACGAATTGCACGCTGCTTACTTCACGGTAACGAAAGAAGAGATGCGCCGTTTCCATTTTATAAAAGGCGATTTGGAAGGTGTGGTGAACATACCGCAGCAGATTAAGGGTTTGAAACTCAGCATTTCGCTGCGCGAAGATACCGAACGACCCAACCTTGTGTTGGTAAGTCTGCGCTCGGGCAACGGTTTCCACTGTCAGCCAATGGCGGTTCAGTTCTTCAATGGAGGCGGTCATGCCGATGCTTCAGGCGGCAAACTCCACTGTTCTATCGAAGAAGCCGAGCAAATAACGCTGAAAGCGATACTCGCTTACCAAGACGAATTGAAAAAGAAATAAAGTAATTGCTTTTCCATCTTAAAAAAAGTAGTCAATCGTTTGTTATATTCAAATAAAAGAATTATCTTTGCAGACGTTTTGAACACATAAGGTTTCGCTTCTGAAACCTTTACCTCCACAAAATCAAAATTTCGATATAACATACATAATACTTTATGTTCAGTAAAGAAGAATTATTAGAAAAGGATATTCCCGAATTGGAGAGTATCGCAAAAGACCTTGAAGCGGAATATAAAAAAACCGACGACAAAGAGTCTATCATATATGCTATACTAGACAGGCAAGCAATGAATGCTGGCGCATCGCACCCATTGGGTACGACGAAGCGCAAGCGCACAAGGATAGCAAAGAAAGACCCAGATAAAGTTTATACCGTACACGGAAAGGAAGGAGAAAACTTCGACCTGCAAAAAAACAAGCCACAAGGCGTTCCACAACAAAGTTTGTTTAAGGATATGCCCGACGAACAGCCTGCTGTGAAAGAGGAAGCTGTACCCGTAACAGAGGAAGAAGCTCCTAAAAAGCGTGGACGCAAGAAGAAAGAAGAAACAGAAGAAACTGTTGCAACCGTTGTTGCAGAAGCTCCAGAAGCAGAAACACCAAAGCGCAAGCGCACCACTCAAAAAGCAACAGAAGAACCCGAACAGACCGAAACAGCTGCTGAAGTGCAAGCAGAAGCACCTATTGAAACAGAGGTAGCAGCACCTGTTGAAGCTGAAACCCCTGCGGAAGATAACGCAGAAGCTATTATTCCAGAAGCCGAATTTACACCCAATACAGAGAATACAGCCGAAGGCGAAGCCACAAACAACCTCATCGAGCAGCTCCAAGCAAAGGTAAATGCTCACAACGAGCAAAACGAAGAGGCGGCAAACTTTGCTGCAGACGGCATCTGGGCAGGCGACCCGGGCGATGGTACAGACTTCATCACCGTGGTAGACATTCCTATCGAAGACCAAGGAATAGTGCCTACATACGATATGTTCGACCGTCCGACCATTTCAAACGACGCCAACCAGCCATCGGTCTATCCAGAAATGGGTATGCAACAAGCTGCTGCGCCAGCCTACGACTTCACCGATATTATCAAAGCGAACGGCGTTCTCGAAGTAATGCCCGATGGTTATGGCTTCCTACGCTCAAGCGATTACAACTATTTGTCGTCGCCCGACGATGTATATGTGCCTGCCAACCAAATCAAGCAAAACGGTTTGAAGACGGGAGATGTAGTAGAATGTCAGGTACGTCCGCCACGTGAAGGCGAGAAATACTTCCCTCTCACCACCATCAACAAGATAAACGGACGTGTTCCAGCGGAAGTTCGCGACCGCGTTTCGTTCGAACACCTTACGCCACTCTTCCCCGACGAGAAGTTCACGCTTTGCGGCGACCCACGCACAACGAATCTTTCAACACGCGTGGTAGACCTTTTCTCGCCAATCGGAAAGGGACAACGTGCCCTCATCGTGGCACAACCAAAGACAGGTAAGACCATCTTGATGAAGGATATAGCCAACGCCATAGCAGCAAACCACCCTGAGGCTTACCTCATGATGCTGCTCATAGACGAGCGTCCTGAAGAAGTTACCGACATGGCACGCACTGTAAACGCCGAAGTTATTGCATCAACGTTCGACGAACCAGCAGAACGCCACGTGAAGATAGCAGGCATTGTATTGGAAAAAGCAAAACGAATGGTAGAATGTGGGCACGATGTTGTCATCTTCCTCGACTCCATTACCCGCCTTGCACGTGCCTATAATACCGTTGCTCCCGCATCAGGAAAGGTGCTTACGGGTGGTGTAGACGCCAACGCATTGCAGAAACCAAAGCGTTTCTTCGGTGCTGCGCGTAATATAGAAGGTGGCGGTTCGCTCACCATCATTGCTACTGCGCTTATCGATACAGGCTCAAAAATGGACGAAGTAATCTTCGAAGAGTTCAAGGGAACGGGCAATATGGAGTTGCAACTCGACCGTTCGCTCAGCAACAAGCGTATCTTCCCATCTGTGAACCTTGTTGCATCGAGCACCCGTCGCGACGATTTGTTGCAGGACAAGACCACTATCGACCGTATGTGGATACTACGCAAGTACATCGCCGATATGAATCCGATAGAAGCAATGAACTCTATTCACGACCGTATGTTGCGCACACAAGACAACAACGAGTTTTTACTCTCAATGAACGGATAAACCTATCAATTATTTATAAATACTTTAGAGAAAGCCATTCCTGTGAAGGAGTGGCTTTTTTGCTTTCTGGAAAAAACATTGTAAAAGCTGCATAAAAAACATTTTTCACACTTTTTGGTAGCTTAAATCCATATTTAATCATTATATTTGCAGTCGTGGAAAAAGTCGCCTATGCGCATTGTGCATCGCCATACGAGTATTTACCAAAAGCGAGAGCACAAGTTAAACTTCACCACACAATGGTATTTGGAAACCTGAAGAAGATATTATGAAATCGTTAAAGGAGATTTTTAGAATAGGAAAAGGCCCCTCAAGCAGTCATACAATGGGACCTGCGCACGCAGCAGAGATATTTGCACGCCGAAATCCAAACGCAAAGGCGTTCGAGGTAACGCTTTATGGCAGTCTGGCAGCAACAGGAAAAGGGCACCTTACCGATGTGGCAATTACCGAAGTGCTGTCGGAAATAGCCCCCGTGGAAATAGTCTGGCAGGCAAAAACGGTGCTGCCCTACCACACCAACGGTATGCGCTACAAGGCATTCGATGCTGAAAAGCAAGTCGTTGATGAATGGGTGGTGTACAGTGTAGGCGGCGGAGCCCTGTCGGAAGGCAAGGGAAAGGACGATATGTTCTACACAACACCCGTGTATCAGCTGTCTACTATGAAGGAGATACAAGACTGGTGCGAAAAGAACGGACGCGGTTTTTGGGAATATGTAGACCACTGCGAGGGTGCGGAAATTTGGGAATACCTACACGAAGTGTGGACGACAATGTGCCACGCAGTAGAAGAAGGCTTGGAAAACGATGGCGTCCTGCCTGGCCCACTGAACCTTTCGCGCAAGGCAGGCAAGTATTACATAAAGGCGCAGAGCTATAAAACCAGCCTGCAATCGCGTGGTTTGGTATATGCCTACGCACTTGCGGTAAGCGAGGAAAATGCTGCGGGCGGCACAATCGTTACGGCTCCTACTTGCGGGTCGTGCGGTGTAATGCCTGCCGTGCTCTATCATCTATACAAGGCACACCAGTTTTCTGAACGTAAAATACTCCGTGCCTTGGCAACGGCAGGACTTTTCGGAAACGTAGTAAAAGAAAATGCCTCTATCTCTGGTGCAGAAGTGGGCTGCCAAGGCGAGGTAGGCGTGGCTTGCGCAATGGCTTCGGCAGCAGCGTGCCAGTTATTTGGCGGCACACCATCGCAGATAGAATATGCTGCCGAAATGGGATTGGAGCACCATCTCGGCATGACGTGCGACCCTGTTTGCGGCTTGGTGCAGATACCGTGCATCGAACGCAACGCCTTTGCAGCCTGCCGAGCCCTCGACGCTCAACTTTACGCAAACTTCAGCGATGGTCGCCACCACATTTCGTTCGATAAAGTGGTGCGGGTAATGAAACAAACAGGACACGACCTGCCATCGCTCTACAAGGAAACCAGCGAAGGAGGTCTTGCACACAACTTTGAATGGTAAAACTTATTGTCGGCATACCTGCTATAATGCAATAGCAAGTATGCCGACTTTGCTTAATAGTGCAAATAAAATATCTTCTGTAGTAAAGCGAGTTCTACTTTCAATCTCTTGAAAACACATTACAGCCACCTGCCCGAGCCCCTTTTAGTCGGTTTGCAGAACGATAGGCTTACCGAAGTTCTGCTACCACGTATTCTGAACGTGTCCCAATCCTGAATTTACCACCCCAAATACCTATGCCCGACGATACATAATATTGTGTTTTACCCTTTTGTAATGGTCCGAAGGCATTTTCGTAGATAAGGTCTTCTATCCAGCTGATGGGCCAAACCTGTCCATAATGCGTATGTCCAGACAGTTGGAAGTCGATGCCTGCCTGCTCTGCTTCCTCTAAATGATAAGGCTGATGGTCTAAAAGTATGGTGTAATATTCCTGCGGTACCTTCTGCATAAGGTTCTTCAAGCGTGCCCTGCGCTTATTCGTACGGTCGTCGCGACCTACCACAAGCAGTGTATCGCCACCTTTTAAAGGAACTAAGGCATAGTCGTCTATAAGCAAATGAATGCCCGATTCCTCGTAAAACTTCTTGGCACGAGGTTCTCCACTATAATATTCGTGGTTGCCAAGACAGGCATATACTGGTGCTTGAAACCTTCTGAACTCTGCTGCCATATCCTGTTCAGACAATGCACGAATACTTCTGTCGATGATGTCGCCACCGATAAAGATAGCTTCTGGCTGCTCTTCATTCACCTTGTCTACCCACTTTCGGAACTCGTCTGCCCGATTATGGTAGCCTAAATGCAAGTCGGTCATCATCACGACACGGTGCTTTTGCTTCATTTTCTTTTCGGTCTTCAGCGTCAATTCTACACGTTCCTTGTGCAGATAGTTCAGATAGCCATAGACAAACAAGCCCACAATAACGACAAAGACCGTAGCTGTTCCTGCCCAACTATTATATAGAAACGATTTCGGAACAAGACGAACAAGTCGTCCTAAGTCGAGAACGAGAAAGAGCATAAGAAGGTATAATCCTATGAAAATAGACGAATTGCCCACTTCGTATAGCACTGTTGCCACTGGCATAGGACTCTTATCCAAAAAGAAATTGGCGAAAAGACAGATAAAACACAGCAACATAGCACCTACTACAAGCCATTTGCCAACCAAACCCAACGGCACTAACTGCCAAACGTGCCAACCAATATATCCGCAACTCCCTAATAAAACAAGGAGAAACACGATTAACCAAATTAAATTCATATCCTAAACAGTCTTCTATTTTTTCTTTTTTATACTTTCAGACAAACATTATGCCGAAATAATCAACCTTTGAAAATTTGCCCAAAAACCTTCTTTATGGCAGTCTAACCTACAATAAAGAAACTTCGATGCACCCGATAAACCAAGTTATCAATGCATCGAAGTTTCTTTTTATCTTTCTTTTTAAATCTGACTAAATCTTCAAAAACTTCTTCACCCTATTATAATACTGTTGGGTTTTGCTCTTACTGAAGTTCACTCCACCGTGCCACATACGAATGGCTCTTTCGATATTGTTGCTTACATTGTGGCGCGATTGGAACAAAACGAACATCTCTCGCGACTTATTCGGGCTAAAACGGTCGGCAAGCGTATAACGTTTCGTGCTGCCCTTGCTTTTCAGTATGCTGTTGCATTCTGTAACAATACCCTTTGAAATCTGCAAAATGCCTGCGTGTGGTCCGTTCACAGCCTTTGCATTTCCTTTGCTTTCTACGTGCATAATAGCGTCCATCACGGGTCGCCAGTCAAAATTTCCAATCCCTATGGCTGTCTCTGCACTCGCAGAGCCTGCTGCCAAAATCATTAAAAATCCTACAATTAATACTTTTAAAATTCTCATTATACCTAATTTTCCGAAACCTACAAACTTGCCATAAGATAGGCAAATTATGCGGTAAGACGGGCGTGAGAATCGGCGCGCACAAACCTCGGTTTCATATTAACGGGTGCAAAGGTACAAAAATAATGCCTGATAATCAAGCTATTAAGTATTACTTAACAAATTTACATATACAAACGCTTGTATTATAAGCTTTGTTTAAAAACCTTAAAATGCTTGGTTTTCTCAATAATTATAAATCTTTACATTCGTTTTGTGCAGTATTTTGTAGAAGGTAAATTTTGCCAATTGCAAACTTTGCAGTACCTTTGCATAAGATATAGCTGCATCTTTGCAATCAACTTATTGACTCCGTAGCTTAGCTGAATAGAGCGCAGGATTCCGGTTCCTGAGGTCATGGGTTTGAATCCCATCGGAGTCACAGAAAAGGGGTACTTCGGTATCCCTTTATTTGTTTCTTGTAAGTTCCTCGCAAATGCAATTAACTTCTTATCGTTACACTACGATGTAGTTACTATGTTACAGCCTTTATTTTGTAAAGATAATTCCGACGAAAAATGGTAATTTCGATTTGGCATTGCGAAAGCGTAGGTTTTGCAATGCAAAACAGCCGCTTTTACCGTGCAAAACCTACGCT
>OHBE01001712.1_pt1 | contig 18099 bp, 15 predicted proteins | sample 1577231 | NCBI WGS metagenome assembly OHBE01 (sample SAMEA3541506, study PRJEB24748) | human gut metagenome | biome: human gut; feature: human-associated habitat; material: faeces | place: China | collected 2012 | reverse complement strand
AGGGTGCAGGTTTGCCGAAAGGCAAACCTGCACCCTGCAATTTCTATGCGGAGAGAAGGGTCGAAACAAGGGAGATCGTTGCCAATAAAGTGAAATTTTGGCTGTGCGGCTATTGAAATGAGATAATTGTTCATATATAATATGCGATGATAAGTGTTTTCCGGGCGCGGCAAGGGCTGCTGCGGCTTCGGATACATGACGGATAGATAAGTTTTCGCCGGACGGCGGATTATTTGACGGATGAGGGGCACACAGTGGAAGAGAACATGACCGCGCGCGGCGGGGCAAAGCGGGATATTGCGGGTCAGCGGTTCGGGAGACTGACGGCGCAGCGCCGGGTACCGCCCCCGGATGGAGCGGCACAGAATGACTACTGGCTGTGCCGGTGTGACTGCGGCAATGAGCGGACGGTGCTGGCGTCCAACCTGCTTCGGGGGCACACGAGGAGCTGCGGATGTCTGAAGCAGCGGGATCTGACAGGACAGCACATCAATATGCTGACAGTGCTGGAGAAATCGGATCAGTTTGCCACCCGCGGAAAGCGGAAGGTGCGGCTGTGGAAGTGCCGGTGCGACTGTGGAAATATCACATATAAGGCAACAGATACGCTGACCAGCCAACGGGAGTGCAGCTGTGCGGAGTGCGCAGGTAGGCGAAACGCGGCTAAGGCCCGGGAGAACGCTGGCTTTGTGGGCGGTACGCAGCTGTGCAAGCTGCCGGGCGAAGAACCGTCGATGCCCCATGACGGCAAGTGCCGGGGCGTGTACTACGACAAAAAGCGGCAGCTGTACGAGGCGGTCATCAAATTTCGGGGCAAGCGGACGCGGCTGGGGTATTTCCGGAAGTTTGAGGACGCGGTAAAGGCACGCCAGGTGGCAGAGGACGATGTGTTCGGGGAATTCCGGCGGCAGCTGGAGGCACAAAGGGCAGAGGATGAGGCGTCCGGATGACCAATGGCCGCAAAAAAAAGCAGACAGCGGAACGAAAACCGCGGTCTGCCTTGCGCAGGGAAGCAGGATCAGGAGATCTTATGTAAATCGTCGGGATAGATCTCAGATTTGATGAGAAGCTCCACGATGGCCTGGAGGATCTTGTTGATCTCCGGCTCATAGCGGGGGTCGAACTGGCGAATACGGGAAATGGTATCTGCCCAGGGAGAGCCGTCACCGGTCTCTGCGCCGAACAGCAGATGGTCACTGCTGCAGGAGAGCACCTGGCAGATGGTCATCAGCGAGTCCAGACTGAACGTGGAGTCGCCCAGTTCGATGTTAGCAATAAAGCGGGGGCTAAGTGAGCAGAGTTCGCCCAGCCGCTCGCGGGTGTATCCGGCATTTTCTCGTCTGCGGCGAAGCCGGCGTCCGATTTCCAGTTTGGTTCTTGCGTCCATATTATCACTCCTTATCACAAGTTTAATATGAAAGAAATAAGGTTGAAATGTGATTGCGTTTCATGTATAATATGTGATAAAAGGTGATACTTGGCAATTCTGGGGAAAACTGGGGAAGGTGTGCAGACAGAAAAACGTGCGAATTGCCGATATATAGACGATAGTGCACTGCGGCTTTGCGGGGGTGAGTGGCAGTGCGGCAGGAAACTCCCGGGGCGGACTATGTCCGCGGCGGTTTTTTTGTTTTTTTGTTTTCAAAAGCGTATTCGCGTCTGTCAACGTGGAGGCTTTGGAGACACAGAGCATAATCAAGTATGTCAGCGCAGACAAAGTGGTCCAGATCAAATGGACAACGGCAGTTGAAGGGGAAGATGCGGCAACTGAGGGCAGCAGCTCCGCCAACGCCGCGGAAACGCGGACCCTGACGCTGCTTCCGGCGAAGGGCGTCTCCCGTGTCCCTGCCGGAACTTACCGCGTGACGATCTGCTGGAAGTGCAACGACGTTCTCATAGCGGAGCGTGTGATCCCCTTTTTTGTGACCCGGTGAAGCGCTTGAAGATGTCCCCGGTGGAGCTTCGGTAGTGGCTTTTATTTCCGGCTACATTTGGTTTGTTTTCCCGGCGTAGAGTGGCTATTTTCGCCCAAATCGAATATGTAGCCTCCGTGAAATACATGAAATACATAGCAGCATTGAGGGTGTAGTAAAGGGATTCCCGGCAGATTGCGGAAAACGCAGCCTGCCGGGGATTTTCATTTTTCAATTTTGCAGCTTTCTCGTTGCAAACATCTCAAAATTATGATAGGATGGCATATAAAGAATATATATCCAAGATAAAGCAGGGATTATAGTGAAACGAATCAGAAATGGATTTACGTTGATGGAAATGCTGATCGTCATTGCGATCATCGCTGTATTGATGGCGATTGCGATTCCGGTATTTTTATCACAGCTTGAAAAAACCCGAGAAGCGGCTGACCTTGCAAATGTGCGCTCCGCTTATGCACAGGTATCTGCAGAGGCACTGCTGGGGAATTCGGAGACCACCGTGACCGTTGACCTGAAGCAGAAGCGTGCCGACTGGCAATCGGTCGATCCGGTGAATATCGGCGGTATCGTCCATTACAAAGATCAAGGAGACACGAATAATTGGAAAGGCGTTGCTGCGCCGAATGGAACCTGTGTTGTTTCATATAATGAAAATTACGGAATCATTCTGACTTGGAGCGGGAAAGCCGACCCTTCTGCCCCCAAGTATCCGTTTAACACAAGCGTGACGGATTTTTTCCCACTTCTATATAGTACAGACTTTTGGAAAAACGGCGCTGTAAATACTCACTCCAACTTCGAGTTTGACTCCAGATGTCCGAAGTCAGATTATGTTCCGGCTATCTACGAAGCCATTGAAAAGTTGGATAACAGTCTCCTGCAGCAGCCGGACTGCACCTGGGCCTATCTTGGCGACGGAAGAGACGGGCAAGAAGCAAATCGGTATCTTTTCTGGACATCTCTGAACACAGACAAAGTCGGAGTCGGAAATAATATTCCCGTAATTATTCAAACCGGCAAAGGGAAATATTACGTTGCCGAAACCACGACCGGCGAGCGAAAAAAAGACGGCAAAACCTATGTTGCCGTTTCTCAATCACTTGTTTTACAAAAGCAATATAAGGAAATCCTGGAAAAAGGAGAACAGTATTCCTCCTTGGAAGCAGCATACGATGCCTATCGCAAAGCCTTGGGCGATTCCAAGTATGATTCGGTTCGCCAGCCTTAAGGTGCGTTGCTCCGCTATAATCGCTGCCGAATCGACCATGAGGTAATCTGCGGGAACAGCCGCAGGCCATTCAATGCGATGGCCTGCGGCTGTCGGTATTTTTTGATTATGGCATCCCACGGCGTGGGGGTATCTCCGGCTCTGCTTTTTGCCGCGTCCTATCGGACAAAGAAGCGATAAAGGGTCTTCTCACGGTATGTCACACCGGCCCGCAGGATGGGAGAGGGAAAGGCCGCATGATTCACGGCGTCCGGAAACCGCTGTGTTTCCAGGCAGATCCCGTGGAAAGGCCCATAGAGTGCCCCTTGCTTTCCGCTGCGTTCCGCCAGCCATCCCGCCGTATATAGCTGCATTCCCTCCATTGAGGTGGTCATTTCCATTCCGATGCCAGTGGCAGGACACCACAGCTCCGCCGCCGGTGCTTGCCCCGCATTGAGAACATAGTTGTGATCATATCCATGCCCGCCGTTCAGAGATACATTGCGGAGACGGCTCTTCATCTCCGTGGGAGCACGGAGGTCCAGCAGTGTCCCCTCCACCTCCGCCATCTGTCCCGTTGGGATGTTCTCTCCATCTGTCGGCGTATAGTGGTCGGCCCGTACCGTCAGCACCTGGTCATCTACCGTGCCGCTGTCGTGGCCGCCCAGATTGAAATAGGCGTGGTTCGTCAGGTTGACCACGGTGTCCTTCTCCGCCGCCGCACGGTACTCTATGGTGAGCGTACTGTCTGCCAAGCGGTAGGTGACCTCCACACGGACAGCGCCGGGGAAGCCCTCCTCCCCGTCAGGGGAGGTGTAGGTGAATGTGACCGCATTCTCGGCGCAGGTGAAGTCCCACAGCTTCTTGTGGAAGCCCTCGATGCCGCCGTGGAGGCAGTTTTCTCCCTCGTTGGCCGTAACACGGTACGCCGTGCCGTCGATGCTGAAGGCCGCCCCGCCGATGCGGTTGGCACAGCGCCCGATAGTTCCGCCGAAGCAGGCATCCATGTGCCGATAGCTTTCCAACTCGTCGTAGCCCAGGCAGATGTCCGTCATCTTGCCGTTTCTGTCCGGCACATAGATGCTACGGACGGCTGCGCCGTAGGGCAGCAGCTCCACGGCACAACGGCTGGTGGAAAGCTCTATGACAGGGACCTCTTTTCCACCCAGTGTCCCAAAGGGTCTAAGTCGATACAAGGTTTATCCCTCATAGCCGTTGGGATGGCCGCTGTGCCACGCCCACGCGTCGGCAACGATCTGCTCCAGACTGCGGCTGGGCTTCCAGCCCAGCACCTCAGCAGCCTTTTTGTTGGAGGCGATCAGGACGGAGGGATCACCGCTGCGGCGCGGCTTCGCCTTCGCCGGTATCGGCCTGCCTGTGACGCGGCGCGCCGTGTCTATGATCTCCCGCACGGAATAGCCCGTTCCGCTGCCCAGATTGAACACATCGCTCTTACCGCCCCGATCCAGATACTCCAGCGCCAGCAGGTGCGCCTCCGCCAGATCCTTCACATGGATGTAGTCCCGCACGCAGGTGCCGTCCGGCGTGGGATAGTCCTCGCCGAAGATGCCGATATGCTCCTGCCGTCCCAGCGCCGTTTTCATCACCAGCGGGATCAGGTGGGATTCCGGCTCGTGATCCTCGCCGATGCCTGCCTCCGTGTTGGAACCGGCGGCATTGAAGTAGCGCAGCGCCGCATAGCGGATGCCATAGGCTCTGTCACACCATTTCAGCATATTCTCGATGGCCAGCTTTGTGGCGCCGTAGGGGTTGGTCGGCTCTGTACGGTCGCTTTCCTCAATAGGCTGTTTCTCCGGCTCTCCGTAGGTGGCCGCCGTGGAGGAGAACACGATCTTGTCCACGCCGTGAGACTTCATGGCGTTCAGCAGGGACACCGCGCCCTCCACATTATTTCCGTAGTATTTCAGCGGATCAACAACGCTCTCGCCCACCAGGGAGCAGGCCGCGAAATTGATCACGCCGTCGATCCTGTTCTCCGAGAATACCCGATGCAGGAAGGCGGTGTCCCGCAGATCTCCCACGCAGAACTTCTGCGCTCCCTTGACAGACTGCCAGTGCCCGGTACGCAAATTGTCCACCACGACCACCTCATAGCCCTGTTTGACCAGCAGTACCGTCATGTGGCTGCCGATATATCCGGCACCGCCAGCCACCAAAATGGTTTTCATATTCGCGTCCTCCTTCTTTCATACACTTTGAATAAACCGCAGAAAGGCTTCCTGCCCCTCCGGGGTGCGCTTAAAGACACCGGCGTGCTCCAGCACGGCGGCAAATACCGCGCCCACCTCCCGCCGCAGAAGCTCCTCGGCATTGTCCGCCGTGAAGGTATAGCGGGTCTTCAGCTCGTCCACCCAATCCGCGTGCTTGCGCAGTGTCTCGTCCTGTCGCAGATCATCGCCACCCACCAGAGCCTGCGCCACGCCGTGCAGCTCGTCCTTCAGCCGGGCGGGCAGCACCGCAAGACCCATGACCTCGATGAGGCCGATGTTCTCCTTCTTAATGTGGTGCAGCTCCTGATGGGGGTGGTAGACGCCGAGGGGATATTCCTCCGTGGTGATGTTGTTGCGCAGCACCAGATCCAGCTCGAACTGTCCCTCCCGCATACGGGCGATGGGGGTGATGGTGTTGTGCATCTCGCCGTCCGTCTCCGCGAAAATGAAGGCCGCCGCGTCCGCATAGCCCCGCCACGCGGCGAGGATGCGATCCGCCAGCTCCACCAGACGCCGGTCGTCGCCGCAGCGCAGGCGGATCACGGACATGGGCCACTTGACGATGCCCGCCTCCACGTCCTCGAACCCCCGGAAAACGACCTCCCGCTCCACGGGAGCCTTCTCCATGGCGAAGGTATAGCACCCGCCCTGGAAATGGTCGTGGCTCAGAATAGAGCCTCCCACAATGGGCAGGTCGGCGTTGCTCCCCACGAAGTAGTGGGGAAACTGCTTCACGAAGTCCAGCAGCTTCCGGAACGTGGCTCTGTCGATCTTCATGGGGGCGTGCCGGCCGTTCAGAACGATGCAGTGCTCGTTGTAGTAGACATAGGGGCTGTATTGGAGGAACCAGTCCTCCTGATGGATGGTGACGGGGATGATCCGGTGGTTCTGCCGGGCGGGGTGGTTGAGCCGTCCGGCGTAGCCCTCGTTCTCTCTGCACAGCAGGCACTTCGGGTAGCCCCGCTGGGGCGCTGCTTTGGCCGCAGCGATGGCCTTTGGATCCTTCTCCGGCTTGGACAGGTTGATGGTGATGTCCAGTTCCCCGTAGGCGGTGGCGGCCTTCCACTTCCTGTCCCGCGCAACGCGGTAGCGGCGGATGTAGTCCGTGTCCTGACAGAAGAGGTAAAACCAGTCCGTCGCCGCCTCCGGGGATTGGCGGTACTTTTCCCGGAAGTTCTGAATGACCTGAGAGGGGCGGGGCGTCAGTATACCCATCAGCTCGGTATCGAACAGGTCGCGGCTGGTGATGTCGTTCTGTATGACGCCCCGCGCCGCCGCGTCTTCCAGCAACTCCCTCAAGATGTCCTCCAAGGGCCGCTCCCGCGCCGTCTGCGGATCTTCCCAGGATTCCAGCTTCATAGCTTGTAGCAGGGCGTTGGAGGCCCATGTGCGGTCACATTCCTCTATAAGCCCTGTGCGCAGGGCGTAGCCCAGCAGATCTTCAATGGCCTGATAGCACATGCCGCACCTCCTATCCCAGCCGGATGCCGCCGACCGGCCGGATGCGCACCACGTGGCAGCAGCCCCGTCCCAGCGAGGCCTCCACCCTGTCGCGGAAGCCGTCCAGCATATCCAGCGGCACGAACGCCTGCGCCGTGCCGCCGAAGCCGCCGCCGTGTACGCGGACAGCGCCCCGCCCCTCCAGCATACGCTCGCACAGGGCGATGGTCACCATCAGCTCCTGCGCCGCTGTGCTGCCGGTGGGAATGATATTCTGCAAATACATGGCGGAGGAGCGCCCCGACTCCCGCACCAGCGTAAGAAACCGCTGGAAATCGCCGCTGCGGAGCGCCTGTACCTCCTCCCGTACGCGGCGGTTCTCGCCGTAGACGTGGAAGGCACGGTTTACCGCCCGATCCCCCGCCGCCTTTCTGACGTGGGGCAGCTCCGCAAGGAAGGCCTCCTCCGGGATCTCCCGCAGCACCTCCTTGCCGAACACCCGGCAGACCGCCCGCAGTTCCTCGGTGATGGCGCTGTACTCCCCGGTCAGATCCTCGTGTCCCGCGCCGGAGTCCAGGATACACAGGGCATAGCCGCAGGCGTGGAGATCCACGTCCAGCCGCTCCACCACCGGTTGGGCTGTATCCGCGAAGTCGATGGCCACCACGCCGCCCACGGAGGAGGCGGTCTGATCCATCAGGCCGCAGGGCTTTCCGAAGAACACGTTTTCCGCATACTGGCCGATCTGCGCCAGCTCCACGGGGGTACAATGCCGCTCCCAGAGCAGCTCATTGAGCATCGTCCCCAGCAGTACCTCGAAGGCGGCGGAGGAGCTGAGGCCGCTGCCCTTGGGCACGGTGGAGGTCATATACACGTCCAGCCCCCTGCCCTGCAAGTCGCAGCCCATCTCCTGCATCCGGGACGCCACGCCCCGGATCAGCGCCGCCGAGGTGTTTTTCTCCCCCGCCTGCGGAGTCAGCTCCCGAAGGGATACCTCCGTCATGGGATAGCCCTGGGACAGCACGCGGATAACACCGCTGTCGGTGACGGCTGACGCCGCCAGAATGTCCAAATCCACGGCGGCGGCCAAAACGAAGCCCCGCTGGTGATCGGTGTGGTTGCCGCCCAGCTCTGTGCGGCCCGGCGCACTGAACAGCGCCTGCGCCGGATAGCCAAAGGTCAGGCGGAAGCCCTCCGCGGCCTCCAGACAGCGGGTGCGCGCCCGATCCTTGCCCTCCCTGCCGTAAAGGCGGATGAGGGTTTCTTCAAATGAGAGCTGCTCCAGACAAGCCTCCAGCCTTGTATGTATCGTCATCTGCTCCTCCTTGTTCTCTTCGTGAAGGGGCTTATCCCCTTTGGGGGCGTCAGCCCTCCGGCTGCTCCGCCGTGACCGCCTCGTACCGCAGCCATACGTAGCTGCCGTCCGTTACCTCCATCCCCTGCGGGGGTGTTCCTTCTGACGAGAGGGAGACGGCCATGCTTATCAGGCTCTCCGCCAGGCCGACGGCATCGTTGCGAACGGTGCCCTCCAGCGTTCCCTCCCGCAGCGCCTCCATTGCCGGCGGTGTGGCATCCACACCCACGATGACCGGCAAACTGCTTTTACCCAGCCCGGCCTCGGTGCAGGCGTCGATAGCGCCCAGCGCCATGTCGTCGTTGTTGGCAAAGACCACCTCTATCGCATCCCCGAATTCCCGAAGCCATTGACGCATCCGGATGCCGGCCTGCCCGCGCTGCCAGTTGGCGGCGGCGCTGGCCAGCTTCTCCGTGGAGACGCCGGCCTTTATCAGGGTAGAGATGCTGTACTCCGTCCGGAGCAGGGCATCCTGGTGTCCCGGTTCTCCCTCCAGCATCACATATTGCAGCACGCCGTCGCCGTTCCGGTCCAGCTCGTTCCGACGGCTCTGCCATGCGTCCAGCACCAGCTCACCCTGCAATACCCCGGCGTCCCCCGCCGGAAGCCCAATATAGTAGGCATGCTTCCAGCGGCGCAGATCCTCCTCCACCGGCTCGCGGTTGAAGAAGATCACCGGCACATCCGCTGCCTGTGCCTTGTCGATGATAACGGCCGCCGCCGTGCGATCCACGACATTGACGCAGATCACATCGTAGCCCCGCTCCAGAAAGCGATCTACCTGCTCGTTCTGCGTGGCCTGACTTTCTTTGCCGTCGGCAATATATAAATTGATCTTTATGCCCTGACCATCTCCCGTTTCCAGCGCAGCCCGCTGCAATTCTCGGGTCACGGTTTCAATAAAGGTATCCTCCTGTTGGTACAGCGCCACTCCAACCCGAAGCGTTCTGCCCACGCCTGTATCCGCACGGCAGGCAGGCAGCGCCAGCAGCAGGGTCAGCGCGGCGATCAGGCAAACGATCCTCTTCATACCGTCTCCTCTCCCTTACAAGCTCATGTCACGGGGAACAGCAGCTTCTGGTTGTCGTTGTCGTACATGTTCTCCTGCCGGACGATGGAAAAAGCCACGGTGGGTACGCCCGTCCAGTCCTCATGCCGCGCCAGCGCCGCCGCAGCATCCACCGCCAAATACCCTGCGGAGAACACATTCAGCGCGGCGATGGCCGTCACGCGGCCCTCCTCCAGCGCGGCAGCGATGGCGGGTGTAGAGCCGCAGCCATATAGCAGGGGAAAGCTCTCGTTGCTCCGCGCCATCTCCGCTGCCTCCGCCAGTACCGCCGCCTCAAAGGCGACCACCGCGCCCGGTCTTTCAATCCGCAGAATGTCCGTGAAGGAGGCGGTGTCAGCGCTCCACTGATATATCCGTACCTGCCGCCCCGCTCGCTCCAGGGTCTCCCTTGCCGCCAGCATCCGCTCCCGTATCCCGTTGTCTCCGGGCAGGCTGTCCAGCAGCAGCACCGTGCCGCCGGTCGGTACGCCGTTGCACGCCGCCTCACCCAGTGCCTCGCCCAGCGCCTGATGATCCATGGTCACAGCGGCTCCGGCACCCCATTCGGTCATATCCGTTTCCACCGTCACCAGTGCCGTCCTGCCCGCCGCCGCGGATACAGCCTCACCCAGCACGCCCCGATCCGCCGGAAGCAGCAGGATAGCCTGTGTGCCTCCCGCCGTTTCCCTCTCCAGCAGATGCGCCTGCTCGGCGGCGCTGTTGTCCGCGGTGGGCGTCAGGAAGCGCAGCTCCACATTCAGATCCTCCGCTGCCTGCTCCATGCCCCTTCGCATGGTGGAAACTGCGCCGTCTCCGTCGCGAAGGATGACAGACATCTCCAGCAGAGCGGGCTGATTCTTCCGTTCGCCAGGAGCAAAGGCCAGCAGCCAGAAGAGTATGCTCAATCCGATCAGGGGAAGCACCAGTTGGAATAACACCTTTCGGCTCACGCCTCTCCCTCCCTCCGATATTTCCGCACCTCATTTTCTCCCAGTGCAGGCAGGCAGATACGCACCACCGTCCCTCTGTCCGGCTCGCTGCGGATGGTCAGGCCGTAGGCTGCGCCGAAGGTCAGCTGTATCCGCTGGTGGACATTACGCAGACCGATGCCCGAGCCCCCCGGCCTTGCGGCAGACACGGAGATGCCGGGCTTCAAAAGCTGCTCCATCACCTGCTCCGGCATTCCGGGCCCATTGTCCTCCACTTCGATGACCATGTTCTCGCCCTCGCGGAAGGCGCGGATGTGGATCTCGCCGTCGCCGTCCGCGTATTCCATGCCGTGATAGATGGCGTTTTCCAGGATCGGCTGGATGATCAGCTTGACGGTATACAGTCTCTCCACACCCTGCTCCACAGAGATGTCTGTGGAGAATTTGTTTTTATACCTCATTTTCTGAATGGCCAAATAGTTCCTGGCGTGCTCCAGCTCGTCCCCGATGGGGATGATGCTGCTGCCCTTGCTGAGGGATATGCGGAAAAATCGTGCCAGCGCCGTCAGCATGGCCACCGCCTCCTGCGTCCGCCCGTTTTCCGTCATCCATACCACGCTGTCCAGCGTATTGTAGAGGAAATGGGGATTGATCTGAGATTGCAGCACGTCCAGCTCGCTGCGCCGCTTTTCCTCCTCCTGCCGGAGAATGTCCTCCATCAGATGACGCATGGTGGACACCATGGACTGCACGGAGCGGCTGAGATGCTCCACCTCATAGGGGCCGTCCACATCGAAATCCACGGACTCCGCGCCCTTTTCCAGCTCACGCACCGCAAGCTCCAGCTTCTTCATGGGCGCAGTGATCCACTCTGAAAGCCGGAGGTTCACAAATACCAGCAGGAAAATGGAGAAGATCACCACGAACATGGCGAACAGCAGAAGCTGGCTGTAGTTGTCCCGCAGTGTCTCCACCGGCACCACGCCCACCAGCTTCCAGCCGGTGTAGCCCACGGTCTTGACCGTCACCTGCCGCCGTTGGGACAGGAAGTTCTCCGTGTGTGTCCCGTCGGAATAGGCCGCGGCGGTCAGATTGTTCTCCTCCTGCAAGCCCGCGTAGATCAGCTGCTGACGGGGATGGTAAATGATTTCGCCGCTCCCGTCGATCAGGTAAAGGTATCCTTGCCCGTTGGAGAGGGACACCTCCTTGCAGATCTGCTCGATGCCGCTGAAGCTCATGTCCACCAGCAGCACGCCGCTTTGCATGACGCCGCCGCGTGACAGTTCCACGTGACGGCTGAGAGAGACCACCCAGTGATACCGCGAATCGGGGTCATCAAACAGATTTTGCACGTGGGGTGTGGAGAAGTGCAGGTTTTCAATACGCTCCATGGCGGTGGTGAACCAGCTCTCACGGCTGGGAGTCACACTGTTTTTCAGTTCGCTCAGAGGGGTGGCGGAGACCAGGCTGCCGCTTCCGTCAAACACCGCCAGCGACACCAGCACCTCCCGGTCCTTTGCATAGAGCAGATCTAAGGCGTCCCGCAGCTCCCGCGCCATGTCCTCCCGCTGCAGATCCGTGTTTTTTATAACGCGGTAGTACACCGTATCCGATACCCGCATCATGTTGCGCAGATAGCTGTCCAGGTTCAGGTTCACCTGCGCCAGCACACGCTGACTGCTCTCCGCTGCCATCGCGTTGGAGGAGGAGGAAAAGCGCAGCATCAGAGCGACCCCCAGAAACAGCATACCCGTCACTGCCACGGTGGTAAAGGCGACTGACAGGATCAGCTGAATACTGGCGCTGTGATACAGTTGTTTCCATTTTCCTCTGAAGCAGGAAGCTCTCTTATCCACTGGGGGCTCCTCTCTCCGCCCGTCACCTGCCCGCGCCGCGGTATTTCGTCGGCGTCGTGCCAAAGTGACGCTTGAACACATAGCTGAAGTAGTTGGGGTCCTCATAGCCGCACTGCCGTGCGATCAGGTACGTCTTTTCCTCTGTGGTGCGGATGGCCTCGGCAGCTGCCTCCATCCGCACCATCGTGACATAGGCGGTAAAGGTCGTGCCCGTCTCCCGCTTGAACAGCGTGGAGAAGTAGGTGGAGCTCAGATGCAGATAGGCGCACAGCTTTTCCACCGACAGGTCGCTCTCCCCGTAATGCTGGCGAATGTACTCCTTGGCTGTCTCCACCGTCCGTCCCGCCGATGCCGTCTGTCGGCGGCGGATCAGCGTGTGGAGGCGCAGACAGCGCTCCGCGCACCAGTCCTCCAGCTCTGTTAAGCTGGGAAGCTCGGACATCTGCGGGGGCAGGGAAAAATCTGCGCCGAAAACCTCCTCCGCGCCTATGCCGGAGCGCCGCGTCAGCTTCAACAGATGCGTCACCAGCTCCATAAGAAACAGATTGTACTGTCCGGCGGAGGGCTTCGCCTCCCGGAGCTTTCCTGCCAGTGTTGCCGCCGCGCTTCGGACCTCTCTGTCATTCCCCAGCTTTATGGCGGCAGTCAGCGCCCGCTCGTCCGCCTCGTCAAAGGAGAGCAGCAGGCTTCTGTCCGGCTCCAGATCACCGATGTAGATGACCTGTCCCCGCCCCACCATGGAGCGGTATTCCAGCGCCGTCCGCGCCTCGGCGGCGGAACGCGGGAGGCCGGAAAGCTCCCGGCACGGTGTGCCTACGCCCACTGTCAGAGTCAGTCCTAAATAGGCCGAGGCCAGCGCGCAGGCGCGGTCCAGAGCGCGGATCAGGTCATAGACGGAAAAGGTCTCCGTCAGGCTGACGATGGAAGCGATCCAATCGTTGTACAAAAAGAGCTTGCACCTGTCTTCCGTCAGGGCCTCCTCCAGCAGCTTTTGGACGGACAGCGTGGACAGCGGCGCATCGCGGCTGCCGCCGATGTAAGCGAGAGCTGCCGTCCATTTTCCCCCGGAAAGATCAATATCCAGCTGCGCCGCCCGCTCCTGTTCCTTTCCCAGCTCTATGCGCCCGCTCAGCAAATTGGCATAGAACAGCTCCTGCAGAACCGGCAGATTCTCCGTATAGCGGATGCGGAGTCGCTCCGTATCCCGTCTCTCCTCACGCTCCCGGTCCAGCTCTGCCTTCAGCCGCCGCAGTACGGCGGACAGCTCATCGGCATTGATGGGCTTGAGAATGTACTCCGATACATTCCTCCGAATGGCCTGCTTGGCATACTCAAAATCGTCAAAGCCGGAAAAAATCACAAATTTAGAGACCGGCAGAAGCTCTGTCAGGCTGCCGCAGAGCTCCAGTCCATCCATAAACGGCATTTTGATGTCGGTAAGGATCACATCGGGAAGGATCTCCTCCGCCAGGTCCAGCGCATCCCGCCCGTTGGAGGCTTCTCCCGCCAGAGAAAAGCCAAGGCCCTGCCAGTCCATTTTCTGACTGATACCCTCGCGGATATTTTCCTCATCGTCCACCAGCAGCACACGGTATAGCTCCACAGCTCCGCCCCCTCTCCCTTTTACACAGAGTATACCACACTCTTCCGATAAAGCAAAGATGGCTCGCGAAGGCGTGCCATCTTTGCGTGAGATCACTTTTTCACAAGGTACTTCCGCATATCAAGGGCACAGGCAAACAGGATGATCGCGCCCTTGATGAGATATTGCAGATCCTGCGGCACCCCTACCATGGTCAGCCCAATGAAGATCAGCCGCAGCATCAGCACGCCGATGACGATGCCGCTGATCTTGCCGATGCCGCCTACGAAGGACACGCCGCCGATGACGCAGGCGGCGATGGCATCCAGCTCGTAGTTCAACCCGGTATTGGCCGTGTTGGAGCCAATGCGTGCGCCCTCAATGAAGCCGGTAAAGCCGTACATGGCGCCGGCCAGCGCAAAGACCCCCACTGTGATGGCAAACACGTTGACGCCGGATACCCGGGCCGCTTCCTCGTTGGAGCCGAGGGCAAACATATTCTTGCCGAAGGTGGTCTTATTCCAGATAAACCACATGACGGCTGTCAGCACAACTGCAAACAGAACATACATGGGCACGGGCGTACCGTTGATGCGGAACAATTCTCCCTTGACGAAGCTGGTGTAGGATGGATCGAGGTTGGAGATGGCCATGCCATTGTTGTTGCCCTGCTGCACATACAGCAGCAGGCAGGTATACAGGATCAGCTGCGTGCCCAGCGTCACGATGAAGGGGTGCAGCTTGAATTTCGCCACGAACAGGCCGTTGAAGCAGCCGATTGCCGCGCCGATGAGCATGGCAAGCAGGATGACCACCGGGATGGGCAGCGTGCCGATCTCCGGCCACATCTTGTTTGCGGTGTTGGCGGCGTTCTGAAGCAGCGACGCGGAGATGCAGGCGGTCAGTCCCACGGCTCGGCCTGCGGACAGGTCTGTGCCGGTAAGCACGATGCACCCGCCGATACCCAGCGCAGCGGGGAGATAGGCCGCCGTTTGGGAGAAGATGTTGATGAGGGACGGAGGCTTGATAAAATTGGGGTTTCTGATGGCGATATAGATGACCGCGATGACCATGATGATGATCAATGCGTTATTCAAAAGGAGATCGCCCACCCGTCTGGCCGTCAGCGGCTGGCGGACGCGCACTTCCTTTTCCTGTGCTTTTGTTTCCTTGTTCACGATCGTCGCTCCTCCTTACACATATTTGGCCGCCAGCGTCAGGATCTCCTCCTGACTGGTGGTTCGGGCATCCACCTCACCGGCCAGCAGTCCGCCGGACATGACCAGAATGCGGTCGCAGATCCCCAGCAGCTCCGGCATCTCGGAGGACACCATGATCACGCCCTTCCCCTCCCTGGCAAGGTCGAGGATCATCTGATATATCTCGTACTTCGCACCCACGTCGATGCCTCGGGTGGGCTCGTCCAGCAGCAGCACCTCCGGCTTGGTCAGAAGCCAGCGCCCGATGATGACCTTCTGCTGGTTGCCGCCGGAGAGTGATCGTATTTGCGTGGACTGTCCGGGCGTTTTGATGTGCATAGCCTGTATAGCCCAGTCAGTATCCTGCCGCATCTTTCTTTCACTGAGGCAGATGCCGCCCATCAGATAGCTTCTCAGGTTGGAGATGACGGTGTTTTCCCGGATGTCGCGGATGCCGAAGATGCCCGTGGCGCGGCGCTCCTCCGTCAGCAGGGCGAAGCCGTTTTTGATGGACTCCTGGGGTGTCCTGTTTCGGATAGCCTTTCCATGCAGGCGGATGCTCCCGCTGGCCTTCGTCATTGCGCCGAAGAGGTTCTCCAGCACCTCCGTGCGCCCGGAGCCATCCAATCCGGCGATGCCCAGCACCTCGCCCCTGCGAAGCTGGAAGCTGGCGTCCTTCAGACGGGTATACCGGCCTGCGAGATGCTCCACCTCCAAAATCACCTCGCCGGGTACATTGTCCTTAGGCGGGAATCGGTTGGTCAGCTCGCGACCCACCATCAGCCTGATGATTTCCTCTATGGTCAGGTCGGCGGCGCGGCGCGTGGCCACCCATTTACCGTCCCGCATGATGGTCACTTCATCGCTGATGCGGAGTATCTCATCCATTTTGTGGCTGATATAGATGATGCCGCAGCCCTGCTCCCGGAGCATGTTGATGATGCGGAACAGATGCTCCACCTCCGCCTCCGTCAGAGAGGAGGTGGGCTCGTCGAACACGATGACCTTGGCGTTGTAGCTGACCGCCTTGGCGATCTCCACCATCTGCCGCTGGGAGACAGGCAACGTTGACATGATGGCTTTGGGATCGACGCGGACGTCCAGCTCGTCGAAGACCTCCCCTGTACGTCTTCGCATGATGCCCTCGCTGACCATAATGCCCGCTACCTTCGGGTAGCGGCCCAGCCACAGGTTGTCCATCACGCTGCGGGTGAGAGCCTGGTTCAGCTCCTGATGCACCATTGCCACGCCGCCTTCCAGCGCTTCCTTTGAATTCTTGAAATCCACCTCTTTGCCGTCCAGCACGATCGTGCCCTCGTCCTTGGCGTAGATGCCGAAAAGGCACTTCATCAGCGTGGATTTGCCCGCGCCGTTTTCACCCATCAGCGCGTGGACGGTGCCGGGTCGGACGGTAAGGGAAACGCCGTCCAACGCCTTGACACCGGGGAACTCTTTCGTAATATTTCGCATTTCCAGCAATGCCGGCTGCTCCATATGCGGTTACCTCCTTATCTGCGGGTTCAAAAGCGGCTCACCATACGAACCGCTTTCGCGAAAGAGCGGGGCTGTCTGACTGACAGCCCCGCTCTTCCTTGGCGCTTTACTGGGGCGAGAGCCGTTAGCTATGGCTTATTCGCCGGTATAGGTGGCGTAAGGCACACGGATCTTGGCAACACCGGCATCCACATTGAACGAGGAGGTGTTGTCCATCAGATTGCCTCCGCCCTTGACGCTGCTGACCAGGTTCAGGATGGTGGAGGCCATGCCCTCGGCATCCTGCTTGATGGTACCGGTCATCTTGCCCTCGTTGATGAGCTGCTTGGCAGATTCGGTGGCGTCCACGCCGAACACAGGGATGGTCTTGCCGCCGTCGCCCATATTATAGCCTGCACCCTGCAGGGCAGAGATGGCACCCTCCGCCATACCGTCGTTGTTGCAGATGATCAGCTCGACCATGTTGCCGTTGGCTTCGGAATACTCGGGAAGGATGGTGGCCATGTAGTCATTGGCCGCCTGCGCGGACCACTTGCCGCCCTGATCCACCAGATACTTGTCGGTGGCGGAGGCGTTGTAGTAGACCAGCTCCGGCTTACCGGCGGCGGTCAGCAGCTCGTTGGCATCCTCCACGCCGTACTGGGTGCGGGCCTCGGCCTCGGCGTTGCCCTCCTGTCCCTTGAACATCACATAGGAGATGGAGCCGTCGCCGTTCAGATCCACGGCGTCATAGTTGGCCAACAGGTACTCGCCTACCAGCTTGCCCTGCATGTGACCGGCCTCAGGCGCGTCCGTGCCGACGAAGGCACACTTGTCGTAGCTCTTCACCACGTCATCAGAGACCTCGCGATTGAAGAAGATGATGGGGATACCGGCGGTCTTGGCGGCCTCTACGGCGTTCTGGGCGGCGTCGGGAGAGGACGTCTCAACGATGTTGACGATCAGCAGATTAGCGCCGTTGGAGATGGCAGTGTTGATCTGATCGGTCTGCTGTGCCTGGTTGCCCCCGCCGTCATAATTGCTGGGCTTGATGCCCATGGCGTTAAACTGTTCCTCCATAGAGTTGCGGACGCTGGAGATATACACATCGGAATAGTCATAGTAGAACACGGCCACATTCAGCGCAGAGGCATCGCCGCCCTGCGTATCGGAGTCCTTGTTCTTGTCGTTGTCCTTACTGCCGCAGCCGGCCAGCAGGGCCAGCACCATCACGGCGGACAGGAGAATGGCAAGCATCTTTTTCATCTCAGTTCCTCCTCATAAATGATAAATGAATTGTGTCTGCGCGGCAGGGCGGCACTCGCCGTCCCGCCAGTCTACCTTCATTGTAGGAACCCTTCTTTCAAAAGACCATAGAAAAATATTTGCACATATAGGAAAATCATTCTCTCCCGTTAACTTTCCCGATGTCTTTTGCACAGGGGAGCCATTTTCTCTGTGCCTGTTGTTCCTCCCCGCAGAGCGCAAAGCTGTGCCGATCTGCTGCCCTCATGACCCAAGCTGCGCCGCGCCACCGTTTCATTTGACGGTGGCGCGGCGCGGTTCTGTCTTTATTACAGCTTTTTCAATCGTTTCAGTTCCGTTCTGCCTTTTATCTATTCTTGAAAAATGCCACCACAACAGCGCCGGGGCCCGCATGGGTTCCGATTACACTTCCTACGGTCGTATAGCGAATTTCTTTCAGTTTTCCCTCCCAAATGTGGCGGCTGTCCTCAATGTACTTCAATAAAAGCGCATCGGAAAGTCCGCTGTAGCCAAGCAGCACCGGTTTGCTGAAATCAATGCCGCCGGCCTTGTCGATCTCCTGAACGAGCAGATTGTTCCC
>OHBE01001701.1_pt1 | contig 18225 bp, 16 predicted proteins | sample 1577231 | NCBI WGS metagenome assembly OHBE01 (sample SAMEA3541506, study PRJEB24748) | human gut metagenome | biome: human gut; feature: human-associated habitat; material: faeces | place: China | collected 2012 | reverse complement strand
GCACGGTAAAAGCGTAGGTTTTGCATCGCAAAAGAGCCGCTTTCGCAATGCCAAATCGAAATTATCATTTTTCCTATAAATTATTTTTACAAAAATAGAAGGCAATTACAACTTTTAGAGAAATATTCCGTTAAAAGGGTAGGGCGGTCAAAGCGATTGCCAATTAAAACTTAAAGAAAGGAAAATTATGATTCTTACAACAACTCCAAACATCGAAGGTTATAAGATTTTAGAGTACAAAGGACTTGTAACGGGTGAAACAATTATTGGTGCAAACTTTATAAAAGACTTCTTCGCAGGTATCAGAGACATCGTTGGCGGACGCAGCAAGTCGTACGAAAAGGTATTGCAGGAAGGCAAGGAAACTTCTGTTCGGGAAATGATGCAACGTGCGCAGGAATTGGGTGCAAACGCTATTGTGGGCATCGACATCGATTATGAGACAGTAGGGCAGGGCGGTTCGATGCTGATGGTGGCTTGTTCGGGCACCGCAGTGCGCATATAATAAAAGGAATTAAAGCGTAAAGGGCAGTTTCAAGAGGTTGTTTTTATCCTCCAGATTCCCTTTGCGCTTTAACTCCTTGTTTAGCTTTTATCTTTTATTTATCCAACTTCCAAGTTACACCGTCTTTGGTATCTTTTACTTGGAAACCAGCTTCGGCAAGAGCGTCGCGTATCTGGTCGCTCACAGCCCAGTCTTTATTGGCTTTTGCTTTCGCACGCAAGTCGAGCACCATATCTACTACTTTGCCATAAGCAGCTTCGCGTGCGTCGTTGTTGGCACCACGTTCGTTTACCAAACCAAGAATATCGAAAGCAAAAAGACGCATCGTTTCGCTGAGTTCCTTTAAGTCTTCTTCGCTGATTTGCGCTTTATGGTCGATAAGCAGGTTCACTATGTGGCACGCCTCGAACAAATTTGAGATGACAGCAGGTGTCATAAGGTCGTCGTTCATCGCATCGTAGCACTTCTGGCACAATGCTGCAACGAACTTCTTGGTATTCTCGTCGCTTGTTGCAGTGGTCTGAATGCGTTTCAAATCCTCTATGGCGTTCATCAGTCTTTCGTATCCTTTCTGTGCAGCTTGCAGGGCTTCGTTCGAGAAGTCTACCGTTCCGCGGTAGTGAGCAGACAGAATGAAGAAGCGAATGGTCATAGGCGAATAAGCCTGTTCTAAGGTTTCGTGGTTGCCTGTGAAGAATTGCTCCAACGTAATGAAGTTATTGAGCGACTTGCCCATCTTCTGTCCGTTGATGGTAATCATATTGTTGTGCATCCAATACTTCACCATTTCTTCGCCCTGCGATGCCACAGCCTGTGCTATCTCGCACTCGTGGTGTGGGAAAACCAAGTCCATGCCACCGCCGTGAATGTCGAAATGCTTGCCAAGGTACTTTCTTCCCATTGCTGTACATTCGCAATGCCAGCCTGGGAAGCCGTCGCTCCAAGGCGAAGGCCAGCGCATGATGTGTTCAGGCATAGCCCTTTTCCACAATGCGAAGTCTACTTGGTTTCGCTTTTCGCCCACGCCGTTCAGCTCGCGCGAGTTGTTTATCATGTCAGTAAGGTTACGACCAGACAGCACACCGTAGCGATGGTCCTTGTCGTACTTCGCTACGTCGAAGTAAATGCTGCCGTTGCTTTCGTAAGCGTAGCCGTTTTCCATTATCTCCTTCACGAGTTCCTCTTGCTCAATGATGTGTCCTGTGGCGCGAGGCTCTATTGATGGCGGCAGAACGTTAAGTGCACGCATTGCGTCGTGATAGCGATTGGTGTAGAACTGTGCAATTTCCATTGGCTCAAGCTGTTCCAATCGTGCCTTCTTTGCTATCTTGTCGTCGCCGTCATCAGCGTCGTGTTCCAAGTGTCCTACGTCGGTTATGTTGCGAACGTAGCGCACTTTGTAGCCAATATGTTGCAGATAACGGAACAAAATATCGAATGTTATCGATGGACGGGCGTGTCCCAAGTGTGGGTCGCCATATACAGTAGGGCCGCAAACATACATTCCTACATTGGGAGCAGCTATCGGTTGGAAGCGTTCCTTCTGCCGATGCAGCGTATTATATATAACTAAATTCTGCATTTGTTTAGTTCTTTATCATTAATATTAGGTGCAAATGTACAAAATAAATAGGAGTTAGCCTACTTATCCATTAAGTTTTATTATCTTTGCATTATATAAAGCCTTGGCAACAAGGTATAGAATTAAGAATATATATGCGACAAATAATTCAACATTTCACCGATAACGACGCTTATACGTTCAGTTGTCAGTACTACATATTGCAAACCTATCCTCGCGCTGAGGTGGAATATACATTCTTCGACCGCAATGAAACTGTCTATCCAATGGGATTTGCCGAGCTGCTGAACGAGCAATTGGGTTATATGCCCAACGTGATTATCACGGAAGAAGAGATTGCTTTCATGAAGAAACGTATGTATTATCTGCCCGAATGGTACTTTACCTTCCTTCGAGGCTATCGCTTCAACCCTCACGAACTTACGGTTACGCAAGACGAAGAGGCGCATTTGGACGTAAAAGTGCGTGGTAAATGGTACTCTACAATTATGTGGGAGATGCCCATTTTAAGCATTGTTTCGGAGTTGATACACAATCTTCAGGGGCATATAACCGCCTACAATCCTAAGCGAGAGTATGAACGCTGTGTGGAAAAGACGCGTAAAATTCTTTCAAATGGGTTGATTTTAGGCGATATGGGTACGCGCCGGCGTATGTCGTTCGACCACCAGAATATGGTCATTCGTACGATGAAGGAGGTCTATGAGCAAGGCGGATACACCGACGACAACGGCTTTCACCCTTGGACAGGGCGTTTTACAGGCACGAGCAACGTTTATCTTGCGATGCGATACGACCTTATTGCCATTGGAACAATGAGCCATCAGATTATCGAATTTGAAGAATGTGTGAGTGGAATATTTGAATGTAACTTCAATGTAATGCGCAAATTCAGCGATGTTTACGATGGCGACAACGGCATTTATCTCTACGATTGTTTTGGCGACAAGGTGTTCTTCAGCAACCTTTCTAAGCGTATGGCGATGATGTTTAACGGTTTGCGTGTAGACAGTGGCGTAGAAGAGGAACAAGTAGAGAAGATTATTGCAAAGTATAAGTCGCTCGGAATCGACCCTGCCACCAAGCAAGTGGTGTTCAGCAACGGTCTTGACATCGACCGCGCCATAGAAATTCACAAGTATGTAGACGGCAGAATGAAAGACAGTTATGGTATGGGAACCTACCTTACCTGCAATGTTGAGAACGTGGAACCAATGAATATCGTCGTTAAACTCACCCGAATGCGCATTACGGAAAGCCGCGAATGGAACGACTGCGTGAAGCTATCGTGCGACAAAGGCAAAACTTTGGGTAACCCCGCTAAGTGTGCTTACTTGCAAATGATGATAGGGTAGGGAGGCGATAGTTTTCTTTTCAAGCTGTCTGAACGCCACATTTAAACTGTCTGAACGCTATATTTAGAGCTACTTAAAGCCTACAACAGCAGCGCACGGGCAAACTCCCAGACCACGATACCTGCTGTAACGCTTACGTTGAGCGAGTGTTTCGTGCCGAACTGGGGTATTTCAAGGCAACCGTCGCTTAGGTCTACAACCGATTGATGCACACCTTTTACTTCGTTTCCAAGTACTACGGCGTAGTGCTTTTGGGCAGTTGCATCGTTGTTGATGGGCGAAATATGCTCCGAAAGGTCTTGCAATGCGGTTGAACCCTCTACCTGTTCGACGCTGTAAACGAAGTAACCATTGTCTTTCAGTTGTGTTACGGCATCTTCAGCATTGCTGAAATACTGCCAATCAACCGAGTTTTCAGCTCCTAAAGCCGTCTTGTGTATTTCTGCATTGGGAGGTGTAGCCGTTATTCCGCAGAGGTAAATCGCCTCGATACGGAAGGCGTCGCACGAGCGAAACACGCTGCCAACGTTGTAAAGCGACCGCACATCGTCGAGCACGACAACGAGCGGGAGCTTCCTGCTCTGCTTAAATTCCTCAAGCGAGAGGCGGTTCATTTCTATGGTACGTAGCTTTCTCACTCGCCTTTCATATTGAATGCCAACGCATAAGCCTTTATCTTCTTCACCATCGACAGCAGTCCGTTGCTGCGTGTAGGCGACAAATGCTGATGCAAACCTATGCGCTCGATGAAATAAAGGTCGGTATCGAGTATTTCTTTTGGCGTATGTCCGCTTACAACCCTTATGAGCAGGGCAATGATACCTTTGGTTATAAGCGCGTCAGAATCGGCTGTAAACACCAGCTTACCGTCTTTAATGTCGCATTGCAGCCACACGCGGCTCTGGCAACCGTCTATTAAATTCTGTTCGTTCTTATATTCCGCATCAAGCCCGTCAAGGTCGTTGCCGAGGTCGATAAGCATTTGGTACTTATCCATCCATTCGGTAAACTCGGAAAATTCTTCTATTATTTCGTCTTGTATTTCGTTGATTGTCATCTTCCTATTCTGTTTCTTGTTTATCTAATCATCTGAATACGACGGCCTTTATGGCGTCGGTTGCCAATCAGGTTGTCCACTTCCCAGATACCATTTCCGCAGGCGAGTATGCCGAAAGCTGCTGCCGAAGCGGTGAAAGCCGAATAGTTCAGCGGTGCTTTAATGCCTACAGACGTTGCCATTGCGATGGCAAAGACAAGTATCATCAGCCCTGTAAGCGATGCTGTCCACTTTAATTTCAGTCCGACAAGCAGACAAATGGAGGACAAAACTTCAAGCACAGTAGCTGTCCACGCCAATATGGGCACAACATCAGCAGGAATATAGGGTATCAGCGATTGCGTATAGGCAACGAATTTGTCCATATCGCCCCACATACAGACCTCCTTTGCCCATATTCCGAAGCGGTCGGCTACCGACGAAAGCATCGATGCGACTATGGTAAGACGCAGAAACAGTTTGGCAATTTGTCGTAGTTCTATCATTGTTTATCGTTTTTTGTTTGCGTTTTTTTACTCTATATTTGTCTTCAGAAGTTTATAAACCTTATCGTTCGGGCGCACCTTGTTGGGTACGGGGACAGACACTCGCCAGCCCTTTTCTGCCTTTTCAACAGGCTTTAGGTCGTAGCGTATTTCGCTTGCATCGAACTTCATAATGCCCGTTGTAGGGCCTGTGATGAGCATATTCTGGTCTTTCTCTATCTCAGAAGCCTCCACTGCAATTTCAGCCACGCCGAGTTTAGAGAAGTATTTCATAACTTTGCCCACCAAAACCTTCTTTTCCGTAGCCTTGTTGCCGTAGTTCTTTGTCCATTCGCCCAAGCGTTGGCCTTGATAGTAGCCGTCCCAGAAACCACGGTTGAACACGGTTGATAGGCGTTCGTCCCACTTGTCTTTCTTCTCTTCGGTGTAAGTGCCGTCGAGTACGCTTTGTATGGCTTCCTTGTAGCACGTTACCACCTCGTAGACATATTCGGGACCGCGTGCCCGTCCTTCTATCTTGAAGACCCTTACACCCGCCTTCATCATCTTGTCGATGAAGCGAATGGTTTTCAGGTCTTTCGGACTCATTATGTATTTATTGTCGATTTCCAGCTGATTACCTGTTTCGTTGTCGGTAACGGTGTACGAACGGCGGCAAATCTGTGTGCATTGTCCGCGGTTGGCAGAGCGGTTCGAGTCGTGCAGACTCATATAGCATTTACCCGAAATAGCCATACAGAAAGCACCGTGGCAGAACATTTCTATGCGAACCAATTCGCCACGAGGGCCACGAATGTCTTGTTCTTCAATCTGTCGGTATATTTCTGCCACCTGTTCCATATTCAGTTCACGTGCCAAAACTGCCACATCGGCAAACTGTGCATAGAATTTCAACGCCTCGATGTTCGATATATTGAGTTGTGTAGACAGGTGTACTTCCATACCCACTTGGCGACAATACACCATGACGGCTACGTCGCTGACGATGACGGCGGTGATATTGGCAGCCTTTGCCGCATCAATAATCTCGCGCATTGCGTTGATGTCTTCGCCATAAATAACGGTATTCACCGTAAGATAGGTCTTTATGCCCCGTTCATTGCACGTTTCTGCAATCTCTTTCAAGTCTTCTATGGTGAAGTGATTGGCAGAATGCGACCTCATATTCAGCTGCCCAATACCGAAGTATATAGAGCCTGCTCCTGCCTGAATGGCTGCTGCGAGACTTTCGCGTGAGCCAACAGGTGCCATTATTTCATATTCTTGTATATCCATACTTATCTTTTACGCAGGCAAAGTTACTACAAAATAATGAGAATGATTACGATTTGCGAGTCAAACCCATAAAATTCGTTCGTTGGAGAAGGTTTTTCAACTAGTATTTCTAGTATTCCTAAGATTTCTAGAAATATTTAAATGAATATATGTAAAATCGCTTTGATTTTGTAAAAATAATTCCAACGAAAAACGGTAATTTCGATTTGGCATTGCGAAAGCGTAGGTTTTGCGTTGCAAAAGAGCCGCTTTTACTGTGCAAAACCTACGCTTTTACATTGCAAAACAATAGGTTTTGCAATACGTTGATAACAAGATAGTTACGCAATAGATGCGCTTGTGAAAAATATTTACACTGTTTTAGTGCGCTTCGAGCCAATTTTCGCCCCAACCAGCATCGGCTATCAAGGGTACGTTGAGCGGATAGGCATTCTGCATTTCCTCTATCACGATGCGCTCCACTCGTTCTTTTTCATCGGGAAATACCGAGAAGTTGAGTTCGTCGTGTACCTGTAAAATCATTTTCGAGCGTATGTTTTCACGCTTGAAACGTTGCCAGATGCGCACCATAGCCACCTTTATGATGTCGGCTTCCGAACCTTGTATAGGGGCGTTGATGGCATTGCGCTCGGCAAAACCCCTTACAGTTGCGTTCCGACTGTTGATGTCGGCAAGGTAACGGCGACGGTGGAAGATGGTTTCGGCGTAACCCTTCTGCCTCGCTTCCTCTTTCGCACGCTCCATATAAGCCTTTACCTTCGGGAAAGTGTTGAAGTAGCCGTCTATCAGCTCTTTTGCTTCGCCGTTCGGAATGTCCATTCGCTGTGCCAAACCGTAAGTAGTAATGCCGTAGATGATGCCAAAATTGGCTTGTTTGGCTTTCTTTCGCTGTGTGTCGGTTACGTTTTCCATATCTTCGTGCCATATTTTGGCAGCTGTAGCACGGTGAATGTCGAACCCTTTGCGGAAGGCTTCCATCATGTTTTCGTCTTCCGAGAGGTGCGCCATAATACGAAGTTCTATCTGACTGTAGTCGGCAGAGAAGAACTCGCAGCCAGGTTCGGGTATGAAACACTTGCGGATTTCCTTACCGTCGTCTGTTCTGACGGGGATATTCTGCAAGTTTGGGTCGCTCGACGACAGTCTGCCCGTTGCCGTAAGTGCCTGATTGAACGACGTGTGTATATGTCCTGTCTCGGGTTTGATAAGTTTTGGCAAGGCGTCGATATAGGTACTGAGCAGCTTTTTAATGCCTCTGTATTCCAATATCTTATGTACAATGGGGTGTTTGTTCTCCAAACTCACTAATACTTCTTCGCTTGTAACATACTGTCCTGTCTTTGTCTTCTTCGGTTTCTCCATTATCTGCAACTTTCCGAACAGCATTTCGCCCACCTGCTTGGGACTTGAGATGTTGAAACTCTCGCCTGCGAGTTCGTATATCTCCTGTTCGTATTGGTTCATGCGTTGCGTAAAGATGCGCGAAGTTTCTTCTAAGGCAGCCGTATCTAAGCGTACGCCGTGCAGTTCCATATCGGCGAGCACAGGCACGAGCGGCATTTCTATGTTCCAGAACAAGTCTTCGGCTTCCACTTCCTTCAGTTTCGGTTCGAGTACGTGCTTTAGCTGCAGCGTAATGTCGGCATCTTCGCAAGCGTACTCGTAGATTTCGCTCGGTTGCAGGTCGCGCATGCTTTTCTGATGCTTCCCTTTGGCACCGATAAGGCTTTCTATTGGAATGGTTTTATAGTTCAAAAGCGTTTCCGCCATGTAGTCCATATTGTGCCGAAGCTCGGGTTGGATAAGGTAGTGCGCAATCATCGTGTCGAACAACTTGCCCTTTAACGTTACGCCATATTTGTGCAGAACTTCGTAATCGTATTTAATGTTCTGCCCAATCTTCAGAATTTTCTCGTCTTCGTATAGCGGTTTGAATATATTTACTATCTTTAAGGCTTCTTCACGGTTAGCAGGAATGGCTACATAAAATGCCTCTTTTTCGGCTACCGAGAAGCTTAAACCCACCAATTCTGCATCGATGGCGTCTGCCGACGTAGTTTCTGTGTCTAAACAGAGAAACTTCTTTGTAAAGAAATAATCACAAATATTCCGTGCTTCTTCCTCATTCTCAATCAGTTTGTAATTGTGTGGCACTGCTGAAAGGCTGCAGGAAGGGGCTTTTTTTGCGTCGCCTGCATCTTCGGGCGCATTTTCTGCAAATAAATTGAGCTGCAAATTATCGGTTTTTTGCGCTTTTTGACCGCCTTTAACAAACTTGTTAAGAAGTGTTTTAAACTCTAATTCGGTGAAGATTTCGCGTAGTTTGTCTTCGTCGGGCTGTTCTATCTTCAGTTCGTCCCATTCCATATCGAATGGAACATCGGTACGAATGGTTGCCAAGAACTTCGACATCTTGATGTCGTCGACGGCAGCTTCCACCTTCTCTCTTAGCTTTCCTTTTATCTGGTCGGTATGTTCGAGCATATTGTCGATAGACCCAAACTGGTTGATAAGCTTTGCAGCGGTCTTCTCGCCCACACCCGGACAACCTGGAAAGTTGTCGGCAGAGTCGCCCATAAGTGCCAAAAGGTCGATTACTTGGGCTGGGGTAGGGATACCGTATCTGTCTTCAACTTCGTTCATACCCACCACATCGTAGCCTCCGCCGTGCCTTGGGCGATACATATAGACGTTCTCTCGGATAAGCTGGCCGTAGTCCTTGTCGGGCGTAAGCATAAAGGTGGTAATGCCCTTGCTGCCTGCCAGCGTTGCCACCGTACCGATAATGTCGTCCGCTTCGAAGCCATCGACTTGCAGGATAGGTATGCGCATGGCTTCGAGAATTTGCTTTATGTAGGGAACAGACAGCTTTATGTCTTCGGGTGTTTCCTCTCTTTGCGCCTTATAGTCGGGGAATGCCTCGTGTCGGAAGGTGAGTCCGTGGTCGAAAGCCACGGCAATGTGTGTGGGATTTTCCTTTGTCAGCACTTCGTTCAGTGTGTTGCAGAAACCCATAATTGCCGATGTATTCACTCCTTTTGAGTTGATACGCGGATTTCTGATGAGGGCATAATACGACCGATAGATAAGTGCGTAAGCGTCGATGAGAAACAGTTTGTCCATTGTAAAAATATTATTTAAGGGTAAAATTACTAAAAAAATGCCATAATTACCGATATTATTCATTATTTTTGTATCAAAATAATTTTTGAATGGATTATCTGTCGATTATAAAAGAACCGATAAGTCAGGAATTAGACGACTTTATCTCACTGTTTAACAAAGCATTAATGCACGAAGAAGGGCTGCTTTCGCGTGCGTTGGAGCATATACGGAATAGGGGAGGAAAGCGTATGCGCCCGATGCTGATGTTGCTGATGGCAAAGAATTTCGGCGAAGTTACGTTCGTGGCACAGCATGCTGCCGTAGGATTGGAGCTGCTGCACACTGCCAGTTTGGTGCACGACGACGTGGTGGACGAAAGCGGAGAGCGCAGAGGACAAGCATCGGTGAATGCCACTTATAATAACAAGGTGGCAGTGTTGGTGGGCGATTACATTCTTTCGACGGCACTGCTGAATGTGGCTTATACACAGTCGGAAGACATTGTGCGCGACCTTGCAGAATTGGGGCGCACGCTTTCTAACGGCGAAATATTGCAGCTGACCAACATTTCTAATCAGGAAATATCGGAAGAGGTATATTATCAGGTTATAAACCAGAAGACAGCGGCTTTGTTTGAAGCGTGTGCGGTGATTGGAGCCAAGGCGGGCAAAGCATCGGAAAGCGATGTTGAGGCTGCAAGACTGTTCGGACAACGCATCGGAATTATCTTCCAGATACGCGACGACATATTCGATTACTACGATTCTACCGAGATAGGAAAGCCTACGGGTAACGATATGTTGGAAGGAAAGCTGACGCTTCCTGTTATTTATGCGTTGAAATCGACAGGAAACAAGGAAATGATGGCGTTGGCAATGAAGGTGAAAGAAGGCACGGTAAATGCCGATGAAATCACCCAATTGGTAGCTTTTGCAAAAGAGAGCGGCGGTATAGAATACGCTGAAAAGAAGATGTTAGAATTCCACAACGAGGCTTTACAGTTTATTTCAAACTGTGTACACGACGAAGCAATAGCGAATGCGCTGAAGGCGTACTTGGATTTTGTGATTCAACGGAAGAATTAAAACAATTGCAATGATAGTAAAACGTCTGCGGGATAGCTTGTTTAAGGGCTGTCCCGCAGATGTTTTTTACGGGCAACCAATCTGATAGGGCAGTAAGAATTATCCGTTTAATGTGGCAGTTGAATGCACGAATGCAACTACGCCATACGGGAATGCCAATAGTGGTATTTTACTTTCGTTTTGTAAAGATAATTCGTAGGAAAAACGGTAATTTCGATTTGGCATTGCAAAAGCGTAGGTTTTGCGTTGCAAAAGAGCCGCTTTTACCTTGCAAAACCTACGCTTTTACAATGTAAAACAATAGGTTTTGGAAAGTGTTGATAATAAGGTAGTTAAGTAATAGATATTCTTGTGAAAAATATTTACATGTTTTTTGCTGTTTTTCTGCTTATACGATAGGCAACATTGCTGCATTTTGAGCTTTGTCAAACCTCAACAAGAACAACTGCAATGTTATCGTTTCTTCTGCTGAATTGGTATATAGGGCAATGTTGTTTTATTGAATCTATGAAATAAAAAATCCCGATTTCAACGCTGAAATCGGGATTTTTGTATTGTTTGAACGGAGGTTTAGAAGAACTTAATCTCTTTGCCTTCAATATCGCTGAGCAGCAAGTTGGTCAGACGACTGGTGCCAAGGCGGAACCAATAGTTTGTGAGCCACTTCTCGCCGAGAATTTCTTTGTAGATGGTATAGAAGATGATAGCGTCCATAACGGTATTAATGCCACCTGCAGGCTTTAAACCTACCTGAATGCCAGTCTTGTCGTAGAACTCCTTAATCGCTGTGCACATCACGTAAACAGCCTCTGGAGTTGCGCTAATCTTCTCCTTGCCAGTGCTTGTCTTGATGTAGTCGGTACCTGCAAACATAGAGAGCAGGGCGGCAATCTTGATGTTGCGGACGTTGTTGAGGTCGCCTGTTTCGAGGATAACCTTCATAGGTATGTCGCCGCAAGTCTGCTTCAGTTCGCTGACTTGGTCGCAAACTTCTTCATAATCGCCCGAAAGGAACTTGCCCACAGGCAATACGATGTCAATCTGTGTAGCACCGTCTTTGATGGCAAGTGCTGTTTCGATGGTCTTTACTTCGAGGAATGTTTGTGAAGATGGGAAGTTTCCTGTTACGTTTGTAATGTCTACGCCGTCTACTTCCAAGCTGTCGGCAATGAGTTTTGTGAAGCACGGATAAGCACAAACGGCTCCAACGTGTGGGAGGGTAGGGTATTCCTGTGCGAATTTGTTCACTTTTTCGACCATTGCGAGCACTTCTTCCTCTGTGTCGGTAGTCTTGAGAGTGGTTAATTCGACACTTCCGAGAAGGAATTTCTTAACGTCTAAGGTGTCGTTCTCAGGTACTTTCTCTTCAATAATCTTTTTTACTGCTGCCTTTACTTCCTCGTCTGTAATGTCGAGGTTGTATTGTTTCAGCATTTCATCATACTTACTGTTGGTTTGGATTTTACCTTCGTTGTTTTGCATAATGTCTTATTGTTTGTTTATTATAATACTTCGTTTTTGGTTTTTTGTTATGATTCTTCTGTTTTTTCGGGCGTTTCCGCCTTCGTTAGCTTCTTGTTTTGCTGGTGTCTGTCCTTGTCGCGGGTGGTTTTCTTGTCGAAACTCTTTTGCAGTTCCGCTGTAAGGTCTACGCCTGTTTGGTTTGCCAAGCACATCAGAACCCACAGAATATCTGCCATTTCTTCGCCAATATTGTGCTTTTCGCCTTCCTTGAAGCTTTGGTCGCCGTAGGTACGAGCCATTACACGTGCCAATTCGCCCACTTCTTCGGTAAGACAAGCCATATTGGTAAGCTCGCTGAAGTAGCGCACACCATACTCGTGAATCCATTTGTCGACGAGCTTTTGCGCTTCTCTGATGCTTAATTCGTGGTGCATTTTGCTATTCTTTGTTTTTAGTGTCCATACATATTGTAACAGGACCGTCGTTCAGCAATTCTACTTTCATATCAGCACCGAACTCTCCTTCGCCCACAGGCTTGCCCATAATGAGGCTCAACTCCTTGCAGAAACGCTTGTAAAGCGGAATGGAAATCTCGTGTTTGGCAGCGTGAATGTAGCTTGGACGGTTTCCTTTCTTGCAACTTGCCATAAGCGTAAACTGCGAAACGACAAGGGCTTCGCCGCCTATTTCCATAACGCTCTTGTTCATTACGCCCTGCTCATCGTCGAAGATTCTCAGGCTTGCAACCTTGTTTACAAGCCATTTTATGTCGTCCTCTCCGTCGTTTTCGCCTATGCCAAGAAGGATAAGCAAGCCTTTTTGTATCGCTGACTTTACATTGCCATCGATTGTTACCGATGCGTGCTTTACACGCTGAATTACAACTCTCATACCGCAAATTTACTTATTTTATTTTGATTATTAGGGGTTTAAGTGGAAATAATTGTATAACAGCGTTGCTCTCGTGTTGCCGATAATCTCTGTAAGTACTTGAATGTTAGCTTCTTTAATCTTTTTTACGGTCTTAAAGTGCTGCAATAGCTGTTCTTTGCTTTTGCTTCCGATTCCCTTTATATCGTCTAACTCGCTGTGTAACTGATGTTTTGAGCGTTTATCCCTGTGGAATGATATGGCGAAACGGTGCACCTCGTCTTGTATTTGTGTGAGAACTTTGAAGAGTTCGGAGTTCGTTGGAATGCCGATTGTCTGTGGTGGAAATCCGTAAAGCAGTTCGTTGGTTCTGTGGCGGTTGTCTTTTGCCAATCCTGCAATGGGAATAGCGAGTTGCAATTCGTCTTCAACGACGGCTCTAACTACCTCCATTTGCCCCTTTCCGCCGTCGGTTATAATGAGGTCGGGTAGGGGTGTTTCGCTTTCTATCATACGTTTGTAGCGTCGTCGTACCACTTCTTGCATGGACGCATAGTCGTCTGGACCTACAACTGTCTTGATATTGTATTTCCGATAGTCCTTTTTAGAAGGCTTCATGCCTTTATATACCACGCAGGCGGCTACTGCATCGGTGCCTGAAATGTTCGAGTTGTCGAAACATTCTATTTGGTACGGTAACTTTGGCAGCTTTAAACGGTCTTGCAATTCCTTCATTAAGCGTGTCTGTCGCTGCTCTGGATTGAGCTTCTCTGCCTGCTTCAGGCGGTCGAACTTATGCTGTTTTGCGTTCATTTCCGACAGTTCGAGCAAGTGTTTCTTATCGCCTCGCTGTGGAATGAAGAAGGTTGCGTCTTTTATATGAAAGTCTAATTCAAAGGGAACGATAATCTCTTTTGCTGTGCTTTTAAAGCGTTCGCGAATCTCCGGAATAGCTTCGTTGAGCAGTTCGGCATCTGTTTCCTCTAATTTACGCTTGTATTCAAAGGTGAAACTCTGATTGATGGCACCGTTTGTAACGTGCAGATAGTTGATGAAGGCGTTCTTCTTGCTGTCGTCGTTCACAATAGAAAAGACGTCTACGTCGGCTATTGTGTAGCTTACTATCTCGCTCTTGGCTGCAAAATTCTCCAAGGCAATGTAGCGTTGCTTGTACACTTCCGCTTCCTCAAAGCGCAATTCTGCAGCACATTCCTCCATTTTGGCTTTCATGAAGCGTTGCACCTCGCGTGTATTACCTTTCAGAATTTGACGTGCCTGCGCCATGTTTTGCTGGTAATCTTCGTACGATTGCTTGCCAATGCAGGGCGCACCGCAGTTTCCAAGATGATATTCCAAGCAAGGTTTATACTTCTTTTGCTCTATTCCTTCTTTTGTTATGGGGAACCGACACGTACGCGGCTTATAGAGTTTCTTTACTATTTCGAGTATGGCATACATGCTGCTGATGTGGCTGTAAGGCCCATAGAAACTGCCATACCGCTTGTTTATCGTGCGAGTGTTGAAGATTCGCGGGAAGTACTCGTTTGTTATGCAAATGCTGGGGTAGGTTTTGCCGTCCTTTAGCAGCACATTGTAGCGCGGTTGATATTGTTTTATAAGCTGATTTTCTATCAATAGCGCATCTTCCTCGCTATTTACAACCGTGTAAGTAATATCATGGATTTTAGAAACCAACACTTTCGTCTTGAAGCGGTCGGTTTCTTTGTGGAAGTAAGACGACACTCGGTTCTTCAAGTTCTTAGCTTTGCCCACGTAAATAATGGTGTGCTCCTTATCATAGTATTGGTATGTGCCTGGCTTATTAGGCAAATTCGATACTATGTTCTTAAGATAAGCCAATCGTTTCTGGTTTTCTTCTTTTGTCATTCGTCTAACTTCTTTATATTAAAGTGTTTTATACGCTTCTTGTTTCACGTGAAACAAAGATGCTGTTTCGTAGCCCTTTGCTCTCTTAAATGTAGTTTTAAGCGGATAGCTCAATTACTTTTAGACAGCGAGAACCGAAAGACGGCAGTGCTGTGTCTTTCGGTTCGCTTGTATTTTCTGCCTCTTGCAAAAGATAGGACTCCCTATTCTACAAAGCAAAAGCACTTGTTTTGCGAGATAGAAATAACTATGCTGCAAGATAGCAAGATTTGTTTTGCAGGATAGAGTAGGGCTTCTATGAAAGGGAACGAAGCGCCGTTCTGCTCTCAACGTTGCTTAGAATTGCAGCAAAGAGGAAATTTCTATATCCTCATCGAATGTGTTACGGCAATCGGGGAACTCTTCTTTAAGCTCTATAATAAAGTTGCAATAAACCTTCTTGGGCTTGAACTTCTTTACAAGATTGCACGCAGCGCGCATTGTTCCACCTGTGGCAAGCAAATCGTCGTGTAACAGAATGACATCGTTTTCGCTGATTGCGTCTTTGTGAATCTCTATTGTATCGATGCCATATTCCTTTGCATAGTTCTCTTGTACGGTTTCGCAAGGCAGCTTTCCAGGCTTACGACAAAGCACGATACCTGCTCCAAGACGCAAGGCGAGTGCAGACGACATTACGAAACCACGACTTTCAATTCCTACAATCTTCGTAATTCCTTTGTCTTTGTATAGTTCATACATTTCGTCCGTTATCTCTTTTAGAGCTTCGGGCGACTTAAATAAGGTGGTAACATCGCGAAAGTTTACACCTTTGATAGGCCAATCGGGTATGCACCTTAGGTTGTCGAGTAGTATTTTACTATTCATATTCAATTAGTTATGTATTTGTTTTCTTGTCAATTGTTACACGTGAAACATTTGGTAATTATCTTCCCATAAGCACTAAAAGCACGTTTATGTCGCTTGGACTTACACCAGGGATTCGGCTTGCCTGCGCAAGCGTTTCGGGTTGTATGCGCTCTAACTTTTGGCGGCACTCTGTTGAGAGGTCGTGTATTGCGCTGTAATCAAAGTGTCCTTTTATCTTGATGTCTTCAAGGCGGCGCATTTTCTCGGAAAAAGTGCGTTCACGTTCGATGTAACCTTTATATTTTATTTTTATTTCGGCTGCTTCTGTAATCTCTTCCTTTCTATTTGGCGATGATTCCAATATTTCTTTAAGGTGGGGTAGGTGGTCTGCTAAACCATACAAGCTGACACCTGGGCGTGCTATAAGTTCGGAAATCTTGACCGAACCTTGTATTGCAGAGCTGCTAATACTATCCAGGAAACCGTTAATTTCGTTCGATTTAATCGCTGTTTTATTGCAATAGTCGATAATGCGCTCTATGTTTGCTTTCTTTTGCAGCCACCAATCGTAGCGGTCGCGCTTTGCTAAGCCTATTTCGTAGGCTCTTTCGGTCAGTCGTGCATCGGCATCGTCTTGACGAAGCAGTATTCTGTATTCGGCTCTTGATGTGAACATACGGTACGGTTCGTCCACTCCTTTCATCGTTAAATCGTCGATGAGTACGCCAATATAGCTTTCGTCGCGTTTCATAATGAAAGGTTTGCTGCCCGCACATTGCAGTGCTGCATTCACTCCTGCTACCAAACCTTGTCCGCCTGCTTCTTCGTAGCCTGTTGTTCCGTTTACCTGACCAGCCAAGAATAACCCTTCAATAATCTTCGATTCCAACGATGGTTTCAGTTGTGTGGGGTCGAAGTAATCGTATTCGATAGCGTAGCCTGGCCGATACATCTTTGCATCGCGCAAAGCGGGTATCTTTCGCAATGCCTCTAATTGGATTTCCCACGGCATAGACGAAGAAAAACCATTCAGATACATCTCGTTTGTGTCCACACCTTCGGGCTCAAGGAAGAGCGGGTGCGTGTTTTTATCGGGGAAAGTTACAAGTTTGGTCTCGATAGACGGACAATATCGAGGTCCTGTACTCTGTATTTGTCCGTTGAAAAGGGGCGAATCTGGTACTCCCTTTCGTAGAATTTCGTGTGCCTCCTCGTTGGTGTTGCATGTCCAACAAGGCAGCTGTGGAAGCGTTCTGTGTTGTCCGAAGTATGAAAACTGATGGTAATCGTTTTCTCCTGGCTGTGCTTCCATTTCGTCGAAGTGCACCGAACGTTTGTTGATGCGCACAGGTGTTCCTGTTTTCATTCTGTCTTTGCGTACTCCCCAGCGCGTTATGCTTTCGGCAAAGTTGTGCACGGCAGGTTCGGCACAACGTCCGCCTTCCACCTGTCGCTTACCAATATGCATCAGTCCGTTGAGGAATGTGCCTGCAGTAACGATTACCGTGCGTGCGAAAAGTTCTACTCCCCATATCGTGCGCACACCTATGGCACGCCCGTTTTCCACGATGAGTTCGTCGGCTTGGTCTTGGAATATATCAAGATTGTCGGTATGGTCGAGTATTCTCTTCCATTCCGTAATGAATTTCTCTCTGTCGCACTGTGCTCTTGGACTCCAAACTGCGGGTCCTTTTGAGCGGTTGAGCATACGAAACTGTATGGCTGTGGCGTCGGTAACAATACCCATCTGTCCGCCTAATGCGTCGATTTCTCTCACAATCTGCCCTTTTGCTATGCCTCCCACTGCAGGGTTGCAACTCATTTGGGCAATTTTGTTCATATCCATTGTTACCAAACACACCTTTGCGCCTATGTTGGCAGCTGCCGTGGCTGCTTCGCAACCAGCGTGCCCACCGCCAATGACCAGCACATCGTATTTGAAAGTAATGCTCATTCCGCTTTTATTTTTCGGCAAAAGTAAGAATTTTTATTGAATTATGCAGCACAATTCCGACATATTGCTATTGCGAACTTGTTTCCTTTTACAATTTTGGACATTGTGTTCTCTTCGATATGCTTTTTCAGCTGTTGTTGATTGTGTCGCCGAAGAATACGTTTTTAATAGTTAAAATAATAAAACGAATGCCTTTGAATCGTTAAATTTGGAGCCGTGAAACACGCCAATACTTGCGTTTTTTCGCACAACAAGAAAGTTGATTGCAAATAAGGGCACTTTTTGCGTGCAATATTTATCGTTCTGTCAGTCAGCAGTTAAGATGCTGTTGTGGGTATATGTGTGAAATGAAAACGGCTTCTTGTTGTGGAATGTAAGGCATAAAAAGTGATAAAAGGAACAAAAATGGCAGGCGAAAGTGCCTCTTTGGCAATTCAAAAGCGGTTGTTTTGCACGGTAAAAGCGTAGGTTTTGCATTACAAAAGTGGCACTTTTGGAAAATGGTTCCTGCTTTTTGGACTTTCAAGAGTTAATTTTAATGTTTCACGATTCTATTTCGTTGTTTTCTCTCGTGTTAAATTTGGCGAGAGATTTTAAATAGTTTTAAAGTTTGCTGGTGGCTTTTGCAGTTTGTTTATGGGTTTTTATGGTATTCTTAGATTGTCTGTTGCTTCTAAGAATAGAATGTTCTTTATTTTCTACGCGAGTTCGGGATAAGAAAGTCCTTTTAAAAGTTGGTAATCTCGTTGGTT
>OHBE01001672.1_pt1 | contig 18475 bp, 10 predicted proteins | sample 1577231 | NCBI WGS metagenome assembly OHBE01 (sample SAMEA3541506, study PRJEB24748) | human gut metagenome | biome: human gut; feature: human-associated habitat; material: faeces | place: China | collected 2012 | reverse complement strand
GTGCGGCCGCGGACGAGTTATTAACAAAAAACTTTTCAGACCATATACGTTCAAAAGAGGATATGAAACTCAAAAAACCGAAGTACATCTTTGTTACCGGCGGCGTGGCTTCTTCGCTGGGCAAAGGCATCATCTCGGCATCGATCGCCCGCCTGTTGCAGGCGCGCGGCTATACGGTGACCATCCAGAAGCTCGACCCTTACATCAACATCGATCCCGGGACGCTCAACCCCTACGAGCACGGCGAGTGCTACGTCACCGAAGACGGTACGGAGACCGACCTCGATCTGGGGCACTACGAGCGCTTTACGTCGATCACCACCTCGAAGGCCAACAACGTCACCACGGGCAAAATCTATAAAAGCGTCATCGAAAAGGAGCGCCGCGGCGATTACTTGGGCAAGACCGTGCAGGTCATCCCCCATATCACCGACGAGATCAAGCGGCGCATTCAACTGTTGGCGCAGCAGAAGGTCTACGACATCATCATCACCGAACTGGGCGGCACGGTGGGCGACATCGAGTCGCTGCCCTTCATCGAGTCGGTGCGCCAGCTGCGCTATGCGCTCGGCTACCGCGATACGGCGCTCGTGCACCTGACGCTGATCCCCTACATGGCCGCTTCGGGCGAATTGAAGACCAAGCCTACGCAACATTCGGTCAAGGCATTGATGGAAAACGGTCTGCAACCCGACATCCTGGTGCTCCGCACCGAACGGGCGTTGTCGCAGGGGCTTCGCCGCAAGGTGGCGCTCTTCTGCAACGTCGACGCCAACGCCGTGATGGAATCGATCGACGTGCCTACGATCTACGAGGTGCCGTTGCGTATGCACGATCAGCATCTGGACGAGGTGGTGCTCTCGAAACTCGACCTTCCGGCCGACTGCGAACCCGATATGGAGCAGTGGAAGGCTTTCGTGGAGAAGGTCAAGAATCCGCACCACAAGATCGAGATCGCGCTGGTGGGAAAATATACCGAACTGCCCGATGCCTACAAGTCGATCAGCGAAGCCTTCATCCATGCCGGCGCGATGAACGACTGCAAGGTCAAGCTGCGTTACGTCAATTCGGAGAAGATCGACGATGCGAACGTCGACGAGATACTGGGCCGGATGGCCGGCATCCTCGTGGCGCCGGGCTTCGGCAACCGCGGCATCGAGGGGAAGATCGCGGCCGTGAAGTATGCCCGCGAGCACGGCGTGCCGTTCATGGGCATCTGTCTGGGTATGCAGTGCGCCGTGATCGAGTTCGCGCGCAACGTATTGAAGATGAAGGATGCCAATTCGACCGAAATGGAGCCTTCGACCAAGCATCCGGTCATCGACCTGATGGAGGAGCAGAAGGGTGTGACGGCCAAGGGCGGCACGATGCGTCTGGGCGGTTATCCCTGCCAGTTGCGGCCCGATTCGAAAGCCGCCGCCGCTTACGGTGCGACCGACATCGTCGAGCGGCACCGCCACCGTTACGAGTTCAACAACGATTATCTGGGCGATTTCGAGTCGCACGGCATGATCCCCGCAGGCGTCAATCCCGAAACGGGGCTGGTCGAGGTGGTCGAGCTGACCGGTCATCCGTGGTTCGTCGGCACGCAGTATCATCCCGAGTACAAGAGTACGGTGCAGCGTCCGCATCCCCTGTTCGTGGCCTTCGTGGCTGCGGCGTTGAAATACAGTGGTAACTAATCCCCTCGCGTCGAGAAATTTCGAATGGATAAAAAATCAATCATAGGCATCGTACTTATCGGGATTCTGTTTTTCGGTTTCACGATTTACAGTTCCCGGCAGCAACAGAAATATCAGGAGGAGCTGGCCGCTTATCAGGCGGCCCATCCCGAATTGACGCAGCCCGTCGTCCCCGATTCGTCGGCCGTGGCCGCAGCGCCGGTCGTGGAGTCGCTCGGTGCGGCGACGCCCGATTCGACTCGTCTGGCACGCGAAGTGGCCGTGCTGGGTGATTTCCTCGCCGCGGCCAAGAACGCTGCGCCGCAGGAGATCGTCGTAGAGAACGACGTGATGAAGGTGCGCTTTTCGACCGGAGGAGGCATCGTGCGCTCCGTGACGCTCAAAGACTATACCCGTTACGGCCGTCAGGGCGAACGCAACGAACCGATCGAGATGTTCGTCCCCGAAAGCGCGAAGTTCGATCTGTCGTTTTTCATCAAAAACGGCCTGAACAACGTGAAGGTCAATACGTCGGAATATACCTTCACGGCCGATCCGGTCATCCGTACCGACACGGCGCAGATCGTCCGTATGCGGCTGCCCGTCGCCGAGGGCGCGGCGTTGGAATACCGCTACGTGGTCTACGACGAGGCGACGCCCTCGCGCGACTATCTGGTCGACTACACGGTGCGTCTGGTCGGGATGGCCCCCTACATGGCCAACCAGAGCAGCATCGGCATCGCGTGGAGCAACACCTCCTACCAGAACGAGCGCGGTTTCAAGAACGAGAACATGTACACGACGGTCGCCTACCGCGTTCCGGGCGAAGGGTCGATCGACGACCTGTCGATGAGCGAGGGGGCCAAGGAGGAGAAGATCTCTTCGTCGGTGGAGTGGATCGCCTTCAAGCAGCAGTTCTTCTCGTCGGTGCTCATCGCCCGCGACGACTTCCTCTACGCCGACGTGGCGTACGATACCGCATCGCCCGATTCGGGGCTTATCAAGGCTTTTTCGGCCACGATGGCCGTACCCTATACGGCCCAGACCGAACAGTACGACTTCTCGTTCTACTTCGGTCCCAACAAGTACGCCGTGTTGAAGAAGATCGACGACGCACAGGGCCAATCGCTGCTGCTCGACCGGCTGATCCCCATGGGCTGGGGCATTATCGGGTGGGTGAGCCGCTGGCTGGTGATCCCCGTCTTCGATTTCCTGCGGCAGTATATTCCGAGCTTCGGCTGGATCATCCTCATCCTGGCGATCCTCATCAAGATCATCGTTTCGCCGCTGACTTACAAGAGCTATATCTCGCAGGCCAAGATGCGCATCATCAAACCCGAGATCGACGCCCTGAATGCCAAGTATCCCAAGCAGGACGACGCGATGAAGAAGCAGCAGGAGATGATGGCCCTCTACAAGAAGGCGGGCATCAATCCGCTGGGAGGGTGCATCCCGATGCTGATCCAGCTCCCGATCCTGATCGCCATGTTCCGTTTCTTCCCCTCGTCGATCGAGTTGCGGGGGCAGTCGCTCTGGTGGGCGCACGACCTGTCGTCGTACGACAGCATCCTGAATCTGCCCTTCTCGATCCCCTTCTACGGCGACCACGTGAGTCTGTTCGCGCTGCTCATGGCGCTCTCGACCTTCGGGTTCTCCTATATGAGCTATCAGCAGACGGCCTCCGCACAGCCGCAGATGGCGGGCATGAAGTTCATGATGGTCTACATGATGCCGATCTTCATGCTCTGCTGGTTCAACGACTATTCGAGCGGTCTGTGCTACTACTACCTGCTGTTCAACCTGCTGACCATCGCCCAGACCTTCCTGATCCGCCGCATGGTGGACGACGGGAAGATTCACGCCGTCATGGAGGCCAACGCCAACAAGGCGAAGAACAAGAAGAAGTCGAAGTTCCAGTTGCGCTACGAAGAGCTGATGCGCCAGCAGGAGGCGCAGAGCCGTTCCGGAAAGAAAGGCACGAAGCGCAAGTAGGCGGAACGCTTCCCGTTCGGGGGACCGCAAACGAAAAAGGATACGACGTGCGTCGTATCCTTTTTCGTTTGCAGGAAGCTGCGTTCTATTTTTTCAGGTCGTTTCGTGTCGGATTTCCGGGTGCGATCTTGACCAGCACCACCCCGTGGGGCGGGACTTGTGTCTCGAAGCCCTTGTCGGTGGTCGTGAGGTCTTTCTGTCTCCACAGGTCGCGCACGACCTGCGTACCCCTGATGCCGAGTTGTTTGAGCGTGAAACCGATCTTCGCGGGTTCGAGGGTTTTGTTGAACAACCCTACGGCCATCGCACCGTCTTCGAGGTGCTTGACGTAAATCACCCGTCCCTCCTTTTCCCAGATCGCCGCGGCGTGCACGCCCAGCGGATCCTGGTTGACGGCGATCACCTCGTCGTTGGTAAGCAGCGATTTCGTGAAAGGATCGAGCCGTGCCAGATCGCAGCCGATGAGCAGCGGCGAAGCGAGCATGGCCCAGAGCGACATGTGCGTATACTGTTCGTCGGCCGTGAGCTTCGTATAGTGGAGCTTGGGGCCCCATCCGACGAGTCCCACGACGAGCATGTCGGCGTCGGGCCAGTGTCCGGGGCCGCAGAAGGGCGCCCAGCGCTGCTGTTCGAAGCCGATGGATGAGATGCTTTTCCACGTGTCGCGAATATCGCCCGTGGTGCGCCAGCAGTCGGTATACTCCACCCATAGCGGAGCGTCGGCATAGGGTGCCGAGTTGGAGATGCTGTATACGATGTCGCGATCCGTTGCGCGAAGCGCGTCGTGCATCTCCTTTACGTGGTAGAGATCGTTGGGATTCCAATCGTATTTGAGGTAGTCGATCTGCCAGTCGGCCCACTGGCGTGCGTCGGCCTCGACGAAGGAGTAGGCGCCGTGGCGGTACATCTCCTTGCGGTCCTGCCAGTAGTTGCCGCCGGGTTTCTCGTAGCGGAAATTCTCGTTGTGGTTGCCATCCTTGATCCACTGGTTCTCGCCGTCGGGGTTGTCGGAGTACGATCCGATGTGCGCGGCGTAGGTTCCGATCCAGGGCGAGGAGTAGATGCCGAGTTTAAGTCCCATGGCGTGTACCTGCTCCGAGAGCTCCTTCATGTCGGGGAACTTGTCGTTGGTCTGGATGGCGTTGTAGCGGCCGCCGCGCCGGCCCTGCCAGCCGTCGTCGATGTTGATGTACGTCCAGCCGTGGTTCACGAGCCCCGACTCGACCATCGCACGAGCCGAGGAGAGGACTTGCTCCTGCGTGACGTCGCGCGCCCAGCAGTTCCACGAGTTCCAGCCCATGGGCGGCGTGAGGGCGATCCGCTCGCCGATGACGATGCGAAGTTCGCGGGTGGCTTCCCCGAGTGCGTTGCGTGCGGTGAGTTTGACGAGGTAGGTGCCCGGCTTCTTGACGCGGCCCGTGATGAAGCCGGTCGAGGGATCGAGGGAGAGGCCTTTGGGCAGACCTTCGGCGGCGAATGTCATGGGTCTGTCTCCGGATGCCGGTATGGCGAAGAGAAACTCCGAGCCGGGACGGGCCCCGAAGACCTTCGCCCCGTTGATGCGGGGAGTAGGCGGCGCGGGCGGGGTGAGAATGTACTGCGAAAGATCCGGCACCAGGGCGTCGGGGGCCGACTGGCTCCATGCGGGTGTCCACAGAAGCGCGGCCGCGAAGAAAAATGCGAGTAGTCGTTGCATGATTCGATTTGATTTAAGTTAGACATCTATATATTAATGTACCGATCAAAACATAGGATGTCTTCATACAAATATAGGATTTTTTCTTTGAAAATTCGAATACAAGTCCTTAAAAGTCAGTCGTAACGGTCGGATTCTTTCATTTTCTTTGAAAATCTTTCCGAAAATCGTGCGAAATCCGACTTCGTGCGGTTTGAGTTAAGGAAGTTCGTATTGGAAAATATTGGCGCGGCGTCGGTTGCCGTCCTTTTTCGATTGCGAGGCGAATCCCAGAAAGAGTTTCCCGTGCCGGATTTTCACCCCTTCGGACTCGATGTATCCGCTTTCGGTGATGCCCGCTTCGGTCAGCGCTTTCAGATCGGAGACGGCCCGAACTTTCGTGCGGGACTGTACGATGCGGCCTTCGAAATCGTAGACTGTCATGTAGGCTTCTCCCGTCGTACCGTCGTTGTTTCCGCTCGTTCCCTCCATGAGATACATGCGGCCGTCGTGTATCTCGTATCCCTGCCATGCGATGGCGGGCGTCGGAATGCTGAATCGCGCGAGAGGTTGCAGCCGCGAGAGATTGCGGACGCGCACCTCGGGCGTGACGTCTTTTCGGAGCGGATAGCTCTCCGTTTCGCCGCCGTAGGAGAGCGGTTGCAGCGTGACGGTCTCTTCGGGAAGGGCTTTCGCTTCGCTGAGCGAATAGACCACCCAGCAGTAACGGCCCGGAGTGTCGACACGGGTGTAGAGGATGGCCAGCTGGTCGTTCGCCGCGTCGACGGCGGGATTCATGTTGAGGCAGCCGGCTTCGATGAAATAATTTTCGTCGGAGTTCCACGGGTAGTGGGTCGAGCCGGGGTTGTAGCGGATGCGCGAGACGACCTGTTCGTGCCAGTAGTTGCCGTCGTCCACCCGATTGGCGTAATTGCCTACCCAGACGAAACGCTCGTCGCCCGCCTCTTCGACGGCCATGTTCGAGGAGTGGCCGTGGAAACAGAGGGTCATGTACTCCGTAGCCTGTCGGTCGGGCATACTGCGCGAAACCAGAATTTTGTATCGATCGGTCACCTGCGTGTAGAAAATTTCGCCGCGGGAGTCGACGTCGAAGCCCTGCATGACCGTATTGGCCGGCAACTGGACGAACCGGCTGAAAATGATTCCGTCGCTCAGCGGCGCATCGATCCACGTCGTGTTCGAGGAGCGGACCGTGATGCCGATCGCGCATCGGGCGTCGCCGGAGGCCGTTTCGGCCGTTTCGGCCGTTACGGTCGCCGTACCGACGTTGCGGCCCGTGACGATGCCCCGTGCATTGACCGAAACCGTCTGCGGCGAAGAAGAGCGGAATGTCACGCCCAGCGGGTTACCGTCCATGTCGTATGCGGTGTCGTTCGCATCGCCGTCGTGGCGGATGCGCAGCGTCGGGCGGTAGGTTTCGCCCACTTCGAGTGTTTTCGATGTGGTTTCGAACGAGAGGGCCGGCGGGGTGTCGGACGTTTTGTTTCCGTTCGAACAGTTCGTAGCGGCGAGGCAGAAGCCTGCTGCGGCGAAGATCAGGGAGCAGGTCATGACGAATGATTTCAACCGGCTACCGGCCCTGCCGTTTGCAGGCAGAACCGGTAGCCGGTAGTTGCTGTGATTCATGGGAGGGATCATTCGCCGGCGTCGATCAGTACGGGTTCGAATTCGCATACCGACACCAGTTTCCTGCCCGGACGGCCGGATTCGGTCATTTTCAGCCGCAGGTAGCGTCCCGCTCCGAACCATTGTTCGCTGCGGAAATCGCCGACGACCGTCTTGCTGCCCTCGAAGTCGAAGGATTGCAGGGGCATCCAGGTTTTGCCGTCGTCGGACATTTCGATCCAGCCCGCTTTGAGGTCGGTGACGTAGCTATCGTTGCGGCGCGTGAGTTTCATGCCGGCGTAGTAGCAGGTCTTGCCCAGATCCCAGTCGATCGTCACGGGGAGCGTTTCGATGTCGCCTTGGCCGATATCGTTGTAGCGGTTCTCGAATTTGGTCGATACGTCGCCGTCGATCGTCAGTTCGGGGCCGCGGCCGGTGTACCACGAGCTGCATGCCACGAGGATCCATTTGCTGCGGTCGGTGAAGAGGGGATTGAGCGCGATGTGGTAGAGCACGGTGTTGTCCGCTCCGATCTTGAATTCGGAGTTGCTTTTCAACTGTACGGCCAGCGTGTAGAAGCGGTCGGGCGTCAGCTTCGACTTGTCGATCTCGAAATGCGACACGGCCTCGCGCTTGCCCACTTCGAGCTGCGCCGGCGTGAAGGTGACGGCGTCGGTCGGGATCGGCAGGTAGTTCGTACCGTGCTCGGCGTTGTAGGCGTCGAGCACTTCGTCGCCGTAGACGTATTCGGTCGTGGTCTCCCACTTGTTGTCGAATTCGACGTAGGCGGTGAAGTCGAGCGTCTGGGAGGAGCCCAGATCGCACTCCACCACGCCGGCGTTTCGAACCAGCACCTGGGTCTCCGCCATCTCGGGATTGATCAGGATGCTGCCGAGCTCCTCGTTTACCTTCGAAGAGGAGGAGGTCAGGCGCAGCGGGATGACGTAGGACGTCAGATCGCCGAGCTGCTTGATCGCCGAGCAGTCGAGCTGCACGGTGAACGTCGTCGAGGGGTGGTCGGCATCGACCGATCCCGTACTGTTCACCAGCCGGTAGCAGGCGGGATCGAGCGCCGTATAGGCAGTGCCGTTGGCCTCGTTGTAGGCCGTGAGGACGTCGTCCGAAAGTTCGATCCCGAGCTCGGAGGGCGTGACGGTGTATCCGCTGCTGAATGCGCGGAAGGAGTAGTCGGTGGTCTCTTCGATATCGTAGAAGAGGGCTTTTTGCAGGTCGCTTTCGAGCAGATAGACGACCGAGTCCAGCAGGTTGTCGTTGCGGTGATCCGCTTCGCAGCCGCCGAGCAGCAACGCTCCGGCGACAGGTATGATGAACTGTTTGAGTTTCATGATTGTCTGAATTGAATTAGGGTTACCAACCGTAGTTCTGCGTGCAATTCGTACGGTCCATCTCCTCCTGCGAAATGGGGAAGAGGTAGCCGCGCGGCGAGAATTTGCGATGTCCGTCGCGGGCGCTGTCATGTGCGCAGAGCGTGCGTTTCCAGAAATCGCCGTTGGGCTTGTGGTCTTTGGCGTCGACGTTCATGCCGTAGACATCGCCGTGCTCCGTTTCGGCTGTCATCCATGTGCGGATGTCGAAGTAGCGCAGGTTCTCGTAGCACAGTTCGACGTGCCGCTCGCGTCGGATCAGTTCGCGCATCTGCGTCTGGTTGCCCACCGCTTCGGGGTAGACTTTGTCGATGTCGGGGACGCCCGCGCGCTTGCGCACCATGTTGAGATAGGTAAGGATGTCCGGATTGCCGGGATCGTATTCGTTGAGCGCCTCGACGTAGTTGAGCAGAATCTCGGCGTAACGGATGATCGGCCAGTCGAGGTAACCCCATGTAGCGATGTCGTATTTATCGCCGTTGGTGGCTGTATCTCGCGTGTAGTCGATGAACTTGTGGGCCAAGTATCCCGTCGCTGTGTAGTTCTGTTGCGTGGCTCCGTAGCCCGAATTTCCGCCGTTGTAGAACTGCATGTCGGTTTTCTTCACGTTGCCGCTGTGCCATGTCATGCCGCTCCAGAAGACGTTGATGTAGAAGCGCGGTTCGCGGTTCTGATACATCATGAAGGTGTTTTTCAACTCGTCGCCGTAAATCGGATGCGTGAAGGTCGAGAATCCCGTCTCGCTGTATCCCGATTCGGGATCGATGATCGGCTGAGCCTGGTCGCCGTTCGTATATCCCGTGATGGGATAACGGCCGTTGGCCATGGCGAAGGCGTCGACCAGTTTCTGCGTCGGGCCGTAGGAGCCGTAGGCTCGGGTACGCGCCGCACGCGGTGTCGTGGAGACGCCCCAGTTATAGGCGGTGACCAGATAAGAGAAAATCCGTTCGGTGACGCCGTTGACCGGACCGACCTTCGTGTAGAGGTCGTGCATGCTCGTATAGGGATCCGTTCCGTCGGCTCCGATGAGACCGTAGATGTTCAGGTCGATCACGTCTTTGGCGGCTTGTGCGGCCGTCTCCCATTTCTTCTCGTCGTAGACCGTGGGGAAGAGCGGGTTGCCGTACTTGTCGATCACGCCCTTGTAGAGGTCGTTGCCGTTGAAGAGTTTGCGGGCCGAATAGAGAAGCATCCGCGAGCGGATTGCCAGTGCGGCGCCCTTGGTAGCGCGACCGTAGTTGGCCGTCTCTCCCGTCCATACATCAGGCAGGCCCTTGCTGGTCTCCCACAGTTCATTCGCCACGTAGTTGATGCACTCCTCCCACGTGTTGCGTTCGCGTTCGTTCAACCCCTCCTGCGTGAAGTCGACCGGATCGTCGCCGATGAGGAAAACGGGCCCGTAGGCGGACATCAGCAGCGAATAGTAGTAGGCGCGCAGGAAGCGGGCTTCATTGTAGTGATAGCCCTTGTCAATTTCCGACATTTCGGGACATTCGAAGACGTGCTGCATGAAGTAGTTGGCCTCGCGGATACCCTTGTATAGGTTGTTGTAGGTTTGCGAACGATAGATGTCGTTGTTCGGATTCCACGTATCGTAGTTGATGAGCGAATAGTTGCGGCCGGTGAATACGATCGATCCGTCGTCGTCGCAGCATGACCACGGCAGTATTTGGCCGCTGGGGTCGCTGTAATTGGACTGGTAACCGTAGACGTTTGTTAGATACTGCTCCGTGGTTTTGGCTTTCTGGAAGATTTGTGCCGCAGTTAGTTGTTCATCGGGCTGGCGGTCGAGATAGTCGTCGCAGGCTACGAACGCGGTGCCGGATAATAACAGCAATCCGAATGTTTTCAATATGTTTTTCATAGTCGTTGTCGTTGGTTTAGAAGCCGATCGTAAGACCGATGTTGATGATGCGGTTGTTGGGGTAGTTCGTGGCGCCGGTCTGCAAGTCGGGGTCCCACAGTTTGAAGGGACTGAACGTGAACAGGTTCACGCCGGAGAGATAGACGCGCATGTTCTGCATGGCCATCTTCTGGGAGATGTGCTTGGGCAGCGTATAGCCGATTTCGAGGTTTTTCAGGCGCATGTAGCGGCCGTTGGCCATCCAGAACGAGGAGTTCTGGTTGTTGTTGTTATTCGTGCCGATGAACAACCGCGGATATTTGGCGTCGAGCCGTTCGGGCGTCCAGTAGTTATCGTAGACATCGGAGAAGAGGTTGGCCTCTCGGCTGTTGCGGGCGATGAAGCCTTGCGTCTGGTCGGTGCGCGTCGAGAAATTTACGTGGCCGACGCCCTGGAAGAAGGCCGAGAAGTCGAACGCCTTCCATTGCAGCGAGAAGCCGAATCCGTAGACGATCTCCGGAATGGCCGTGTAGCCGATCGGTTTGACGTCGTAGGAGTCGACCACGCCGTCGCCGTTGAGGTCGAGGTACTTGATGTCGCCTGGTTCGACGTCGCCGAACGATTGCTTCGGCCATGCGTCGATGTCGGCCTGATCGCGGAACAGGCCGGCCGCTACGAGGCCGAACGTCTGGTAGCGTGCCTGTCCCGTGCGGTTCATGTAGAGGTATTTGTAGTCGGGTTGATCCTGGTCGACGATCATGTTGCGGGCATAGGTGAAGTTACCGCGCACGGTCAGATGCAGGTCTTGGCCGATCGTCTGGTGATATTCCAGCGAAGCGTCGACGCCGCTGTTGCGCATCTTGCCGATGTTCACCCACGGCTTGGTACTCAGACCGACGTAGACGGGAATCGACGCACGTTTCAGAAAGATGCCTTCGCGCCTTTCTTTGAAATAGTCGGCCGATATTTTCAGCTTGCTGAACAGCGACAGGTCGACGCCCACGTTGAGTTTGTGCGCCTCTTCCCAACCGACGTTGGGGTTTGCCCAGTCGCCGAGCCGTGTGCCGGCATAGGATTGGGTGCTCGTACCGAAGTTGTAGGAGTTGCCCGGAACGACCGTTTCGTTGTAGATGAAGCGGCGCACGTTGTCGCCCGTGCCGATCTTGTCGTTGCCCACGATACCGTAGGAGGCCTTGATTTTGAGCAGGTCGATCACGCCCCGCACCGGTTCGAAGAACTTCTCGTTGGAGATCACGTAGCCGGCGGCTACCGACGGGAAGAATCCGAACCGTTTGCCCGGCGAGAAGTTTTCCGAGCCGTTGTAGCCGAAGTTGCCTTCGATGAAATAGCGGTTGTCGTAGCTGTACGTGATACGTCCGGCGATACCCTGGTGCCGGTAGGGAAGGGCCAGTTCGGGCTGCGACTTGTCGATTCCTACGTCGTTGCGCTGCGACTGCTGGTAGAGGAAAAGCGCCGAGAGGTCGTGCTTGCCGAAGGAGCGCGCCCAGTTGACCGACGCTTCGAGGTAGACCGAACGGTAGCCGCTGTGCGACTCGGAGTAGGTCAGGTTGTCGGCGCCGATAACCTTCTGCTGCAAGATCAGGTCGCCGAACTCGTCTCGGCCGCTGGCCATGTACTGCGGGGGTGTCTTGGTGCGTGCCAGATGGTTGTAGTTCTTGGCGTCGAACGAGCCTTTGACGGTGACGGTGAGTCCTTTGGTTACCCAGTCGCCGAGGTCCTGCGTGAGCGAGAAGAGCGACTGCGCCGTGTTGTAGAACTTCTCGCGGTAACCGGTCTGCGTCAGCAGCACGTAGGGGTTCTCGCCGTTGTTGGCGCCGGGGCCGGGCAGCAGGCCGTTGGAGTAGACGGCCGGAAAGACGTTGGGAGCCGATTTGACCGCATAGTTCCAAATCGTCGACGCCGCCGTTCCCGGTTCGTTCTTGCGCTCGAAGGTGGTGGCCAGGTTGACGTTGAGCTTGGTGTATTTGTGGAGCTGCACCTCGACGTTGGAGCGGAAGTTGAACTTGCGGAAGAAGACCGACGTGTTGTACTCCTTCATGTTGTCGCGGGCGAACAGACCGTCTTCGTTGTAGAAACCGCCCGAAATGTAGTATTTGGCCGTGCTGCCGCCGCCCGTCACGTTGACGTTGACGCGCTCGTTGAACGAGAGATCCTTGTAGAGGTAGTCCACCCAGTCTACGTTGGGATAGAGGTCGGGATCGGAGCCGTCGCGGTATTTCTGGATGACTTCGGGCGTGTAGACCTCGCTGCCCGCGGCGGCGTTCCACAGTTCGGCGAACTGCACGGCGTCGAGCATGTCGGGGACTTTGGTAGGCTGCACCATGCCGGCTTCGAAGCGGATGTTGATCTGGGGTTTGCCGACGATACCCTCGCGCGTGGTGATGAGGATCACGCCGTTGGCGCCGCGCACGCCGTAGATGGCCGTCGCGGCGGCGTCTTTGAGGATCGAGAAGTCCTTGATGTCCTCGATGTCGACCAGATCCAGATCACGTTCGATGCCGTCGACGAGCACCAGCGGCGTCGTGCTGCTGCCGAAGGTCGAGATGCCGCGGATCCAGAAGGTCGAGCTGGCGCCCGGTTCGCCCGAACGCTGCACCGAGATCACGCCGGCCAGCTGGCCGGCCAGGTTGTTGGAGATTTTGGCCGTCGGCATCCGGATGTCGTTGACCGAGACCGAGGCGATCGACCCCACGACGCTGGCCTTCTTCTGCGTGCCGTATCCCACGACGACCACTTCGTCGAGTTCGTTGCCGGCCGAGAGTTCGATCACCTTGGGAAGGTTGGTGACGGGGAACTCCTGTGTCTGATAGCCGATGTAGGAGACGGCGATGTAGCCGTAGTGTCCCGTGAAGGTGTAGTCGAAGGCTCCGTCGACGTTGGTGTTCGTTCCCAGCGCCGAATCCTTGACCCAGACCGTCGCGCCGATGATCGGCTCCTTGGTCTCGGCATCGATCACGCGGCCCGCGATGTGACGCGTCTGCGACGCCTGCTGCGCAGCCTCGGCGCGCGGCTGCTCCTGCGTAAGGATGATCGTGTTGTAGCGGATCACGTAGCTGATACCCGTGCCGCGGAGTGCATCGGCGAGCAGCTCCTCGACGTTGTGTTTCGACGGATCGGCCTTGATCGTGATGTTGTCGGCCAGATTACCTTGGTAGGAGACCTTGTAAGAGGTCTGCGCTTCGATCTGTCGGATCAGTTCTTTCAGGTTGGTCACGTTCCCGATGCGGATCGTGTTTTGTTGCGCCGTCTGTGCGGCGTGGGATAATTCCCCCCCCCACGGGATTTGGAATGTCAGGCAGAGAAGCAGCAATGCCCGGACATGCCATGAACCGCGAAAATTCTGTTTCATAGACGAATGGTTTAGGTTAAGTTAGTTAAGATCGTGACGCATGCCGTGTGCCGGCGGCCGCGTCTTTTCTATCTCGGACAGTTATTCATAAAATGGTGATTTTGTCGCCGTTCCGGGTGAAGCGTGTATCGGTCGAGAGCGTCACGATTTCGAGGACATGGCGCAGCGGCATGTTGTAGTCGAGCGTGCCGGTGAAGAGGATCTCTCCGAGCGCTTCGCGGCCGAAAGCGATGTCGCAGCCGTAGTGGGTGCCGATGCTTTCGACGACCTTCGACAGCCGGACGTACTGGAACGAACGCAGTTGCGCATCGAGTTCCGCATCGACGTTGACTTCGCGCAGCATCAGTTTGCGGTTGGCCGGATTGTACGAGATCTTTTGTCCGGGGCTCAGCGTCACCGTGCGGTCGCCCGCGTGGAAGTCGACGACGCCTTCGATGAGCGTCGTCTCGATGTCCGAACAGTCGTCGTAGGCTTTCATGTTGAATTTCGTGCCCCGCACGACGGTGCGGGTCTCCTTTCCGGCGTCAACGGTAAACGGTGCGTCGGCCATTTTGCGGATGTCGAAGAAAGCTTCCCCCGTCAGATGTACCGTGCGGCCCTCGCTGCCGAAATCGGATGCGTAGCGCAGCTGCGAGTGGGGCATCAGTCGTACGTTCGAACCGTCGGAGAGACGGATCGAGCAGGCCCGCTCTTCGGTCGTGACCGTACAGGTGCGGTCGTCCGCAGACCGGTAGGGAAACAGCAGCGAACCTGCGGTGAGGAGTCCGACGGCGAAGACGGCCGCATAGCGGACGACGGTGCGCAGCCGTTTCGTCGGTGCGGGGCGCCTGTGCGCCTCGATGCGCCGACGCAGCGTCTGCCAGGAGAGATTGGGATCGACCGCGGCTGCGGCCGACAGGCGTTCGCCCGTGAAGAAAACGAGGTAGAGCCGTTCCAGCCTGCGGCGGTTCTCGTCGGAGGCGTCGTACCATCGTTCGACCTCGGCCGAGGTCGAGGCGTCGAGTTTTCCTCCCAGAAATTCGATCAACAGCGTATCGTCGATTTCGATCATGGATGTCGGGGTTTTGATAATAATACGTCCCGACATGAAAAGTTACTAAGGGGAAAAGGCAGTTTTCTTTCATCGAAACCGGAAAGCCGGTTGCGGTACGGTCAGACCAGATCGTTGCGTCCGGAGAACGATAGCAGCCAGAGCAGCAGCGGCAGGTAATCTTTGAGGGCTACGCCGAGTGTGCGCAGCGCCTGCGAGATATGGTAGTTGACCGTTTGCGGGGAGACGCCGAGTTCGGCGGCGATCTGCTGGTGCGTCATCCCCATCCGGCGGCTCATCTCGAAGATGCGGCGCGTCTGTTCGGGCAGACGGGCGAGCGCTTCGTCGTACAGACGCGACAACTCGGAACCGAGATAGAAGTCGGGGGATTCGAAACGTTCGGCGAAGCGCTCGCTCAACTGCTGGTGGACGCGCTGCCGGACCTGCCGGTGGGCGATGCGGTCGAACGCCTTGTTGCGGACGATCATAAAGAGCAACCCTTTGAGCGACAGCTCTTCGAGCAGTTTGTCTCGGTTTTCCCAGATGTAGAGCATCGCGTCCTGCACGATGTCCTCGGCCGTCGAGACCGGCACCCAACGCGACGCGAAACTGCACAGGCCGCGGTAATAGAATTTGTAGCAGGCTTCGAAGCAGGCCATGTCGCCGCGGTGGAGCCGGCGGATGACTGCGCGGTTGTCGTCGAGATCGTATTTGGACTGAAAAATCATCGTTGCTCGTTGTCCGTTCGAAACCCAAAGATACGCTTTTTTCCGAAAAATCGTCGGGAGAGGTGAAAGAAATGGCCTTCCGGCCGATCTCGTCTCCCCGTTTCATTCGGGTGTCGCGGAGCTTTCCGGAGGATGCGAAGGGGCGGCCCGTCCGGCTGATTCCCGAAATTTTCATCGTTTTTTTCCGGTCTCGTACCGTGGTTTGTCGGCCCTCCTGCCGGGCTGCCGTTCTGCGACTTGTCGCAACTCGTTTTTGCCTCGGCAAAAGCCAATATATTTGCATTGCGCTCGACTTTTCGTATCTTTGACTTCGTCTTAGATACTCCGTCTCGGCACAATCAAACTGGCGCTTGCATTGCGCTCGGCTTTTCGTATCTTTGACTTCGTCTTAGATACTCCGTCTCGGCATAATCAAGCTGACGCTTGCTTCTGCACTCGACTTTTCGTATCTTTGACTTCGTCTTAGATACTCCGTCTCGGCATAATCAAGCTGGCGCTTGCTTCTGCGCTCGACTTTTCGTATCTTTGGCTTCGCCGAAGATACTCGCGTTCGGCAATGTTCAAATAAATTTGACATTGCTCTCACTTATTCGTATCTTTGTCCCCTATCGATTTCAAGCCGGAAATTTTATGGTATTGGCAGAACAGATCAAGGAGGCGGCGAGCCGTCGGGATACGTTGGAGAAGTGTCTCGACATCGAACGCAAGCGCATGGATTTGCAGAACGAGGAGGAGAAGACGCAGGACCCCGACTTCTGGGACGATGCGGCGCGTGCGCAGGAGCAGTTGCGCCGGGTGGCGTCGATCAAGAGCTGGATCACCGATTACGACACGATCCGCAAGGAGGTCGAGGATCTGGAACTGATGCCCGATTTCCTGAAAGAGGGGGTGATCTCCGAGGAGGAGATGGATGCGCACTATGCGCAGACGATCGCGCACATCGAAGCGCTCGAACTGCGCAACATGCTGCGTCGCGACGAGGACAAGATGGGCGCTATTCTGGACATCAACGCCGGAGCCGGCGGCACCGAGGCGCTCGACTGGGCGTCGATGCTGCTGCGCATGTACACCCGCTGGTGCGAGGCCCACGGCTACAAGGTCAAGACGCTCGACTACCAGGCGGGCGACGAGGTAGGCGTCAAGTCCTGCACGCTCGAAATTGAGGGCGACTACGCCTACGGCTATCTCAAAAGCGAAAACGGCGTGCACCGCATGGTGCGTCTGTCGCCTTTCAACGCCAACAACAAGCGCCAGACGACCTTCGCGTCGGTCTTCGTGTCGCCCGCTGTGGACGATTCGATCGAGGTGGTCATCAACCCCTCGGACATCGAGTGGGACACGTTCCGCTCGTCGGGCGCCGGCGGTCAGAACGTCAACAAGGTCGAGACGGCCGTGCGGCTGCGCTATCACGGCAAGGATCCCGATACGGGCGAACCGGTCGAGTTCCTGATCGAGAACATGGAGACGCGCTCGCAGCTGATGAACCGCGAGAATGCGATGCGCATTCTGCGAAGCAAGCTCTACCAGCGCGAACTGGACAAGCGCATGGCCACGCAGCAGGCGCTCGAAGCGGGCAAGAAACGCATCGAGTGGGGGTCGCAGATCCGCTCCTACGTCTTCGACGACCGCCGTGTGAAGGATCACCGCACGGGTTGCCAGACGTCGGACGTCGACGCGGTGATGGACGGCGAGATCGACGCCTTCATCAAGGCCTACCTCATGCAGTTCGGCGCCGAGGCGTGAGTGGAAATAATAAAGGTATTTCGATAAATAAATTGCAGTATCCGTTATGAAAGACTTGACAAAACTCACGGATCGTATTTTCTACGTCGGGGTGAACGACCGCACGAAGCATCTTTTCGAGGGGCTGTGGCCGCTGCCGCTCGGCGTGTCGTACAACGCCTATCTGGTCTGCGGCGAGCGGACGGCGCTCGTCGATACGGTCGACGCCTGCTTCACGGGCCGTCTGCTGGCCAACGTCCGCGAACGGCTGGGCGACAGACCGTTGGATTATCTGGTGATAAACCACATGGAGCCCGACCACTCGGCTTCGATCGCCGCCGTGCGGCAGGCCTATCCCGCCGTGCGGATCGTCGGCAACGCCAAGACGTTGCAGATGATCGAGGGCTACTACGGCATCGCGTGCGGTACGGTCGAGGTCAAGGAGGGCGACGTGCTCGACCTGGGCGGGCTGACGCTGGCGTTCTGCATGATTCCGATGGTGCACTGGCCCGAGACGATGGCCACGTGGTGCGCCGAGGAGCGTACGATCTTCTCGGGCGATGCGTTCGGCACGTTCGGCGCACTGAACGGCGGCGTGACGGACGAGCAGCTCGACGTCGAACCCTTCTGGGAGGAGATGCGCCGTTACTACGCCTGCATCGTGGGCAAATACGGCCAGCCCGTGCAGCGCGCCCTGGCGAAGGTCGCCCCGCTCGACATCGCCATGATCTGCTCGACGCACGGCCCCGTCTGGCGCCGAGAGATCGCCCGCGTGGTGGAGCTCTACGACAAGGTGAGCCGTTACGAGGGCGAGCCGGGGGCGGTCATCGCCTACGGTTCGATGTACGGCAATACGGAGCAGATGGCCGAGACCGTCGCCCGCGGCCTGGCCGCCGCAGGCGTGCGGCCGATCGTCGTCTACAATCTTTCGACGGCCGACGTGTCGCAGGTGTTGCGCGACATCTTCCGTTACGATACGCTCGTCGTCGGTTCGCCGACCTACAACGGCCAGCTCTACCCGCCGGTCGATGCGCTGCTGCGCAAGATCGCCGAGCGCTGCGCCGAGCTGGGCGTGGGTATTGGCGTGTCGACCGATGCCCACATTGGCATGGCCATTGGCAAGCTCGATCACGCACGCAAGATGCTCGACGAGATTCATTTCCCGCTGGACCTTATCGTGACGCGCGACCGCGAGACGCTGCTGCGCGAGATGGCGGCAGCCGGCGTGTGCGACCTGCGCAAAAGTATGTAACGGGGCATATATACCAACGAAGGGGGGGCGGTCCAGACGGGCCACCCCCCTTTTTTCTTGTACTGGTAGATTATCGGCGCTCGAGGACCGCTACGGTTTCGGTGTGGTCGGTATGGGGGAACATATCGACTGGCGTGATCTTGAGCAGGCGATAGCCTCCATCGAGGAGCTGGTGCAGGTCACGCTCCTGG
>OHBE01001648.1_pt1 | contig 18775 bp, 9 predicted proteins | sample 1577231 | NCBI WGS metagenome assembly OHBE01 (sample SAMEA3541506, study PRJEB24748) | human gut metagenome | biome: human gut; feature: human-associated habitat; material: faeces | place: China | collected 2012 | reverse complement strand
CTACAGTTTCACCGCCTTGAAACTGTAGTTCCAAAGGCTTGAAACTAAAAGTTTCGAGGCAGTTATCCTTTCTTCGATTTACGATATTCCCGTGGTGACATTCCCATGATCTTGCTGAATAAGCGGGAGAAATAATAAGTATCTTCTATACCTATCTTATAGCATATCTGATTAATTTTCATATCCGTGGTGTCGAGTAAAAAACAGGCATGCTGTATTTTTAATAAATTGAAGTAGGTTACCGGGCCATGTCCTGTTTTCTTCTTGAACAGCATGGAGAAGTGAGAAGGAGAATACCCGATCTGGTCGGCTATATCTTGCAGGCTGAGGTGTTTCTCCATATTTTCTTTCATATAATGAATTGCCAGTTCGCTTATATTTTCATCTTCTGTTGAGTCATTATGTGTGGCAGCGTTGCGGAATTGCTGTATATAGCGTAGTGTTCCTAAATAAAAATGGAACATGGAGAACGCATAACGCAGGTTTTCATTGCTGTAACCATTCTTCAGAGTATTGAATATCTCCTCGAACAAGTTGATTCGTGTACTGATACGTGAATGTGATTCGGGCTGGATATCCATTGGACGGCTTGCTTCCTGAGCGTAAAAAGGAGCAAGGATACCTTTGAAGTGTATCCAGTAAATAGTCCATGGAGAAGATTTATTAGAAGCATAGGCATGAGGAACTCCCGCAGGAAGGATAAAATATTGATTGGCGGAAACGGTATATTCCTGTTCACCTATCCGATACCAACCGGCCCCGTCGATACAATAAATGAATACATATTGATTGATCGGTTCTTTTCGTTCCCGGAAGTGATGTTTGGCCTTCGGATAATATCCTATATCCGTGATATGGAGCATGGAGGTCAGAGGATCTTCCTCCAGTTTGTCAACAATCATTCGGGGAAGCACTAAAGCCCTTTCTCCGGTAAATCCATTTTTTAACTTTACCATAATATCATAGTATGTGATTCAACTGTTTTATGCAAATATATAGTAATGTATACTATTTATCAAATATAGGGAAAAAAAATAAGATTGTCTATCTTTATAAAATGAAATTCTATTTTTTGTCTACTCAACCGGTTCTATCTTTGCAATATTAATTAATCAATCTTCTAATGGTATGAAAAGTTATAATATGAAATCTTTCTTATTAATAGTATTATTGGGAATCTCCAGTATTTCTGCCGCCCAAAATCTGTTGGATTTGAGTGGAAATTGGGAATTGGCTTTAGATAGTACAGATGTAGGGGAGAAAGAGGGATGGTATCTGAAATCTTTCTCCGATAATATAAGTTTGCCTGGAACCACAGATTTGGCCCGGAAAGGGACTTCCAACAGACTCGTTCCCAAACTGGAAAAACCGCAGTTGCTTCGTCTGACCCGTAAGAACGCGTATGTAGGGGTCGCATGGTACAAGCGTGAGATTAATATTCCCAAAAGTATGGCAGGACAGCCGTTGGAGTTCTCTTTTGAAAGAGTCCTGTGGCAGAGCCGTTTATGGATTGACGGAGAAGAAGTGGCGGGTGCACAGGAAAGCTTGATCGCTCCTCATCGGTTTGTCATGCCGAAAGGTCTGTCGGCAGGTAAACATATAATAGCTTTACGTATTGACAATAGAAAGCGATATGATATTTCTGCAAACGACCTGGCACATGCTTATACCAATGACACTCAGATTATGTGGAATGGAGTGTTGGGTAAGATGAAACTGACTGCCCGGCAGAAAGTCAGTATTCAGCATGTGAATGTTTATCCTGATGTCAGAAATGGGAAGATACGGGTGGCGGTTACTTTGGAGAATAGCGGGCATAAACCGGAGAAAGTGAAACTAGCCTTGCAGGTCGGACAGTCTGAAGGTGGACAGAAGTTTGTAGAAAAAGAATTTCAGATTACTTTGCAAGAAGGCAGGCAGAAGCTCGAATATGATTATTCGCTGGGTACAGATATGAAGAAATGGGATGAATTTACTCCTGAATTATATAATTTGTCTGTAGTTTGCCGGTTTGACAGGAAGAAAACTGAACGGAAAGATGTTTCTTTCGGGATGCGCGAGATAGATAATGGTCAAGGCATCCTGACGGTCAACGGTAATAGAATTTTCCTGCGCGGAACATTAGAGTGTTGTATTTTTCCTCTGACAGGTACTCCGCCGATGACGGAAGAAGGTTGGATGAAAGTCTTTGCCACAGCCAAGGAGTGGGGGCTGAACCATTTGAGGTTTCATTCCTGGTGCCCGCCGGAAGCGGCATTTTGCGTTGCGGATAAGTTAGGTTTCTATTTACAGGTGGAACTGCCGAACTGGTCTTATACTATCGGCAAGGATGAGGCAATGACCCAATTTCTTTATAACGAATTTGACCGGATTGTCGAAGCGTATGGAAATCACCCGTCATTCTGCATGATGAGTGTTGGTAATGAACTCCAGTATGATTTTAAACTGTTGAATGACATGGTCAGATATATGAAAGGGAAAGATAGCAGACGTTTATATACAACTTCGACTTTTACTTTCGAAAAAGGACATGGAGCGAAACCGGAGCCGGAAGATGACTTTTTTGTCACGCAATGGACAGATAAAGGCTGGGTGAGGGGACAAGGTATTTTCGATCAGGAACCACCTTGTTTCTATAAAGATTACAGTGCCGCCATGCAGGACATGAATGTCCCTCTTATCTCTCATGAGATTGGGCAGTATGCCGTATTTCCGAATCTAAAAGAAATAGAGAAATACATAGGAGTACTGGAACCTCTGAATTTTAAGGCTGTCAAACAGGATTTACAGAAGAAAGGATTATATTCGAAAGCGGAGGATTTTCTGGAAGCATCGGGAAAATTGGCGGTCTTGTTATATAAGGAGGAGATAGAAAGAGCGATGAAAACAAAGCAGTTCAGCGGTTTTCAGTTGTTGGATTTGCATGATTTCCCGGGACAGGGAACTGCACTGGTCGGACTTTTGGATGCTTTCTGGGATTCGAAAGGATTGATTGAGGCTTCTGCTTTCAGGCAGTTTTGTGCGCCTGTTGTTCCGTTGGCTCGTTTTGCTAAAGCGGTTTATTCCGGTGATGAGATGTTCTCTGCATCAATTGAAGTTGTCAACTATTCGAATGCGGCTATTGATAATAAACAGATAATGTGGCAGCTGGCTGATGAGGCGGGAACGCAAATCTCGAACGGCAGACTGAATGTGGAAAGTATATCCAAAGGAACAGTGACACAATGTGGAGATATCCGTGCAGAACTTAAAAGTGTACGGAAGGCTTCAAAGTTGTATCTCACGGTATCTGTAGAAGGAACTGAATGGAAAAATACGTGGCCTGTTTGGGTATATCCTCGTATCGAATCATTGAATGTCGGAGATGTCCTGCTGACTCAAGATGTAGAAGAAGCTTTGGCTGCGTTGAATCAAGGAAGAAAAGTTTTGTTTTCTCCGAAAATGAGTTATCTGAAAGGATTGGAAGGGAAGTTTCTTCCGGTCTTCTGGAGTCCTGTCCATTTCCCCAGACAGGCAGGAACAATGGGACTTCTGTGCAATACTCAACATGCGGCTTTACGGCACTTCCCTACAGAAATGCATAGCAACTGGCAATGGTGGAATCTGGTGAAGAGGTCGAAAGTACTGGTTGTCGATTCGTTACCGCCGGTTGAACCGATTGTGGAATCTATTGACAATTTTACAAATAACAGAAAGTTGGTATCTGTCTTTGAAACAAAATGTGGAAAGGGAAAACTGATAATGAGTGCTATGGATATTCTTTCCGAGGGAAGCGACAAGCCTGAAATACAACAGATGCTTTACAGCCTGGTTACGTATATGAATTCTGAAAGTTTTGCTCCCCGGACGATGCTTGGCGAAGAGGATATCAGAAGCCTGATACTAAAGAATGAAGGTAAAGTGATAGAAACAAAAGCGACATCTATTTATAGGGGCTTGGACTAGAAAAAAAGGAGTACCGGGTGTTCGGTCGAAAGTCTAAAAAACAAGTTTGTAAAATCAATTAATCAATCAATCTTCTAATGGTATGAGAAGTTATAATAAAAAGTTTGTCTATTTTATCTGTTTAGTATCCGCAATGGGCGGACTTCTATTCGGCTATGATTGGGTAGTGATAGGGGGAGCGAAACCTTTCTACGAACTCTATTTCGATATAGCCGATGTGCCTGCCATGCAGGGACTTGCCATGAGCGTGGCTTTACTCGGCTGTCTGATTGGCGCTATGGTGGCAGGGATGATGGCAGACCGTTATGGGCGTAAACCTCTCCTGATAATTTCTGCTTTCATATTCTTGTCTTCTGCCTATGCTACCGGGGCATTTTCAGTATTTAGCTGGTTCCTGGCCGCCCGCTTTCTGGGAGGTATCGGTATCGGAATCGCTTCGGGACTTTCTCCTATGTATATTGCCGAAGTAGCTCCTGCCTCAATCAGGGGAAAGCTCGTCTCGCTAAACCAATTGACAATTGTGCTCGGTATTCTTGGCGCTCAAATCACAAACTGGCTGATTGCGGAGCCTATTCCTGCAGACTTCTCTCTCGCGGATATCTGCGCTTCGTGGAATGGCCAAATGGGATGGCGATGGATGTTTTGGGCGGCTGCCTTCCCTGCTGCGATATTCTTGTTGCTGGCATGTTTCATTCCCGAAAGTCCCCGTTGGTTGGCGATGAAAGGGAAAGAAGGGAAGGCATGGAATGTACTCAGCAAAATAGGCGGTGACGACTATGCCGGTCAGGAACTTCGCCTGGTGGAAGAAACCGGTTCTTCGAAGTCGGAAGGAGGATTGCGGTTGTTGTTTAGCCGTCCGTTCCGTAAAGTGCTTGTTTTAGGTATTATCGTAGCTGTGTTCCAGCAATGGTGCGGTACGAATGTTATCTTCAATTATGCGCAGGAGATATTTCAGTCCGCAGGATATTCATTGGGAGATGTTCTCTTTAATATTGTGGTGACAGGTGTGGCAAATGTAATTTTTACTTTTGTGGCAATTTATACAGTCGAACGTTTAGGACGCCGTATTCTTATGCTGTTGGGAGCCGGGGGACTGGCAGGCATTTATCTTATTCTGGGTACTTGTTATTTCTTCGAAGTCAGTGGATTCTTTATGGTGGTGCTGGTCGTTTTGGCTATTGCTTGCTATGCGATGTCGTTGGGGCCAATCACCTGGGTACTGCTCGCCGAGATTTTCCCGAACCGAGTACGTGCCGTTGCGATGGCTACCTGTACATTTGCTTTATGGGTCGGTAGTTTCACACTGACATACACTTTCCCGCTACTGAATAATTTCTTGGGAAGCAGTGGTACATTCTGGATTTATGCAGCCATTTGTGCTGTCGGCTACCTGTTCTTCTTCCGTGTATTGCCCGAAACGAAAGGCAAATCGCTGGAAGCATTAGAAAAGGACTTAATTAAATAAACGATAACGGATTGTCAAATTAGCAAGTAAATAGGCATAACATCATTAATCAGGCTGGGAGGATATAAAACCTCCCTGTCTCCGATCTTCTTTGCCTTTTGTTTTTTTGTCAACGAATAAAAAATAAATTTATAATCAATAATACGATGGTAAAAGCATGGAAAGAAAAGGTGGTTATCCCTACCTATGAAGTAGGTAAACCGGAGAAGAATCCGATTTTCCTGGAGAAACGGGTGTATCAAGGCAGTAGTGGGGTAGTTTATCCTTATCCTGTGATTGAATCAATGTCCGATGAAAAGGTGGATAAGGAATACAATGCTATTTTTATCGAAAACGAATATATCAAAGTGATGATTCTGCCTGAACTGGGTGGACGTGTGCAGATGGCCTATGATAAAATCAGAGAGCGTCATTTTATTTATTATAATCATGTGATAAAGCCGGCTCTGGTGGGACTTGCAGGACCGTGGATTTCTGGTGGTATCGAATTTAACTGGCCTCAACATCATCGCCCCAGTACTTATATGCCCGTGGATACGACTATTGAGGAAAATGCCGACGGAAGCGTCACGGTATGGGTAAATGAAATGGAACGTATGTTTCATCAGAAGGGAATGGCAGGTTTTACACTTCGTCCCGGACATGCTTTTCTTGAAATCAAAGGAGTACTTTACAACCGTACCGAAGTACCGCAGACCTTTCTGTGGTGGGCGAATCCTGCCGTAGCGGTGAATGATTACTATCAGAGCGTATTCCCGCCGGATATCAATGCCGTGTTCGACCATGGAAAACGTGCCGTATCCAGTTTTCCTATTGCAACGGGTACTTATTATAAGATGGACTATTCCGCCGGAGTGGACATCTCGAACTATAAGAATATCAAGGTTCCTACTTCCTATATGGCTGTAAATTCCCGTTTTGACTTCGAGGGTGGATATGAGAATGATACCCGTGCCGGTATGCTGCATGTAGCCAATCACCATATTTCTCCGGGTAAGAAACAATGGACTTGGGGGAACGGTGATTTCGGTCGTGCATGGGACCGTAATCTGACCGATGAGGATGGACCGTATATTGAATTAATGGCAGGTGTATATACTGAAAATCAACCGGACTTTACTTGGCTGCAACCTTATGAAGAAAAGAGTTTCGTTCAATATTTCCTGCCTTACCGGGAATTGGGAGTGGTGAAGAATGCCAGCAGGGATTTGCTGATGAACATTGAACCGGAAGGAGAAGACTGTGTACGTTGTAAGATATTTGCTACTTCTCGTCAGACGGTAAACGTTATTTTGAAAGGAGAAGACGGTAAAGTGTATTATAGCAAGGAAGTGACTATCACCCCGGAAGAATTGCTGAATGAAGTGGTAAATGTGAATGGTGAGAAACTTAATAAACTGATTCTTGAAATCACGGCAAACGGAAGGGAATTGCTTTATTGGCATGCGGAACCGGAAGAAGTGAAACCTATTCCTGATGCTGCCGAAGCTGCGCTATTTCCACAAGAAATAAAGACAACTGAACAGCTTTATTTAACAGGTATGCATTTGGAGCAATACAGGCATGCTACTTATAATCCCGTAGAATACTACGAAGAAGCATTGCGGCGTGATCCGATTGATGTACGTAATAATAACGCGCTTGGTCTGTGGTATATACGTAAAGGGCGTTTCCATAAAGCAGAACAATATCTGCTTACTGCCGTGAAGACCCTACAAAAACGTAATCCGAATCCTTATGACGGAGAACCGATTTATAATCTTGGCCTTGCCTTGAAATATCAGGGACGTTACAATGAGGCTTACGACCGTTTCTATAAAGCTTGCTGGAATGCTGCTTGGCAGGATGCCGGATATTTTGCTTGTGCACAGATTTCTACTATGCAAAACCGCTTGGCAGATGCATTGGATGAAATTAATCACTCGCTAATCCGCAACTGGCACAATCATAAAGCCCGTGCTTTAAAAGTTGCTATCCTCCGCCGAATGGGACAATCAGAAGAAGCTCTGCAACTGATTGAGGATTCATTGGCCATTGATAAATTCAACTTTGGCTGTCGTTATGAAAAATATTTGATAACCAATGTTTCTGACGAGTTGGCTACTTTGAAGGAAATGATGCGTGGCGAACCTCATAACTATGATGAAATAGCGCTTGATTATTGTGCGGCAGGTTGTTGGCAAGAGGCTGCTTCTTTATGGAATATAGCTATAACTGAAGGGGCCGTTACTCCTATGACTTATTATTATTTAGGCTGGTGTCTGGTTCAAGGGGAATTACCGGGAACAGGACAGGTGTTTGCCCAAGCGGCTGAGATGTGTCCTGATTATTGTTTCCCTAACCGTCTGGAAGCAATCCTTGCATTACAATGTGCCATGGAGCAAAATCCGCATGATGCTAAAGCTCCTTATTATCTGGGTAATCTATACTATGACAAACGTCAGTACGACTTGGCTATGGAAGCATGGGAAACTTCTGCCCGGCTAGATGATAACTTCCCGACTGTATGGCGTAATCTGGCTCTGGCTTATTTTAATAAAAAGAATGAAGAAACAAAGGCTATCGAATACATGGAACGTGCTTTTCGGCTTGATACAACAGATGCACGTATTCTAATGGAATTGGACCAGCTTTATAAACGTGTTCGTCGTCCGCATAAGGAACGTCTGGCTTTCTTACGGCAATATCCTGATTTGATTGAGCAACGTGACGATCTTGTATTGGAAGAAATAACTCTGTTGAACCAGACTGGTGAATATGAAAAAGCCAAAGCATTGCTTGATGCACATAGCTTCCACCCTTGGGAAGGTGGTGAGGGAAAAGTACCTGCCCAATATCAACTAGCCCGTGTGGAACTGGCTAAGCAAGCATTGACTGCTGGCAATAATCAAGAAGCAATTGCATTATTGGAAGAATGCTTGGAATATCCGCATCATTTAGGTGAAGGCAAATTGTACGGTGCACAAGAGAATGATTTCTATTATTTCTTGGGTTGCGCTTATGAAAATCTGAACCGTAAAGATGAAGCTGTCAGATATTGGGAACAGGCCACTGTTGGGCCGACAGAACCTGCCGCCGCCATGTATTATAATGATGCGAAACCCGATAAAATATTTTATCAGGGGTTGGCATTACTAAAACTAGGACGCATAGATGAGGCGAATGGACGTTTTCATAAGTTGATTTCTTACGGAGAGAAGCATTTGTTTGACAAGATTAAAATGGATTATTTCGCTGTGTCATTGCCTGATCTTTTGATTTGGGAGGATAACTTGACTGTAAGGAATATAATTCATTGCAAATATATGATGGCATTGGGATATTGGGGATTGAATCAGAAAGAGAAATCTGCCAGGTTATTGAAAGAGGTAGAAAAATTGGATATTAATCATCAGGGGATTCAGGCCTTTCGTAGTTTGATCAAATGAGATAGTGGATGCTTTTTTATTCCTGAATGAAGAGCTAGGCTGATTTGTTAATCAGCTTAGCTCTTTCACATTTAAATTGTTTCACACTTGAAAGAGAATATAAGTATCAGGCTATATATAATTTTAGGTCTTGTGAATATTAGCTCTGTTTGGGATTGGGTATAAATTTCACGCAAACAGGTTTATCTACTTTTATGTCTCCGTGTATGTCTGTTAACAGGCCTGTGTCTGCATCTCTTTCGTATATCTGAATGACATTGCTGTCTCTGCAAGCAACCAGCATGTATTTGCCATTAGGCGTAATAATGAAATTACGCGGATGAATCCCTGTAAGTTGATAACCTACTTTTGTCAGTATTCCGTTATCCGGTTGGATACTGAAAATGGCGATGCCGTCTGCTTTCAGGCGATTACTGGCATACAGGAATTTGCCGTCCGGACTGATATGAATATCACCACTGCCTTTTGCACAGACTGTATCGGCAACTATGGTTTGGATTTCTTTTAAATCTCCGTCTTTATACTCGAAGGCTATTACTGTACCCGACAGTTCATTAATCAGATAGGCATAATTACCGTTGGGTGAGAATGTCAGATGCCGGGGACCTGAACCGGCTTTCACTTTAAAGGCGGAAGGAGAACCTTCTTTAAGAAAACTTTCCTTATTCTCTGCATTCGCGTCCGGGTTAATGATAAACTTATGTATTTGGTCTGTTCCCAAATTATCGGCAAACATATATTTACCGTCCGGAGTGATACGGACACAATGCAAATGGGATTTCTCCTGTCGTTCCTTATCGGTTCCCGAACCTTCGAACTTTATAATATCGGAAGCAGGCAGGAGTGAACCGTCTTTTGCGATAGGAAAAACAGAGATACTGCCGCCGCTGTAATTGGCGGTTATCACATTATTTCCATTTGTAATGATATAGCAAGGATCTTCACCACCGGTTTTCTGTGAATTCAATAATTTAAGAGTTCCTTTTTCCTGATTGAAGGCAAATGCATTGGCGGCCGCCTGTTCATTATTGAATTCACTGACTGTATAAATAAATTTTCCGTCAGCAGAAACTGCGAGATAAGAGGGATTTTCTACTTCCGTTTCACTAAGTGCGGTTGCCGTTCCGGTTTCTTCGTTGAAACGGAAACTGTAAATTCCCTTACTGTCTCCTGACGTGTAAGTTCCTACTAGCATGGTTAGTTCATTTTCCTTTGTTCCGGTTAGTGTTTCCATATCAGTCTTTTTTTTAAAGGTACAACTACTAATGGTAGTTGCAATTACACAGATAACAGCGAATGTATACAAATGAGTTGTAATCAATAATTGTTTCATGATATTGATATTTTATGTTGTACGGAATATTGCATAAATTGTATCAGTATGACAAAGGTAAGTGATTGACTTGGAATAAAGTCAATAATTTGCTGGAATTCTTCTTTAGGATTGTTTTTATTTTAAGAGAATATTTGGGATAGAGGAGTGGAATTATGTATTTTTTCGATATTCGAAAAAGCGCTAACTAATCTTTTCAAAAAAAGACTATTTTTTTTGATTATTAGGAATTTTATGGTATATTTGCAATACCACAATGAAATAATACACATAAGCAAAAATAAATAGTGCCGTGAGGCACATCCTCTTACTTTAATAAATAAAAGAGCAAGTTAACCATTAATTATTGTAAACAGTTCCTTGTCCGATTTCACGCATAGGGATTTTGTTTACTTCCTTATTATTAATGTGACCTTGATATAAATCTAATTACTAACTAACAATTTATTCTATGAAACAATGTAAAACACTGCCATTCATGTTTCTTCGAAGCATGTTGGTGTTATTTCTTTCTTGTTTGTCCGTGAATACTTTGGGGCAATCACTGACAGTTAGCGGTACCGTTACGGACGAAAAAGGCGAACCGATTATTGGTGCCAGTGTATTGGTAATAGGAACTACCAATGGTAGTATTACCAACTTTGACGGTATTTTTACTCTCAACAATGTAGCATCCAATGCTCAAATTACAATTTCTTATATTGGAATGAAAAGTCAGACATTGAGCGTTAATGGTAAGACTTCTTTTAAAATAGTTTTGAAAGAGGACTCTGAAGTGCTGGATGAAGTAGTAGTAGTGGGATATGGAACCCAAAAGAAGGTAAATTTGACGGGAGCCGTTACTATGGCTGATGGCGATGTGTTGGAGGATCGGCCGATAGCTAACGTAACCCAAGGATTACAAGGAGCTATTCCCAACTTGAATATAACATTTGATGGAGGTAGTCCTAACGCAACTGCGCAAATCAATGTCCGTGGAACAACATCATTGAACGGTGGCTCGGCTCTTATATTGGTGGATGGAGTGGAAACTAATGATATTTCTTTGCTCAATCCACAGGATATTGCAAGCATTTCGGTGTTAAAAGATGCTTCTTCAGCTGCTGTTTATGGAGCTAGAGCTGCATTTGGAGTGGTCCTGATCACTACAAAGAAGGGTACTAAAGGTGAGAAAGTGCGTGTGAATTACAACAACAATTTCTCCTGGTCGTCTCCTTCCAGATTGCCCGAAGGCATAAATTCCAGCAAATGGATTCATGCAATTAATCAGGCTAGTGTTAATTCCGGTGGTAACGGAGACTTTTCCACTGAATTAGTAGAAGCCATTGACAGGTATAATAGTGACCCGGTCAATAACCCTTCTGTATTTATAGACCAAACAGGCAAGTATACAGGTATAGGCCAGTGGGCGTATGCTGCTAATACAAACTGGTTCGAGGAGTTCTATAAGAAATCTGCTTTCATGCAGCAACATAATGCCAGTATCAGCGGAGGAACTGAGAAAAATTCATATTATGCTTCTATCGGATACAAAGGACAAGATGGCTTATTTGCATTTGGAGATGATACTTATAAACGTATCAATATGTCTTTCAATTTTACTTCTCAATTGACAAACTGGTTGGAAATCACCTTCCGGACTAAGTATAACCGTAACGAGTCGGACATTCCGAATACATACGATTATATGGGAAGTAGTCCTTATCATGAAGTTTATCGTGCTTTTCCTTTTATTCCGGTTTATCTGCCGGATGGAAATTTTGCAGCTGTGGCCGGTTCTAACTTCAACTATAATATTGCAGGAATCATGGCTCAAGCAGGACGTGATATTACTTCTTCCGATGACTTTTGGTATACGGGAGCATTCAATATTACTCCGATAAAAGGTTTGTCCATTAAAGGGGATTATACAGGAAATAAGTTTTTTAAGCAACAGAAAAAGCATCAAAATATTTTGTATCAATCACAACCGGATGGTACAAGTATTCCGCAAGGAAGTTCAAATGGGGTAAATAATGATAAGTACAATGACACTTATCAAGCTTTAAACCTCTGGGCTGAATATAAGAAAACTATCAAGCAGCACTCTTTCGGTGTCATGGCCGGATATAATCAGGAAAGTAAAAAAATAACAGCTTTGAAGACAAAAGTTTCAGGACTGTACGACAACAATACTCCGGTCAGTGACCTTGCTACTACTTTGCAGTCTATAGGAGAAGATGCAACGGTCTGGGCTGTACAAGGCATGTTCTTCCGCTTGAATTATGACTATTTAGGCCGATATCTGTTGGAAGTGAATGGACGTTATGATGGTTCTTCCAAATATAAAAGCGGTTCACAATGGGGATTTTTCCCTTCTGTGTCTGTTGGTTGGAGACTGTCGGAAGAAAAGTTTTTTGAACCTGCACGCAACCTTTTTGATAATGTAAAGCTTCGCGCTTCTATCGGAACACTAGGCAATCAGGTAACAAACGGAAATTTTGACTATTTAGGTTATCTGGATAATGAAACTTTATCTTATGTAATGGGTGGAAAAGTTATATCCGGATTGAAAGCACCGACATTGGCTAGTACCAATATTACTTGGGAAAAGGTAACAACTACCAACTTCGGTTTGGATATCGCTATGTTGAATAACCGTTTAAATGCTTCATTCGATTACTATATCCGTAATACAAACGATATGGTGATTTCTAAAACTTATCCGGCCGTATTGGGAAGTTCCGGTGGTAAAGAAAATTTGGCGAATATGCGGACGAATGGTTGGGAATTATCTGTTTCTTGGAATGATAAGATTAATAATGTCGGAGGCAGTCCGTTAATGTATTCTATCGGTGTAGGACTTGCAGACAGTTATTCAACTATTACAAAATTCGATAATCCGGAAGGAGCTTTGAATAATTACTATGAAGGTAAGCGAATCGGAGAAATATGGGGGTATGTAACTGATGGATTCATTCAGGACGAAGCAGAAGCTCAGAGAATGGCTACTATTCAGGGAGATATATCAAAGACTTGGAAAGTAGGTGACATACGTTATAAAGATTTGGATGGAGTGGAAGGTATTACATCTGCCAAGACTATCTATAATACAGGTGACCAGAAAGTGATAGGTAACACCACTCCCCGTTATTCTTTCAATATCAATGCCAGTGCTTCCTGGAAGGGATTCGATGTGCGTGTCTTTTTTGAAGGGATAGCTAAAAGAGATTTATGGATTGACAGCCCGGTGTTTTGGGGATTTCCGAGTAATAGCAACGTATGGCAATCTGCTGTTAATGATTACCATGTTGATAATTCTTGGAGTGAGAATAATACCAATGCCTATTACCCGCTTCCAAGTTATAGTGGCAGGAGTAAGCAAACCCAAACAAAATACTTGCAGAATGGTGCATATATTCGTTTGAAGGATTTAACAATCAGTTACACAATACCTAAAGCGTGGATATCTACAGTTGGAATCGAGCAATTGAAAGTATTTGCAAGTGGTCAGAATTTATGGGTAGGGACTAAGCTATTTAAGTATCTGGATCCGGATATTGTCAGTACACGTCAGTCCAACTCCAAAGACAATAAATTGGTGGGTAATCTTACTTCCGATGGTAAGGCTTATCCGTTTAGTCGGACCTTCTCATTTGGTATTAACTTAACTTTTTAAAATCTGTTTATTATGAAAAGAATAATTATACTAGGACTAGGGGTAGCGGCATTCTTTATGCAGGGATGCGATTTTCTGGACAGGACCCCGGAAGATATCATTGAAACCGGAAAATTCTTTGAATCTGCCAATGCCAATGCTTTAGAACAATATTGCAATGACTTTTATCCAAAGTTGATTAACGGTCATGGTGCCCCTAAAGGGTACAATTCGATGTTGGAAGACGACTGGAACTCGGACAATATTCTTCCTTGGGAAAAGAATGATGTAAGCTTCGGACATCAGATAGCTGTAAAAAATGCTTCTGATGAAGGGTCTGATTGGAAGTGGGAGAATATTCGTGCATGCAACGAGTTTCTAATGAATTATGAGAAATCACCGGAAACAGAAATTGTGAAGCAACAATACGCCGGAGAAATCTTGTTCTTCAAGTGCATGGATTATTTTAATAAAGTAAGAAAATACGGTGATCTTCCTTGGTATGACACAGCACTGACACCTTCTGATACGGAAGAATTATATAAAGGGCGTGATTCCCGGATTCTTGTCATGGATAATGTATTGAGAGACATTAACCAGGCTATTGCATGGTTGCCTAAAAAGACAAAGGTATATAGGGTGAGTAAAGATGCGGCTTTAGCTTTAAAAGCACGAATCTGTTTGTTTGAGGGTACTTATCGTCGTTACCATAATATAGAAAATGACACCAAATTCCTACAAGCTGCTTATGATGCTGCTGGTGAATTAATGAAATCGGAATATGGATATAAATTGTATGAAGGAACTTCTCCCGCTACGGCATATCACGAATTATTTATTCAGGATAATTATAATACTAACACAGAGGTTATTCTATCAAAAGAATATGACCCCAAAGTTGATAAAGGTAATAATGTAACCCGGCAACTACGTTTGGGTGAAATGGCTCAAATGATGGGTATGAGCAAAGATTGTGCGGATGATTATTTGACAATAACAGGGCAACCGTATGACCAGACGGGGGTAACGTCGGTTAAAGATGAATTGGAGAATCGTGACCCACGTCTGTTGCAGACAATCGCGACCCCGTATGCAGGACCTTATACTTATTATTTGGAAGGGAAAAGAAGTTCAATATCTTCTTTCCTTGAAGGAGGGACACATTCCAGTACGGGATACGCAATTGCTAAGTTTTATAACGAAAAAGAGTTTTCCGATACTCATGGCGTAGGTACTCTGGATGCTATCATATTCCGTTATGCTGAGGTGTTACTGATTCGCGCTGAAGCCGGAGCAGAATTAGGAAAAGATCCTGAATTGGATTTGACTGTAAATGCTTTAAGAAAACGTGTCGGATTTAATGTAAAGCTAACCAGTTCGCCGGCAACTGACCCTAAACTGGTAACCAAGCATCCGATTATTAAAGGAACTAATGCGGATTTGATTCGTGAGATCCGTCGTGAGCGCCGCGTGGAATTGTTCGGAGAAGGATTACGTTACGCTGATTTGATGCGTTGGGGATGTGGTGAAAGACTGGTAGCCCCCAAAGCGGGAATGATGCTATATACAGATGTTTACACACCTGAGGAAATCGCTGTATTGAAAACAGAAGTGGGAACTTATGCAGATGGAAGTTTGGATGTATATGGAAAACGTGTGACTACCCCGGCTATATTTGAATCTCCCAAACATTACTTATTTTCTTTGCCATTAAACGAAATGGCTCTGAATCCTAAGTTGAAGCCAAATAATCCGGGCTGGGGAGATTGATGGAAATGAACATATAAAATAATTTAGAGGAAAAGACTGATAGAAAAGTCGGTAGTATCGAAAAGTTTCTTCTTTCGGAAAGAAGGGGAATTGAAGATACTACCGACTTTTTAAACACGCCTTTTCCTATTTTTGCAGTTGGGGAAGTTTTATCTCTGCTACTCCTACTCGGTCACTACCTAGTACAATGCGTAAATCGCTGGCAGTAGTTCCTTTGAAACGGAAGTCCAACAGTTTATTGTACTCTTTCACAGTACCGGAATATACAGTGAGGAATTGTCCGCCGCCACTCGATAGTTGTATCTCGAAGTCAGTTTCCAGTCCGTTCTCACGGGAGAAGGCAATGGATACTCCGTCTATTTTAGCTCCATTCTGTAAGGTAAAGGTAATGTAGTCCCCTTTATTGCCTTCCCAGAACGTAGTTAAATTATTATCAATTACATTATCTACTGTGTCTGCATTGGTACTGGCACTGACAGGAGTACTGTCCTTGTTTGTATTTGTGGCAGGAGCTTGCCCCGGCTCTACAACAGTCAGTGTTCCGTTCAGACGAATATCCGTAGAAGAAGCTCCCAGCATCAATGTGAAGTCACCCGGCTCTACTACCCAATGCATATCTGCATTCAGCAGTTCCAGTGCTTTGCGGTCGATAGGGAAAGTGATTTCTTTCGTTTCACCCGGTTTCAGGTGTACCCGTTCGAATCCGGCAAGGTTCTTCTCATAAGTAGTGACGCTGCTCAGTACATCACGTACATACAGTTGTATCACTTCGTCTCCTGATCGTTTTCCGGTATTGGTCACTTTACAGGTGACATAAGCCTTTTGGTTGGGAGTGATAATAGCCGGAGAGATTTTCAAGTCGGAGTATTCGAAAGTGGTATAACTTAACCCGTATCCGAAAGGATATAATGCGCCGTTGGCACGAGACATATTGCCGTCCGGTCCCGGATTCTTGCCGCCGTCAATCTGAGAAGAAGGTTTGCAAGGGAAGTTGAAAGGTATTTGGCCTACGGTTTTGGGGAAAGTTACAGTCAGTTTTCCTCCGGGATTATAATCTCCAAAGAGTATATCTGCTACAGCTATTCCACCTTTAGATCCCGGATACCATGCCTCGAGAATAGCAGGGACAAACTTGTCTGCCCAGTTGATAGATAATGGACGTCCGTTGATAAGAACCAACACGACAGGCTTTCCCGTAGCCACTACTGCTTTTAGTAAATCGAGTTGACGACCGGGTAAGTCGAGACTGCTGCGGGATTTGTTTTCTCCGCACGTGCGCTGTCCGCCACCTAGCACGACAATAGCTACATCTGCCTGTTTGGCCTGACTGACAGCTTTGTCTATTTCTTTTTGTTCTTCATCTGTCAGAGGATAGTCAATCAATTCTGATTCCGGCCAGTTGGCATCTACCAAGTCGCAGCCTTTAGTATAAAGTACATCTGCTTTATCTTTCATTTTTTCCTGAATGCCTTTTAGAACAGAAGTAACCTCTACTGCCAAAGGTCCGTAATGAGTTAGCGCATACGAATGCTCATCTGCATTCGGACCGCAGACTGCTATTTTTCGGATCTTTGAAGGATCCAGAGGCAACACATTCTTTTCATTTTTCAAGAGTACGATGGATTCACGAGAGGCTTGCAAAGCGACTTCCTCGTTCTCTTTCTTTTCTACTTCCTCATCCGCTCCTTTCAAATCTGTCTGGTAAGGAGTATCGAATAAGCCGACAAGGAACTTCACTCTCAGAATATCACGTACACGGTCATTGATTACTTCTTCGCTTAGTCCTCCTTCTTTTACCAACTCTCTTAAAGGCAATACGTACGAATCCGGTGAACGGAATGTACAACGCACGTTCAATCCGGCTTCCACGCTTTGGCGAACGGCTTCTTTCATATCTTTGGCGGTCCCGTGTTTGGTATAAAGATATTCTACGGCATCACTGTCCGAAACGACATATCCACGGAATCCCATTTCTCCGCGCAGGCGGGTAGTCAGCCAGTAATAGCTGCTTTGAATAGGAAAACCGTCATAGTCATTATAAGAACTCATTACGCCGAGTAATCCCGCTTCGCGGATAACTCTTTTAAAAGGATAGGCATGAAGCATCTCCACTTCACGCGGTGACATCTGCGGGTCGACACGAGCCATTCCTTCGCGTGCACCTTTGTTGTTGCTATAAGCGATAAAGTGTTTTCCGGTAGCTGCAACCTGATGATTGTGTTGCATACCCCGCACCATTTCAATACCTAATTCTGCTACCAGATATGGTGATTCTCCATACACTTCTTCATAGCGTCCCCAGCGTTGGTCACGTCCGACGTCGAGTATCGGGGCATATACATTGGTGTATCCCAACATACGCGCTTCCCGTCCGGTTATCAGTCCTACCTGGTGAATTAGTTGACGGTTCCACGTATGTCCCAGTCCCAGTTGAGTAGGGAAGTTGGTAGCCTTGTAACTTTCCACTCCGCGAATCCCTTCGTTTGTAAAATCGGTAGGAATCCCGAGTCTCTTCAATAAAGAAACGTTGCACTTCATTCAGCGCCCAGGCATGTTTGGATGCCGGCCATACATATTCATTGTCCGACGGTGGAAGCCCCCATTGTTGGAAACCGTTCAAGTGTTCGTCAATGGCTCCGATACCGTCCTTCCATAGTTGGTTTTTCCATTCAGAAGTAGGCAAATCATCTTTCAAAACCCGTTTGTAACCGTAAAGAGTCACCATTTGGCAAGTTTTTTCTTCCAGTGTCATCTGACTGAGCAGGTCTTCTATACGTGCATCGATAGGTGCTGTCGGATCTTCGTAGGTATCTTTAACACCATTTTTATTGAAGTCTATCCATCCTTTCTTATACATTTCCGAACGGACGGGTTTATAAACATTAGGTATTTTAGTCGTTTTTTGTGCCAGGAGGAGTACACAACTTCCTAGAAATAAGCTGGTAATTAAAAGTTTTTTCATGATATCTTTTTGTGTTAAGAATAAATTTACCCCGTAAAGATAGTGCTTTGATATAATATTTGCTAACGTCTTCTCGTAATTCCGAAAACATTTCCTATCTTTGTACCCTTGGAAAGCGTTCTGAACAATCGCTATTCTGTACGAATAAGAATTTGGGCTTGACTGGATTTGACAGCGGGCAGAAATGGTAGGTAAGCATGCAGTGGGTCGGTAATTTCCACTTAAATCTCAGTTA
>OHBE01001647.1_pt1 | contig 18798 bp, 16 predicted proteins | sample 1577231 | NCBI WGS metagenome assembly OHBE01 (sample SAMEA3541506, study PRJEB24748) | human gut metagenome | biome: human gut; feature: human-associated habitat; material: faeces | place: China | collected 2012 | reverse complement strand
ATAACAGAGGGAGTTTTATTTTTCCTCATCGGCAGCAGCCTCTTTTGAACCACTCGCCCAGCGAGTGGTTTTCGGGATACAAAAAAGGCCGCTCAAAGAGCGGCCTTCCAATTTTCTTTTCATGCCCGCGGATGCGCCTTCTGATAGACGTCCTTGAGGTGCTTTTTGACGACATGCGTGTAGATCTGCGTCGAGGAAATGTCCGCGTGGCCCAGCATCTCCTGAATCGAGCGCAGGTCCGCACCGTTTTCGAGCAGGTGCACGGCAAACGAGTGGCGCAGCGTATGCGGCGTGATGTCCTTTGAGATGCCGGCGGTCTCCTGATAGTGCTTGACGATCTTCCAGAATCCCTGGCGGCTCATGCGCTCGCCGTTCATGTTGACGAACAGCGCCGTTTCCTCCGGATCAGCCAAAAGCTGCGGACGCACCTCCTTCATGTAGTGCGAAAGTGCCTTGACGGCGGCGGGATAGAGCGGGATGATACGCTCTTTGCCCTTGCTCTGCGCGCGGATGAAGCTCGCGCTCAGGCTCACGTCCTCTTCATTGAGCGAAATGAGCTCGGAGACGCGGATGCCCGTGGCGTACAGCAGTTCGAGCATCGCGTGGTCGCGGTAGCCCTTAGCGTCCACGCACTGGGGCTGGTCAAGGAAGAGCTCGACCTCTTTGCCCGTGAGGATCTCGGGGAACTTGTGCTCCACCTTCACCGCGGCAACGCCCTTGGCCGGGTTCGCGCTGACCTCTCCGGTCATCTGGAGGTAGGTGTAGAGCGACTTGATCGACGCGATGGAGCGCGTGATCGTCGCGGCGGACTTGCCCTTGCCGCCCATCCAGGCGACATAGCCGCTGATGACCTCCTGCGTCACCTGCGGCAGCGGCATGGGGTGGAACTCGTCCAAATACACGGCGAACTGGTGCAGATCGCGCATATAGGAGCTGAGCGTATTCTGGGAGGCGTGCTTTTCCGTGGCCAGATATTCTTCGTATTGCGCCAAAAGGTCGGCCATGATCGCACCCCTCCTTCCTAAAAAACAGCTCAAGACGCCGCCAGCAGCAAAAACTGCGGCACGAGCCACAGCTCCAGCAGAGCGGCAAACAACAAACACACACAACAAATGCCAAAGCGGTACCAGTACGCGCTCCCGTAGCTGACTGCGCGTCCCCGTCCCCCGCCGCCAAGCGAAAGCGACAGCAGCACGCGGGACTTGTCAAGCGACGCGTTCCCGAGCAGCAGCGTGCATGGCAGCACCGCCAGAAGCCGGATGCCGAACAGCGCCAGCAGCAACGGAAAGCTCCCCCGCCCGAGCGAGAGCGCAAAGCAGAACAGCGAGTACGATAGAAGAAACCCCTGGCACGCACACACGAGCGGTACCGCCACAATGCCGATGGACGCAAAGCCCAGCAAAAACACGATACCCGGCGCGCGGAAATAGCACAACAGCGTTTCGCCCAGCGCCCTTACCGAAAACGGCCTGTTCACGCCGCCCGATAAAAACGCGTCGAAATACTGTTTCAGCTCGCCGCCCGCGCTCTGCAGCGACCGGAGCGCAAACACGTACCCAAGGATCACACCCAACACAATAAACGCCGATAACACCAGCATCGGCACAGGCACGCGCTGCGGCAGCGCGCCGCGGCGGTCTCTTCTGTTCGTTCGACTCAGCAAGTATGTCACCCCTCGTGAAGGGAAGCGGCATTCTGCCCGCGGAGCAAAACGATAGAACGCACCTATAAATATAGGCCGTTTGCACTCTTTTCGCAAGCGGAATTGCCAACTTTTCCCATTTTTGTTAATTATGTCAAAATATTATGTAAAGTGTATTATGTAAACTATTGAAACAAATTGAAAAAGCGGCGGCATTTTACCAAGATATGGGGTGGTTTTCGTACCCGTTCCCCATATCTGGAAGCAGTTCTCCGCTTCACCACCCAAGTCAGAAAAAGTCATATTTTCCCGTCGCTCTTGCTCCATTTGTGCAAGTTGTTACAGCTTTTCGCGCCGCATTTCCTCCACCGCTGATCAAAAACGTGTGAATACGCCTATTGCTTTATGTTCACCTGCGCTTGCGGCGAGCGCGCGCCTTGGCGCCTCTCCCCTTTTTCCCGTTTCTTTGTAGTAGGAGCGGCGCCACCGCGCCGACCGCCATCGCCGCCGCCAGCTCGAGCGACCGCTCCGGCGTCAACCCATCATAAACAAAAAAGCCGATCACCTGCATCGTGACCCACGCGCTCGCCGCGCAGCCCGCCGTCATCATCGCACGCTTGCTTGTCTTCCTCGCTCCGATCATGCAACCCAAAAACGCCGCGACCGCCGCGCAGACCAGCACCGCGCCGTTCGCCATCTCCTCGCTGATCGCACCGCGCAGTATCAGCGCCGATGCCAGCATCAAAAGCACCAGCTCCGTGCCGCAGCACACAAGCGTACCCAGCGCGCATTTTTTCGCGTACCACGCGGTGTTCACCGTCTTTTCCACGCAAAAACCTCCCCTGCATTCGCCTACATGAGCGTATGTCAGGGGAGGTTTGTTTATGCTATGCAGTTGTCGATCTTACTTGATCTCAGGATCGTAAGAGGGCTTATCCTCGGACTTTTCAGCCTTTTCCGCCTTGTCCTCAATCGGCAGGGCCACAGTCTTGGCCTCTTCCTCGGTCTGAGGCTTTTCCTCAGCCTTCTTCTCCGCCTTGTCAGCCTTCTTGGCCTTGGGCGCAGCCGCCTGCTCCATCGACTCCGCAGACTGGATGCCCCACTTGGCGACCTCGATGCGGACGCGGTCCTCAGAGGTCTCGAACACGACCGTCGCGTCGTTCACCTGAACGATGCGGCCGACCAGACCGCCGATGGTGGTGATGCGCTCGCCCTTCTTGAGGCTGTTGCGCATGTTTTCTGCCTGCTTTTTGCGCTTGTTTTCCGGGCGGATGATCAGGAAGTAGAACACCGCGATCATCGCAACCAGCAAGATCATGCTATCCATAGTACAAGTTCCTTTCCAAAACAAAAGATATTGATATTATAACGGATATTTCACTATTGTGCAAGGGGTTTATCCAAAGAATCAAACTCTTTCCGACAGCTTCGTGCTGTACTCCGCTCGGAAAGCCGCAAACTCTCCCGCGTCGAGCGCGTCACGGATGCGCTGCGTCAGCTTGTTGTAGAAATACAGATTGTGCATCACCGCAAGACGCAGGGCCAGGATCTCCTCCGCCTTAAAGAGGTGGCGCAGGTACGCACGTGAGAAATTCCGGCACGTCGGGCAGTCGCACTGCTCGTCGATCGGCCGCTCGTCGAGCCTGTACTTCTCGTTTTTGAGGTTGATCGAGCCGCTCCACGTGAAGAGCTTGCCGTGGCGTGCGTTGCGCGCCGGCATCACACAGTCAAAAAAGTCCACGCCGCGCGCCACGCCCTCGATGATGTTCGACGGCGTACCGACGCCCATGAGATAGCGCGGCTTATCCTGCGGCATATAGGGCTCGACCGCGTCGATGATGTCGTACATTGTCTGCGTCGGCTCGCCGACCGCGAGGCCTCCGATGGCGTAGCCGTCACAGTCGAGCTTTGCGATCTCTTTCATGTGCCAGATGCGAAGATCTTCGAACGTCGCACCCTGATTGATGCCAAATAACATCTGCTGCGGGTTGACCGTATCTGACAAGGTATTCAGCTTGTCATGCTCGATCTTGCAGCGCTCCAGCCAGCGCAGCGTGCGCTCACAGGATGCCTTCGCGTACTCGTAGCGTGCCGGGTTTTCCACGCACTCGTCGAAGGCCATCGCAATGTCGCTGCCGAGATTCGACTGAATGCGCATGCTCTCCTCCGGCCCCATGAAAATGCGCCGGCCGTCGAGGTGCGAGGCGAATGTCACGCCCTCTTCTTTGATTTTGCGCAGGCCCGCAAGGGAAAATACTTGAAACCCGCCGCTGTCGGTCAGGATAGGGCCGTCCCAGTGCATAAACTTGTGGAGGCCGCCCATTTGGCGCACCACATCGTCGCCGGGGCGCAGATGCAGGTGGTACGTGTTGGAAAGCTCGATCTGACAGCCGAGGTCTTTTAAGTCCAGCGCGCTCACGCCGCCCTTAATGGCCGCCTGCGTGCCGACGTTCATAAAAACCGGCGTCTGCACTTCCCCGCCGTGCGCGCATTTGAACTTACCGCGCCGAGCCTTGCCCTCGTATTTAATCACTTTGAACATAGTCTTCCCCCGTTTCAGGAAACGAACATAGCGTCGCCAAAACTAAAAAATCTATAACGTTCCTTTACCGCCTCTTCGTAGGCATGCAGTACGTGCTCGCGGCCCGCGAGCGCCGAGACCAGCATGATGAGCGTGGACTGCGGCAGGTGGAAATTCGTCACGAGTGCATCCATCACCTTGAAGCGGTAGCCCGGGTAGATGTAGATGCTCGTCCAGCCTGCGGACGGCTCCATGTGCCCGTCCTCCTGCGCCCAGCTCTCGAGCGTGCGGCACGACGTTGTACCGACGCAGATCACGCGTCCGCCGCGCGCCTTCGTCTCGTTGATAAGCGTCGCCGTCTCAGGCGGGATAACGCAGTATTCGCTGTGCATATCGTGCTGCTCGATGTCGTCCTCCTTGACAGGACGGAACGTACCGAGGCCGACATGCAGCGTCACATAGCCGATGTTCACGCCCTTTGCCTGAATTTTTTCCAGCAGCTCCGGCGTGAAGTGCAGGCCCGCCGTCGGCGCGGCGGCGCTGCCGTTGACCTTGGAATAGACGGTCTGGTAGCGCTCCTGATCCTGCAATTCCTCCTTGATGTAAGGCGGCAGCGGCATCTTGCCAAGGTGTTCGAGCACCTCGAGGAAAATACCATCAAAGTCGAATTTCACCATGCGGTTGCCGTCAGGTAACACGTCCACGACCTCCGCTTTGAGCTCACCGTTGCCGAACTGCATCTTTGCGCCCTTGCGCAGGTGCTTGCCCGGCCGCACGATGCACTCCCATGTTTTGTCGCCGCGGTCGATGAGCAGAAGCACCTCGCACGCGCCGCCGCCCGGTAGGCGCTGGCCCAAAAGGCGCGCCGGCAGCACGCGGGAATTGTTCAAGATCAGGCAGTCGCCGGGGTTCAAAAAGTCCGGCAGCTCATAAAAATGGTGGTGTGAGAGCTCACCCGTCTCCTTGTCAAGGCACATCAGGCGCGATTCGTCGCGCTTTTCGAGCGGCGTCTGCGCGATCAGCTCCTCGGGCAGGTAATAATCAAAATCTTTTGTCTTCATGTTGTTTCTCTTCCCTCATCGGATGCTGACATCCGTGTAGTAAAACTGCAGAATATCGCGGTAGGAATAGCCGAGGTTTGCCATCGAGTACGCCCCCCACTGGCTCATGCCGACATTATGCCCGTAACCGCTGCCGGAGATCACAAAGCTGCCGCTGCCGGACGATGTCGTCGTCCGCTGCTCAAGCTGCGATGTGCCGCTCGACGTGATGACGTACATGTTGCCGGACAGTGCCGATCTCTTCCCGCTGCTGTCGATCGCGCTCATAGAGCCGAGCGCGACGCTCTCGCCCGTGTCATTCACGCTGTAAGCGTTCTCGCTCCCGCCGCCGCCGATCGTAAAGCGCTGGCTGCGCAGATTCAGCAGCGTCCGGCATGCCTCGCGCGAAACGGTCTTGCTGCCGCTCGTACCGGTAAAGGTGACGGAATAGACGTTACCTGTGTCGGTATAGGCCGAGACATAGGCGTTTTTCACCGCGCCGATGCCATAGCCGCGGTTGTTGAGAAGCGTTGTGAGTTCCGACGCGGTAAACGTCGTCGACCAGTTGTACCGTGGGATGATCGAGGCGATCTTGCCCTCATAGGGGTCGATCTTGCCTTTGAGATAGCCGACGTCATTGCCCCAGACGTTCAGGCTGTCCTCGCTCGCGCCGCCGTTGCTTGAATAATACACAGCCTCCTGCACGAGTCTTCCGCTGTAGTAGAGGAACTCCCCCGCCGTCTGGTCGACCGCAGCATCGGAATTCGCACCGCTCGCCGCCGTGCCCTGATAGACCTGACAGTGCGTCGTCGCGCAGATGTCAAAGCCCTGCGCGCGATGCTTCGTCTGACAGACCGCGTAGGTGCGCGCACAGACCGCCTGCGCCTTGAGCGCCTCGACCGGCCAGTCCTTGCTCATTTCCCAGGGAATGACGCATTTGACATAGTCCTCGAGATCCACCACGTTGATGACATTGATGTTCCCGCCGCTCACGCGCTGGTATTCAAAGCCGCCGTAGTAGCGGTAGCCGCGGAACCACGTGACCGTCTTTTCACGCGTCTTGATCGGCAGGATGCCGAGGTTTTCGCTCCCACCGCAGTCGAATTCAAAGAGGATCGTATCCGTTCCCGTCACGATGACCGTCACGCCCGTGCTGCTGCCGCCGACGGCAGTGCCGCCGTATTGGGCTGCCGCGGACCGCGCCGCACTCAGGCTCGTGTAGCTGCCAGCGCGCGCATAGAACGCGCCATCCTCGTAGGCAGCGAAGCCGCCGCTGTACTGCGCCGCTGTGCGCGACGCGTCGTCGTAATCGTAAAACGTGCCGGAAAGCTGCACATGATAGGTCGTGTCCGTCGTCACCGTGATCTTTTCATACAACTGCGGCAGCGTGCCCAGCTCCTCAAAGCTGCCGTCCGCGTCAAAATACCCCAGCGCGTAGCCGCCGAAGGCCGAATAATTCTGAAGGTTCGCCGCGCTCATCGCGTCCGAGCCGTACTTGAGCCCCACGCGAAGCGTCTCACCGTCCGTTGCCTGCGCGAGCGTGCACAGTGAAAGGCACAGCAGACAGGAAAGCAGGAACGTTCTGCACCATTTTTTCATAGTATCCTCCACAGCCAGTTTTGCAGAAGCGATCGCTCTGCGCCCGGCTGAACATATCCATATGAATCGTATTTTACATTATACGACAGTTTCCCTCTGCTTTCAAGCAAAACCGTATCTCTTTTTGGCCGCCGCTCCCCCTCTACCGTTTTGGCGGTCAAGCGTCATGGAAAGGAGTCCTTTATGAAACCCTGCGTCTTTACCGGCAGCGCCGTCGCTATCGTCACACCGTTTTGCGGCGACGGTGTCGATCTCGAAGCCTTCGACCGTCTCATCGAGCGCCAGATTCAAGGCGGCACCGACGCCATCGTCGTCTGCGGCACAACCGGCGAGGCCGCGACGCTGAGCTACAATGAGCGCATGGTGCTCATTGAGCGCTGCGTGCGCACCGTCGACCGCCGCGTGCCCGTCATCGCGGGCAGCGGCACGAACAGCACCGTGTCCTCCGTCGCGCTCTCCAAAGCCGCGCAAAGCGCGGGCGTCGACGCGCTGCTCACCGTCACGCCGTACTACAACAAGGCCTCGCAGAGCGGTCTTGTGCAGCATTTCTCCGCCATTGCGGACGCGGTCGACATTCCGGTCATCCTCTACAACGTTCCCTCCCGCACAGGCGTCGGCTGCACGGCGCAGACCTATCAAGCGCTTGCCAAGCATCCGAACATTGCCGGTGTCAAGGAGGCGAGCGACGACTTCGACCTCATTCAGGACACCCTCAACCTCTGCCCGCCGGGCTTCACCGTCTGGAGCGGCAACGACGGCTCCACCGCCGCCATCATGGCTCTTGGCGGCAAGGGCGTCATCTCCGTCGCCGCAAATGTCGTCCCACGCGAAATGCACGAGCTGACGCAGCTCTGCCTTGAAAATCACTTCTTGGAGGCAGGTGCGCTCCAGCTCAAGCTGCACGAGCTGATCCGTGCGCTCTTCTGCGAGGTCAACCCCATCCCCGTCAAGGCCGCCATGGAGCTCTTGGGCCTGTGCAGCGGCGAATTGCGGCTGCCGCTGTGCCGCATGTCTGAGCGTCATTTGGAACTGCTATCCAGTGCGCTAAAGCCGTTCCGATCCTCGGTATAAGTGGTTCTTATCTCTCGTTTGTGCAACATTCATCGTGTATTCATTTTGTATTCACGTAATATTCATTGCGGTATTCATCAAATGTTTACTGTATTCATTCTGCCGTTTCGCTTTGTGCATTCAGTCAAAAAGCAGGACTCTGCGCTGAAAACGCGCAGAGCCCTGCTTCACTTTTTCGTTTACGTTTTGTAATCAGCCTTGCTTACGCCTTCACGCGGTGGAAAACCTTCTTACCCTTGCGGACGATGATGCCCTCGCCCTCGAAGCGCTCGCGCGCAAGGCTCTCGTCGATGGAGGCGACCTTCACATCGTCGATCGTCACACCACCCTGCTGCACAAGGCGGCGCGCCTCGCCGCGGGACGGGCACAGGCCGGTCGTGACCAGCATGGAGAGCACGTTGATGCTGCCGTTTTCAAAGTCAGCATCCGTGAGCACGCTCGTCGGCATGTTGGCAGAATCGCCGCCCGCGCCAAAGAGCGCCTTGGCAGATTCCTCCGCCTTCTTCGCCTCCTCTTCCCCGTGGACGAGCGCGGTGAGCTCGTAGGCGAGGATCTCCTTGGCGCGGTTGAGCTGGCTGCCCTCCCACTTATCCATCTCGTCGATCTGCTCGAGCGGCAGGAATGTGAGCATACGGATGCACTTCAAAACGTCGCTGTCGCCCACGTTGCGCCAGTACTGGTAGAAGTCGTAGGGAGAGGTCTTCTTCGGGTCGAGCCAGACGGCGTTGCCGGCGGTCTTGCCCATCTTGTGACCCTGCGAGTCGGTCAGCAGCGTGATGGTCATCGCGTGTGCGTCCTTGCCGAGCTTGCGGCGGATGAGCTCCGTGCCGCCGAGCATGTTGGACCACTGGTCGTCGCCGCCGAACTGCATGTTGCAGCCGTACTTCTGGAACATGTGGTAGAAGTCGTAGGACTGCATGATCATGTAGTTGAATTCCAGGAACGAAAGGCCCTTTTCCATGCGCTGCTCATAGCACTTGGCGCGCAGCATGTTGTTCACAGAGAAGCACGCGCCCACCTCGCGCAGCAGCTCGATGTAGTTGAGCTTCATCAGCCAGTCGGCGTTGTTGAGCATCATGGCCTTGCCCTCGCCGAAGTCGATGAAGCGCTCCATCTGGCGCTTGAAACATTCGGCATTGTGGTCGATGTCGGCCTTGGTGAGCATCTTGCGCATATCGTTGCGGCCCGAGGGGTCTCCGATCATGGTCGTGCCGCCGCCGATGAGCGCAATGGGCTTGTTGCCCGCCATCTGGAGTCTTTTCATCAGGCACAGTGCCATGAAGTGGCCGACGTGCAGGCTATCCGCCGTGCAGTCAAAGCCGATGTAGAACGTCGCCTTGCCGTTGTTGACGAGGTCGCGGATCTGCTCCTCGTCCGTCACCTGCGCGATCAGGCCGCGCGCTTTGAGCTCTTCATAAATTCCCATTTGTTGATTCCTCCTGTATTTCTATTTTACTTTATTTCGGACATTTTGAGACGCTTTCGGATAGCAAAAAAACGCCCTCTGTCCGTTTGGACAGAGGGCGAACAAATTCGCGGTACCACCTCTGGTTCGCCGTTTTCTCGCAAAAACGGCCTCACGGAGTGCTGACACACTCCCGCGCGATAACGGGCGCTCCCGGGGCGCGCCTACTGGAAAACTTTCGTTCGGGCGCCGGCTCCGCGGTGTATTTCGGCACGTTTCCTCTCCTTCTTGCACCGGCCGAAGGCTCTCTGCGCAGGAAATCGCTGCTTACTTCTCCGCTTCATCACCGTAAACGCGGATATTGTAACGTAAAGAATCGGTCTTGTCAAGTATCAAGTATTCTGCGGATTGTAATACATCACGAGCTTGCACAGCCCGTCGCACAGAAGCGACAGATTTTCCTCGTCGATCTCCTCTATTTTCCGCGGCAGGATACAGCGGCCAAAGCCCTTGACCTTTTTGCACGCACAGATGACCGTGCCGCCCATGAACGCGCGGTTGTCCGAGGGATAGTGAACAAGTCCGTCGGTCTTCAAAAAGCAGGTCTTTCTCTCGCTGTTGCTGAACTGCTCAAGGATCGTATCGAGCAGCTTGTCGTTCCAGCGGCTCGCCTTGCCCGGCAAAATCAGCAGCTCATCGCCCTCACCCACGCAGTCGAGCACGACGACACTCTTCTTTTTGAGCTCGGGATGCGCGTGGATCAGGCGCTTGGCGCCCTTGCTCCCCTGTGTGCCGCCGTCAAGGAACAGGAAGCACACCTCACCGCGGTAGCGCGGCGTCAGCGCCTTTGCGACCTCGAGCAGTGCGATGACGCCGGAGGTGTTGGCATTTTTGTTGTTCGTCTCACTCTTGCCATATTTGGGGTAAAAGAGCGTCACGACCAGCAGCAACAAAAAGAGCGGCAGCGTCATATTCGGCATGTTGAGCGCGAACGTCACGCCGAACGAAATAAGGAAGCTCACCGCCAGCGCCAGCAGCGGCATCAGCGCCTCGTAGAGCATGTACGTCGCCGGTCGCGTCGGGCAAATGAGCGGCGGCAGGACCTCGCGCACGCCGGTGTCGTAGTGCGCCGCGAGAACGATCTTTGCCTTCTCGATGTCGCCGACGACCACATTCGTCACATTGCCGCCCGCCGAGAGCGCCGACGTCCCGCTCTCGAGCTTCGGCGAATAGCCGAGCTCCTTGAGTGTGTAGACAAGCCAGGTGCGGAAGTCCACTTTTTCTTTTTCCTTGCGCCGCACCGGAAAATCCCGCTCGATGCGCTCAGCAAATTCGTTCATCTAATGTTCCTTTCTTCGAAAAAGCGCCGCATCGCGGCGCTTTTCTCTGACATGTGATTTTGCTTTACAGTAGTTGATTTTTAAAGCTCTCCGCCGCGCAGAGCAGTTCCTCTGCCCCTAAGAGCATCGTCTCGCTCGGGTGGTCTCCCCCGCTTAGGCGGGCGATCTCGCCGCGGCGCGCCGCGCGGTCGAGCGCGACGACCTTTGTGAGCGTGCGGCCGTTTTCCTCGCCCTTTTCCACGCCGAAGTGCGTGTCGGCCATCGCCGCGAGCTGCGGCAGATGCGTCACGCACAGCACTTGCCGTGTGCGCGAGAGCTTGGCGAGCTTTTCCGCCACGCGCTGGGCAGCCCTGCCCGAAACGCCGGTGTCGACCTCGTCGAACACCATCGTCATCACGCTGTCCTGCTCGGCCAGCACGTTTTTGAGTGCCAGCATGATGCGCGACAGCTCGCCGCCGGACGCGATCTTCTGGATGGGGCGCAGCGCCTCGCCCACATTGGCGGACATCAAAAACGCCACGGCGTCCACACCGTCCTCGCCCATGTCCTTTTCCTGAAAGTCGATGGCAAAGCGGAGCTTCGGCATATCGAGCTCGCGCAGTTCCCGGGAAATACGCTCCTCAAGCTCCTTTGCCGCCGCGTGACGGCGGTCGGAGAGGGCCTGCGCCGCTTCGCGCGCAGCCTTTTCCTGCTTTTTGAGCGTCTGCTCGAGCTGCTGCGCACGGTCGTCTGCATACTCGATGCGGTCCAATTCCTCACGCGATTTTTCAAGATATGCAAGCATCTCCTCGACGCTTGAGCCGTACTTCTTTTTCAGCCGGTAAAGCTGGTCGCAGCGCGACTCCACGGCGTCGAGCTCCTGCGGAGAAAAGTCGTATTCATCCTTCTTATCGCGGATCGTTTCGGCAAGGTCATACGCTTCACAGCGCAGCGCTTCCAAGCGCTCCGAGAGCGTGATGAATTCATCGCCGAGGCTGCGGAGCGAACGCAGCGCATCCTCCGCCTCCTTGATAGCGGACACCGCGCCAAGGCCCTCGTCCCCACCGTTCAGACAGGCGTCCGCCTCGGAGATGGCGGAAATGAACTTTTCGCCGTTGCGCAGAATATTGCGGCGGGCAAGGAGCGTCTCCTCCTCCCCCTCCTGCAAGTCCGCGCGCTCGAGCTCGCCGATCTGATGGTGCAGCATGTCGACACGGCGCGCTTTTTCGGCCTCGTCCATCTTGAGCGCGTCGATCGCGCGGCGCGTCTCTTTCATCACGTCATAGCGCGTACAGTACGCTGCCAGCTCATTTTCCACGCGGCCAAAGCGGTCGAGGTAGACAAGGTGCTGCTCTTCGTCGAGTAACTGCTGTCCGTCGTGCTGGCCGTGGATATTGAGCAAGCTCGCGCCGATACGCTTGAGCTGCGCGACCGTCACTGGCCGTCCGCCCACGCGGCAGACGTTTTTGCCGTCACCGTACAGCTCGCGCTGCAATAAAAGCGTTCCGTCCTCCTCCGGCGTAAAGCCGTTTTCGGCGAGTCCCGGCAAATCTGCCGGGACCGCGCTGAACGTCGCGCTGACAAACGCCTTCTCCGCGCCCGTGCGGATGAGCTCGCGCGACGTGCGCTGGCCGAGCACCGCGCCGAGCGCGTCGATCACGATGGATTTGCCCGCGCCGGTCTCGCCGGTGAGCGCGTTGAACCCGCGGCCGAACAGAATGTCTGCCCGCTCAATGATGGCGATATTTTCAATGTGCAAAAGCTCAAGCATCGCTCATTCTCCTGCAAGATTTTGTTCTTACTTGGTCTGGCGCTGTCTCTGCATGTCCTCGATCTCCGAGCAGAACTCGGCGGCGGACTCGTTTTCGCGCATCACGATCAGCACCGTGTCGTCACCCGCGACGGTGCCGACCTTGGCGGAGATATCCATCCCGTCAAACGCCGCGCCGGCCGCGGGGCCGAGGCCCGCCATCGTCTTGATGAGCACCAGATTCTGCGCGCAGTCGACCGAAACGATGCTCTCGCGCAGGATGGTCTGCAGGCGGTCAGCCAGATTCAGGCGCATCTTCTGCGTCGAAACGGCGTAGCGGTAGGTGCCGTTGCCGGTCGGCTCCTTAATTAAGTGGAGCTGCTTGATATCGCGGGAGATGGTCGCCTGCGTGCAGGAGATCCCCTCCTTGCGCAGGCTGTCGATCAACTGCTCCTGCGTTTCGATCGCCGAAGCGGCAATGATCGCAAGGATCTTTTCCTGTCTTTCATTCTTCATTGCTGGTTCCTCCCATCAACATTTTCTTTTGTAAGATCTCGCAGAAACTGCGTTTGCTCAGTCGAACGAGCTTGGTGTCGAATTTCGAGCGGCGCACTTCAATACTGTCGCCGCTGCGCAGTGAGAATGCGCGCCCGCCGTCCACGCTCAAAAGGACGGGCTTGTAGCTGTTTTTTTCCGTCTGCACAGTGATGACCCGCTCGGGCGAGAGCACGTAGGCATTGGCATGCACGCTATGCGCGCAGATGGGCGAAACAATGAAGTTCCGCGCCGTCGGCTCGACCACAGGGCCGCCCGCCGAGAGCGAGTAGGCCGTCGAGCCCGTCGGGCTCGCGACGATCACGCCGTCGCCCGCCACGTCCACGAGCTTTCCCTGCTCGGTGAAGATTTGCAGCCGGATCACGCGCGAGATATTGCCGCGCGCGATAAGCGCTTCGTTGAGCGCAAGGTTCGAGTAGATGACCCGCCCGTCGCGCTGGACGCTCACGTCGAGCATCATGTGGCTCTCGATCTCATACTTTCCGTCACACAGGTCGCGCAAGCGCAAAAGGTCTTTGCTCTCAAGCTCGGCCATGAAGCCGAGGCTGCCGAGGTTGACGCCCAGCACCGGAATGTCGCGGTGCGCGGCGGTTTTGGAAAGGTGCAGGATCGTACCGTCGCCGCCAAACGCGATGATCATGTCCGCACCGCGGATCTCCTGCTGAAGCGGCTCAATGTTGAGCCCGTAGCCCTCCGGCGGCTCCTGATTGCGAAACGGCAGGCACACGACATTCGGGCAGCCAACCTCGTCGAGCACGCGCTTGGCCTCCTTCGCGACGCGAAGCTGCGCGTCGCGGTAGGGATTCGGGCATAAGATGACTTTTCTCAGCATCCCGCGCCCTCCTTCCCGTGGTCGAGCGCCGCGTGTGACTGCTCCACAAGGCCCTGGAGATCAAACGTCTTCTCCACCCAATCACCGCTTTTGAGATACCCGAGGTATTCGATGTTTCCCTCGGGTCCGCGAATGGGAGAGAATGTGATATCAAGCACTGTAAAGCCAGAATCCTTTGCATGTGTCAGGAAGTTTTCCAGCACCTCAAGGTGTACGTCCGGGTCGCGGACGACGCCCTTTTTCCCCACCTTTTCGCGTCCCGCCTCAAACTGGGGCTTGATGAGGCAGGCGACATGTCCGCCCTCTTTTAAGACGCGGTGCACCGCAGGCAGGATCAATTTCAGCGAAATAAACGACACGTCGATGCTGGCAAAATCCAGCTCGTCAGGAATCTGGTCGCGGTCGAGATAGCGCGCGTTCGTGCGTTCCATGCACACAACGCGCTCGTCGGAGCGGAGCTTCCAATCGAGCTGTCCGTAGCCGACGTCGACGGCGTAGACCTTTGTCGCGCCGTTTTGCAGCATACAGTCGGTAAAGCCGCCGGTCGAGGCGCCGATATCGGCGCAGATACAGCCGTCCAGCTTGAGGCCGAACGTCGTCATCGCCTTTTCGAGCTTGAGGCCACCGCGGCTCACATATCGGAGCGTGTTGCCGCGCACCTCGATCTGCGCGTCGTTCGGCACGGCAGTGCCCGCCTTATCCACGCGCTGCCCGTCCACAAAGACGAGCCCGCTCATGATCATCGCCTGCGCGCGCTGGCGGGTCTGTTCCAGCCCGCGTTCAACGAGCAGCAAGTCAAGTCTTGTTTTATTGCTCATTGCAGCACCTCCGCAGCCTTTTTTGCCAGCGATTCCGCGTCCAGCCCGAACTCGCGGTACAGCTCCTCCACCGTTCCCTGCGCGGGAAACGCCTTGCCGAGGTTGCACAGCTCCAGCCGTTCGGGCGAAATTTTGTTCCAGCCCAGAATGGCCGCCATGCGCTGGCCCATGCAGCCGACGCCCGCGCACTCCTCGGCGACCAGCATTGCCTTGGTTTTGCCGATGACCTCGCGCATGTCGCGGTCATAGAGCGGCGAGATGGCGTTGATCTTTACAACGCGTGCCTCGATGCCCTGCTCGTGCAGGATTTCCGCCGCGTCGAGCACATTGTTGATCATCGTGCCGTAGGCGCAGAGGGTGATGTCCTCTCCCTCGCGCAGCACGACAAGGTTCTGCCGCCCGCTGTCTTCCTTATAATTTCCCTCGCCGCCGCGCGGATAGCGGATGGCGACGGGGCCCTTGATCTCGTTCACCGCACGGTCAAGCATCGTGCGCAGCTCTGCAAAGTTCGACGGACACAGCACCGTCATATTCGGAATTTCCGAGAGGAATGTCGCATCGAAAATGCCGTGATGCGTCTCTCCGTCCGCGCCGACCATGCCCGCGCGGTCGACCGCGAAGACAACATGCAGGTCGGAGAGCGCCGTGTCGTGGATGAGCTGGTCGTAGGCGCGCTGCAAAAAGCTCGAATAGATCGCCACAACCGGCGTGAGCCCCTGCTTGGCCATGCCCGCGGCCATCGCCACGGCATGTCCCTCGGCGATGCCGACGTCAAAAAAGCGCACGGGATACTGCTCGGAAAAATCGTGCAGGCCAGTACCGTCGCGCATTGCGGCGGTGATAGCGCAGATCGTTTCGTCATTTTTTGCGAGCTTACAGAGTTCGTCGCCGAACACCGCGGAAAAATCTCGCTTATGCTCGCGCGGCACGCCCATCCGCGGGTCAAATTTGCCGACACCGTGATAGCGCTCCGGCTCGCGCTCGGCGGGCGGGTAGCCCTTGCCTTTTTTCGTATGCACATGCACCAGCACCGGACAGTTCAGGTCCTTCGCCCATTTGAGCGTGTTGGTGAGCTGCCCCACGTCGTGTCCGTTCACGGGGCCGAGGTAGGTAAAGCCCATGTCCTCGAACATCGTCGAATTCGGCAGCAGCGCCTTTTTGACGTTCGTTTTCAGATGATGGTTAAAATCATACACCGCGCGGCCGACCGCGTTGCGGTCGAGCAGATCACGATAGGCTTTTTTGAATTCATAGTACGCAGGCTTCGAGCGCAAAAGTCCCAGATGCTCGCTCACCGCGCCGACATTGCCGTCGATCGACATGCCGTTGTCGTTCAGAATCACGATGAGCGGCTCGCCGGACGAACCCGCATTGTTGAGTCCCTCGTAGGCAAGGCCGCCGGAGAGCGCGCCGTCGCCGATCAGCGCCAGTACGGAATAATCCTGATGCTGCAGCGTCCGCGCCCGCGCCATGCCGAGCGCGACGGAGACGGAGTTGGAGGCATGTCCCGCGATAAAGGCGTCATGCCCGCTCTCGCGCGGCTTGGGAAAGCCCGAGAGGCCGCCGTACTGGCGCAGAGACGAAAACTGCTCGCGCCGGCCGGTCAAAATTTTATGGGTGTAGCACTGATGCCCCACGTCGAACACCAGCCGGTCTCGCGACGTGTCGAACACGCGGTGGATGGCCACCGTCAGCTCGACCGCGCCGAGGTTCGAGGCCAGATGCCCGCCCGTTTTCGACACATTTTTCAGCAAAAATTCACGCAGCTCCGTACATAAAAGCTGCGTTTGCGAGTCGTTCAGGGCCTTGATGTCCCGGGGATCATGGATGGTTTCAAGAATCAATACGGTTTCCTTCTTTATCTGACAAGATGCAGCACCGACAGCACCTTCGCCGTCAGGTAGATGACATCCTTGCTCTTTTTCATGGCGACCTTTTTGCCGATGGCCTTGCCGCCGATCGTCAATCCGGAAATGAGCGCCGTGACCACGGTGGATACGACGATACTGCGCCAGCCGAAGCTGTTTTGCAGCAGCACGACGATGACCGTCGCGGTCGAGCCGCTGACGATGCCGCAGATGTCACCGACCACATCGTTGCAGAACGAGGCGACCTTTTCCGCGTTGCGGATGAGGTACAGCGCCTCCTTCGCGCCCTTGACACGGTGCGCGGCCATCGAATTGAACGGCTTGGGATTCGCCGCCGTCACGGCGACGCCGATGATATCGAACATGATGCCCAGCGCAATGAACAGCAGCAGGATCAGCGTTGCAGTCACATAGCCCGCATCCTCAAGCACCGCGCCCGAGCACAGGCTCATCGAGGCGGAAAGCGCCACAGCGATCAAAAACACACGGATGACCCAGTGCGCGTGGCTGGGCGTCTTTTCCGTTTTCTTCTGCTTTCGGTCTTCTTCGTTTTCCAAGGCTTTCTTCTCCACAGTTAATTCATAATCATGCTAATCAGCGGCAGCAGCAAAAGGTAATCCTGCGGCATAGGTCGGGTTGGCTTTCCCCGCAGCGCACCTCTCGTTGCCGATGGAGGCGGTTCCCCCTTAGGCGCTGCACCCCGTTGTTACCAGACGAGGTACCCGATTGCCACTTAGTCCGCACTGTAACCCTTTCGCTGCCCTTGCGACAGCCTAGGTGATTTCCACCCCGGAGTCACGCCGTTTCTTATCCTCTTTTGCAGGAAAAATTTCAAGGAGCGATCGTACCTCGCTCTTGGCCGGAGTCTGTACGTTGTTCTCCTATCCGAATTCCCCACGCAAGGCAGGCTACGCTGCACACAGCGTTCGCGGCACAAAGGCCGGGTAGCACCGCAATGCAGGTTCATATCCCGTCCCGTACCGAAGTCGATACCCGAAACCGGGAGTCCGCTCCGGCACAGCAACGAGTCTCCGCAGAAACAGGGTCGGTTCCCCCATGCCATTAGGGGTCGCCCGGAGTCCGCAGGCGCAGCTTTCGCTTTCGCCTCCCTTCAGCACCCACCCCAAACTGGGCGTAAGAAGCAGGCACCAAAGGCTTCACAGTTGTGCCCTTTAAAGGATTTTTAGGCCCTTCTTAGGAAACGGCAGCTCCGACTAGGATACTGCGCCGCTGCTTAGCATTGCCTATTATACACCAGTCAAAATGAATATGCAAGATATACACAATAATATTCACCTTAGGAAATTGTAAATTTTTTATTTCGCAGAAAATTCTGTCTGCCGCGCGGAAACAAAAAAGAGGTCCGGCCTTCGCCGAACCTCTTTTCATCATATTTTGTAATTTGGAAATTACTTGTTGCCGTTGACCATGGAAGCGATCTCAGCCGCAAAGTTCTCCTGCTTCTTCTCGATGCCCTCGCCCTTCTCGAAGCGAACGGCGGTGTTGAAGCTGACCTTGCCGCCCAGCGCCTTGGCAGCGTTGTTCATATACTGCTCGACAGAGACGTCGCCGTCCTTGACGAAGGCCTGCTGAAGCAGGCAGTTCTCGGCATAGAACTTGTTGAGCTTGCCCATGACGATCTTTTCCTTGACCTGATCGGGCTTGTTCGCCATCTTCGGGTCGTTGGCCATCTGGCCGAGCATGACTTCCTTCTCCTCGTCCAGAACGTCCTGCGTGACCTGGCTCTTGTCCCAGAAGCGGGGGTTGAGCGCGGCGATCTGCATGGCGATGTCCTTGCCGATCTCGGTGGCGTCGCAGCCCTCGACGGTCAGGTTGACGATAACGCCGATCTTGCCTTTCATGTGGACATAGGGGACGGAGAAGCCGTCAGCGATGCGGGCGAAGCGACGGATGCTCATGTTCTCGCGGATGGCGAGGAACAGCTCGTCCTTCGCATCCTTGACGGTGCCGTTGCCGGTGACCCAGGGGCAGCCCATGAGCGCGTCGACGTCAGCGGGGTTCTCCTTGGCGACGACAGCAGCCACGCCCTTGACAAAGTTGTTGAACGGCTCGCCGTTGGCGACGAAGTCGGTCTCGCAGTTGACCTCGACCACAACACCGACACCGTCGATGACGGTGGCGTAAGCCATGCCCTCAGCAGCCACGCGGCTGGCCTTCTTCGCCTGAGAGGCGAGGCCCTTTTCGCGCAGATACATGACGGCCTTTTCCATATCGCCCTCGCACTCGATGAGGGCCTTCTTGCAGTCCATCAGGCCGCAGCCGGTGGCCTGGCGGAGCTCGTTAACAACAGCAGCAGTGATAGCCATTCTGATATCCTCCTGAAAAATAGTGTGGTAAAAATGAGACGGGGCGAGGCT